>Ga0209181_10003190_pt1 | contig 25682 bp, 15 predicted proteins | sample MAT05_FD_187208 | JGI IMG/M metagenome (GOLD analysis project Ga0209181, IMG submission 187208) | Freshwater microbial communities from Lake Fryxell liftoff mats and glacier meltwater in Antarctica - MAT-05 (SPAdes) (version 2) | ecosystem: Environmental > Aquatic > Freshwater > Ice > Liftoff...
TTTGCTTCGGAGGCTTATACGATTACAGTCGGTGGCGCAACACCAACTACTACTTACACCTGGTCAGCCCCAGTCGGCTCTACGATCACTTCTGGCCAAGGGACGAACTCCGTGCTGATCACGTTTGGCGGAGTTGCCGGAAATGTTAGCGTTGACGTAACGAATGAGTGCTCAACAATTAATGTTTTGCTTCCGGTAACGGTTGGCATTTGCCAGTTTTTTGCAGGCGGGGATAATGATGGATTCAGCAATGTGATTGGTTGCATCCAAAATTTAAATGGCGGCAGCGGCTTTATCCCGGGACCAATAGTAGGTTCGACAACGTTTTGTGCATTTGCTTCAGAGGCTTATTCGATTACAGTCGGTGGCGCAACACCAACCACCACCTATACCTGGACTGGCCCGGCAGGTTCAGTTATAACATCCGGACAAGGAACGAATTCCGTATTGATTTCTTTTGGTGGCAGCAGCGGCACTATTAGTGTTTCTATTGCCAATGAATGTTCGACTGTACCAGTTAATCTAGCAGTTACACTTACCAGTTGCATTTTTTACGCGGGCGGACCGAGTGATGGATTTGCTTTTACCGTTGCTAATAATACCCCTCTGCCAATCCAACTTACTGCTTTTGATGCAGTGGTTGAAAATTCAATGGTTACTCTTACGTGGACAACTGCATCGGAACTTAACAACGAGTTGTTTTTCGTAGAACGTTCAAAGGATGGCTTAAGGTTCGATCCAATTTTGTATTTAGACGGAGCAGGAACCACGAATCAAAAAAGAAACTATCGCGCTGTAGACCGCAATCCTATTTCGGGTGTATCTTACTATAGGTTAGGCCAAAAGGATTTTGATGGCACAAAAACCTTTTCCAAAGTTGTGGCGGTTCAAGTAAATGAATCGTCTCTGGGTATCATGGCTGTTTATCCTAACCCATCCCAAGTAGATAGCCACATTACAATAAAATATACAGCAAGCCGCGATAATCAGCTAGAGATACAGTGTGTTGATGTAACAGGAAAAGTATTATTCACAGAATCCACCCTGCTAAAAGAGGGAATCAATACGATAGAAATAAAAGCCCCGTCACAGCCTGGGCTATTTATATTCAATTTTAGAAGCCAGGATAAAATTGAATTGGTAAGGATAATTGCCCAATAGCTAGTGCTTCTAACTATTTTTCAAATGAATAGATTGCCCGCCTGCGAACAGTAACTTGTACACATTTGAACAGGAGAATCCAGTCTTTTAAAGAGAACCTTCATTTTGGATTTATTTTGTATGGTTATCAATAATTAATTGATAGGCATATTTATTGCCTCCGTGCAACCATTCTTTAACGTGAATGTCATTGTTCAGTAAATCAAAGTACACATGATTAAAAACTACTTGCTCATTACGCTTCGCAGTCTGGCGAAGAATAAGTTTTTCATTTTTGTAAATGTTTTTGGAATGGGCATAGCCATAGCATGTTGCATTGTGGCCTATGTAAATTGGGACTATGCTGAAACCTGGGACAGCACCCACGTTAATGCTGAGAAGATTTACCGGGTACAGTTCGTCAGAGAATTTCAAGGAAATCAGGATCGGTTTGGGATGGCACCCATGGCACTGGGCGCCAATGTAAAACACAATTTCACCGAAGTATCTAATGTTGTTCGGTATCAAACTTCTTATTGCGATATGCGAATTGGAGAAGAAGTTTTTGGTACGCAGATGGTTTTTGTTGATTCAGCCTTCTTTGATCTTTTTACTTACAAGCTGAAGTACGGTGACTTTGCTAATTTTTATGATAGGAGTAAAGTATTTATTAGTGATGAAGTAGCGCGTAAATATTTTAACAAGGAAGATGTTGTTGGACAAAGCCTAACTCAAATTGTGTTGGGAAAAGATGGAGTTCGAAGACCGAACGAGTTTATTATTGGTGGTGTCTTTGAAAAACCTCCGAGCAATTCCAGCTTTAGCTTTATTGAAGTAATTACGCTCTTTAATAATTTTTGGGATATCAATCTGGATCAGGAACAAACGGAAACAAGCTGGAAACGCTGGAGCACTTTATTTCTTGAGATTGATGATCCAAATTTGGTAGCATCCGTAACTCAACAATTGCAAAATTATATTGAGCCTCAAAATACAGCTCGGGAAGACTTTAAAGTAACCACCTACTACCTCGAGAATTTTAAGGGTATGATGACACGCAATCGCGCAGCCAAGGTTGATAATGACTGGTTGCGAGGTGGTATTCCAAACGAGGCTGTAACAATTCCGGCAGTCATGTCAGGATTGTTGTTACTGCTGGCGTGCTTTAACTTCACCAATACGTCTATTGCAATTTCCAGCAGGCGGTTAAAGGAAATAGGTATTCGCAAGGTTATGGGTGGAATGCGAAGTCAGCTGGTATTTCAATTCTTAAGTGAGAATTTGATTCTATGTATTTTTGGAATGCTTGCAGGAATGCTGATCGCGGAATGGATGGTGCCGGCCTATGATTCTTTATGGTCGTGGCTTACACTTAGATTAGTTTATGCAGATAATATTGAATTTATATTTTTCCTTTTCGCTCTGTTAATTATTACCGCTTTAATAGCAGGCGGGTATCCCTCTTTTTATATTACCTCATTCGAACCGGTAAGTATTTTGAAAGGCAAAGCAAAATTTGGAGGCACCAATTGGTTTACCCGGATATTGCTAGGTGGGCAGTTTGTAATTTCCTTACTAGCAATTATTATGGGGGTTGCTTTCTATAACAATGGACAATATCAGAAAGACTATGACCTTGGTTTTGCCACCCAAGGTGTAATTTCAGTTTGGGTAAATAATGAAAGTGGGTTCAATACGTATCGCGATGCGTTGTCAACGAATAAAGAGATCGAGTTAATCGCAGGCACGCGCGATCATGTAGCTAACGGTTGGTTTAACGATCCAATAAAGTATGAATCAGTTGAACGTGAGGTTGATATTTTTGATATTGGTGATAACTATTTTGAAGTAATGGATATGGAGTTGGTTGCAGGACGAAATTTTGTGAAAGATTCTGAGACTGACAGGAAAGAATCAGTTCTTGTTACCGAAGAGTTGGTTAAACAGTTTGGTTGGACTGATAACCCAGTAGGAAAGCGCTTGGTTTGGAGGGATACCGTTCAGTTGTACGTAGTTGGCGTGATTAAGAATATCTATGCGCGTGCATTGTTTAATCCAATTCAGCCATTGATGGTTCGTTATACCTCACCTGATAAGTATCAGCAATTAATCGTTAAAGTTGATCCCAGGAAGATTTCATCCGTCAATGAGTTTATGGAGAAAAAATGGAAGGAAGTTTTTCCTAATACAATTTATAATGGCAGAATGATAGATGTAGACCTGCAGGAGACCAGTGAGATTAATAATAACATCGTAACCATGTCTGGCTTTCTTGGTTTTTTTGCAGTGCTAATGACAGGCATTGGAATGTACACGCTTGTCTCTTTGAATATTGCTAAGAAGATGAAAGAGATTGGCGTTAGAAAAGTATTGGGGGCTTCGATTTTTAATATCGCGGGGGTAATCAATTTCGAATTTGTAGTTAATCTGATGGTAGCAACTGTAATTGGTGGAATTGCTGGATACTTAATGGCCGATTCGCTTATGAGCTCAATCTGGGAGTATTACCTCAAGGTTGGTATAGTAAGCCTTTTAGTTTCTATTCTGGCATTGATTTTTGTAGCTATCGTTTCAGTTGGCTATAAAACAATTTCGACAGCCTCGCTAAATCCTACTAAAACATTGCGGGATGAATAAAATATAGCAAGCCTGTAACATAAAATATTTTCTCTGCGTCTAACCCATACTTAACTGCTTATATTTTGATAGGGATGCAACCTCTTCACTAAATTCTACATCATACCATTATTAATGAAGCCATATGCTTAAGAATTATTACAAAGTTGCTATCCGCAACATCCTCAAGTACAAGATGTTTTCGGCAATTAACATTTTAGGAATGACCATTGGAGTTACCTCCTGTTTAATGATCATTTTGTATGTGACGCATGAACTCAGCTATGATACGTTTCATTCAGATGCGAATCGAATTTATCAAGTGGGATTAAATGGAAAAATTGGCGGCCAGGACATCCGTGTGTCCAACACCTGCCCTCCCATGGCAGAGGCCTTGGTGGCAGATATACCCGAAGTAGAAGCAGCGACACGGATTGCGCAAATGAATCAGCCAGTAGTAAAAAATGGAGAAAAGATTTTCACAGAAGAAAAAGTATTCTTCGCTGATTCGAACTTCTTCGAATTTTTTAGTTATCGACTTAAAGAAGGAGATATCAAAACAGCATTGAAGGAACCCAATACGGTAGTGCTCACGGAGGTTATGGCGCGGAAATATTTCGGTGACCAAAACCCTATGGGTGGCTTGCTGGTCATGGGAAGTGAGAACAAAACATTTAAGGTTACAGGCATTGCGGAAACACCTCCCACCAATTCGCACTTCACTTATAATATATTGGTGTCAGCCGTGTCCAGCGAAAATTTGAAGACAGGTATCTGGCTCAATAATTTCATGTACACGTATTTTAAGACTAAACCGAATACTTCTGTAGATCAGGTTGTAACTAAATTTATTCCGTTGGTGGATAAATACATTGGCCCTGAAATCGAAAAATTTATGGGCACCACCTTGAAGCAAATGCAAGAGGCAGGGGGAGCCTACGGATATTACGTAACCAACATCAAAGACATTCACCTGCACTCCACTTCACAGGGGGATCTTGAGCCAGGAGGAAACATTATGTACGTTTATTTCTTTAGTGGCATTGGGCTGTTTATCCTCATCATCGCGTGCATCAACTTCATGAACTTGTCTACGGCACGTTCTGCGGGCCGAGCAAAAGAAGTTGGATTGCGTAAGGCACTCGGTTCGTTACGTGGGCAGATGATTGGTCAGTTTATTGCGGAATCAATTTTATATAGTCTGGTCGCAGTTGTGCTGGCCCTGATTGCCTGTTACTATTTATTACCCTCGTTTAATCTGCTTTCCGGTAAGGAATTGGGTATGGAAGTTTTCCAAACACCAAGATTCGTTGCTGGCATTGTTGGGCTAGTACTTTTCGTTGGCGTGGTGGCAGGAAGCTATCCTGCATTTTATCTCACTTCGTTTAGTGCGGTAGAAGTGTTGAAAGGAAAAATCCGTGCAGGGGCTAAGAGCAAAGGCATCCGCAGTTTCCTGGTGGTGTTTCAATTTGGTCTTTCTATTTTCCTGATCATTTTCACCGTGGTGGTTTTTCAGCAGATTCAATTCATGCAAAAGAAGAACCTGGGTATTGATAAGAATAATATATTGATCCTTGACAATGCCAACCGATTGGGAAATAACAAGGAAGCTTTCCGGAACGGACTCGCGCAACTTACGGATATTGCCAAAATCAGCTATACGAATAACACATTTCCAGGCGTAAATAATACCACCATATTTAAAACAGCCGGATCAGAGCAAGATCACATCATGGGCGTGTACTATGCTGATTATGACCATCAGGATGTTCTCAAGTTTGAACTAGAAGATGGGCGTTACTTCTCTAAAGAATTCGCCACCGATTCATTGGCGATCTTGTTAAATGAAGCAGCAGCTAAAGAATTCGGTTTTGATAATCCGGTAGGGGAAGAGGTACTTTATAACGACAATGGGTCGACTTTTAAAAAATACAAAGTCATTGGAGTGATAAAGAATTTTAATTTTGAGTCCTTCAAAGAGCAAGTAAGGCCTTTGTCAATCCTATTAACTCAAAATGCAAACAGTCTTTTAGTTCGCTATGAAGGAGATCCGGCTGTGATGATACAAAACGTTGAAAAACTTTGGAAACAGCATGCTGCCAGTGAACCTTTCGAATATTCTTTCCTGGACGAAAGCTTTGATCGATTGTTCCGTGCTGAGCAACGTATGGGTAAATTGTTTAGTGTTTTCTCAAGTTTAGCGATCTTCATCGCCTGTTTGGGATTGTTCGCGTTAGCGGCATTTACCACTGAGCAACGAACCAAAGAGATAGGAGTGCGTAAGTCGATGGGAGCTTCGGTATTCAGCTTATCGATTTTACTATCAAAGGAGTTTACTAAACTGGTAGTGATCGCTTTTGTGCCGGCTGCCATTTTAGCCTGGTATATTTCTGATACATGGCTGAATAGCTTTGCTTATCGCATCGATATCAATCCGTTGGTATTTGTGCTAAGCGGTGTTGCAGCTATTTTGATAGCATGGCTTACCGTGAGTTATCAATCCATCAAAGCGGCTACCTCAAATCCTGTCAATTCGCTCCGATATGAATAGATAGATATTTGCCACTGATCACAATCTTAGCAGAATTGGCTAACTGATAACTATTATTTCTGCTTTCTCTTAGGTAATTTACTTCTTCAACAAGTAAGACCTATGAGAAAGCTTTTTTTATTCATCTGCCTGAGCAGTTGTTTTCAATTTCTATCTGCACAGTCGTTTGATCCTCAACTTTTTTCTAAACTAAACTTTAGATTCATCGGCCCTGATGGCAATCGCATGATTTCTGTTGTGGGTGAACCCGGTAATCCTAATGTTTCTTATTCCGGTGCGGCCTCGGGCGGCATTTGGAAAACAGATGATGCGGGCATCACCTGGAAGGCTGTTTTTGATAGCACAGAAGATTCTTCATAATTCGTTGTTTGGGATAAAATTAGAATAATTTAATCAACCTATTAATCAGTCAGGCACTAAAAAACCTGATTCAACAAGGGCATCCGCTGTCGGCCATCATGAAATACTGAGGGGATGTTAATTTATTTTACAGATAGGTGTATCTTTTTGATGATCTGGCATTTTGGTAGCGAGAAGCAAGCTCATGATAGAAAAGAAAACGAATGTAACTTTCAATTGGCAGCTCGAAGAAGATGAGTGGGTAAGGAAAGCAATTGCTAATCCGGACTCCTTTCGTCCTCTTTATGAAACCTACTTCAAGAAGGTGTATCTCTTTGTGTTGCATCGGGTGGGCGATAAAGATCTGGCGGGTGACCTGACCCAACAAGTTTTTTTGAGTGCTTTGACCCATATTAATCGTTACCAATTTCGGGGGTTGCCTTTTTCAGCATGGTTGTTTCGCATTGCGATTAACCAGTGCAACGAATGTTTCAGAAAGACTAAACGAAATCGCACTGTGGTTTTGGAAGAATCATCGGTTGAGAATTTATATGCAGAGTTAACCGCTGATCAAACACTGGAAGAATGGGAGAGCCGACTGCCTGCTATTCTTGAGCAGCTTGAACAGGATGAACTCTACGTAATTGAACTCCGCTTCTTTGAAGCAAGGCCCTTCAAAGAGATAGCAGACATACTGGGCATCACCGAGAACTATGCCAAGGTTCGCACCTATCGGATACTCGAAAAAATGAAAAAGCTTTTTCTCCAAAAGAGATGAAAAAAAAATTACAGATTATGAAAAACCGACCCTCGGTAACGGATGAAGAAATCCGAAGCTATATGAATTTTGATTCGGTCTTAAGCCAGCATAAAGCCCGGAAGAAAACAGAGCTAACCTGGAAACGCAATATTTCACTCTTGCTGGGCATTGCAGGCATTGCCATATTGACCTACGTGTATTGGCCGGATGCACCCGCAGTAGCAACTTCTAATGCGCCAACGCTGGCGTCACCGCTGGTAAGTGATAGTGTGCAAACGCAGACAGAACCTGTACTTGCTGAAACGGATGAACTGAAAAAAGAAACTGTGGTCAGCGTAAATGAATCTGTCCAATCGAAAACAAGGGAGCAGCCACAAGAAGAAATGCAGCCTGTTCAGGAAGAATCTGCGGCACCTGCTTTTCAATATCTGGAAGCAGAGCCAGCGGATGGCTATCCAAATTTATATGATTACTTCGCCAGGGAATTGCGCTACCCGGTGGAGGGTTTAAAGGATTCCATTCAGGGAATTGTATCGGTGTCCTTTTTAATTGATCAGGTTGGGAAACCAGTTCAGATAAAGATAGTGAATTCACTAGGTGCGGCTTTTGATAAAGAGGCGCAACGCATGATTGAAAATATGCCCTCATGGAAACCAGCTACCCTGAATGGGAAGCCTGTAGCAGCAAAAGTTTCATTGCCCTTCACGTTTCAAATTGTAAAATCAAATCCTGAAAAGAAATGAAAAGAGCAATAGGGATGGTAGTGGGATTGTTAACGATTGCAGTAACAGCAAGCGGTCAGCAATTCAATAAGAAATTCCAATTAAGTATCGATGAGCCGCTCACGGGTATTCAAACAGAATGGATGGCCCTTGATCGCGATACCCTGTTGGATTTGGTAGTGACCGGCATCGCAGCCGATGGCCAGATGAAAATCATCACCTATCAAAATAACCTGGGCACTTCGCTGGTGAAGAAATTCACTCAACTCACCGGATTTAAAAGCGGAACGCTTCAATTATCTGATTGGAATGGTGACAACCGCGTAGATTTGATGATTGCAGGCAAAACCCTGATCAATACGGATGCTCTTTTCGTTTTTGAAAATAAAGGAGACTTCAGCTTTCAGAAAAGCACATCGAAATTAGTAGACCATGGTTCGTTTTTTAGGATAGCAGATCTTAATCAGGATGGAAGATTGGATTTGATATCGGCAGGCAAGCAAAACACAACTTCATTTCTTAACATTTATCAGAACACACCTGCCGGATTCACTTTGGTGTTTGATACGGTAGGGATAACGATCAATGACCTTGTTGTATTCGATTTTAATAAAGACAGTAAAAATGATTTTGTATTAACCGGAAAAGATGCAGCACAACAATCGGCTACTATTCTTTTTTTAAATAAAGACAATTTCACATTCAAAGCGCAGGTCTTGCCAGGCTCGGTTTCAGGAAAGCTATCCTCCATCGATTATAATGATGATGGTTTGCTTGATTTGTTTGCAGCCGGAGAAGATCGCTCTGGTCAGTTCATTAACCGCATCTGGATAAATAAAGTGGATAGTTTTTCAATCGAACAAACGTATCCCTCTCTTCGAAAGGCAGAATTATTTACAGGGGACGTGAACTCAGACGGCCGTGCGGACCAATTGATCAATGGAAATGATGCACAAAATAAAAAAGAGAATTTCATTCTCGATCCTAACACGCTTTTAACGGATCTCGATACTGCGGGTTTGCTGGTACAACGTATGGGTGATTTTGATCGTGACGGAGATCTTGATCTTTTGCAAGTGATTGACTCAGCAAGTCAGCAATGGATAAAGTTCTATGATAATTCAATTTCAGTTGAAAACCAACGACCAGGAACTCCAACGCAAGCATTTGCAATTTCAGTTTTTAATAAAACATTTCTTTACTGGGCTGCCCCTCAAGATGACCATACTGAGAGCGCATCGATTACCTACGATGTTTGGTTAGGAACGAATCAATCAACATTGATCACATCCTCTTTTGATCTTGTCACCAAACGAAGGATGACCGTTTCGCATGGCAATGCAGGTACAAACACCTCGCAGATTATCCAGGGTCTTACAGACAATAGATACAATTATCGGATTCAATCGGTAGACAATGCTTATAATGGTGGTTATACTATCTGTTCAGGAGAATGTGTGCCTTGTTTTGACCTGGTAAATAAAGATATTCAGTCTTGTAAAAACGAAGAGGTAACGTTAATCTCCCCAACCCAGGCATACTGGTTCTCGGTCACTACAGGATTCTTGGGAATATTTAACCAGTTGAAATTTACCGCAGTTGCCAATGATACCATCTTCTCCTTGGTGCCTCAAGGGGTTGACTGCTCAAAGAATAATGTGTGGGTAATTCATGTAAACGAAGGACCAAAAGCCGAGAAAGAAATCATATATGCTTGTGAAGGCAAGCCGGTTCGTTTGGGCATAGCCCCTGGCTGGAAAAACGTAGAATGGAAAACAGCGCCCATTATTACCGAGCAGGACTCAATCAATTTTATGCTTAAGAAGGCCGATACGATTTTGGTTACAGCAAAAACTCAAAACACATGCACGTATCAAAAAGAGTTTATCCTGCGGGTGAGTAAACCTGAATTAAAATTGAATGGAGAAATATATAAAATCTTGAAAGGCAACTCCGTGCAACTGGAAGCGGTGAGTACGGCATCGCAATTTAAATGGATACCATCTTCAGGGCTCAGCAATGACGCAATACCTAACCCTATCGCCACACCCGTGCAAACTATCGATTATACACTGGTTGCCACCGACTCAGTAGGATGTGCCATCGAAGGACGTGTGCAGATACAGGTAGAGGAAACGGCTTTTATTCCCAACCTTTTTACTCCTAATGGCGATGGAAAAAACGATATGCTTTTGGTGTACGGTCTAACACAAGCATCTTCCTTCACCTTCAAGATTTACAATCGTGAAGGAAATGTGATGTATGAAACCAGCGATATCCAGCAGGCAACCAGTAACGGATGGAACGGAACGGTGCGCGGCACGCTTCAATCCAGTGGCATCTATTATTGGAAGGTAGATGGAAAAACAAGTAATGGAGAGCAGCTTCTGCTAAACGGAAAGAAAACAGGATCCATTCTATTAGTTCACTAGGCTGATGATTATCCTAAAGCGAATTTTGTTTCTTGTGTTTTTCCTTTCCATGGGAAATAGTTTGCACGCGCAATATTTTCAATACTCGCAATATAATTTTACTGAGCAGCGTATCAATCCGGCTATGATCGGCCTCAGTCGATACGCCAGCATGAGCTTGAATTACCGCCATCAAAAAACAGGTGGTGATTTTCCGATCAACAGCAGTTTTGTTTCTTTTGATTATCCGCTGCTGAATTCCAGCACAGGCAAACCGTGGTCGGGGTTGGGAGTAACGCTCCATAATGATAAAGCAACTGGAGTTTTCAAAACTCAGGAGGCATCGGTTAGCTATGCAGTTCACATTCGTTTGAGCAGATGGCAAACGCTGTCGTTAGGTGCAAAGGCGCTGCTTCAAACACGTTCCATCAGTTTAGATGGTTTTTATACCGGGTCGCAATATGTTCCTGATCGCGGATTTGATCCTTCCTATTCAAGTGGCGAAAGTTTTGCTGAACTACGAACCACCTTTCAAACATTCAGCACCGGAGTATATTGGCAGGAGACGGACAAAAAAGGCCGCCTGTTGCATCATCTTGGTTTTTCTTTTTTTGATATGAACCGACCCCAGGATTCTTTTTTTGGTGACCCCACCCAACTGTCGTCCACGTTTGTTTTTAATGGTGGCTTCCAGGCTTATTCCTCAAAGGACTTTCATATTTTCCCAGAAGCGCTTATGACTTACTCAGCTTCTAACGTAACCCTCAATGCTGGTGTGCGGTTGCAGAAAGAACTAAATCCCCAACTAAAGCAAATGTCGGATCGCGTTGAAGTGATCGCTAAATATGTGGTGGGCCGATCAGGAATTTTAGGAGTGCAACTGCATAGCGAGACAATCTCGTTAGGACTCTCTTACGATTTTCCTCTTCTGATTAATAATGTTGGCAATATGGGCGCATTAGAAGTAGGCCTTGCATGGCGGAAGCCGGTTCAAACAAGGTCGCAGAAAATAACGGCTAAACGGAAGAAGGAAGCGGTGGAAAAACAAACTTCCGTGGCAAAGAGGCCTCAACATATTAATGCAACACCAAAAGAAATTGTTCCTGTTGTAGATGAGGTGAAACAAGACTCCATCATTAGTGCGATACCGGCTGTTGAAAAACAAATTGAGATAACAGAAGTGTCGCCAGCCACGCTCGCAAAAGCAGGTGATTTGAAACAAGAACCTTTAATAATTGAAAAGGTAACGCTTCACTTTCCGTTTGAATTTAATTCGGCAGAGCTTGACGACCCAACAGAAAATTTTCTGGATGAGCTTACGGCAACCTTAAAAGAAAATGAAAACCTGAAGTTAAAAATTGAAGGACATACCGATAATGTTGGCTCTGACAAATTCAATTTAAGATTGTCGCAGAAAAGAGCCGATGCTGTAAAACTTCATCTGATTAAGTCGGGAATCAATCCCAAACGATTGCAGAGTGAAGGAAAAGGAATGCATCAACCATTAAATAGTAACCTTACGGATGAAGAGCGGGCGAAGAACCGGAGAGTGGAATTGACGGTTTACTACTGATCATCAGCCGGCAATCCTATCCCATGAAAAATAGGATAAAAGGCACACCGTGAATCTTTTGAATAATGATCGGCTGAAAAGGTAGGCAGTAAGCAGATGGCAGTATGAGTTCACAGAATTGACAATAAGCACAGGGTACATTGATACACCTTGTAGCTATCAGAGTGATCCCATTACAAAAATATGTAGGGTTTGAACAGAAAGACTTTGTGGCAATGGCGCAGCAATAGAAGCATCATCTGATCAAACACGTAGGCCGCGCTAAATGCCTCTGGGCCCTAAAGGTCGCTTGCGAACTTTTGTGCCTGAAGGTTTAATAAACATGAGAGGTAGCGAACGTACTCGTTCGCTACCTCTCATGCCTTGAGTGCGCCCGCCATGCATCCATGAAATGCAAGCTTACTTTTTGCGCATACATGATGAGCTCATAGAACGATAAGCGCGTTACTTTACAAAACCGTTAAACCTTCGAACGCTTTATGAAATCCTAACTTTTTTTTCTCTGGCTATTATTGTAAGACAACTCTGTATTTATCGTTTAGAATAATTCTAAATCTTAGTCAAACAGAAAAGCCATAACAGCCGTATTACTTTTTATTGATGAACCAGGCCCACAAGATAAAAACAAATTGAATGGGCAAGCGGATGAGTGCGAGTTGATGGCTTCCGATGGCCGGTTGATCGCTGAAGACATCCATCACATGGAGAGGTAAAAATGCCAGCATTAACAGGAGTATGCCCAAGGTGCCTAATGATCGATAGCGAGGGATCATAGCTGATATGCCCACCAGGATGTTCTCAAGTTTGAACTAGAAGATGGGCGTTACTTCTCTAAAGAATTCGCCACCGATTCATTGGCGATCTTGTTAAATGAAGCAGCAGCTAAAGAATTCGGTTTTGATAATCCGGTAGGGGAAGAGGTACTTTATAACGACAATGGGTCGACTTTTAAAAAATACAAAGTCATTGGAGTGATAAAGAATTTTAATTTTGAGTCCTTCAAAGAGCAAGTAAGGCCTTTGTCAATCCTATTAACTCAAAATGCAAACAGTCTTTTAGTTCGCTATGAAGGAGATCCGGCTGTGATGATACAAAACGTTGAAAAACTTTGGAAACAGCATGCTGCCAGTGAACCTTTCGAATATTCTTTCCTGGACGAAAGCTTTGATCGATTGTTCCGTGCTGAGCAACGTATGGGTAAATTGTTTAGTGTTTTCTCAAGTTTAGCGATCTTCATCGCCTGTTTGGGATTGTTCGCGTTAGCGGCATTTACCACTGAGCAACGAACCAAAGAGATAGGAGTGCGTAAGTCGATGGGAGCTTCGGTATTCAGCTTATCGATTTTACTATCAAAGGAGTTTACTAAACTGGTAGTGATCGCTTTTGTGCCGGCTGCCATTTTAGCCTGGTATATTTCTGATACATGGCTGAATAGCTTTGCTTATCGCATCGATATCAATCCGTTGGTATTTGTGCTAAGCGGTGTTGCAGCTATTTTGATAGCATGGCTTACCGTGAGTTATCAATCCATCAAAGCGGCTACCTCAAATCCTGTCAATTCGCTCCGATATGAATAGATAGATATTTGCCACTGATCACAATCTTAGCAGAATTGGCTAACTGATAACTATTATTTCTGCTTTCTCTTAGGTAATTTACTTCTTCAACAAGTAAGACCTATGAGAAAGCTTTTTTTATTCATCTGCCTGAGCAGTTGTTTTCAATTTCTATCTGCACAGTCGTTTGATCCTCAACTTTTTTCTAAACTAAACTTTAGATTCATCGGCCCTGATGGCAATCGCATGATTTCTGTTGTGGGTGAACCCGGTAATCCTAATGTTTCTTATTCCGGTGCGGCCTCGGGCGGCATTTGGAAAACAGATGATGCGGGCATCACCTGGAAGGCTGTTTTTGATAGCACAGAAGATTCTTCAATTGGTGCACTCGCTATTGCACCTTCAGCTCATAAACAAGTTTGGGCAGGTACCGGTGAAACATTTTTGATTAGACCTGCCCATGCTGTTGGCAATGGTGTGTATAAATCGTCCGATGCTGGTAAGACCTGGAAAAACATGGGCCTCGAAAAAACATTTCGCATCAGTCGTGTAATTGTTCATCCCACCGATACTAATACAGTATATGTAGCTTCAATGGGGCACACCCATGGGCCACAGCAAGAGCGTGGTGTTTATAAAACAACCGATGGTGGCAAAACTTGGGATCTTGTATTTTTTGTCAATGAAAATACTGGCTGCTCCGATCTAAGTATCGATTCAAAAAATCCTGAAATACTTTTTGCCGCTATGTGGCAAGCCGACATTCGCACCTGGAATTTGAATAGCGGTGGCGAGGGCAGTGGTATCTACCGATCTAAAGATGGTGGCAAAACCTGGGAACCATTACGCAATGGTATTGAGAGCGGACCAACCCATCCTGTTGGGAAAACTTCCGTAGATGTTTCGTATACAAATCCAAAACGAGTTTATGCATTGGTTGAGGATAAGGAACCGCGACTCTATCGCTCAGATGATGGTGGAGACAGTTGGAAGTTGATGCAGCGGGATCATTCAATGGGGCAACGGGCTGGATATTATACTCGCCTTCGTGTTTCTACTTCTAACGAAGATGAGGTGTACACCATTTGTGTAGGTATAAAAAAATCTATTGATGGTGGTAAATCTTTTGTCAAGGATTTCAATCAGTGGGCACCGGGTGGTGATAATCACGATATGTGGTTCGATCCGAAAGATGGGAATCGGATTTTATGTGCGCATGATGGTTGTTTGAACATGACATCTAATGGCGGTAAAAGCTGGCGTAACATAAACTTACCAATAGCCCAAATGTATCACGTGGCTGTTGATGATAGAGTTCCTTACTGGGTGTACGGCAATCGGCAAGATGCATGGTCGTATCGCGGACCAAGTCAATACCTAGGCGGATCCAATATTCCGTTAGGTACCTGGCATGGAGTGGGAGGGTGCGAAAGTGGATTTGCTCAACCTGATCCTTTTGATAATAATATTGTATGGTCAGGTTGTTATGATGGTGGCCTTGATGTATTTGACCTCACAACCATGCAGTCGCGCGATGTGCGAGTATGGCCACAAACTCAAATTGGCGCTACCCCGGCTGATGCCAAGTATCGTTGGCACTGGAATTTTCCAATGGTGTTATCTAAACATGTGAAAGGTCGAGTTTGGGTAGGCAGTCAGTTTGTTCATGAAACAAACAATGGTGGTCAGGGTTGGCAAGTAGTTAGTCCTGACTTAACAACGAATGATAAATCCCATCAACAAAATTCGGGTGGCATGGCCAGCGATAATTTAATGACGTGGGATGGCTGCACACTATTTTCTATGGCGGAGTCACCAGTTAAAGAAGGTGTTTTATGGACTGGTAGTAATGATGGTCAAGTAAACGTAACACAAGACGGAGGAAAAACCTGGTTGAATGTTTCAGCTAATATGCCCGGCTTACCGGTATGGGGAACAATTCGGCACATTGATGCTTCTTACTTTGGTGCAGGCACATGCTACATAGCAGTAGACGCGCATTATGTTGGCGACTTTGGAAGCTACGTTTATAAAACAACAGACTTTGGAGCAACCTGGAAACGATTAGAAATAAATCTTCCTGCTAACAATTCAAATTTTGTCAACCAAATAAAAGAAGACCCCGACAAACAAGGATTGCTTTGGTTAGGAACTGAGAAGTCATTATACTTTTCACCTAACGATGGAAAAGACTGGATTCATTTAAAAAATAATTTACCACCGGTACCCATTTTTGGAATTGAGATTCAACGCAATTTTAAAGATCTCGTGATCGGTACGTATGGTCGTGGTATTTATATCTTAGATGACATTACACCTATTCGAGAGTTTACCGAACAAGTTCAAAATTCTGAAGCACATCTGTTCTCAATGCGAAAGGCGTATCGGTTTCAGCATATCGATGGCATAAAAACAGATCGCAGTTATGTATCTGGTCAAAATCCACCTGAAGGAATAGATATTAACTACTATCTCAAGGAAAAGAATAGGTCGACAGTTGAAGTACTCGTCTTGAATTCAAGAAATGAAACTGTTCGAACCCTGAAGGCTAAAAATGAAGCCGGTATAAATAGAATCTGGTGGGATTTACGATTGCAACCTCACGTACTTCCAAAACTGCGAGTAAAGCCAAGAGATAAAGATTGGGTGCCCACAGACGACAAGGGCGAGCGAAACATGTTTATTTTTGATTTGGACATTGGCCCCGGACAAACACCGCCATTTGTGCATCCGGGTACTTACACAATTATTCTTCGTGTAAACGGAAAAGAGTACAAGCAACCTGTCATAGTGATTAAAGATCCGAATACAGAGAGCACCGATGCCGATATTTTGAAGCAGTATAATTTTGGAATAAAATTATACACAGCTACACGAACTACATTAGCATTAATTGATGAAATGGAACAGATGCGGGCTAAGTTGTTGGCAAAAAAGAATGATAAGAAATCAACTGCCTTGGAGGAGAAAATCTACCAACTCGAAGCTGCTTTGCATGATGTGCATCAAACAGGTGCGCGAATGGATATATTTCGCAATCCACCACAGGTGTTAGAGCGGCTATTTGCCATGGCAAAGGAGGGGCAAATTTCAAGTGCCGATGCTGCACCTACCGACCAACAACAACAGGTGTATGCGGTGGTTACTGACAAGCTTGCGGAGGTGCAAAGTCAGTTTGAGCTAGTAAAGAAATCACCCGATTTGAAGCGTAAAGAAGGAAAATAAACTTCCAATGTTAAGTTTTATTAACTTTTTGGTAATATTGTATTAACACGATATTTTAGAGCTAAATATATTGAATTATGGAAAAATTAGTTTTAAAAGGAAAGAAGGAAATTCGCTTGCTTTTAGTGGACTCTATGCATCAGACAGTGCAGGCATTGGGCGTTACTAAGTCAAAGAAGAAGGCTAACAAGGCTATAGAAAAATCATCAAAGAAACTCGCCTCGCTAGTTGCAGCTCAGATGAAAAAAGAGTCAAAGAAAATTACGAATGTTAAAAATATTAAAATTAAAAAGAAGAAGCAAAGCAAGCAATCTCAATTGGTAACCGCATAACCTCTAGTAGTTTAATGATGAGAGGCCGCAAGGCCTTTTTTCTTTTGTAGGAATTCAAATAGTGAAATGTTTGTCAATAAAAGCAACATTCCATAAAAAGTGTCCTCAATAGGAATGGGTCCGATTCTTATTCCAAGATTTTCTGAATCGTTATGATGTGGCCAGCAGAGTCCTCTCAACTCAATGGATCAATTGCTTACAGACAGCGTTGATGAATGGACGCCAACGAAAGGAATTTATAATTTTTAATTCCTCTGCAAGGGAAGTCTCTTCATCGAGGAACGCAAATATTTTGGATATGCTGTTCTTGGTATACATTTCTGAAAAAAGCTGTTCTCCTAATTCGTTGTTATTAAAAAGCACATCTAGAAATAATGTGTCATACGTTTTAAATCGCCTTTTAAAAAGCTGGTAGCTAGGTAAATGATTGTTTACAATGTTGTCTACAATTTTCTTACTAAAGCGTTCTGCATTTTTGAACGAGTATCCCGAAGATCCTTTTACCCATGAGCCCGCTGTTCCAATTTTAGTCACCCATTCATTATTGGCATGGTGAAATGGATAATTACTCATGGGGATAATTCCCTTTTCCGTGTCGGTAATAGTATATTCTGAACAGCCCATCACCTCCTCAATGTATTTTTTGAGGTACGTGTCATATACCTGATCGGCAACCATGGATGGAGAAAAAAAAGTAAACTCAATCAATGCTTTTTTTGTGTTGTAGGGAAGCACATATGTAAAACTGGTAGAGCCTGGATACTTTAATCTAAAATCCATCATCACAAACGAATCCGCATTAAAGCGGTCTTCTTTTGTTTCAACTATCCATCCTTTGAAATGTTGAATCAGGTTTATATGATTTTTATCTTCAAAGAAGTTGGGCGTTATTCGGCTGTCAAAAATGTGCTGGGCGAAATAACTGGTGCGAGTAGTAATGATTTGGCTGGGGTTTCCCTCCTTAATGTCGAGTACGTCATCCTGGATCCAATGAAAATTTGGAATTTCCTTAATATGCTTGATGACCTTCGTATAAAAGTCTATCGCTTTGATCCTTTTATACCGATAAGCTTCGAGGTCAAGAACGGTTACTTGCTCATTAGTGATGAATTCGCAGTTGGTCCAAGAGTTGGAAACGATATCGTCCCAGGCACCTTTTCCTTTTTCCCAGAAACACCAGGTTTTGTCATTAGTATTTTTTCCGCTCTTTTCAATAATGCCAATTTGCTTGGATCGAAAAAACGAGTCTTTACTCATCGCGAAAGCCAGATGAAGGCCAGCGGCTCCACCTCCTACAATGGCATAATCAAACTTTATAGAATCCATAGAGGAAGACAAAGAAAATTAATTGGGCGGCATAAAGATGTAAAGAAAAAGTAAAATCGCCTTTAATTTTTAATTTATTGTAACTCAAGTGTAGTAACAGGGAAATAAAGAACCACGAAATATAATTCTTCAAAGGTGCACTTCCTCCTTCCCATGTCCAGTAATCCAGAAGGGTTGCGACCTGTTCAATAAAAATATCCAACCCAACCATTAATGTGGCTCCCAGTATTATTTTGCCCAAAGTATTTTTCATAAAACGCGATGCGATAGCTGCGGTAGACATGGTCAGGATCACCCAATTGAGTCCAATCAACAACGGCACCCCATCTAGTTTTGGACCTAGGTTTGATCCATACGTGTAAGTGCCAAAAATATAACCATAATGAACCCCAATCCATTCTGCCAACATTCCCACAGAGAAAAATAATAACGCCAGGTATATTTTCCTTTTAGTGTCAATTGGAAATTGGAAGAACAACAAAATGCCCAACAACATTAAATTAATTGGTGTTTTCTCGATAAACCAATTGAAATAGCCTAAGTATATGCCCACCATGGAGGACAGATGAAAAAGCCAAATGACTGCAATCGATACAAACCTTGAGTTGAAGGTTAGCGGTTCCTTGGCCTGCATCATATTAATCATGAGATTTAATTTGATTGGTGGCAATTTTGGCAGACAGCAGACATAAAGGAATACCGCCACCAGGATGGACGGATCCGCCACAAAAAAATAGATTTTGGAACTGACTGGAAAAATTGGGATGTCTCAAAAACGTGGAGAAAGTTGAGTTACTGGACGTACCATATAAGGAGCCCAGATGAGATCCGGTTAGTTGCTCGATTTGGATTGGGTCAATCGTATCCTCGCAAACAATATGCTTTTCTATATCGATATGCAGGATGTGGTTTAGTTTTCGAATTATGTTTCTTCTCGATTGATTCAATAGTTCAAGCCAATTTTGACCAGCATCGTGCGGAGTATTAATCATTACAAACCAATTTTCGCAACCATCGGGAGCATCGTCCTTTTTTTCTTTGCTAGTTATGTTAACATATACGGTTGGATCGTTATGAAGCTTCTGCTTTTTAAAAATACAATCAAATTCTGATTGGTAATCGTTGCTAAAGAAAATATTGTGTAAATCTAGTTCTGGAAATGATCTATTAATGCCCCAATAAAAAATGAGCGCAGAGCTCGACCGTTCTTGTCGCAGTATTCGCTTTGGTTGATTGGCGTGTGGAATGAGTTTCTTGAATGTTGAGAAGATGTCCATGTTACTAACTACCGTATCAGCTTGGTAGTTGGCCTTTGAGGTAGTAATACCCAATACCTGCTTTTCATCGTGATTGATTTTTAATACAGGCTCATTAAAATTAAAACTTACACCTACCTCTAAAGCCAACCGATATAAGCTTTGAGATATTTCGTGCATTCCACCGGTTGGAAAATAAGTGCCAAGCGACATTTCTAGGTGAGGAATCATCGACATTATTCCGGATGTAGCATAAGGTGAAGATCCATTGTAAGTAGCATATCTATTGAATAGTTGAACAAGCTTGGGGTTAGAAAAGTGCTTTTTATTTACCTTATCTAAGGTGCTGGAAAGGTCAAGCTTGTAAGATTGAAAAAGAGTATGAAGCGTTGTGATGGAGAAATATGTTCTCCAGCTATGTAAGGACTTGTTTAGAAAAATAGGGGCAGTGAGATCATACTTGATTCCATTGCGCTTAAGATAGTTGGCTAAAGATTTTTTGCTTGTTGAAAATGTAGCCGCTGCCTGTTCAATAAATTTCTGTTCATCAGCAGGAGCCGAGAAACTTGTACCATCATCCCAAAAATAATTACAGATAACATCCTTTTTTACGTATTCAAATTTGGACTTAGGGTCAATATTAAATAGTTCAAACAGTTCGTCCACCAAATGGGGCATGGTAAATAAGGAGGGACCAAAATCAAATCTAAAACCCGTGTTACTAAATGAATGAATTTTGCCACCTGCATGTGGGCTGGATTCAAATACCTGTACTGTATAGTTCTTCTCAGCAAGGCGAAGCGCACTGGCAATGCCAGCTATTCCAGAACCTACAACAATGGCCTTTGGTTTCAATGAGTTGGATAATTTGCTCTGTATCATCGCTTAAACAAGCAAATCTAGCAATTGTTTATCGTTGGCTAGTTGGAGGGCAGCAACCCAATATTGTGTCTGCCTTTTGGTTGATTCCCATGAAAATTTCCATTAGAAAGATTGTGATAGCGGTGAATAAATTGTGATTCCTTTCTGCCCATCGAATTCTGATTTTAGAAAAGATTACTTATTGCGTTGCCTGGCGATTTTCGCGGTACTTAAATTCACGTTTAGGTTCGTATTTTTTTGGTGCATACAGAAACCCGAATGCTTCGCAATCTTCCTTTGTGTGCTTGCTATGATGTATGTAATGCGCATTGATCATACGTTGGAGATACCTGCTCTTTTTCTTAGGTCTCCATTTTATACGCTGGTGAACTATAAAATCATGGAATACCAGGTAGAAAAGACCATAGGAAAATATTCCTAGTCCAACTGATAATAAATATGGATTGACGCCACCAGAAGTGGCGTATAATATAAGCCCTATCGAAGGCAAACTAAAAACTACAGCAAAAAGATCATTTTTTTCAACAGCATGGTCGTGTACGGAGTGATGAGATTTATGCCATACCCACAGAAATCCATGCATAATATACTTGTGCGAGAACCAGGCAACAAATTCCCAAAAGAGAAATGTGCCAACGGTAATGAGCGCGCAGATAAACACTAATTTCCAATCCATCTACTTTATTTCTTTACCAAAGTATTTTTCCAATAGATGATACCGATGGTCAAAAATACGATTTACTTCACCGCCTACAAAAAGAGCGTGTGCGAGTCTGCCTAAAATACCTAAAGGAATTGCATAATTCACTTCATCTGTCATTTCAACCCCACCCGGCACTGCTTTAAAATGGTGTTGATGATGCCACAAAGCGTAAGGCCCAAATCGCTGCTCATCAATAAAATGAACTCCTTCTTTCACCTGCGTGATTTCCGTTACCCAATGCATTTTAATTCCTGGAAGTACGCTCACGTTATACCGAATGATTTGCCCCGCATAGGCTTTTTCACCTCCTGATATGTATAAGATCTCAAAACCCATGTGTTCGGGCGTAATTTTTGAAAGGTTTTTAGGAGTCGAGAAAAAATCCCAAGCTTCGGCCACCGAAATTGGTAGAATTTGAGTTCTAGTGAGGTTGTATACTTTCATTGATTTCTTAACGCTGAAGTGTAATAAGAGTTTTTAAAATCAGCTAAAATCCTCAAATTTAGATTTCTACCTAAGTTGTTATGCGATTTCTAATTCTGGTGCTTCTTGTTTTGTCAGGGCTGTTTCTCACGAATAGTTGCAACCGGACTAGGCAAATAGCAGGCGTTAACGATTCAGTAGATTTTAACTTACACATCCGCCCTATTTTATCGGATCGTTGTTTCAAATGTCATGGCCCGGATGCTAATCAGCGCAAAGCAAATCTTAGGTTAGATACGCCCGAAGGAGCAATGGCTGCGCTTAAGGATAATCCCAACGCGCATGTAATTATTCCTGGCCGACCAGATCAATCGGAAGTGTATCTGCGAATTTCTGCTTCCGATACTTCTGTGTTGATGCCTCCACCCAATTCAAATTTATCGTTGACCGAGGATGAGATTTCGACCATAAAAAAATGGATTGAACAAGGAGCCGTGTATAAAAAGCACTGGGCCTTTATTCCGCCAAAGCAAGTTGAACTTCCTGAAGTAGAAAATGAATCCTGGCCAAAAAGCGAAATTGATTTTTTTATTCTCTCCAAGTTAGAGGCTTCGAGGTTAACACCGAATGCTGAAGCCGATCGCGCTCGTTTATTAAAACGTGTTAGTCTTGATATTACCGGATTGCCCCCATCGCTGGATATCCAAAATCGCTTTTCAGCTGATCAATCCGCACAAGCATATGAAAAAATAGTTGATGAGCTCTTAGCCCAGCCTCAGTATGGTGAACGCATGGCAGTGTATTGGATGGATGTAGCGCGCTATGCCGATTCGCATGGCTATCAGGATGACGGACTACGTACTATGTGGCCATGGCGTGATTGGGTGATTCATGCATTCAATAAAAATTATTCTTACGAGCAATTTGTAACCTGGCAGCTCGCGGGTGATTTATTACCAAGTTCCACCAAGGAACAAGTACTTGCAACAGGCTTTAATCGAAACCATAAGATTACTCAGGAAGGTGGTGTAATAGACGAAGAGTATCGGGTTGAATATGTCACCGATCGCACCAATACATTTGGGAAAGCTTTTCTCGCGCTCACATTTGAGTGTGCGCATTGCCACGATCATAAATACGATCCAATTTCACAAAAGGATTATTATCGCACATTCGCATTCTTTAATCGTGTGCCGGAAAAAGGTTTAGTGGGCGATATTCAATTAGCATCGCTAGCCGATCCGCCACGAATTGAGATAACAACAAAAGAGATCAATGAACTTTTAACCTTTATTAATAAAAAGGATACAACGCCTGTGCAAGTAATGGTGATGAAGGATTCTATCTGGCGAAGACCCACCTACATTTTGACGCGCGGTGTTTATGATGCTCATGGTGACCAGGTAACAATAGGATTGCCTAAAGATATTTTGCCGTTTGATTCAATGAAGTATGGTGATGATCGGTTAGGGCTTGCAAAATGGTTGTTTGATAAAAAGAATCCGCTAACGGCAAGAGTTTTTGTAAACCGCATGTGGCAAGAATTATTCGGTAGAGGTTTGGTAAAGACAAGCGGTGATTTTGGAATGCAAGGTGAGATGCCCTCACACCCGGAATTACTCGATTGGTTAGCAGTTGATTTCAGAGATCACGGTTGGGATGTAAAGCGGCTTATAAAACAGTTGGTAATGTCGTCAACATACCGTCAATCTGCTATTGTGAGTGAAGAGAAATTAGCTGTCGATCCGGAAAATATTTATTTATCACATAGTTCCCGCCAACGGTTAACGGCCGAAGGAGTTCGCGATTTAGCCTTAGCAAGCAGTGGCCTGCTAATAAAGGAAATCGGTGGGCCGAGTATGAAGGTCTATCAACCCAAAGGAATTTGGGAATCCTCTACCTCGGGCCGGGGAGTGTTGGCGCGTTATGTGCAAGATCATGGCGAAGATATTTATCGCAGAGGTTTGTATTCGTTTATTAAACGAACTGTCCCCCCACCGGGAATGCTTGTGTTTGATGCCAGTAATCGCGACCAGTGTGAAGTAAATCGTGGACGAACGAACACGCCCTTGCAAGCATTGGTATTGTTGAATGATCCTGTTATGCTCGAAGCAGCTCGGGTATTTGCAGAACGCTTGATGTTAGAAAGTTCTTCATCCGATGAGAAGATTGATAAAGCTTTTCGAACCATATTATGTCGGACTCCTGAAAAAGCGGAGTTAGAAAAGCTAGTTGAATATTTTGCTCAAGAGAAAGCAGAGTTTGAAAGCACACCCACAAAAGCAAAACAGTTTATTGAGGTTGGAGAATATCAACATGAGAAAATTGAAGATGTAGTTTCATTGGCTGCGCTGATGCAGATTGTTCAAACTATTTATAATCTGGATGAAGCAATAACGAAAAGTTAGCAGGAATGTTCCGTTAGTTATCAGGTTGAGAATATTGAATTAGGATTTTTGAATAAAGTACAATGAGTAAAGAGTTTATAGATAGTCGCTTTCATATCACCCGAAAACATTTTTTGGGAAAACTAAGTCTTGGGCTTGGCTCTGCGGCATTGGGTTCATTGTTGATTCCAGATTTATTTTCGAAATCAGATACACCAACTCAAGCATTGGGACTACCACATTTTGCTCCAAAGGCTAAACGAGTAATTTATCTTTTTCAAAACGGTGCGCCATCGCAGCTGGAGAGTTTTGATTACAAGCCTATGCTTAATAAGATGATGGGTGAGGAGCTTCCAGAATCTGTGCGCATGGGGCAGCGCTTAACTGGTATGACTTCGGGTCAATCGAAGTTTCCACTTGTTGGTTCTCATTTTAAATTTAGTCAACATGGACAGTCGGGGGCGTGGGTAAGTGAATTGTTTCCAAACATTGCGAAGGTGGTAGATGATATCTGCATCGTAAATTCGATGCACACGGAAGCAATCAATCACGATCCGGCTCTTACGTTTATGCAAACTGGCGCGCAACAAGGCAATCGCCCTAGTATGGGTGCTTGGATGAGTTACGGGTTGGGAAGTGAGAACAAAAATCTTCCAGCATATTGTGTTTTACTTTCACGAGGAAGAGGAAATGGACAGGGTGTATATTCAAAGCTATGGACCAATGGGTTTTTAGATAGTGTGCATCAGGGCGTACAGTTTAGCAGCAGCGAAGAGCGGGTTTTGTATTTAAAAGATCCTGAAGGTCGCGATAGGATGGACCGCAGAAGAATGCTCGATCAATTGGCTCAACTTAATGATATAAACTTTAAGGAATTTGGCGATCCGGAAATTCAAGCTCGCGTTCAGCAATATGAATTGGCGTATCGCATGCAAACTGCTGTGCCTGAGTTAACAGATTTCTCAAAAGAATCGGATGACATTGTTAAAATGTATGGAGCCGATTGTTTGATGCCGGGAACGTATGCCGCTAATTGTTTGCTGGCGCGAAAGCTTTCAGAAGCTGGAGTTCGGTTTGTGCAACTATATCATCAAGGTTGGGATCAGCACGGTAACATGGTAGGTGAAATGCCATTGCAAGCCGAAGATGTTGATCGATCAACCGCTGCGTTGATTATGGATTTAAAACAGCGTGGGTTGTTAGATGAAACATTGGTAATATGGGGTGGTGAATTTGGACGCACGAACTATTGTCAGGGTAGCTTATCTAAAGAGAACTATGGTCGCGATCATCATCCACGGGCTTATACAATCTGGATGGCAGGTGGCGGTGTAAAGCCTGGGATTACGTATGGTGAATCAGATGAGTTTGGATACAACATTGTAAAAGATCCGGTGCATGTAAATGATTTTCACGCTACGGTTTTACATTTGATGGGATTGAATCACGAACAGCTTACCTATAAACATTTAGGCAGACG
>Ga0209181_10003191_pt1 | contig 25668 bp, 20 predicted proteins | sample MAT05_FD_187208 | JGI IMG/M metagenome (GOLD analysis project Ga0209181, IMG submission 187208) | Freshwater microbial communities from Lake Fryxell liftoff mats and glacier meltwater in Antarctica - MAT-05 (SPAdes) (version 2) | ecosystem: Environmental > Aquatic > Freshwater > Ice > Liftoff...
GGGTAAGAATGTCGATAGGCGCGAGCGATTCGGCCACCGTGCGGCCCGCTACCCGGGTGCCGGTGACGATGATCGTGTCGAGCATCGCAGGGTCGCCGGTGCCCTCTTCCTGGGCGGACTGGGCAAACACGGGGCTGGCGGCCAAGGCGGCCAAGGCGGCCAGCAGTGCGAGGGTAAGGGGATTGCGGCGCATCATGTCTCTCCGGCGGGGTCGTAATTACGTCATATCACGCGGCCGGGGCGCAGGCCAGAAAACTTTCTGTCGCGAGACCGTGCGGAGATTGGGACCGCGGGTGGGACCGGGACCGGACCGGGACCGAGACCGGAACGACCAAGACCGCAAGACCGGGACAGGCACTGAAAGGACGGAACGACCAAGATCGGGACAGGCACTGAAACCAAGACCGAACAAGACCGGGACAGGCACTGAAACCAAGACCGAACAAGACCGGGACAGGCACTGAAAGGACGGAACGACCAAGATCGGGACAGGCACTGAAACCAAGACCGAACAAGACCGGGACAGGCACTGAAAGGACCGAGACCGCCAGACCGGGACAGGCACTAAAACGGGGCAAGACCGCCAGACCGGGACAGGCACTGAAACGGGGCAAAGACCGGGACAGGCGCTGAAAGGAACCAGACCCGGACGGGCACTGAAACATACCCACAACGATGCGTGTCCCGATCGTTGCCGATCGTTGATCGCAGATCGGCGCTGCTCAATCGCCGTCGACGTCCTCGACCACATCGTCCATGTCGAACGGGATCGAAACTTCCGCGCGACCATCGTTGACCAGCACGGCAAAGTGCAGGTGCGGGCCGCTGCTGAAGCCGGTATTTCCCGACAGCCCCAGCAGGGTGCCTGCCGCGACCCGCTGACCGGGCTTGACGCCGACACCGTAGTACTCCAGGTGCGCGTACATCGCCATGCTGCCGTCCTCGTGCAGGATGCGCACGAAGTTGGCGCGGTGCGCGAAGCTCTCGATATCCTGCCCGTTGCCCCGATAGTCGTCCTGGATCTGCATCACCACGCCCTCGCGCGCGGCCAGCACCCTCGTGCCGACCGGCACCGTGAAGTCCAGCGCGTAGCGGCTCTGCGCATGCGTGTGGCTGTAGCGACCATTGAATCCCTGCCCGAGCCGCCACTGCGTATCCGCCGCGAACGGAATGCGATAGCGCGCGGCCAGCGAATGGCGCGCATTGGGTGAACCCGGCAGCGCCGAGAACGCCAGCTTGAACTGTGCCGGTCGCGCGCGATCGACATGGGTCACTTCGACCAGCACCGCCTCGGCCAAGGCAGGGATCACGCGCCGATACGGCAAGGCCGGATCAGCGCGCATGTTGTCGCGCTCGCCCCAATCGACGCTGACCATCAGGGGCCCCGCCAGCAGATTGGTGAAGTAGTAGCGAATGCCGCCCTCGATCGGTGCTTCGCGCATGGTGTACCAGCGAGCTTCCTCTTCGGCATCGCGCTCCTCATCGCGCGACATCGGGATCTCCGGCTCGTCGGCGGCCGCCGGCGGCGCCGCGTCCGGTCGCACGACTACAGCCGCCGCCAGCGCGGCCAGCACCAGCAGCAGGACCACGCGTGCACGACCGCGCGCGGCAACAGAGCGCGGCTGCGACATGTCAGTCCGGTCGGCTGTGCGGCATGGACGGCAGGGTAACCAGGAATGCGGGTGTGTGGCCATCCGCAGCGCGCACAGACTCAGGCCGACCAAGGCCCGGAGGGCCTGCAGAAGGGCTTTCTCAGGCGCCGTATCGCGCCTTGACCTCGCGCCGCGTCGGCATCGCCGCTGCAGCGCCTGCGGATTCGGTCGACAGTGCGGCCACGCGGGTGGCGTGCACGACGGCATCGCGAAACGGTTTGGCCATGCCGTAGAGGATCATGCCGGCCGCGAGGCCGCCATTGAAGGCGTCGCCGGCACCGACGGTATCGATGGTCTGCGCGGCTTGCGCGGGTACCCGGTAGTAGGCGTTGCCGTCGCCGTGGCGCACGGCGTTGGCGTGGCTGACGAAACAGCCTTGCTCACCGAGCGTGATCACCACCGTGGGCGCTGCAAGTTTGCGACACAGCGCGTGCAGCATCGGATCGGGAAACTCCCAGTAGCGCTGCGCGACCGGTTGGCCGTGGATGTGTTCGAGCAGGAACGCGAACTCGGACTGATTGGGCGTGATGATGTGCGCCAGCGAGGCCAGTTGCGGACTCAACGCGCGATTGATCGGCGCGGGATTGAGGATCACCGTGGTGCCGGCGGCGTGCGCGATGCGCATCGCCTCCAGCGTTGCTTGCGGGTTGCTCTCGAGCTGGCACAGCAGCAACTTGGCCTCGGCGATGGACGCTGCGTGCGCGCGCACGAAGTCGACCGACAGCGTGTGGTTGGCGCCCAGCGCGACCACGATGCGGTTGTCGCCCTGCGCATCGACCACGATGCCGGCGCTGCCGGTGGCCGCATCGGTTCGCGTTTCGAACTGGGCCGGCAAGCCGAAGGCGCTGGCGCAATCGCGCGCCGCCTGCGCCAGCGCATCACTGCCGAGTGCGCCCAGAAACAGGGTGCGGATCTGCTGTCGATGGCAGGCCACCGCCTGGTTGAAGCCCTTGCCACCCGGCCCGCTGTTGAACACCCCGATCACCGACTCACCGGTGTGCGGAAACGCCGACGTGGTCCAGGTGTGATCCTGGTTGTAGGAGCCGAGGACGACGGTGTCGAAGGAGGGCATTCGCCATTCGCCGCCAACAACTCACCCAAACCCGCCCAGCTTCGACAGCACCCCCGCGATCGTCGCCGTCATCAGCGTGGCGATGGTGCCGCCCAGCACTGCACGCAGGCCGAAGCGGGCGAGGTCGCCGCGTCGCTCGGGGGCGAGGCTGCCGATGCCGCCGATCTGGATTGCGATGGACGAGAAATTGGCAAAGCCGCACAGCGCGTAGGTGGCGATCAGGACCGAGTGCGAGGACAGGGTCGCTTGCATTTCGTTCAGTGCTGCATAGGCGACGAACTCGTTGAGCACGATCTTCTGGCCGATCAAGCCACCGATCTGGTCGGCTTCCGCCCACGGCACGCCGATCACCCAGGCGATCGGCGACAGCACGTAGCCGAGGATGGTCTGCAGGCTCAGTACCACCGGGGTCACGGCATCGCCGGTCATCGCGGCGTTGATGCTCCAGCCGCTCGACAGCTCAATGCCACCGATCCACGCCAGCGGTGCGTTGAGCATCGCGATCAATGCGATGAACGCGATCAACATGCCGGCGACGTTGATCGCCAGGCGCACACCGTCGGCGGCACCGACTGCCGCACCATCGATCACGTTGACCGTGGTCTTTTCGATCTCGATCTTGACCGTGCCGCGGGTCAGCGGCTCGCCGACTTCCGGGATCAGCAGTTTGGCCACCACCAGCGTGGCGGGTGCGGCCATTACGCTCGCGGCCAGCAGGTGCTTGGCGAAGAACTCCATCTGGGTCGGGTCGCCGCCGCCGAGCATCAGCACATAGGCCGCAAGCACGCCGCCGGCGATATGCGCCATGCCGCCGATCATCATCGTCATCAGCTCGGAGTCGGTCATTCTGCCGATGTAGGGCTTTACCGTCAGCGGTGCCTCGGTCTGGCCGACGAAGATGCTGGCGGTGACGCTGGTGGTTTCCGCTCCCGAGACATTCATCACGCGGGTGATCGCCCACGCGATGCGCCTGACGATCTGCTGCATCACGCCAAGGTGGTAAAGCGCGCCCATCAGGGCGGCGAAGAAGATGATCGTAGGCAGCACCTGGAAGGCAACGATGAAGCCGAACTTCTGGATATCGATCAGCGGGCCGAATACGAAGCGCGAGCCCTCCGAGGTGAACTCCAGCACGCGCACGAAGACCTTGGCGAGGAAGCCGAAGACCTCGCGGCCCAGCGGCACCAGCAGCACCAGAGCGGCGAACATGATCTGCAGCACCACGCCGGTGCCCACCAGCTTCCAGTCGACCCGACCTTTGTTGTTGGAGAACAGCCACGCGATGGCGAGCAGTACGCCGAGGCCGAACAGGCCGAACAGGATTTCCCCGATGGATTGCATGGATCAGCGCCCCCGCGCAGTACGCGTCGAATGATCGTGCAGACTAGATGATGGTTGGCGCGGGCGGCAAGGCGCGTGCGGATCAGCCGGACGCGGTGGACTTGTTCACAGGTCCCGTAGCGCAGTCCTCGGCGCGCACGCTGCCAGCGCCGCTGAAGGGCCCGGCGGGTGGCGTCAGTGGGGCAGGTTGCGGACTGGCATTGATCGCGCTGCGAAGCCGGGCCGCCTGCGCTTCGGAGGCTGCAACGTCGGCGGGAGCGAGTTGTGCATCGAGCTGGTCGAGCGTGCGCCGAACCATATCGACGCCGCGGTTGCCGCGCCGGAATCCGCCGTCGCCTCGGGCGCTGCTGGCGCCAGGAGCGCTTGCGGCAACCAGCAGCAGCGCGCGCGCCCGGACCGGATCGGGCTCTGCGACTTCGGAAAGCAAGCCAAACATTCCCGCCGAGCCCGCGAGCGCCAGGCCAAGCGGCATCAACAACGAGCGGTCGCCAGCGGCGATTGCCGCCTCCGCCATGGTTGTCGCCTCTGCACGATAGCGATCGAGAATCTGCGGGTGGTGCACGGCCGATCCGTCGTTCCACCAGGCCGCGCTCACGAAGCTGGTCATCGCGGGCAGGCTGCCGAGGCGCGCGGCTTCGTACAGCCAGGGCAGCGAGTTGCGGGTCTGCTCGCGGGAGATGTCCGCGCAGATCTGCTCATCGACCTCGATGCCGACGTCCAGGCGTGCAGCGGCATCGATCTGCCAATCGGGAATGCTCTCGCCGTCGCGCCCGCTGCCATCGCGGTTGCGCTGCGGATTGGCCAGGGGGTCGAACATTCCGCGGAACATCCGCCGACGTTCGAGCGATCCGCAACGCGACAGTTCGGCTGCGAGTCGGCACGCAGCGGGCGCTTCGCCGGCTTTTGCGCGTTGTTCGAGTTCGGATAGCACGCCGGCCAGCGGCGCACCGATCGGCGGTAGCGGTTGCGGGAGCGGTTGCGCTGTGGCCGCCGCGGGCGCCGCTGGACGTGCGGGAGCGGGCGGGATCGCTGCGGGCGAGCCGTCGGTTGCTGCGCGTTGCGCGCCGCGCGGTGTGTTCGCCTGCGGCACTGCTTCGGTTCGCGGTGCGCCGTCGATGCTGGCGCCGACGCCCGCGGGCGAGCTCGGCAGCGACCAAGCCAACGCTGCCAGCAGTCCGATCGCGAACGCGGCACCAGCGATGATGGCGGTGGATTTCACGATCGCACTCCGTTGGATCGGGCCGCATCTGCGCGGGCGAGAAGGATAGCAGCCAGTGATGGGCACTCCGATTGGTGCGGCTACCTTGGTCGCCCGCTGGGTGGGCTCCTGCAAGAGCGCGATCGAAGGCGAATCCGTTCGTTCGCTGCAGCGACGCATCCTCGCTGTGGGAGCCGGCATGCCGGCCACAGGCGCCCTGCCATGCGTTCTCGGGTGCTCGATGGGCTCCAGTCGCTGCCATGGCAGCTCCCACATCGGCAGGAGCGCACCGCGTGCGTGATGGGCAGCTCCGATGGGTGCGGGCAAATCGGTCGCGCACAGGGTGGGCTCCTGCACGAGCGCGATCGAAGGTGAATGCGTTTGTTTGCCGCAGCGATGTTTCCTCGCTGTGGGAGCCGGCATGCCGGCGACAGGCGCGGCCGGGAAGCTTCATCCTCGCGCCGATCGTGCGCTGGGAGTCGGCACCACCAACTGGGAACTGGGCGTGCGTGGCGCGATCGGAGCGCGTACGACGTGCCCTACGCGCCGCACTGGACCGCAACCGCGCGCGTCGGTTGGCAGTAGCGGCCGCGGGACGTCTCGGCCGAAGTGCAGTCAATATCCGAACAATTCAGCCATTTCGCCAACACCGAGGCCGCGGCCGCGACCGGTCAGACCGGCATCATCGCCGGCTGGGCGATATGGAGCCTGACGCTGAACTGGATCCCGCCCGAGCGTGGCTGGAGCGCGTTCGCGGCGCTGAAAAACACCGGCGAGCGCGACTTCGTCCTCGACCGCACGCGCGGCATCCTTACCGGTAGCCCGCGGCAGTTCGTCGCCGGCCTGCGCTACGCCTTCTGAGCGCGTCCGCCAGAGCACAGCGGACGCGCGCGGACGCCTCCGGACGCCTCCGGACATAGTATGAGGTCGAGCAAAATGCGTGCTGCGCCAGATGCTTGAGAGATTTTCTCTGGTTGGCATGATGGGTGCATTGATGGTTCCCGAGCACAACGCCCGGGGCCATCATCTTGATCCGCGATACCAGCCAAACCGATCGGGTGATTGCCGCCCCGCCGACCGCGCCGCGCCGCTGGCTGCTGCTCGGCGCCATCGTGCTCGGCGCGATCGTGGTGTTCGCGCTGTTCGTGCCGGGCATGGCGCGCTGGATGAGCGCCTCGGCCTCGATCAGCAGCGAGCGCCTGCGTTTTGCACAGGTGCGCAGCGACACCCTGGTGCGCGATGTCGCAGCGCAGGCGCGGATTGTCGCCGCGCGCAGTCCGACCCTGTATGCGCAGGCCGCGGGCACGGTCAGTTTCGCCGTGCAGGCCGGTCAGCCGGTTGCAGCCGGCGCCTTGCTGGCCACGCTCGATAGTCCGGAACTGACCAGCGAGCTGCAGCGCGAGCAGGCCACACTGGCATCCCTGCAGGCCGAAGCCGACCAGCAGCAGATCGACAATCGACGCGCGCAGTTGACCAAGGCGCGCGAGCTGGAGACCGCGCGCGTGACGCTGCGCGCTGCCGAGCGCGAGAAGCTGCGCGCCGATCGCGCGTGGGAAAAGGGTGCCATCAGCGAAGTCGACTGGTTGCGCGGGTCCGATGCGCTCGAGAACGCGCAGAACGCCTACGGCCAGGCCGAGCAGGACGTGTCGCTCGACCGCGACGCGCTGGCCCTGCAACTGGCGTCCAAACGCAAGGCGGCCGAGCGCCAGCGACTGCTGGCCACCGACCTGCAGCGCAAGGTCGACGCGCTGGCGATCAAGGCACCGGTGGCCGGCATGGTCGGCAACCTGCTGGTCGCCGAGCGCACCTCGGTGATCGCCAATGCGCCGCTGTTGACCGTCGTCGACCTCACCGAACTGGAGGTCGAAGTACCGGTGCCGGAACTCTATGCCAACGACATCCTGCCCGGCATGCAGGCGCAGCTGTCGATCGGCGCGAGCCGGCAGGTCGGCGAAGTGCGCACCATCTCGCCGGAAGTGGTCAGCGGCCAGGTCAACGTGCGGGTGCGTTTTCGCGACGGCACGCCGGCCGATCTGCGCCAGAACCAGCGCCTGCAGGCGCGCATCGTGATCGAGGAGCGACCGCACACGCTGCTCGTCGAGCGTGGTCCCTTCGTCGACGCCGAGGGCGGTCGCTTCGCGTGGCGGGTGGAGGGCGATCGCATCGTGCGCGTGCCGATCGTGTCTGGTGCGCTGGCCGCAGGCCAGGTCGAGATCGTGTCCGGACTCGCGCCGGGCGATCGCATCGTGATCTCCGACACCAGCGAGTTCCGCGATCACACCGAAGTATTCCTCACCCGCTGATCGACAGCGGCGATCCGCATCAACGCCTCACGCACCTCCGCCCATCACCACCAGGACGCCCACGCCATGCTGCGCATGCAGAACCTGAAGATGATCTATCGCACCCATCTGGTCGAGACCCACGCGCTGCGTGATTTCTCGCTGACCGTTGCAGCGGGCGAGTTCGTCGCCGTGACCGGGCCGTCGGGTTCCGGCAAGACCACGTTCCTCAACATCGCCGGGCTGCTGGAAGAGCACAGCGAGGGCGTCTACGAGATCGACGGTGTCGACGTGCGTGGTCTGAGCGACGATGCGCGCTCGCGCCTGCGCAACCAGAAGATCGGTTTCGTGTTCCAGAGCTTCAACCTGATTCCCGACCTCGACGTGTACGACAACGTCGACCTGCCGCTGCGTTATCGCGGCTTCGACCGCGCCGAGCGCAAGCGCCGCATCGAGCTCTCGCTCGGTCGCGTTGGTCTGGGCTCGCGCACCAAGCACTATCCCTCGGAGCTGTCCGGCGGCCAGCAGCAGCGCGTCGCGATCGCGCGCGCACTGGCTGGCGATCCGAAGATCCTGCTCGCCGACGAGCCGACCGGCAATCTGGATTCGGTGATGGCGCGCGGCGTGCTGGAGCTGATCGAGCAGATCAATCGCCAGGGCACCACGGTGATCATGGTCACCCACGATCTGGAACTCGCGCGCCGCGCACAGCGCAACGTGCATGTGGTCGACGGCCAGATCGTGGATCTGGATGCCAGTGCGCCGCGCGTGGTTGCGCGGCGCGACGGCCATGCGGCATAGCCTGGGGATCGCACGATGATCTTCTACTACATCCGCATCGGCCTTTTGGGCCTGCGCAAGCAGCCGGTGCTGTCTGCGCTGATGGTGCTGGCGATCGGCGTCGGGGTCGCCACCGCCATGACCGCGCTCACGGTCATGGTGCGGCTTGGCGCCGATCCGATCCCGCAGCGCAGCGAGCGCCTCTACGCATTGGCTGTCGACAACTGGGACCCCAAGAGACCTTGGGGCGAAACCAACGGTGCGCCGCTGGCGCCCGACCAGCTCAGCTACAAGGATGCTGCCGCGCTGCTGGCCGCAGGCAAAGCCGAGCGCCAGGCGGTGATGTACCGGGTGTCGTTCACCGTGCAGCCCGAGCGTGAGGACCTGCGTCCATTCCAGGCCGGCGTGCGCGCGACCTCGCCGGACTTCTTCCCGATGTTCGATGTGCCGTTCGCGTTTGGCGGCGGGTGGTCGGTGGCCGACGACAGCGCACGCGCGCGCAGTGTGGTGCTGTCGAAGGCCATGAACGAGCGCCTGTTCGGCGGCGAAAACAGTGTCGGCAAGCGGATCGTCCTGTCCGATGACTACTACACGGTCGTAGGCGTGCTGGGCGAATGGCGCCCGCGCCCGAAGTTCTACGATGTCACCAACGGCGCGCTCAACGAGCCGGAGATGGCGTACATGCCTTTGTCGGTGGCGCTGGACAAGGAACTGCTCTCGGACGGCAACAACAACTGCTACGAAGCGCCGGGCGAAGGCTGGGCGAACTACCTTGCCTCGGAGTGCGTCTGGATGCAGGGCTGGGTGGAACTGGCCGACGCAGATGCCGCCGCAACCTACAACGCATTTCTCGCAAGCTACGTGGCCGAACAGAAAGCCGCGGGCCGAGCCTTCGCGCGTACGCCGCTGACCCGCGCCGTTGCGCTGCGCGAATGGCTGGACCTGCGCGGCGTGGTGCCCGACGACATGCGCCTGTTCACGATCCTGGGCTTTGCGTTCCTGCTGGTGTGCCTGCTCAACGCCGGTACCTTGCTGCTGGCGAAGTTCCTGCGCCGCTCGGGCGAGATCGGGCTTCGACGTGCGGTCGGCGCGAGCAAACGCGCACTGTTCGCGCAGTACCTGACTGAATCGGCGGTGGTGGGCCTGCTCGGCGCTGTTGCCGGCCTGTTGCTGACCATTGGCGGCCTCGCCGGGCTGCGCGTGCTCATTCCCGACTCCGCAGACGAGACGCGACTCGATGTGCAGATGCTGCTGGCCTGCGTGACGATCGCGCTGGTCACCAGCATGTTGGCCGGCATCTATCCCGCGTGGCGCGCGAGCAATGTCGCGCCGGCCGTGCAACTGAAGACCAACTGAGGAGCCCGCCATGCGCACCGGTCCCATTGTTTCCTCGCTGCTGCGCCACAAAGTGTCGGCCGGGCTGGTCGCCGCGCAGATCGCCTTGACGCTGGCGATCATCGCCAATGCGCTGTTCGTGGTGGTCGATCGCACCACCATGATCAATCGGCCCAGCGGCGTGGCCGAAGCCGACGTGTTCAGCGTCGGGCTGTCGCCGATCGGCACGCCGGAGGAGTCGCACGCGATCCTGCTCGCGGATCTGGATCTGGTGCGTGGCTTGCCCGGCGTGGCCAATGCGTATCTGGCCAACTCGATGCCGCTGTCCGGCGGCGGCTGGTCGACCGGCGTGACGACCGGGGTCGAGGAGCAGCGCAACCGCGATCGCATGTCGGCGATCTACATGGTCGACGAGAACGGCATCGACACGCTCGGCCTGACCCTGGTCGCCGGGCGCAACTTCGAGGCGTCCGAAGTGCTCTGGCACACGCGCATCGACAGGCTCGATCCGGATTCGGTGATCATCACTGCAGCGCTGGCCAAGCGGCTGTTCCCCGATTCCGACGCGGTCGGCAAGATGATCGGCATCTCCGGCACCGAGGGCGAGATCAAGCAGCGCGTGATCGGCGTCGTCGATCGTGTGGTCACGCCGTGGGCCGGTTGGGGCCAACACGAGCAGTCCACCCTGGTGCCGCGGCGGCTGGAGGGTGGCGCGCAGCTGGCGGTGCGTGCAGCGCCGGGCCGACGCGCCGAAGTGCTCAAGGCGGTCGAGGAGGCGCTGTGGAAGCGCAGCACCGGACGCGTGGTCGAAGGCGTGCGCACCTTTACCGACATGCGCGACGAGCAATATCGCAACGCAAGCGCATTGGTGGTGGTGATGCTGACCATCACTTTGTGCCTGCTGGCAGTGACCGCGCTCGGCATCGTCGGCCAGGCATCGTTCTGGGTCACCCAGCGCACCCGGCAGATCGGCGTGCGGCGCGCGCTGGGTGCGACCCGCGGTCAGATCGTGCGCTACTTCCAGACCGAGAATGCACTGATCACCTGCACCGGCATCGTGATCGGCGCGGTGCTGGCCTACGTGGTGAACTATGCGCTGGCCAATCAGCTGGGCGCCGATCGCCTGCCGTGGTTCTATCTGCCGATCGGTGCGCTGGTGGTGTTCGCGCTCGGCCAGATCGCGGTGTTCGCACCGGCACGCCGCGCCGCGAGCGTGCCGCCAGCGGTGGCGACACGCAGCGCGTGAACAAACTGCATCTGGCGGCGCTCGCCTGAGCGTCGCCCAGCGTGCAACCATGCGGCATCGCTGTGCATCCGATCCCGTATGGATCGGATGCGCAGGCGAGGCAGTGGTGAACAAAGCACTATATGGATCGAGTCCCCGTCAGCGACGTGAAATGTCCAACATCCTGGTGATCGACGACAACCGCGCGGTGGCCACCGCGCTCGACATATTGTTCCACCTCGACGGCTGGCGCACGCTCGCGGCCAGCTCTCCGGTCGAGGGATTGGCCCTGCTGGCGCGCGGCGGCATCGATCTGGTGGTGCAGGACATGAACTTCAGCGCCGACACGACGTCGGGCGAGGAGGGTATCGCGCTGTTCCGCCGCATTCGCGATATCGAACCCGACATGCCGGTGATCCTGCTCACCGCGTGGACCCATCTGGAGCAGGCGGTTGGATTGGTCAAGCTCGGTGCGGCCGACTACATGGCCAAGCCATGGGACGACCGCAAGCTGGTAGCGACCGTGCGCAATCTGCTGGAGTTGGGCGATGCCACGCGGCGCGCGGTGCGGCTGGAGCGGGCGGCCAGCGGCGCGCGCGGCGCGCTGGCGCGCGAGTTCGACCTGCGCGGACTGGTGTTCGAGTCGGCCGCGATGGAGCGCTGCGTGCGACTGGCCTGTCAGGTCGCGCGCGCCGATGTGCCGGTGTTGATCACCGGACCCAATGGCTCGGGCAAGGAGCGCATCGCCGAGATCGTGCACGCCAATTCGCGGGTCAAGGGCGGGCCGTTCGTGGCGGTCAACTGCGGGGCGTTGCCCGGTGAACTGATCGAAGCCGAACTGTTCGGCGCCGAGGCCGGTGCCTATACCGGCGCGGGCAAGGCGCGCGAAGGCCGCTTCGAGGCCGCCGACGGCGGCACCCTGCTGCTCGATGAGATCGGCAACCTGTCGGCCAGCGGCCAGATGAAGCTGCTGCGCGTGCTCGAAACCGGCAAGTTCGAACGCCTGGGCTCCAACCGCACGCGCGAGGTGAAGGTGCGGGTGGTCTCGGCTACCAACGCCGACCTGCACGGCATGATCCGCGCCGGCACCTTTCGCGAAGACCTGTTCTATCGCCTGAACGTGATCGAAGTCGCGCTGCCGAGTCTGGCCGAGCGCCCGGAAGACATCGTGCCGCTCGCGCGCCACTTCGTGCCCGATGGGGTACGCCTCGCGCCTGCTGCCGAGGATGCGCTGCGCGCCCACCCATGGCCCGGCAATGTGCGCGAGCTGCGCAATGCGATCACCCGTGCGGGCCTGCTGTGCCGCGATGCATTGATCCAGGCGCTCGACCTCGGGCTGCCATCGACGCCCCGCCCCATCGAGCGCGAGACGCAGCGCGAACCGACCCGCGAAGAACTCGAACGCGCGCTGCAGGCGGCTGGTGGGGTGGTCGCCGAAGCGGCTGCAGCGATGGGACTGTCGCGACAGGCGCTGTATCGCCGCCTGGAGAAGTTCGGGCTCGCGCCGCGTCGCGAGGCGTGAGCGGGGACTTGCCGGGAGGCTCGCAAGCATGCAGGCCGATTGCCGGTCTGTGGTTGCGATGCAGGCCAGTGCGGCGTCGAGCAGCAGCAGCGCTCGACCGATCCTGCGAATCGCGCCGCGCGGTGTGCCTGCGATCGATCACGATCCCGGCATAATCGCCGCATGACCGTTGCCACACTCCGCCGCCTGTTCGGCTGGTCGCTGACTTGCGCGGCCCTGCTCGTCCCGCTGGCTCTGCTCGCACGCGTGCTCACGCCATGGCAGGCGGTCGCTGCCGCGCTGCTGGCCGCGCTGCTGCTCGGACTGTACTTCCTCGCGCAGCGGCAGGCGCCTTTCGCACAGCAGCTGCGTGCCTTGTCGACCCTGGTCCTGGCATGGCGCGACAGCGACTTCAGCACCACCATCCGGGTGCCCGAAGAGCCGGAACTGGCCGAGCTCACGCGCACCCTCAATGCGCTCGGCGACGTGCTGCGCGGCGAGCGCCAGCGGCTGGTGCAGCGCGAGCTGCTGCTCGATACGGTGATCCAGAACACGCCGACCGCGGTATTGCTGGGCGATCCCCACGATCGGGTGGTGTTCGGCAATACCGCTGCGCGCGCGATGTTCGGCGATGGTCGCCCGCTGGAGGGCGAAGCGCTGGGCGGGCTGGTCGAGGCCCTGCCGCCGGGCCTGCGCGATGCGCTGGATTCGGGCCAGGACACCCTGTGCACGCTGTCCGGCGCCGACGGCGACGAAACCTTCCACGTCTCGCGGCGCACCTTCATGCTCTACGGGCGGCCACACCAGCTGCTGCTGTTGCGCCACATGACGCGCGAGCTCAGCCGCGCGGAGGTCGACACGTGGAAGAAAGTGATCCGCGTGATCAGCCACGAGTTGAACAACTCGCTGGCGCCGATCAGCTCGCTGGTGCACTCGGGCCGCGAGCTGGCGCTGCGCGGCAGCAGTGAGCGACTCACGCGCGTGTTCGACACCATCGAGGAGCGCGCGCGCCATCTCGGCGGCTTCATCGACGGCTACGCGACCTTCGCCAAACTGCCCACGCCGCGCCGCGAGCGGATCGCGTGGGCGGATTTCCTCGCCCGGCTGGCCGAGCAGGTGCAGGTGCGCGTGCACGAGCTGCCGCAGATGGCGGCGTGCGAGGTCGATCCCGCGCAGCTGACGCAGGCGCTGCTGAATCTGATCAAGAACGCGCATGAATCCGGCGCGCCGCCGGACAGCGTGGAGATCGCCCTGCGCCGGGTCGCTGGCGACTGGCGCATCGAGGTGCGCGATCGCGGCAGCGGCATGAGCGACAGCGTGCTGCGCAATGCGCTGGTGCCGTTCTATTCGACCAAGCGCAGCGGCACCGGCCTCGGGCTTGCCCTCGCGCGCGAGATCGTCGAGGCGCACGGTGGGCGGATCGCGCTGGCCAACCGCGATGGCGGCGGGCTCGTGGTGAGCCTCTGGCTGCCGGCCGGCACGGACAGTTGTTGAGCCGGAATTCCGCGCCTGGCGGCCGCCAACGCCCGCCCATTGCGGTCGCTTCGACCCGATTCGACCCGCGGCCTGCGTGATATCCTCCGGCAACCCGCCGCGGTCGCCATTGGATGAGCCAGTTCTCGACCAACATCCCCGGATACGAGCTCATCCGCGAGCTCGGTGTCGGCGGCATGGCCAATGTCTATCTCGCCATCCAGCGCTCGCTGGACCGCAAGGTGGCGCTGAAGGTCATGAAGCGCAACATCGACGATCTCGAGAAGTTCGAGAAGCGCTTCCTGATGGAAGGGCGCACGATGGCGAAGTTGCCCCATCGCAACATCGTGGCCGTCTACGACATCGTCAAGAGCGCGGATGCGACCTACATCGCGATGGAGTACCTCGAGGGCGGCACGCTCTCGGAGAAGATGAAGGAAGGCCAGTCGCTCGGCGACGCCATCTCGGTGGTGGTGCAGATCGCGCAGGCGCTGCAGTTCGCGCACGAGCACGGCATCGTGCATCGCGACCTCAAGCCCGCCAACATCATGTACCGCGATGTGCACACGCCGGTGCTCACCGACTTCGGCATCGCCAAGCAGCAGGATGCGACGGCCACCCGGCTGACCCAGACGGGCATGCTGGTCGGCACGCCGACCTACATGAGCCCCGAGCAGATCAATGCGCTCGACGTCGACGGGCGCTCGGATCTGTACGCGCTTGGTGTGCTGTTCTACGAGCTGCTGACCGGTTTCGCGCCATTCGCCGGCGACACCCCGATCGCGGTGCTGATGGCGCACCTGACCACGCCGCCGGCGCCACTGCCGGTGCAGTTCGCCGACTTCCAGCCGGTGATCGATCGCATGCTGGCGAAGAACCGCGATGAGCGCTTCGCCAATCTGAAGGACTTCACCCGCGCGCTGAAGGGCGCGGTGGTCAACAACCAGATGTTGTGGCAGCGGCTGCAGGCCGATCCGGACCAGAGTTCGTCCGAGCAGCTGCGCGCGTTGGGCTTTTCGATCTCCGGCGGCGGCGACAGCCTGCAGGTGCCGCTGTCGGACAGCATGCGCCTGCCGCCATCCGGTCGCGGTGCCGCGCGCACGCCGACACCCGGCCCGATGTCGAACCCTGGCATGGCATCCGCGCCGGCAGCGCCAGTGACCAAGCGCACGCCCTGGGTGGCGATTGGCGCGGTGGCCGCGATCGTGCTCGGCATCGGTATCGGCGCGTTCGCGCTGTGGCCCGATGCTGGCATCGACCGCGACACCCAGCGCCGCGCGGATATCGCCATCGCGCAGGTGCGCGATGCGATCGGCACCGACCTGGACAAGGCGCGCAGCCTGCTCGATCTGATTCCGGCCGAGGCTGCGCGCTATGAACCGACCCTGGCACTGCGCCGCGACGTGGTCGCCGCCTACAAGAAACTGGCCAACGATGCGCTGGCCAAGCGCGATCTGGGTACCGCGACCACCGCGGTGCTGATCGGTCAGACCATCGACGATAAGGATCCAGAGCTGGCCGCGATCGTCGAGCGCATCGCCGACGCGCGCAAGGCGGCCGAGACTGCAGCGCAGGTCGTCGACCTGCTCAAGCGCGCCGACGAGGCGACTCGCGTGGGGCGCGACTTCGGTGCCAGTGGCGCCTACGATTTCCTGAGCCAGGCGCGCGCTCTGGCGCCCGACGATGCGGTGGTCAAGCAGCGCTATGCAGCGCTGCTCGAGCGCGTACTGCGGCCTGGCAACGATGCGCTGGCGCGCGGCGATGCGCAGGCGGCCGCCGCCGTCGTCGCCAGCACCGAGGCCGCACTGGCCAATGAGCCGGCGTGGCAGTTGCTCAAGGTCAAGGTCGACGATAGCGGCAAGCGCGCCGCGCAGCGCGCGCGCATGGGCCAGGTACTGACCAGCCTCGATGCGCAGCTACGCGCGGGCAAGCTGGATGCGCCCCCCGGCGACAACGCGCAGGAGACCCTGGCCCAGGTGCGCGTGCTCGGCGCCGACGATCCCGAGGTGGTCAAGCGCCAGGATGCATTGGCCGAGGCGCTGGTGCGGCGCGCGCAGGCAGCGCTCGCGCGCGATCGCGCCGAGACGGCGCTCACCGATGCGAACCTCGCACTGAGCATCAAGCCCGGGATGGCATCCGCGCAGGATCTGAAGCGGCGTGTCGAGGGCCAGCTCAGTGCCGGGCGCGCCCGCGTTCTCGAAGGTCTGTCCGCAGCGCAGACCGCGGTCGCCGAGAGCCGCTACTTGTCGCCGCCGCAGCGCAACGCGCGCGAGCTGCTGCAGGGCGTACTCGCGATCGATCCCGGCAATGCGCAGGCAAGCGCCTTGCTCGCGGCGTTGCCCCAGCGTATCGCGGAGACGGCGGCCGCGCGTATCCGCAGCGGCGACATCGCCGGTGCGCAGGCGCTGATCGCCGAAGCGCGGCGGATCTATCCCGCCGATGCGAGCTTGACCAAACTCGCCGGCGATGTCGGCGGGCGGGTCGCCGAAGCGCGCGCGCTGGAACTGCGCAACCAGGAATTCACCCGCATTACCCAGCTGATCGCCGCACGCCCGCTGCGCGCCGAGGCAATCGGCGATGCAGCGCGCTCGCTCGCTGCGTTGATCAAGGCCAATCCGCGCGATCTCGATGCCGCGACCCAGCGTCAGCGTCTGGTCTCCACGCTCGACGAAGCAGTCAAGAACGCCGCCAGCACCGCCGAGCTCGACGCACTGGCCGTGGTGCTGGCGCCGGCGCGCCAAGCGCTGGCCACCGATACCGGTCTGGCCGCAGTCGCGACCGGTATCGACGCCGCGCGTGCGCGCCTGCTGGCCGCCGAGCAGGTACGGGCGGTGGCCAGCATGGGTGAGCTGGTGGTCAATGCCGCGCCATGGGCGAGCGTGCAGTCGGTGGTGGACGCGGCGCGCAAGCCGGTGGTTTTGCCTGCCGATGCGAGCACGCCACTGCGGCTGAACCTGCCTGCAGGCGCCTACACGATCACCCTCGTGCATCCGAATTCAAACCGCCCAATCGTGCAGGTCGCGCAGGTGCAGGCGCAGCGCAGCACCACTGCGACCGCCGCCTTCGGCAAGGTGGTCAGCGCCCAGGAGTATCTGCGACGTGCGGGCTTCTAGGGAAAGTATCGCGGTCGCGCTTGCGCTGCTGGCGATGCTGGTGGCGCCGGCAGCGCACGCCGACTTCAAGCAGGCCTACGCGCGGGGCAAGGAGGCGGCTGCGGCGGGTCGCTGGAGCGAGGTCGAAGCGCGCATGCGCGAGGCGATCGCAGAGCAGCCGCAGGCACAGGCGCGAGTGCGCATCTACGGCATGCGCTTTGAACCCTATGTGCCGCAGTATTATCTGGGACTGGCGGCGTATCGACAGGGCAACTGCACGGAAGCGACACGCAACTGGGGCGACGCTGCTGCGTCGGGGATCATCCGTGGCGACGCTTCGCTGCAGGGTGTGGTCGACGAGGGGCTCGGCGAGTGCCGGCGCAAGTCCGCAACCGCGCTCGCCCAGCAGCCGGCGGTAACCACGCCCAGTGGCACCACCACCAGACCGGTGACTACCGCACCAGCGCCAGTGGCCACCACTGCGCCCGCCCCCGTAGCAAGCACGCGTCCGGCGACAACGCCTGCGACCAGAGTGCCGCAACCGGTCGCTTCCACGCCGACGCGGCCGGTTCCGACACCAGCAGCCGTGCCAGCACCTCCACCAGCACCAAGACCAGCACCACCGCCAGCGCCTGTTGCCGCGCAGACTGCAGCGCCTGCGGCATTGGTGGCCGCGATCGACACGTTCCTCGCTGGCCGCTTCGACCAGTCGGCCAATATGGACCTGGCACCGTTCAGCGATCGTCGCGCGCGCTATCACGGCCTGCTGCTGCGCTCGGCCGCGCGCCATCAACTGGCGCAGGCCGGTGGCGATCGCGGCACCGCGCTGCTGGCCGCCGCACAGGCCGATATCCGCGAAGCCAAGGCCCTGGCGCCGGGCCAGGCGCCCGATGCCGCGCTGTTTTCGCCGCGCTATCGCAAGCTGTTCGAGAGTGTGCGCTAGGCATTGCGATTCGGATGCACAAGGATTGCCTTGCGCTATCCAGTCCGCGCATGGAGACCACAAGGCTTGCCGCTGAACTGTGGGAGCCGGCATGCCGGCGACGGCAACATCGCACGGTGCCGCGACCCCGGTCGCTGCCATGGCAGCTCCCGTAGTCAGGCAGCTCCCACAGTGATGAAGTGCTGCCAGCTCCAGCCATGCCACCTGTGGGAGCCGGCATGCCGGCGACGGCGGAACATTCGATCGCCACGGTCGCTGCCTGTTCGGCTCTCTGGCTAAACCGATGGCACCCGCGCCGGGCCATATTCGTTGCGGGACCAAGCCCACACAAAGTCGTGCGCCTCGCTTGCGTATACTTGTCGTCCCTGCCGCGGCCTGCGGCGTCCATTGTCGGAGCGATCTCGATGTTCACCGAAATCTTCATCGGCATCATCGTGCTGTTCGTGATCATTACCATCGTCAAGGGCGTGCGGATGGTGCCGCAGGGCTTCGAGTACACGGTCGAGCGTTTCGGCAAGTACACCAACACGCTGTCGCCGGGCCTTGCGCTGCTGTTTCCCTTCGTTTATGGGGTCGGTCGCAAGATGAACATGATGGAACAGGTGCTCGACGTGCCCTCGCAGGACGTGATCACCCGCGACAACGCGGTGGTCAAGGTCGACGGCGTGATCTTCTTCCAGGTGCTGGATGCGGCCAAGGCCGCCTATGAAGTATCGAACCTCGAAGTCGCCACCACCGCGCTGGTGATGACCAATATCCGCACCGCGATCGGTTCGATGGACCTCGACGAATCGCTGTCCAAGCGCGACGAGATCAACGCCAAGCTGCTCAGGGTGGTCGACGAGGCGACCCATCCGTGGGGCATCAAGGTCAATCGCATCGAGCTCAAGGACATCCAGCCGCCGCGCGACCTGGTCGATGCAATGGCGCGGCAGATGAAGGCCGAGCGCGAAAAGCGCGCCGCGATTCTCGAGGCCGAAGGCATGCGCGCGGCCGAGATCCTGCGCGCCGAAGGCGAAAAGCAGGCCGCCGTGCTGGAAGCCGAAGGCCGCCGCGAGGCCGCGTTCAAGGACGCCGAGGCGCGCGAGCGTCTGGCCGAGGCAGAAGCGCGTGCGACCACCATGGTGTCCGAGGCGATCGCCAAGGGCGACGTGCAGGCGATCAACTATTTCGTGGCCGACAAGTACATCCAGGCGCTCAAGGCGATGGCGACCTCGCCGAACCAGAAGCTGCTGATGCTGCCGCTGGACGCGATCGGACTGATGGGCAGCCTCGCCGGCATCGCCGAGATCGCCAAGGAAAGTTTCGTCAACAAGGCGCCTTCGGCACCGCGCGTGGCACCGCGCTCCGAGGGTTGATCCACGCCTGCTGCCGAAGCTTCGGTGCTGCGGCACCGTCGGGCGTCGCTGCAATCGATCGCATGGAGTTCATCCGATGAGCAACACCGTGATTTTCTGGCTCGGCCTTGGACTGGTGCTGATGGCGGCAGAGACCATCGTGCCGGGCGCGTTCCTGTTGTGGTTGGGTTTGGCGGGCCTGGTGATGGGCGGGATCGTGTGGCTGTACCCTGGCATGCACGGATTGCTGCAGGCGATTGTGTTCGGGGTGCTTGCGGTCGGCGCGGTGCTGATCTATCGCAGCTACTTCCGCCAGCACGAGCCTGCGAGCACGCAGCCGCTGCTCAACCGACGCAGCGAGCAATATGTCGGGCGCGTGTTCGTGCTCGACAGTGCGATCGAAAACGGCTTCGGCATAATCCTGATCGGCGACTCGCGCTGGACGGTTGCGGGCACCGCAATGCCGGCCGGCGCGCGGGTACTGGTCACGGCGGTCGAGGGGATGACCTTGCAGGTGCGTGCCGCCGACTGAACGGCGGTGGCAGTGGGGGCTTGCTGTTGTAAATGAGAATGAATAGCATCGGTGGTCCAACCCGTGGATTCCCGACGCCTATGCTCCGCCTGCTGACCTTATTAATATGCCTGCTCGCGGGCGCTGCCTTGCGGGCTGCCGAACCGGTGGTCATCTACTCGGCACAGAAGGAGCCGTCGCTGCGGCCGATCCTCGACCGCTACACCGCGCAGACCGGGGTCGAAGTACAGCTGCTGGTCGACCAAGGTCCGGTGCTGATCGAACGCCTCGCAGCGGAAGGCGACAATACGCGCGCCGATCTGTTGCTCACCGTCGATGCGGGCAATCTGTGGCAGGCCGCGCAGCGTGGGCTGTTGGCCAAACTCGACTCTGATCTTCTTCAAGCGCGGGTGCCGGCCAACCTGCGCGATGCGGATGGTCGCTGGTTCGGCATCAGCACCCGCGTGCGCGCGATCGTGTACTCGACCGCGCGCGTGAAGCCCGAGCAACTGTCGACCTACGCAGCACTGGCCGACCCGCAGTGGAAAGGACGCCTTTGCCTGCGCACCTCGAAGAACGTCTACAACCAATCGCTGGTTGCAACGCTTATTGCGCGCATGGGCGTGGCGCCGGCCGAGGCGATGGTGCGCGGCTGGATCGCCAACCTCGCCACCGCGCCGCTGTCGGACGACACGCTCACCGCGCAGGCGATCGCCGGTGGCGAATGTGACGTGGGTCTGGTCAACATGTACTACTTAGCGCGCCTGAAGCGTGCGCAGCCCGACGTGGCGCTGACCATGTTCTGGCCCGACCAGGCCGGCGATGGTGCGCACCAGAACATCTGCGGCGCCGGTGTGGCGCTGCACGCGCGCAATCCCGGCGGCGCGCAGGCCTTGCTCGAATGGCTGACCGAGGCGGCGACGCAGCGCGCGATCTCGCAGCTCAACCTCGAGTATCCGGTCAACGTCGAAGCGCCGGCCGATCCGCTGCTGCTCGCCTTCGGTCCGCTCAAGGCCGACACCATCGATCTGTCCGAGGCCGGTCGCCTGCAGCCGGATGCCGTGCGCCTGATGGATCGTGCCGGCTGGCGCTGACATCGCCGCGTCGACACCTGCCGCACCCGCCAGCGAGGCGGGTGCGCTGCGCCGTCGCGCGAGCGCGTGGCGCGGGGCGCTACGGATCGCTGCGGTGCTCGCAGCCACTCCTGCATTGCTCGCGCTGGTCTCGCTGTGCTGGTCGTGGGCCTCGCCCGATCCGCAGACCTGGGACCATCTGCGGCAACACCTGCTGTTGGGCGCACTCGGCAACAGCCTGCTGTTGATGCTGGGCAGTGCGCTGGGTGCCGCGGTGCTCGGCACTGCTGCCGCAGCATTGGTGTGCCTGTGCGAATTCCGTGGCCGCCGCGTGGTCGAGATCCTGCTGGTCATGCCGTTGGCGATGCCGGCCTACGTGCTCGCCTACGTGTGGCTGGCCAGCGTCGATGTCGGCAGTCCGCTGCGCGCCTTCGCGATCCAGACCACCGGCAGCGCCGCCTGGCTGCCCAGCCTGCGCACCCCGCTCGGCGCGATCGCGCTGCTGAGCATGGCCAACTATGCCTACGTGTATCTGCTGGTGCGCGCACGCCTGCACACGCAGGGCAGCAATCTGTTCGAAGCGGCGCGCAGCCAGGGCCTGTCGCCGCTGCTTGCGTTCGTGCGCGGCGTGCTGCCGGCGTTGCGCCCGGCACTGGCCGCAGGTGTTGCGCTGGTCATGCTGGAATCGCTGGCCGAGTTCGGCGCGGTCAGCGTGCTCGGCATCGACACGCTGAGCGTGCTGGTCTATCGCACCTGGTATGGACTGCATGCGCTGCCTGCGGCAACCCAGCTCGCAAGCCTGCTGCTGCTGCTCGCGCTGCTGCTCGCGCCGCTCGAGCGCGCCGGTCGCGGGCGCGCGGATGCGCGCGAGAATGCGCAGCGCTCGGCGCTACGGCCGCTGCTGCTGGGGCCGGCAGCTTCTGCAGCGGTGCTGCTGCTGGTCGCACTGCTGGTGCTGCCGGCGTTCGTGCTGCCGGCGCTGCGGCTTGCCGGATGGGCGCTGCAGACACGCGCCGAGTGGCCGCGCCTGTTCGCCCCGATGCTGGCGACTGCGTGGGTGGCGGGTGCCGCAGCGCTGGCGATCCTGGCTGCGGGTCTTGCGCTGGCTGCGGCAGCGCGGCTCGATCGCATCGGCCGCAGCCTGCGCCAGATAGCCGGCCTCGGTTACGCGGTTCCCGGGGTGGTGCTCGCGGTGGCGCTGATGTTCGTGCTGGTCGCCACCGAGCGCGCGCTGGCAGCCCATGGCATTGTGGGAGTCGCGCTGTCCAGCTCATTGCTCGCGATTGCCTTGGGACTGCTGGCGCGCTTCGTGCGGGTCGGCGTAGCCGCAGCCGACAGCGGCATCAGCGCGTTGCGACCGGCGCTGGATGAAGCAGCGCGCAGTCTCGGCGCCAGCCGTCCTCGCCGCATCCTGCGCGTGCAGTTGCCGCTGTTGCGACCGGCGCTCACCGGCGGCTTCCTGCTCGCCTTCGTCGAGTGCGCCAAGGAACTGCCGATCACCCTGATGCTGCGACCGTTCGGATTCGACACACTGGCGGTGAAAGTCTACAACGCCACCTCGGAAGGACTTTGGCAGCAGGCGGCAGCGCCCGCATTGCTGTTGTGCCTGCTCGGGTTGCTGCCGGCGATCGCACTGCTGCGGCGCACGCGTTGATCGACGCGCCGCGCGAGCGGCTTGGATTGCACCCGCGCGCGGCCCATAATCGCGCTCGCTCAATCAGCCGGCAGACCGCATGACCCAGTGCACCGTTCTCAACGACGCCCATCGCCGCCTCGGTGCGCGAATGGTCGACTTCGGTGGCTGGGACATGCCGCTGAACTACGGCTCGCAGATCGATGAGCACCACCAGGTGCGGCGCGATGCGGGCATGTTCGATGTCTCGCACATGACCGTGGTCGACCTGCGCGGCGACCACGTGCGCGCGTACCTGCGCCACCTGCTGGCCAACAATGTCGACAAGCTGCGCAAGCCGGGCAAAGCGCTGTACACCTGCATGCTCGACAAGGCAGGCGGGGTGATCGACGACCTGATCGTGTACTTCCTCGACGAGTCGTTCTTCCGCGTGGTGGTCAACGCCGCGACCCGCGCCAAGGATCTGCAATGGATCACCGCACAGGCTGCGGCCTTCGGGGTCAGCGTGTCGGAGCGGCGCGATCTGGCCATGATCGCCGTGCAGGGTCCCAACGCACGCGAGCGGGTGCACGCACTGGTGCATCCGGCCGAGCGCGAACAGGTTCAGAAGCTGGCGCGCTTCTGCGCCTGCGAAGCCGGTGCGCTGTTCATCGCGCGGACCGGCTACACCGGCGAGGACGGCTACGAGATCATGGTCCCGCTGCATCTGGCCGAAGAGTTGTGGGACAAGCTGCTGGCGGTCGGTGTCAAGCCCGCCGGCCTCGGCGCGCGCGATACCCTGCGCCTGGAGGCCGGCATGGCGCTGTACGGGCAGGACATGGACGAGACCACCACGCCGCTGGAGGCCGGGCTCGGCTGGACCCTTGCGTTGGATCCGCCCGATCGCGATTTCGTTGGCCGCAGCGCGCTGGAATCGCAGCTGTCGACCGGCGTCGCACGCCAGATGATCGGGCTGCTGCTCGACGACAAGGGCGTACTGCGCCACGGCCAGCGCGTAATCACCGCCAACGGCGACGGCGAGGTGCTGTCCGGCACGTTCTCGCCCAGCATCGGCAAGTCGATCGCATTCGCACGTGTGCCTGCCGGCGATCCGGGCGCGGTGACGGTTGATATTCGTGGCCGCACGATGTCGGTGCGCGTGGTCGCCTTGCCGTTCGTGCGCGACGGCAAGGTGCGCGTTTGATTCGTACTTGCGCGCTACAATCGCGCCGCGTTGCGCAACCCCAGCCACCCATTACAGGACCACGGCGATGAACGATATTCCAGGCGACCTGAAGTTCCTCAAGAGCCACGAGTGGGCGCGGATGGAAGACGACGGCACCGTCACCGTCGGAATTTCCGAACACGCGCAGGGTCAGTTGGGCGATCTGGTGTACGTCGAGCTGCCATCGGTCGGCGACTCGGTCGACGCTGGCAACGCGTGTGCCGTAGTGGAGTCGGTCAAGGCCGCATCCGACGTCTACAGTCCGGTGTCGGGCAACATCATCAAGGTCAACGATGCGCTCGCCGACAAGCCCGAGACGATCAACGAGGATGCATTCGGCGATGGCTGGATCTTTCGCGTAAAGCCCAGTAATCCAGCGGAAATGGACGAGTTGCTCACGCCCGACGACTACGCCGAGCAGATCGAGAACGACTCGAACTGAGCATCGCATCGACGCGCGTCGAATGGCCGGTCGCACGCAGCGGCCGGTTTTTTTTCGCACGCCGATCGATGCTTCGGCGATCGCATTCGGAACCGCCGCATGCGCTTGGCGAACGACGTCGGAGCGATGCAGACATCAGCGGTTGGCAAAAAAACTGTTGACAGTCAAGCCGCGCAGGTTTAGTTTTCCGCCACCATGACAGCAGCAAGTCAACGATGGGTGTGAGTCATCGCAGCGGACAAGCAGGCAAACGCGGCAACAAGACCGCGCATTCGCCGTCCGCGATTTTCGCCGCCACCGCACAGTCGGTCGCCGCCTCGACTTCCACCACCAAGCTTTTTTTTTCGTGTGTCGGCTGGATACCGTGCGATTGGGTCGTGCGTTGAGCACGCGGTATCCGGAAGGCATGCGTTTTCCACCGGGCAGCAAGTAAACGCCGCAAGGCGATGTAAACAAGCGTCATATACCAACTAGACCAACAACAACATCAATCAGGAGCAATCCCATGAAAGCAGCACCGAAAAGCACGAAGACCGGCACGGTGAAAGCCGCCGCCAAGAAGCCAGCAAAGAAGGCCGCCAAGAAGGCTGCCAAGAAGACCACCGTAAAGAAGGCTGCCAAGAAGCCTGCGAAGAAGGCCGCCAAGAAGGCTGCCAAGAAGAAGTAGTCCCCTTCCAGGGTTGAAACCATCGCGCGTTTGCCCGGCGCGCGATGGTTTGTTTAGAGGCCCGCGCAAGGCGAGGCTGGCTGTACCCCTCCCGATCCACCTTCTCCGATCCGTCCTGTGTGTGGACACCGTGCTCGACCTTTCGAGGTCCACGGCAGTGCACGCGGCGTGTTGCGCCAGCGGGAGCGTCGCCTTCGCCGAGGCCTGCTTGCGGTACCACGTTGTGGCCACGCGCGGCGCAACGCATAATCGAACGCGCTGCGCGATCGCGAGTGCCGTAAGCGATGGCAAGCAGATTGGGGTGCCGCACAGCGAAGTCGCGGATGGCCAGGCGGCCGGGCAGCGGCGAACACCTGCGGAAACCGGGTCGACGGACTTCAGTCCATTCATCCCGGCAGGATTCTTGGCTACGTGACCGCGACCGGGGAATGGCAAATGGATCGAATTCGGCGTGCGATGGCGATGGCAAGTGGCGTGCGGGTGCGCCGCAACCGCGCAGCGATGTTTCTGGCGTGCATGGCGCTGGCCCTGGCTGGGTGTGGCGGCGGTGAGCAGGCAGCGCCTGCGCCCGCGAGCACACCGGCACCTGCCGCAACGCCTGGGGCACCGGTGCAGCCGAGTGCAGGCAGCGATGCAGCGATCGATCCGGCAGGCCCTGTCGCCGTCCAGCTTGGGGTCGATGAGTTGCTCAAGCGCGCGCGCCAGGCGCTGACCGACCAGCGCCTGATCGCGCCGCCCGACGACAACGCCATCGAGTACTACCTGCAGGTGCTGGCGCAAGAGCCTTCGAATCCGCAGGCCACGCAGGCATTGGTCGACGTCTTCCCACTCGCTGCGGGAAATGCCGAGCGCGCGCTGGCGCAGCGGCAGGTCGATGAAGCCGCGCGCATCGTTGCCCTGCTCGATC
>Ga0209181_10003192_pt1 | contig 25663 bp, 21 predicted proteins | sample MAT05_FD_187208 | JGI IMG/M metagenome (GOLD analysis project Ga0209181, IMG submission 187208) | Freshwater microbial communities from Lake Fryxell liftoff mats and glacier meltwater in Antarctica - MAT-05 (SPAdes) (version 2) | ecosystem: Environmental > Aquatic > Freshwater > Ice > Liftoff...
TCAATTTCTTTGCGAACCTTGGCGTTCTCTGCGCCTTTGCGTCTCATCTTTTCTCCGTCTTTTTGAACCTTACAATGTCAAGACACGGCGCTCAGGCGGATTCTCGATCAAAAAGCGGCTCGGCACGTCGGCTGCATCATTCGTCACAATGAGTGTGCTGATCGTGCGATACCCATCGAGTCCGGGGCGATAAATCCCCGGCTCGCACGAGAAAACCATCCCCGGCGCGAGGCGTGTCTCATCCCCCGGCGCAAGCCAAGGCGCTTCATGCCCTTGCAAGCCCATACCGTGACCGATGCGGTGGCGGATCGAGTCGTGATAGCCATGTTCGCGCAGCATATCGAGCGCGATTTGATTCACCTCCGCACAGGTGATTCCCGGCCTCGCCGCTTCAATCGTCGCCGCGTCACACGCTGCCGCTGCTTCTAAACAGCGCATCCTATCCCATTGGACTTCATCGACGAGAAAAGTCGCGCCGCTTTCGGCATGATATCCGCCGACACTCGCGCCAATGCCTGCGATCAGCGAATCGCCGATTTCTGGCTTGCGATGGATGGGCGATCCATGCGGCAGCGCGGCGCGTTCCCCGCTGTGAACGGTCCCGACGATGCTCCCGCCGGATAAACGGAAAATTTCGCCCACTTCCGCCACCATTTTGGCGCGGGTGGCGGAGATGCACTGCGTGAGGATGTCTAACTCTGTGCCGCCGCCCTTGATGATGTCCGCCGCATGATCGCGCACTTGCTCCAGACAAAAATCGGCGTAACGGGCGGCCTGCTGGATGAGGGCGATTTCTTCAACGTCTTTAATCCAGCGCATCTGCGTGACGAGCGGCGAGAGGATGATTTCGGGCTGAGTCGGCAGGCGGCGATAAACTTCCAGCGAGAGGCTGTCGATGCCAAGCCGCGCAACGCCCGCTTCGCGCACCATCCACACGACGGGATGCTCCTCGCCGGGGAACTCAAAATAGGTGCGGATGTCGCCAATCCATGAAGATGAGGCGTTTTCCAGTTCCAACTGCGGCACGAATAAAGCCGGATCGCCGCTGGCGGGGATGAACATCCCCAACGGGCGTTCAGATGGAATGTGAAAGAATCCAGAGGCATAAATCACGTTATAGACATCTAGCAGCAGTAGGCCGTCCAATCCTTCACTATCGAGCCGTGCTTGAATCTGGCGCACTTTGCGACGATGAAAATCAGGGGTGAGGAGACTTGGAGAACCGTTCATCATTTTATTCACCTTTTGCCATTTTCACGAGAACCCCTAACCCTTTCCCCGGAAACGGGGCAAGCTCAATACCGTGTCACCGGTCTTTCTCCCCTCGTCCCCGTAACCGGACGGAGAAGGGTCGGGGGTGAGGGGTAAATTATTGCAACGTCACCTCTACCCGCGTCGTCCCGGCTCGCTGCGCCTGCGCGGTGATCGTGAGCGTTGTTCCGGCGGGAGCGCGGACGAGCCATTCGGCTTTCTTACTGACATCGTGCCACTGACGCAGCCAGGGCGACCATGCAGCTGTGCGTTCATCACGTCCAGCGAGATAGCCAAGCGATTGCGTTCCTTCGCCCATGAGGAGTTCCACCCCATCGCGTAAATCCAATTCGGCGGTGACGCTGCCCGCCGTATGATGCTCAAGCGCCCGCTGCGTGAGATGAGTCGGCAGATACCCCTCATTCTTGACGACGGCAGTGATCTTATACAAATCCGCGCCGAGATGCTGTGCCGTGACGGTTTCCAGCTTGAGCAGCGGCGCACAAGCCGCATGGCGCAGCGTGAACAAGCAGTTTTTGTGCAGCATATCGTGCATAAAGGCGCGGGCTTGCTCAGTAGCCGCCCACGATGCAGGTGGCGGATTGCGGAAAGTGTACATGTGCGTCCAGCCGCCGATTTCGACACGCCCAAACTGCGGATGGTCAAACGGTGTCCAGTCGATAAAGCCTTTGCCGCCCAGATGCTCATCGTTGTACTTCAACAGCTTAATTTCATCCTCGGTGGAGCGCCCACGCACTTGATATTTCGCCGGATGTTCGATTCCCGCCGCCAGTTCGGGATTCCAGAGTTCGGTGGAAAAAGTGATGATGCCCATTTCGTCATACGACCACTGCATGAGCGAGCCTGTGCGCGGTTCGCTGGGATCGGGCGTGAATTCTTCATAAACCGAAATGGTGGGATAGCCCGTGATTTCCGTCCCCATCGCGCCGATGGCCTTATACACCGCCAAATCATAACGCGGCAAAGTGCTGTCGGGCGCGACCAGCGAAGGTCGCAAGTGCAGTCCGCCGTGCGTGTGATAGCACTGCATCCCGGTGATGTTGGGATGATCGAGAAGAAAGCGTGCTGTCGCGTAGGCTTCCGGCTCGGAAAGCGGTGCATCCCCCGCGCCGTACTGACGCTCGCCAGAAATCCAACCCGCCGGATAGTTGCGGTTCATGTTGCCATCACGCGGTTTTTGGATTTCGACGGTCACGCCGTCCCAATCGCCACGTATTTCGCCTTCGCGGTACATGCGATAATACGGCCCATCGTTCATTTCGCCGGGTTTGCGTAAGACCATCAAGCGCGGGTCTTCCTTACTGGCTTTCCATTCACCGCCGGGGTCTTGGATTCGCATCTGCACGATGTAGCCATCGCCGTTGATGTCATGCTGGCATAAGCCTTGCGTTTGTTCTTCGCCGGGGAGATAGCGCCCGTTGCCGCACCAATGATGCGCCGTCGTCAGGCTGATTTCCGCGCCATCGGGATTCACACGCGGTATGATATAAAACGTCAGATGATCGAGCAGCCATGTCACTTCGGCATTGCTGCCGTAATTCGAGAGCAGATACCAGATGGTATAAAGAGCCGTGTGCGATGTGGCGACTTCTTCCGCGTGGACATGAGCATCAATGTAAAAAGCCGGTTTTTCATGATGCGGTGCTGTCGCATTGTTGGTCAGCGTCATGCACCACACATCCCGTCCGCGCCAGCTTTTGCCGAGCGATTCTAGCGTGGCAAGCGACGGATAGGCTGCCGCCATGCCTTGCAGGTGGCGCGTGAGGTCGTCGTAAAGAAAATATTCGCTAAAGTCGAGCGTGTAGGTCATAAAATAGTCGTCCTTTGAAAAATCACGTTTAACCCATCTGAAGCCTAAAAGTGAATCCTATAAAAAATAATCAGGGAAATTTGAACCACCAAGACACCAAGAATTTAGGCGTTAATCTCCGTGCGCTCTGTGTCCTTTGTGGTTAATCCTTTTTTTCTCTCAATCACCCATTGCGAAACTTGGCGTTCTTCGCGCCTTTGCGTCAAATCTTTGTTTTTAACCCTTACCTATCAAAAATTCACAGGTTTGTATGCACCTTCGCCGCATCAGGCCGGACGAACTGCCCCCAACCCGCTTCGCCTGTGATCGCGCCATCCTTAAAAACCGTCCGCCCATTCACCATCGTGCGGCGGATTTTGCCCTGATACATCATGCCTTCGTACAGCTTATCGCAGGCCTTGGCTTGGCTAAAAAGCATGTCTTGATGAATCGTCGTGGTGTCGTTAGGATCATAAATCACCAGATCAGCATCCGCGCCGACGGCGATCACGCCTTTTTGCGGATAAATGCCGAAGCGTTTCGCGCCGTTGGTACTGATGAGTTGAACCGCTTGCTCAATCGACAGGCGGCCTTTAAGCGCAGCATCCATCATCCCAAGCACAAGTTCTTCCACACCGGGCGCACCGGGTGGAGTGCGCCAGATGTCGGTGCGGGCGCGTTCTTTTTCCTCCACCATGAAAGGCGAATGATCGGTAGTGACCGCCATGAGATTCCCCGCTAATAAGCCGTCCCAAATCGCCGCCTGATCTGCATGACTCCGCAGCGGCGGGTTGATCTTGGCATAGGGGCCGACGCGCACATAATCGTCCTCAGTGAAAAACAGGTAGTGCGGACAGGTTTCGCCCGTCGCGGTTGATCCGGTTTGCTTAAAGCGGCGCAAGGCTTCTAATGCTGCTTTAGAACTGACGTGGGCGATATGAATATTCGCGCCGATGGCTTCATTCATGGTCAGGATGATCGAGATCGCCAACGCTTCCACCACAGGCGGACGCGATTCATTATGAGCGGCGATGTCGTTACGTCCGGCGGCGATGAGTTGGGCGGTATTCCATTCCAATAAGGCGTTATCTTCGGCGTGAATCGTGCAGACCAGCCCCGTTTCCTTCACGAGTTGCAGCGCTTGATACAAGCCCTCCGTCGTGGGCAGGCATAAGCCCTCAAATTCGTCAGCACGTCCGGCGGGGGCGGCGGTCATAAAAATCTTAAAGCCAATCGCGCCTTCTTCCGCCATGCCCTGCACTTCCTCGCGCTTAAGCAAACCCGGCGCACCGTATAATGCAAAGTTGACATAGGCATTTTCTTGCGCGAGTGCCTTGCGGCTGAGGAAAATTTCCCGCGTGGCGCAGCACGGCTTAGAGATGGGCATCTCGAAAATGGTCGTCACGCCACCAGCCGCCGCAGCGCGTGTCTCGGTAGCGAAGTCGCCGCGTTGGGGATAGGCTGGGGCGCGGCAGTGGAAATGAATATCCACCGCGCCGGGGAGAAGGAGCTGACCTGCCGCGTCGATATGCTCCTTAGCCTCGACAGGCGTACCGCGTGCCAAGAGCGCCGCGATTTTGCCACCTTTTAGCGCAATATCGAGCGATTCTCTGCCGCGTTCTGTAATAACATCCGCATGGGTAATAACGGTTTCATAAGTCATAAATTCTCACTACCTAACAATAGCGGGACATCGAATATCATTTGAAGCCTTTGAACCACCAAATCACCAAGAATGCCAAGAATTTGAACTTAAATCTCTGTGTTCTCTGTGCGCTCTGTGGTTAACTCTTTTTCCATTTCCAATTTCTTTCACAAATCTCTTAAAACATGGTCGATAAAATGCTGTAAAATTCGCGCCGTCGAGTCTAATTCCGCAATGTCAACATATTCATCATAAGCGTGGGCGACTTCATAACTGCCGGGGCCGAAAATAATCATTTCGCCGCGTGTCACGCTTACCAGATGCTTGGCATCGCTGCCGGGAAGATACCCGATTGGCCCCGGATGATTGTTGAGTTCGTCGCGCACACACGCCATAAAGGTCTGTGCAAGCGCCGACTCGATGGTTGAGCTAAACCAATTCGAGACGAGAAAATCGCCAATGCTGATTTCGGCGGGATGGACTTCAACCGACTGAATCACATCGATCAATTCCTGCTGGACGCGCTGCGGGTCTTCGCCGGGGATCATGCGCCGATCAAGATAGACCACGCACGAATCCGGCACAGCGTTGGCGGTGCTGCCGCCTTGAATCACGCCCACGTTACAAGTCGGTACGCCGACAATCGGATGCACTTGCGCCGCAAGGTCTTTGTGATATTGTTCCAGCGCAAGCACCACCCGCGCCATCGCTGTAATCGCATTCACGCCGCGATCAGGATTGGTGGCATGGACACTGCGTCCGCTTGTCTTGACCGTCGCACGGACGACACCTTTATGCGCTGTCGCCACCTGATTATGGGTCTGTTCGCCCACGATGATAAAATCACACTGTGGCAAATGTCCATTTTCCGCCAGCCAGCGCGTCCCCAATGTGCCGCCTGTTTCCTCTTCCGCCGCCGCGACTAAGATGAGCGTCCCGCGCAGTTGATGGGCTTTTTGTGCGGCATGAATCAGCGTTTGCATCATCGCGGCAAGCGGGGCTTTATCATCGACGCTGCCTTTGCCATAGACACGCCCATCTTCGATAACGGCGGCATACGGATCAACATGCCATTTGGCGGCTTCGTTGTGGGCAATCGGCACGGTGTCAATGTGGGCGTGGAGCATAATGACCGGATTGCCCGCGCCAATCGTGGCGATGACGCTCACAGCTTCCGGTTTGATTTCTGGCGCGAGGGACTGCACGTCGCATCCGGCCTCACGCATCACTTGCGCGATAAAAGCGGCGATGGCGCGGGTATCCCCCGGCAAATTCGGGGAAGGGATGCGGATGAGTGCTTGCAACAATGGGATGAGTTCCAAAAGAATACCTTTAAGAGCTAGGCCATAAAATTTTTAATCGCAGAAAATAGACCCTCGAAAGTAATGTGAAACCATTGAAACACCAAGTCACCAAGAACACCAAGATTTTGAACTTGAGTTTCTGTGTCCTCAGAAATAACGTTGAATTAAAGGGTCTGTCGTAGGGGTTAGGCATACCTCGCCCCTATAAATTTTGACCTGATATTCCTTATTACAACGCCCGGTAACGATCAATAATCGGCTGCATCCGTGCCAGCGCTTCTCGCAGTAAATCCGTCGATTGCAAAATACTGATCCGCAAGTAACCGCCCCAATTTTCACCAAAGCCGGTGCCGGGGAAGATCAAGACGTGCGCTTCTTTCAGCAGCAGATACGCCAACTCGGTAGCGTGAATCCCGGTGGGGGCGCTGTTCGTCCACAAGAAGAACGCACCGCGTGGGTCGCTGTAATCCAACCCCATCGCTGTAAGGCCGTCCATCATCAAGCGGCGGCGCTCGGTATAAATGCGGTGGAATTCGCGCAGCGGCTCCTGCGTCCCATTCAGGGCAGCCAATCCCGCCCATTGGCTGACGCTGGCAGCCGCGCCTGTCGTCGCATTTTTGACCCGTGTCATGGCCTGAATAAAGTTCACAGGCGCAGCGACATAGCCAACCCGAAAACCCGTCATGGCGTAGGTCTTAGAAAATCCGTTGAGCGTAATCGTGCGATCTTCCATCCCCGGCAGCGAGCCGATGCTGAAATGTCGCCAATCGTCATAGATGAATTTCTCGTAAATCTCATCGGAGATGACGATCAGATTATGCTTAATGGCGATATGGGCGATCTCGCGCAGGCGTTCTTCAGTGACGATGCCGCTGGTGGGATTGCTCGGTGTGATAATCAAAATCGCTTTAGTGCGTAGGGTGATCGCCGCCTCAACTGATTCGGGACGCAGATTAAAAGCGTCCTCGTGATCGGTGGGAATCAGCACCATTTTGCCGCCTGCCGCCTCAATCGCCTCATCATACGAGGTGTAGCGCGGATCAGGCACGAGGATTTCGTCATCAGGATCGAGCAGCGCCTGCATAATCAGGAACAAGCCTTCCTGCCCGCCTGTCGTGACGATGATGTTTTCGCGTTCAACCGATAAGCCATTTTCGCGCCGCAATTTTTCCGCGATGGCCTCACGCAGTTCAGGCAAGCCCGCGACGGGCGAAAGTCCGGTTTTTTGCTGACGAATCGCGTCTTCAGCGGCGGCGATGATGTGCGACGGTGTGGCTAGATCCGGGTCGCCGCGCCCTAATGCAATCGCATCCGGGAATTGATTCGAGAGTTCGACCAGTTTATAACGCAGTTGTGTGCCGTTAGAGGCGACGGCGCGAACTTCCTCTGGAATGTTGGGATTCGTGATGCTCATTATTCGCTTTCGTCCTCACTGAGTCCGAGCGCCGCCCATTGGGAAACGCTGGTGGTGCAGATGGTCATGCTCTGCTTAAAGGCGCGGAGTTTATTCGCCATTTCCGACCCTGCCATCCAGCCGACGCGCCAACCGGGCATCGAGTCGTCGGCGCTGCCAATCGTCAAGGTGTGCGGGGCAAGCGCCGGATTTTGCGCGGGATGAAATTGGCCTTGAGCGCCGTTATGCGCTTCAAAAATGATCCACCAGCCGTGTTTTTCTGCCAGATCAAGCAGCGGTTGACTCTTTTCCGGCGCATCGTGCGAGGTGATATAAACGACGCTGATGGTGTCTGCATCGTCGGGCTGTGCGGCGATCTCAATGTCGAGTAATTTGGCGGCGGCTTGCAGCGGTTCAATCGTACCTGCTGTGATAATGCGCGTCCCCGCCTTGACCATCATCTTGAGCGCGACAAAACGGGCTTCTGCTCCGCCGCAGGTGATCGTCACTTCGGCGGGAGTTAGTTCGATTCCGTAACGCCGCCCCAAACTGTTAACGGCTTTTTCCCGCAGCGCACCGATGCCGGGGCGGTCTGTGTAGTGAGTCTGTCCGTCGTGCATGGCTTTAAAGGCGGCCTGCATCACCGCTTGGGACACAGGCGGATTTTCCAACACGTCTTGCGGTTCAATCAGATTGACAACTCGTACTGCTAAAGGTCGGGCGAGGACGTGTGATGTCATGACACCACCTCACGCTCAAATGGGAAGTCGATCTGCAACTTATCCGCCAGTTCTTTAAGCTGATCGAAAATGACCGAGTCCAGCCGCGCCCCGTTTTGGCGGTAGTCAATTTCACGGCGGTAGTCAATCTCGCCGGGGACGAGGATTTCCTCAAAGCCAGGGCGTAATTTGGCGGATTTAATATCGTTGATGAAGCTGTTCATGCGCGATTTAAATTCCTCAAGCGGCATAAACCAAGCGATGTCGAGCGCGATCATCAAATGCGAGACATCCTGCTTAGCGGGGTTGGAGTATGGCACGAGGCCGAAACCACCGCCTGCCAGAACGCCCGTCATCACGTCAGTCAGCATGGCGAGGCCGTAGCCTTTGTACTGCCCAATGCCGAGCAGCGCACCCGTCATCGCGGCGGCGGGATCATCGGTTTCTTCACCGTCGGGCGTGAGCGCCCAATCCAGCGGCATTTTGCGGCCTTCGCGCTGATACCACTGCATCATGCCTTTGCCTGCTGTCGTGAGGGCAATATCCAGCACCACCGGAAAACTGCCGCCTGTCGGCGCGGCGAGTCCCCAGGGATTCGTCCCGACGACACCGGATGCTGCCCCCCAAGGAGCCATCTCTGGCCCGGCATTGGTCATGGCGACACCGATACAATCCTGTTCCACCGCCCGCAGCGCCGGAACTGCCGATGAGCCGAAATGGGTACTGCCCCGCACGACAACTGTCCCAACACCACAAACTTTGGCTTTCTGAACGGCGATTTCCATTGATTTTTGCGCGACCACCGAGCCGAGTCCGTTGTGTCCGTCGATCAAGGCCAGCGCTGGCGATTCTTTGACGATTTCAAATTGTGCGCCGGGTTGAATGTAGCCTTTACTGATGCGCTCATTGTAGACGGGCAGCCGCCGCACCCCTTGCCCTTGCCCCGGCAAACAGCGCATTTCGCTGTGCATCAGGCCGCGTGTGCAGTAACGGGCTTCTTCTTCCGAGACACCCATCGCCATAAATGCGTGTAGGGTAAAGTTTTCCAGCGCATCCACCGGGACGCGAATTAAGGTGATGGACATGCTCAAATCCCCTTGACCGCTTTGTATTCTTCCAACTGCTCCGGCGTATAGACTTGCATCAATTCCAATTCAATGCCGCCGGCTTCCTGCTCTAAAAATGCCACCCAGCCTTCAGGGTGAACGTGGCTACCTGTGACCTTACACGCGCTGCATTCCTTGAGGGTCGCGCCTTTGGCTTGGGCATCTGCCAGCGCCGCATCAATATTAGGTACGGCGTAACAAATGTGGTGCAGCCCTTCGTAATCGCGCTCATTAATCCACGCATCGAAACGTCCGCCTGCGTCAAGCGATTGGCAAAGCTGATATTCCACGTCGCCGACATTAAACAACGCCACGCGATTGCGCGATTTGGGATAATCTTTCACTTCCGCATCCAGCCCCACGCCGAGAAATTCCTGATACTGCTTCAAGGCGGCGTTGGCATCCTTCACGGCGAAAGCCATGTGTTTGATGTATCGCTCATGCTGCATGGTGTGTGCTCCTAATCCTGCAAACCAAAAACTTCTTTTACGTTCACACCGGGCGTAACTACCGGATTGATTCCGCCGCTCATGCTGGTCATCAACAACGTCACGCCGGGGCCATAACCGGAGCGTGGACTGTCGCCCTGTCCAATAACGCCGATACCAATCGCGCCGCGCAAATAGCCATGATTCCAACTGCTGTCGGTGTCCGCCAGCGCGACGACATCGCCTAAACGAAGTTGATCTAACCCCGCTTCCGCCAGCGCCGCTTTATCCACCGTTTGGATGTGGACTGACCCGCCTTCACTCGTCAATCCCGCGCCTGCGCCAATCAGATGCGGCGGCACGACTCCCACTACCGGGACATTGAGTTTTCCGTCCGAGTTGGAATTGACTTCCAGCCCATTGAGCAGTTCAGGCGAGCAGCTTTTGAGCATCACCGTCGGATGATCGCTCAAGTCCATACCTACACCCATCGAGCGAATCACGATTTTATCGCCAATCGCCATTTTCTCGCGGTCAGCTTTGGCAAAATGGATGATGACGTGTTCGCTGAAGCGCCCGGATTTTCCGGTTACGACTCCGCGCACCCCTTTGGCATCGCCGCTCATCACAACAGCGACATTGCCAACACAGGCGAAAAGATTCAGGCCGCGATTGCCATTTTCATCTTTGAGCGAAATACTCACGCCGGGATGGATGCAGTCCGCCAGCCAGCCATAGGCCGAATCACCAATCGAGACGTTATAAACGATGCCGCCAAATGTTGGCAGCAAAAACGGCTGCCCACGCGAGTCGAGTTGATACGGAACGGCAGGCAGTCCGGCGAATCCGGGCGAGGCGATCTGCCCCATGACGGAGACACTGACCAGTTTATCGGAGTTAGTACGGATATTGGTTTGAATGGTCTTATTCATGCAATTTCTCGAATATTCAAATAATTGGCGATGTTAGCGTTGGGGTCGATGACCCATTCAATGCAGGGTTCGGCAGTCGTGATGATTGTGAGGATGCCGGGGCCGTGTCCGGTCATGACTGAATCGCCGTGAATGCACAGGCCAATCGTCACCGCGCCTTTACGATAACCGCGCCCGAAGTGATGATCGGCATCGGGGATGACGACCAGATCACCCAAGCGCATCTGGTCGATACCAAGTTCCGCCATGAGCGCGCGATCACCCGACATCAAATCCTGATCGACATATTCCGAATTGAGTTCCGCGCCTGACCCCATAATGCGCGGTGGAAGTGCCATCGTCACCGGAATCCGCAGCTTTTTGCCTTCTGGCGTATCTATGATCTCCATCGGAATACCGTGCAGAAGCTGTGGGCTGACCTTTTTAAGTTCAATCTGGGGAAACTCATCAAGCGCCAGCCCGCGCCCATAAGCGATGATCTGTACCGAATCGCCCACGCACAAAAGCTCATTTGCGTCCGGCGGAAAATCGACCAACATACGGGCGTGTTCCCCCGTGACGATGCCTTCCGCGCCCTGTGCTAAGCCGCTGGTGACGATGGCACGATTGCCGATGCAGCTTAAGTAATGCAGGGCAAATTCAGCGGCGGAGTCGGGGTTAGCGATGGATGTACCGGGTTCCACATGGTCGCCTGCCCAGCCAAACGCTGGATCACCGACACGAGCGTTATAGACTACCCCCGACATGCCAGGCCATACCCGGCCTATCCCGTTCATATCAAGCGTATAGCCCGGATAGCGTAGGCTCGGCTGGCTGATATTGCCCATCACCGCCATCGCTACAAGCTGTGCTTCATTCGTTGCCAGATTCATAATATTTTTTCCTTTGTCGAAAAAGGCAATTTTGACGACTTTCTTGACACCCGCATAACAAAGTGTTACTTTATCGCCCATTGGTGTCGTCTGTCGACAATCTACAGACGACAGGGATTATAACCGCGAGTAGTGCGTTGTCAAGAAAAATGCCCGAAGCTCATTTGCAACAGATTGAAAACAAACCCCTGCGCGAGAAAATTCTCGATATTCTGCGGGATGCGATTATTCACGGCGAGATCAAACCGGGGCAACCGTTGGTTGAAAGTGAACTCGCGGCGCGGCTTGGCGTAAGTCGTGCGCCCTTGCGTGAGGCCATCCAAACCTTAAGCGCGGAAGGTCTCGTCGAGATTGTGCCGTATAAAGGTTCGGTGGTCAGCCTGCTCACGCGACGCGACATCGAAGAACTCTACAGTCTCCGCGCCACCCTTGAAACGTTTGCGATTCAGCGCATCATCGCGCACATCAATCCTGACGCGCTTCTGCAACTTCGCGCTTGCTTTGCGGATATGCTCAGGGCAGCGGAAGCCGACGATATTAAACAGGTCAACGAGATTGACCGCCAATTTCACGATTTGTTGATCGAACTCAGCGATCATCATTTATTGGCGATGGCTTGGAATAATGTGTCGATGCGGGTGCGGCAGGTGATGGCGCTGCGGAATCGACGCAATTCGGATTTAACGCAGATCGCCTATAACCATCTGCCCATCATCGAAGCGATTGCCGAATGTGATGAAGCGCGAGCGATTACATTGATTCAACAGCATGTCGCCTCTGCCGGGGATTTGGTGGCGGAAAATTGGGACAGTGAGGATAACCCCTCATGACAAGCCGTGTCCTCGTCACCGGAGCCGGTGGGTTTGTGTGCCGCCATATTGTCGAGGCGCTGCTTAAGGCCGGATACGCCATTGTCGCCGTCGATAAGGCTTTTGATGAAGCGCTGCGGCAGCGTTGGGTTGATAAACCGATTCAGTGGTTTGAAACTGACGCGGAAAATTTGCCGGATGTGTCTGCCGACTACCTGATTCATGGCGCGGCAATTACGGCTTCCCCCGAAGAAATCAATCAAACGCCGGAAGAACACTTCCGCGCTAATATGAATTCGACGCTGGCAGCGCTGGCGTGGGCGCGGGAACAGCGCGTCCAACGGGCAGTCTTTATCAGTTCCGCCGCTGTGCTGCGCGAAAGCCGCGAGAAGACTTTGAACGAGGAGTCCTTAGCGCCTGTGATCGGCCTTTATATGGCGGCGAAACAGGCAACAGAAGCGCTTGTAGCGACGATGCACAAAGAATACGGCCAGAATATGGTGAGTATTCGTCTCGGCAATGTCTATGGTTCGATGGAATACTCGCGTCCGACGCGCCCTCGCGTGAGCAAAGTCATGGGGATGATTCTGGAAGCGATGGAAACCCACACGCTGGCTGTGCCGCATGAGAGCGCAACGCTCGATTGGACATTCGCGCTCGATATAGGACTGGCAGTGGTCGCACTCTTAAATGCGCCTTCGCTATCGCATGATTTGTATCATATCGCTTCGCCTGAAGCCCAAAATGATCTTGACATCGCGCAGGCCATCCAAAGCGCCTTAGCGGAAACGACACTTGAACTTCAACATAAGCCGCTCTCTCCAGCGCGAGGGGTATTGACGAGTATGCGCTTAACAGCCGACACAGGCTTTAGCGATTGGACACCCTTCCACGAAGGAATCCGCCAAACAGTGGCATGGGCGCTGGCGGAAAGGGAGCATAGTTCATGACGCTACGTGTGATTCTGGCAGGATTAGGCGTGCGTGGGCGGCACTGGGCGGAAGTGCTGACTCGCTCGCCGCGCTGCGAAATCGCCGCGTATGTCGATCCCAATCCGGCAGCGTGTGAACAAGCAACCGCGCAGTACGATGAGCGTCCGACTTTTGCGACGGTTGAAGCCGCGCTGGAGTCGATGCGGGAAGTCGATGCGTTGGTGCTGGCGAATCCACCGATTGGACGCGAAGCACAAATCCGCGCCGCCGCTGAACGGCATTTGCCACTTTTGGTGGAAAAACCGCTGGCGCTGAGTCTGAGTGAAGCCGCTTATCTGACCGAAATCGCTGAATCGGCTAACGTGCCGATGATGATCGGATTGAACTTCCGTTATTTGGGCGTAACACAAGCGACCCAAAAACTCTTAAAAGAAAACACCGTTGGGCAGCCAGAATTCGCCCGCTTTACGTATGAGCGTTACCGCGATGGCAACCGTCCCGATTTAAACAAATATCCCTTGACGATGGAACACCCGATGTTATGGGAACAATCCATCCATCATTTCGACTTAATGCGCTATGTGTATCAATCTGATCCTGTGAGTGTGATGTGTAAAACGTGGAATCCCTCATGGAGCATGTATGCCAGCGATGCCAATGTCGCCGCCCTTTTCACATTTGAAAACGGCATGATCGTCAATTATCAAGGCACATGGCAAAGCGGCTGGTCGGAACCTAACTTTGAATGGCGCACCGATTGTACGGGTGGCGTTATCTTGCAGCGGCATCAATTTGGCGATTTATTTTATGCCCAACAAGCTAACTCGGCACAAACGCCCGTCCCGCTGCCGCCGCATGAGCAGTGGATTACGGAAACAGCAGGCCTCTTAGAAGCGTTTGTGAATACAATTTTAGATCAAAAACCCTTGGAGTGCAGCGCCCGCGACCATCTGGTGTCCTTAGCAATGGTACAAGCCTGCATTCAATCCACCTTAGAGAGTCGCAGCGTGTCGATTTCCGACGTGCTGTCTCACGCACACTAAATTCTGTCCGCCGCAGCGAAAGGAGTTTCAACATCACTCAATGACTCAATTTAGCCGTTTCTCGCAATACGCCGTGTTTGTTATCGCATCAGGAGATCAAAAAATGTCACGAAAAACCCTGCTTCTTGTTTTATTAATGGTCGTTACCGCGCTGCTTGCATTGGTGCCGCTGGCATCCGCGCAAACACCGGATGAAACCACACTCGTCATCGCGCAAAGTGTCGATGTCGGCGCACTTGAGCCTTCTTTGGTTGGTTCGCGTGCGGAGTCCAATATTTTCAATCATGTTTTTGCCACACTTTTTGAAATTGCGGATGATGGCGCGTTGGTACCGTATCTTGCCACAGGCTATACGATTTCAGAAGATGGCACAGAATGGACGTTCACGCTTAATGAGGGCTTGACCTGCCATGATGGAGAAGCGTTGACGGCGGAAGATGTGGCGTATTCGTTCACCCGCGCCGCCGATCCAGCCAATGCTTTTACAGGGAATACTGTTGGTTTCGTCTTCCCGTCGATTGGCTACCTGGATGCGCGTGCTGACAGTGATCTTGAAGTCACTATCGTTACAGATCGGGCGCAATCAGAATCGCTGCGCTTGGGCTTGATCTCGGAAGTCTACATCCACTGCCAAGATTATTATTCCAGCATGTCGTTGGAAGAAGTCGCCGAAGCCCCCGTTGGCTCTGGCCCCTATCGCTTTGTGGAATGGGTGCGCGATGATTATGTCCTCATCGAAAAAGTGCCGGATTACACCCTGCGTACAGCCAATTTTGAACAAATGTATTGGCGCGTTATCCCAGAAGCATCCACCCGCGTCGCGGAATTGATCGCTGGCAATGTCGATATTATCGCCAACGTCCCACCCGATCAAGTCGATGCCGTCAATAACTCCGGCAGCGCCACTATTCAGGCTGTCGCAGGCACCCGCCGTATGTATATCGGCTTCCAATTTGGCGAAGCATTTGCCGGTGAACCCGGTTACGATGCCATCCAGAACACGGATGTGCGGGTGGCGCTGCAATATGCCGTCGATGTTCCCACCATTTGCGCCACCTTGCTCGGTACAGAATGCACCCGCGCCTCCAGCATGGTGAACGATCCCAACAGCAACCCGAACTTGTCCCCGTATCCTTATGATGCGGCACAAGCCGAAGCCCTGCTCGATGCAGCCGGTTATCCGCGTGATGCCAATGGTGTCCGTTTTGAAATCACGCTGCAAGGCCCGCGTGGACGTTACTTGAATGATGCCAACGTTGTGTTGGCGATTGGGCAGTATCTGACCGATGTCGGCGTGCAGACCAACGTGGAAATTCTGGACTGGAGTTCGGAATATCTGCCGATGGTACGCGAAAAGAACGTCGGGCCGTTGTTCTTCCTCGGTTCAGGCGGTTCCACATGGAGCGCCTTGTACGACATGGCAGACCTTTCCGCGCCGGATGCTGGCACCAATTACACCAATTGGGCGAATGCGGAATGGTTTGAATTGTGGGATCAGACCGCTGGTGTTGACCCCGAAGCCGAGCGCGTCTTGGTTGACCAGATGCTCGAAGTCTTCTTTAACGACCCGCCCTGGCTGCTGCTCTACTTCCAACCGGATTTCTACGGCGTAAGCAGCCGTCTAAATTGGACAGCCCGCCGCGATGAACAAATCGTGGTCTATGCGGCAGCGTTGAACTAGTTATTTGACCTTTGGGTGTGTGGGGCGACCTGCACACCCCTATCTTTTAGAAAACACATGGGACAATTTATCGCACGGCGACTGTTACAATCGATTGTCGTCATCTTCGGTGTGACGCTGTTGACGTTTATGACACTGCATTTGGCAGGCGATCCGACGTATCTCTACGTCAGTGAACGCGCTTCCGAAGAAGAAATTATCGCGGCACGCAAGGCGCTCGGTTTTGATCGACCGCTGCCTGTGCAGTATCTTTCTTTCGTGGGCGGTATGTTGCAGGGTGATCTGGGCAACTCGCTGCGGGCGCGTAAACCTGCGCTTGATCTGGTGTTGGAGCGTCTCCCCGCCACGTTAGAACTGACGCTTTTCGCATTGGTGCTTTCCACCACGCTGTCGATTCCGATCGGCATCTTCGCTGCGATGCGGCGCGGGAGTCCGGCGGATGGCGGGATTATGATTCTGGCGATGTTCGGACAGTCGATGCCGGGATTCTGGTTAGGAATCATGCTGATTCTCACCGTCGGATTAGGGCTGCGGATTTTGCCGATTTCGGGGCATGTCGCCGTCTTACAACCGATGCTCGATGGCGACTTTGGCAAGGCGATTGGCAACATTCCAGAGGCCATCCGCCATTTAATTTTGCCGGGACTGACGATCAGCGTGTTTTCGCTGTCGCGTAATGCCCGTTTAGTCCGTTCTTCGATGTTGGAAGTGCTGTCGCAGGATTACATCACCACAGCGCGTTCTAAAGGCTTGGGTGAACGCAAGGTGATTATGCGCCATGCCTTCCGCAATGCGCTGCTGCCGCTAGTGACGCTGCTTGGGCTGGAATTTGGCTTTTTGTTGAGCGGTGTGGTCGTGACAGAAACTGTTTTTTCGTGGCCTGGTGTGGGGCGATTGGTGTTTAATGCCATTACGCAGCGCGATATTCCATTAGTGCAAGCGGCAGTGGTGATGTTCTCATTCTTATTTATCTTTTTAAATTTGCTGGTTGATCTTATTTACGCGCAGCTTGATCCGCGTATTCGGTTGTCTTAAGGGAGCGCATCATGGCAGAAAAAGTGAGTCCATCAGTTGTGCGCGCCTCTTTACAGGTTACTTCCTTAAACCCGCCGCAACCCACTTCATGGGAACGGATGCGCGGCAGTCTATTGAAAGCCAAGTGGCCTATTTTGGCGATTATCATCTTATCGCTCATCACATTTATGGCAGTATTTGGGCCGCAGATCGCGCCGAAAGACCCCAATCGCCAAAGCCTGATCGAGCGCCTTACCCCCCCGCTGACCGAAAACGAAGCGGGTGAGATCAATTATCTGATCGGCACGGATGGGCTTGGTCGTGATCTCCTCTCGCGGGTGATTTATGGGGCGCGGGTATCGCTGCTGGTGGGTTTTTCGGCGATGTTGATCGGTGGCGTGCTGGGTACATCGCTCGGCATTATTGCAGGTTATTTCGGCGGCGTGGTCGATGATATTATTATGCGGTTGGCGGATATTCAGTTGGCATTCCCCTTTATTTTGCTCACAATTATGGTGCTAGTCGTCCTCGGCGCGGGCGTATTAAACCTCGTCTTGGTGCTGGGTGTAGGCCAGTGGGTGACGTATGCACGGATTTCACGCGCGCAGACGCTTTCGCAAAAAGAAAAGGAATTTGTCGAAGCCGCCCGCAGCATCGGCGCACGCGATTGGGAGATCATCACCCGCGCCATTTTGCCTAATATCCTCGCGCCGCTGATCGTGATCGGCTCGTTTAATGTCGCCAGCGTGATTTTGGCGGAAGCGTCGCTATCGTTTTTGGGCTTAGGTGTGCCGCCGACGGTGCCGACGTGGGGCGGGATTCTGGCGGAAAGCCGTGATCAACTGCTGGGCGGGTATTGGTGGCTGGCGGTGTTCCCCGGCGCGGCAATCATGCTGACAGTGCTTTCACTCAACATTTTAGGGGATTGGCTGCGTGATTTCCTCGATCCACGCCTGCGTAATCGTTAAATAGGAAAGATTGAACTAGGAAAAGTAGACTTGCGAAAGAAATTGGAAAAGATTTAACCACAGAGACACAGAGATTAAAGTTAAAATTCTGCTCTGAAAATACCCTGCGATTCTTGGCGTTCTTTGCGCCTTTGCGTTTAATCTTCGCCTTTGATCTGAAAATGCTTTGTTTTCATCGCTGGGTGTGATGATATTTCATGGGGACTCGTTGGATAAGACTTGCTCCTATCTTTGATACGAATGGGAAAACTCAACATGACCAATACATTTGTCGGCATTCAAATCGGCGCGATCAGCTTTATTGATGAAGGGGTAGAAGCCGTCCTTGATGTGCTGCAAAATCGGGGCGGCATTAACGCCCTGCTGATTTCAGCCCTTTCGTGGAGTCGAGGCAACGCCGGACGCGCCGCGTATGGCTTCCCCGATCACGGCGTTCAAGCGGCGGATGATCTTCAGGGCGGCGCATTCTATGACCCCAATCCTGATTATTACGAGGCGACGACACAAAAGAAATTCGTCGCACCTGATCCACTGTATACAGGCTTTGATACCCTCGCACACATCATTCCGGCAGCGAAATCGCGTGGAATGAAGGTCTATACCTATTATTGTGAAACATCCAGTTCAGCGATTCGGCATGTGTGGCAGCCGGGCTTTCATCAACTTTTAGACCGCGATCATTGGGGCAAAACCGCCACCCGCCCCTCGCTTTTGAATCCGAATTACCGTTCATGGTGGCGCAGCGTCATCGACGACTGGTTCAGCAATCACGAATTGGACGGGATGCTGTGGGGCATCGAGCGCCAGAGTCCGTTGATGGACATCTTTCGGGCGGATAGCTCCACCGGATTTGATGAATATTTCGTGGCGGAAGCCCGTGCGTGCGGGATTGATGTGCAGCGGGCAATTGAGGGCTATCGCAAAATTGATCTGTTTTTGCAAGGAGTCCGCAAGGGGGATCGTCCGCGTGATGGCGTGTTCGTCACACTGCTGCGCCATCTGCTCCATGCGCCGGAAGTGCTGCTGTGGGAAAAGATGTGGCTGGACGCGCATCAGGCGCTTTATCACGAAGTCGCCGGGATGATCCGCTTCTCTGATCCAAAAAATGAGGTTGGCTTGGGGATCTGGCAGCTTATCAATACTTATAATCCCTATCTCAAAGCGCAGTACGATCAGTCCGATTACGCCCAATACGCCGATTGGCTCAAACCCGTACTGTACAACACGCCTGCCGGAGCGCGGTTCGCCAATTTCTCCGATTCGTGGCAGAAAGGCGTATTAGCGGATGCGACTCCTAACGGCGCATACAACGCGCTGGCAACGATTTTGAACCTCGATGAATTCATCGCGCCGCGCAATGAAGCGCCGATGGCGGGTTTTAAGCCGGACTATGTTAAGCAGTGGACGGAAAATCTCATCGCCGATACGGGCGGCAAGTGCAAGGTCTATCCGGGAATCGGCGTGGGCGTGGGCGACGGTGGCGCGAGTAAGCCGATTACGCCGGAAGAAGTTAAAGCCGGGATTCATGCCGCTTTCGAGGGCGGCGGCGCGGGGGTGTTGATCTCGCGCAATTATTCCGAAGCCGAACTCCGTAATATCGACGCGGTGGGCGAGGCGCTGCGTGAGCGTGGGCTGATTTAAAAATACGATTTACGCAGAGGGTAGGGCATGGTTCGTTTAACATTTAAATAGGGATATTCGCGCTTTTTACTCCACCCCCCGACCCCCTCCCCGAACTCAAGGAGGGGGAGAAAATGGCGTGACTTGCTCCCTTCCTGTGTACGGGGAAGGCTGGGGTGGGGTTCTCTATATTGATTTATTAAAGCGCATTATCTTGCCCTACGCCTGTAATGACAGGACACAGGATTTTCAAGAATTAACCTGTGATTAACACGTTAGGAGTGTATCTATCATGACCATCACAGCCGCCGTCATCGGCGCGAGTTTCGCAAAAGCGGCTTATTTACCCGCGCTTAGAACCATCGAGGACGTGGCGATTGTCGCCATCGCCAGCGCACGGATCGAAAGCGCACAAGAGGCAGCACAAGCCTTTGATGTCCCTCATGCCTATGACGATTGGCAGGCGATGTTAGCAGCCCATCCGGTGGATTTTGTCGCCATCGCCACGCCAACGATTCATCATGCACCGATGGTGCTGGCAGCGCTGGAAGCTGGCGCACACGTCCTCTGTGAAAAGCCGATGGCGATGAATGCCGACGAATCGCGGGCGATGCTGGAAAAAGCCGATCACTTAGGCCGCGTCCATACCATCGGACACGAACTGCGCTTTAACCCCAATCGCCGCAAAATCCGCCAATTGATTCAAGAGGGCGCGATTGGGCAAGTGCGCCATGTGAACATCGTCAATATCAGCGGGACGTGGGGCGATCCCGCCAGTCGTCCGGCAGGTGATTGGTGGTCATTGGACGAGATGGGCGGCGGACGCTTGGGCGCGAATGGTTCGCATCAGATTGACCTGACTCGCTTCTGGTTGGGCGATATTGGCGCGATCAACGGGCAAATCGCCACGATGGTTCCCAATCGTATCGACAAAAAGACAGGCGACTCATGGACGGCGACGGCAGACGATCAGGTCAGCTTTACCGCTGAGATGGAAAACGGGGCGCTGGTGTCTGTTTTCCTCAGCGGCGCGGCGCGGCACAATATCGGCAATCAGATTCAAATTTTCGGCAGCGAAGGCACGATCAAATTGTTTGATGCTGACGAAAAACTGCTGATTGCTCGTGCCGGAGAAGATTTTCAGGATATGAGCGAAACCGACCCGAATGCCAATTTGCCGGGCGTGAATAAAGGCATCTGGAATGTGTCCGTCGTCGGGATGATGCACGACATCATGGCGGCGATTCGGGAGCAGCGTCCGCCACAGGATGCCGCTACATTTGCTGATGGGCTGCAATGCCAGATCGCTATGGATGCGGTGCGCCAATCCTCTAAGGAGCGACGCTGGATTACTTTAGTAAAGTGATGAGCAATGAGCAATGAGGGATGAGTCGAGATAAACCAGACCTATTTCAAGGAATTAGAAGCTACACGGTTCAGCGTGCTTGGTCATTAGTTTAGGCTCAAGCGAGCCGAAGATTGGGTCTTTTCTAAAAACTAACCACTAAAAACTGATAACTGTATCCTCTGTGGTTAAAAGAATTTACCTCATTACTTTTGTGGATTGATTTAAAAGAGGCCAACAATGGATTACATGAAATACTTTTCTGACCGGGCAAAAAATTTACATGGCTCGTTAGGACGGCAGACCTCTGTGCCGATTCCCGGCCTCATCAACCTCGGCAGCGGGACACCGGATTTTGTGCCGCCGGATTTTGTGTTCGATGCTATGCACAAAGCGCTTGATGAACGGCGCATCCAGTACACGGCATGGACGGGGATTCCTGAACTCCGCGCCGCGATTGCCGAAAAGCTCAAAAGCGAAAATGGCTTCGCGGTTGATCCCGATAGTGAAATAATTGTCACGGCTGGCGCACAAGAGGCACTGATGGCGACCTTTATGGCGCTGCTTGATCCGGGCGACGAGGCGCTGACTCCTTCGCCCCATTACGACGAATACAGCCGCGATGCCAAAGTCCTCGGCGGAACGCTCGTCCCGGTAACGACGACCCCCGAAACCAATTTTACGGTGAATGTGGATGATCTCGCCGCCGCGATTACGCCCAAAACGCGAGCGCTGGTCGTGGTCACGCCCAATAATCCGACAGGAACGGTGCTGCCGGAAGCGACTTTGCGCCAGATCGCGCAGCTTGCACAGGAACGCGATTTACTGGTCATCTCCGACGAGATTTACGAATATTACGTGTTCGACGACCACCGTCATATCAGCATGGCCTCACTGCCGGGCATGAAGGAACGGACGATTACGATCAACAGCTTCTCCAAAAGTTTTGGGCTGACGGGGATGCGACTCGGTTATATCGCCGCCCCCGCGCCGATTGTCGAGGCGATTTTGCCGTTCCATCACGCCATGATGATCTGCGCTAATGTCATTACACAGTACGGCGGGCTTGCCGTCCTCAGCCAGCCGCGTGATTGGTTTAAAGACATCTTGGCAGAATATGATCGCCGCCGTAAGCTGTGGATGCAAATTCTGGATTCAATTCCGCTGCCCTATAGTCCGCCGCAGGGCGCGTATTATGTCTTTATTGATATTCGCCCGACGGGACTGACCAGCGCTGAATTTGTGGCGAAAGCACGGGATGAAGCACGGCTGGTGTTTCAACCGGGGACAATCGGCGGCGGTGCAGGCGAGGGTTTTATACGCGGTGCGTTGACCAAAGCCTCGCCCGAATTTGATGCAGGGCTGGAGCGCTTTCAGGTATTTGTTTCTAATCTCTTGGGGAAGGGCTAAATGATGTCGCTGAGTGGAAAAGTCGCCATCGTCACGGGCGCGGCGCAGGGACTAGGCTATGCCATTGTGCGGGCGTATGCTGAAGCCGGGATGAAGATCACGCTGATTGATGTACAGGCGGCGCGATTAGAACAAGTCGCGGCGGAATTACGTGGGCTGGGCGCGGACTGTCTGCCCGTTGCGGCTGATCTTTCCGACGCTGCCGCGACTCAAGCCGCCGTCGATCAAGCCTTAGCCCATTACGGCACACCGCACGTCCTCGTGCATAACGCCGCGCTGTTGGTTGAGCGCTCGATGTTGGAAGTTGAATTAGCGGCTTGGCAAAAAGAAGTGAATATTATTCTGCAAGCGGCCTTCATTTTGAGTAAAGCCGTATGGCAGCCGATGATTGATGCCGGCGGCGGCAGCATTGTTTATCTGTCGTCTGGGTCGGGCATCAAAGGCTTTCTCAAAGAAGTGGCCTACTGCCCCGGAAAACATGGGCAAGAAGGGCTGATGAAGGTGCTGGCGATGGAAGGCCAGCCGTTCAATATCGCCGTGAACAGCATCACGCCCGGCGCACCAATCAATACGCCCATGTCGGACTCGAATTATAACGATGAACTCAAGAAACGATGGGTAGACCCGGCGCTGCTGACTCCGGCTTTTTTGCATCTGGCCGGAATTGATGCGTCTGTCTTCACCGGACAGCGCTTGGATGCGTGGGCGCTTTCGCAATCGCTTGCGCGTGAATCCTAAATGCTTTCAACCGCAGAAAGTAAGCATAAGAGAATAACCTTGAATTAAATGATTTATTTGTAAGGACACGCCATGCCATGTGCCTACAAATATCTACCTGCGTTTACTTCTGTGATTCAATCTTTTTGGCAAAACATTATACAGACGGCGGGACTTCTGGCAGGCCGCGCAGCACCCGCAGCGAAAAGCCAAAATCCGTCTGCATGAGCAAAGTCAGCAGAACGCGCACATAGCCTTCATTCACTGGCTCGGAATCGCGGACTGTCCAATACAGCGGTGCATCAGCGGCGGGGCGGATTTCAATCGCATCCTCGTTGTACCACATGCGACCATAACCCTGCCGTAGATTGATAATCTGGCGCGAATGGGGATAGAAGGCCGCGTCTGCTGTTTCCCAAACGCCGCCCACAGGAAAATCAAAGGCGATTTGAATAGTTGCACGGCTTGAGACGGTGAAGAGACGATAGTATAAATCGAAACCGTCTTTAACCTCAGTAATCGCAAGTTCGCTGGTGGCATGGGGCGCGGCGCGGTGTGAGCGCTGACGTGCTGCATCCGAGCGCTCCGGTGCGGCCTGATGCCCAGGACGATCAATTTCGGCCCGCAGCACGGCTGTATCGCCTTGCACCGTCAGCGAACTACCCATAAAACGCCCCGAAGCCCGTTGGTTGATTTTAAGGCTGGCGAGTTCGGCCTCCCCAAAAATGACGGTCATCAATCGCGTCGTCCCGCCATAAACTGTCGCGCTCAACCGTCCCCGCCGGATGCGCCATAGGCGATTTAACGGAAAATGGATAGCATAATCTTCGGGCAGCAAGCGTGTTAGCGGGTCAGCGCGGACATCTTCGTTATCGCCAAAAATCGCCCGATCCCCAAATTTTTGCAGCGTATACGCCACCCAGAATAGATTGCCGGAATCCAGCGCCGTCATTTTCTCCCACAGCGCGATGGCAGCGCGGGCAAATCCGGGACTCCATGAGATGGCGCTGCTGTGCAAAAACGGTGCGATCAATGTCGCAGGGATCACCCGTTCCCCATATTCTTGCTGACGAGAAAAGTATCTTTCAATCGTGAGATCAGGATTGAGCAGGCGCAAATTGAAATTTAGATGGGCAGTCACGACAGCACGGATTTCGGCTTTATCGGCTTCGCTGCCCCAATGATCGGCGAGTAAAAGTAGGGAACGCACTTTTGCCCCGGCAAATGCTGCGTCCTCGCCGTTATTCAGGAACGCCCCTTCTTCATCGTTATCGTATCCCTCCCGCACGCAAGCGCGGATGGCGCTGTCCACATCCAAATCGCGCAACAGTGTGCCAGCTTGCGCTAATGCGGAAGCAATCACCCATCGATGCTGCGGTAGTTGTGAACAACCTGCCATCAAGCTGGAGACAGCGCGGCGGATAAAAGTCTCGATCTTCGTCAACGGTTCTTTTAATGTGACAAATTGCGGCGGGTTGGCGATTTCGATTACAGCACACAAAAGCTGGACTGCGAAAGCCGTATCCGGTAACGACTCGTAAGCCGTGTTTGGTGAGGCCGTCGCGCCGCTGTTGTGCTGCTGCCGCAGGAGATAGTCTGCCGCTTGATTAATCCGCATCAGGAGATTGTCGTTATGGCTCGGCAGGGCTTGTGCTGCCAACGCGCCGGACGCGATCACCAGCGCCACACATGCCACCATAAAGCGCACTGTGCCAGCGCTGCCGGGATTATCAAGCGCTGCATCGCGGCTGATATATGCACCGTTGAGGGCATGAGCCGCGTCCAAAAGCTGCCGAGCGGAATCTTTTTCCACCTGCGCGGCGAGTTCGCGTAAAACATGGTAACGATCTAAGGTTCGCAAAGAGAGCGCCTTTCAAAAAGCTGTTTTGGATAAGCCCATCCATTGAGCATGTTGGGATTATAACGCAGCGTGACCAATCCGAAGGAAAGGAAATTTAAACCATCACCGCAAGGAGTTAGTAAGGTACTACAAACAAGAAACACATTGAAACTCTTGTAGAGATAAATCTATCCCCGATGCAGCATAGATTGAGTTAGATGAAAAGTTTCGATACAGGACTTTCGCTTACCTCACCCCTTATTTCTAATAAAAATTAGTAATAAATTTATGCTATTTTGTAACTACTCAGCCTGGTTCAATTCAAAAAATCAATTTATCGCCAATGACATATCGCGTAAATGAACACCATATAGTTGAGAGTATGCCCCATAATGGTCACGTTATTTACCCTTAATAGTTTTCACATATCGCCACTAAATTGGGTTTTCTTGCAGTAGCGCCCTAACCTCAATTTTGAGCGACCAAAAAAGGTACTAAAATGAATTTAACATTGATTATCCCCAAAAATAGGGCTGAGTAGTTACGCTATTTTAGCTTGTTTGGCCATATACTGTAGCCAACATCGTAAGAAGCAATGAAGTATAAACTAAATAAGGAAGCCGATAAAATGAGTGAAAATTCTCCGCAAAAGGCAATTATCTTAACTGGGAAACAAGCGCTACTTCAGCAAGCAAAGACACTTGTTCAGGACTTTCGCTTACCTCACCCCCCGGCCCCCTCTCCAATACTTGGAGAGGGGGAGAAAAACGCATCTTGAAGTCCCCTCTCCATGCAATGGGGAGGGGATTTAGGGGTGGGGTAAA
>Ga0209181_10003194_pt1 | contig 25649 bp, 22 predicted proteins | sample MAT05_FD_187208 | JGI IMG/M metagenome (GOLD analysis project Ga0209181, IMG submission 187208) | Freshwater microbial communities from Lake Fryxell liftoff mats and glacier meltwater in Antarctica - MAT-05 (SPAdes) (version 2) | ecosystem: Environmental > Aquatic > Freshwater > Ice > Liftoff...
TGCGACCCTATTGTACTTGCCATGAAAACAATGCTTTGGGCGGCGGGTGGCCACAGAAACAATCGTCCCCCCGCGCAGGCGGGGGGCGAATCGGTTCTGTTCGTTTTTCCGGAGCGTCCCTTGATCGGAGAGCCGTGATCAGGGACCCGTGGGAGAGATGAACGCCGTGGGGATCCGGATCCACTTGCCGCCGCCCGGCAGGTTTTCGGCCGCCACAGCCGTCGTCTGGGTCTCATAGGCGCCAAGATCGGGTGCCCCGCCTGCGGTGCGGGTCTGGCGCATGAGGTCATTCGCAGTGGAGAAGGCCGGGTCGGCCGCGTCGATGAACCCGCTCGATGCCTTGGGGCGATAGTCGAGCGTATTGGCGTTGAGAAACACGTTCCCCGGGGTACCGATCACCGAGTTGTTGGCAAAGCTCACCCGGTTGGCCGGGTCCGAGACGCCCATGTAGGCCATGGCCACGTTGTTGGCCACCACCACATCCGAGGATTTTGTCCCGCTCTGGTGGTTGGCCAGGATGATCCAGGGCCAGCGTTCAGCCTTGTTGACCACATTGACCACGGTATTGTTCGAGATCACCCCGCCGCGCGCGCCATAGACGGCGATGCCATGATAGGCGCGGGTGGCCACCAGGTTGTTGGTGATGGTCACGTTGTCGTAAAAGCCGTTGAACATCCCGATGCCCTGCAGCGCGCAGCGCAGGGGATGCATGGTGCCATCGGTCCATTCGATGAAGACGTTGCCGTCCAGCACCAGCCCGTCGACCGACCCGGACCCGACCTTGCCGTTGGCGATGGCAAAGGACTGAAAGCCATCGGCATGGTTGCCATCGGTCTGCACGCAGTTGTAGACACGGTTGTAGCGGAACACGTTGTTGCGGCCGTTGCCGCGCAGACCGTCGGCGTTGAAGCCGTTGATGACATTAAGCTCGACCAGGGCATCCGCGCCATCAACCACGATGCCCATGTTCACCGCCGCAATCCGGTTGCGCAGCACCTTGCTGCGCGGGCCCTGCAGGAAGATGGCGTCAAATTTCCGGGCCTGCCAGGTGGCCGCATCCCATTTGCGGAAGTTGAAGGCATCGGTGCTGCCGCGCAGCCAGGACAACTCGACCGTGATGTCGGAGGTATCGGCATAGGACCGGACCAGATGGCGGCTCTGGACATTGGGGTTGGTGGGCACGATCTGCAACGCGCGCAGGGTGATGTTGCGGGTGCCGTTGCCGAACAGGATGTTCTCCAGCTGCGCCTTCTTGGAGTTCACCGAGGTGATGACGACCGGCGAGGTAAAGGCCTGACCGTAGATGTTCACCTCGCCATGCGGGCCGTCCATCAGGAAGACTGTATCGCCGCCGGTAATCTTCTTTGAGCCGAAGGCCGCCGCGATCGAGGGGAAGGGTTGCGCCTGGCTGCCGTCGGGCGTGCCGTTGAGGGTCGCGCCGATCGGGGCGACATAGTAGTCCGCCGCAAGGACCGGTCCGCCGACGAAGCTCAGAGATGCAAAGACAAATGCAAGAACTGCACGCATGGGTGCCTCTTTCTTTGTGGATCGCACCGGGGAGTAGGAGCCAATTGCGGCGACGCAACGGTTGAAAGGCGGCAAACCTCGGCTCTTGGCTGAAACTTGCTGAGGATATGCAGGTTTGCGGCATGTCCCTGCCGGAAAGGCGCACCGAAATGCCGCACGGCCCCGCCATGTCTGGCGGGGCCGTGCGGAACTCTGTCCGGAGGGGCTGCTCAGAGGAGGAGGTCGGTCACCAAAAGGTTCGTGACACCCACGAGCAGCAGCGAGGCGTTGACCGTGCCGTTGCCGTCGCTGTCGATCTGCAGAAAGCCATTGCCGCCCGAGACGACAAAACGCGCCTCGTTCTGCGTACCCGTAAAGGCCAGACCGCCGCGGAAGGCATCAAGCGACAGCCCCGCGAGGTTGATCTTGTCCACCCCCGAGACGAAATCGGTGATCCGGTCGCGGTTTGCGCCATCGCCGATTTCTGCCGCACTGGCAAAGATGAAAACATCCCGCTCGGTCCCGCCGACCGGCCCGCCGGTCAGCACGTCGCGCCCGAGGCCTGCGGTCAGCCGGTCCAGCCCCACCCCGCCTGAAAGCACGTCATTGCCCGCGCCGCCCGCGAGCGCATCGCCGCCGAGGCCGCCTGTGAGCGCATCGTTGCCCCCGCCGCCGATCAGCCGGTCGGCGCCCAGATCGCCGAACAGCTTGTCATTGCCTGCCCCCGCGTTCAGCACGTCATTGCCGCCCCCGCCGCGCAGCACGTCGTTGCCATTGCCGCCATTGAGCGAGTCATTGCCCGCCACTCCGAGGAGCAAGTCCTGGCCGTTGCCACCAATGAGCGTGTCATTGCCGTTGCCGCCATTGCCGGTATCATTGCCGATGCCGAGGAAGAAGTTGTCGTTGCCCCCCAAGAGGTTGACCGTGTCGGCGCCGCTCAGGTTGATCAGCACGTTGTCCGACGACCGCGTCGTGGCCAAGAGCACATCCGCGCCCGTCGTGCCGGTATAGGTGTAGCCCAGACCGCCAAGGAACGCCTCCAGCGCCGGGCTGTTCGACGTGGCCAGTTCTGCCAGAACCGCGGTGTGAAAGGCCGAAGCCGACAGGCCCGCATTGGTGACGAAGATGGTGTCGATGCCGTTCTCGTTGATCGTGATGCTGTCGACCGTGCCGCCCGTGAGGAAGATGTCCGTGCCGATCACCGAGGTGGACAGGTTCGTGCCCTGAAGCGTGAAGGTGGTGGTCCCCAACGTGGCGGTCACCTGCACGGGCGAGAATGATGCGATGTCCGCCTGCAGGGCGAAAACATCCAACAGGTTGAAGAGATTTGCAAAACTGTTCGCAACGCCTGGTGCGAAGGCGATATTGGTCATCGGTATGCTCCTGAAATAGCTAACCATTTACGAAGATTTCAGGTTACACGGCCAGGGAGGAGAGTCAACCGCAGGTGCGCCTCAGCCCCGGTTCCAGGCGCCCGACAGCCGAGATGCGTCGCCGCCAAGTGCGAGCCACCCCATCACCCGCGCCCGGTGCAGCCGGATCAGCACCAGCCCGGCAAAGGCCAGCGTCCGTGACCGCGCCCCGGCCACACGGTCGCTGGTGAGGATTTGCGGAAGTTCCGCCAGGGGCGAGAGCGGCATGGCAACCGTCTTTGCCAGCCAGCGCAGCCGCCCGCCGGGGCGCGCCCGTGCCGCGGTATATTCATGGGCAAGCTGGCGGTCCCATTTGCGTGCAAGATCGGCCAGCCTGGCCCGCGCCGGGTGATAGACCCGCAGGCCTGGAACAAAGCGGAGGGAGTGGCCCCTCGCCGTGGCGCGCAGTCCCCAGTCGCGATCCTCGGCCACGTTGATCCCGGCAAAGGCGCCGACATCGTCGAAAACCCGCCGCCGCATCACCAGATTGCCGGTGCCGGTAAAGCCTTTGCGGGCGATGTAGCGGTCCATCCGGTAGGCATAGATGCTCTCGTAGGCCTCGGTCATGCTCAACCGGGCGGGGTTGGCAATGGCGATGCGCACATCGCCCCCCAGCACCTCGGCCGAAGGGTCGGCCATCTCTGCCGCGGCCGCCGCAAGCCAGCCCGGATCGGCCAGGCAATCGGCATCGATGAAGGCGAGAATCTCCCCCGTTGCGGCCGCAATGCCCCGGTTGCGCGCAGGCCCCGGGCCGGGCTCGGGCTCGTGCAGCAGGCGTGCGCCATGGGCAGCACAGACCGCCTCGGGCAGGCCGGCCGAACCGTTGTCGACCACGATCACCTCATCGGGCCTGCGCGTCCCCGCGTCCAGCGAGGCGAGGCAGCGGGCCAGGAGATCGGGCTGGTTCAGATGCGGGATGACGACAGAGATTCTGGAAGAAATCAAAGGGGTCGCTCTCTCTGGTCGGCTTTGATCTGGCTTTGATCTGGCCCTTGCGGGGCGGCGGCAGGGCACGCCCGCACAGCCACAGAACCAGCATGAAGGCCAGCACAATGGCCCAGCATAAGGGATGGCGCGGGGCGAGGCCAGCACTCTCTCGCCCCCAGCCCGCCCCCTGCCTGCCCCCTGCCTGCCCCTGCCTGCCCCTGCCCGAATCACCCACGGGTTTTGCCGGGCAAGGCCCGTCCTCCAGGGGCTGGTCAGGCGGGGTGCGACCATATCTTGGGCGCAGCGGCGACCGATGGGGCGGCATTGTTTCTGGCTGATAAACAATCACCGCGGGATGATCCGCAGAACGACGCGACTGACGCTGATTTTAACAACTCTGGGTTGAAAATGTGCCGCGCGGAATCTTTACCTTCTATTCATTCTTGAACCAGAGCGACGGATCAGGCATTACCATATTATCGCCATAATCTGTGGCAGTGGCAGGACAGGCCGTTTCTCAGTTATCAAGGAGTAAGTTCCATGTTCCAAGCAGTACGGAATACATTTATCGCAGCGACCGCCGCTCTGGCGCTCGGTCTCTTCAGCACCGGTGCACAAGCCGCTGTCGTCACCCTGAACGATGGCGATGTCATCTCGCCGATCAACGCGAATGACACCTACATCTACGAAAGCACCCTGACGGGTTCGAGCGGCGCCGGTTCGGTGTCCTTCGACTTCGTGGCAACGCCCGCGCAGCTGCCCCTGTCGCTTGGCGCGATCACGATCAACCTCGCGTCGTTCAAGGCGAACATCTCGGGTTTCTACATGAGCCTGTTTGATGGCGTGAACACCACGTTCGCCACGATCAGCGTGCAGAACTTCGGCAACCTCGGTTTCACCTTCGGTGGCGCGGTTGAGACGGCCTTCGACAACGGCCTGAGCCAGACCCTGACGATCGGCTGGGACAGCTACAATGTCGGCAGCCCGGGTTCGCTCCAGCTCAGCGTTTCGGTTGCTGCGGTTCCGCTGCCGGCCGGTGGCCTGCTGCTGATCGGCGCGATCGGTGGCCTGGCTGCCTTGCGTCGCCGCAAGGCAATGGCTGCCTGATCAGTTTCTGATCTGACGGACCATCTTTGGAATAGTGAACGGCCGGGGTTTGCCCCGGCCTTTTGCATTTGGGGACCAAACCGGACGGCGTACCCCGTGCTCCCCATATGCGCCTCCCATATGTGCGGCCCCGTGTGCGGCCCCCCGACCTAGGGGCAAGACAAAGGCCGCAGGCGGGATCACCGCCTGCGGCCCTGTTGCTTTCACAGCCGGGGGTTCAGCCCCGCTTGAAGATCTGGCGCAGCGCCATGAGCCCGGCCAGCGCAGAGGCCAGCAACAGCGCGGGCAAAGGCAGGGGCACCGGGGGCGGCTCGGGGCTGACGATGGTGATCGTGTCATCGCCGCCGCCGCCCGCACCACCATTGCCGCCGCCCACAAGGCCGACCAGCGTGGGTGTGGATCCGCCGCCGCCGCCGCCGCCCCCGCCGGGCAGGTACGGGCCGCTGCCGCCAAAGCCGCCCGGGCCCCCGCCCCCGACACCACCGGCACCGCCAGAGCCGCCGCCTCCGGGGCCGGGCACGGGGCCAAGGGCCGCTACGGGGGTCAGGCACGGCGCGATCTGCTGCAGACCATTCGCCCCGGGATAGCTGCACACCGCAACTGCCGCCACACCAAGGCAGCCCTTGGTCGCATTGGCGCTGACGGGCAGGTTGCTGTCGGCCGCCCGGCTCAGCCGCGCCGCACCGCCGGCCCGGAAATCCCCGTCCAGAATACCCGGCACATAGACCTGCGCCAGTTGCCCCGCATCGTCAAAGGACACAAAGACCTTGTCGGTATGGGCAAAGAAGCCGCTCACCTCTTCCAGCCGCGCCAGATGCAGATGACCGGGGACATCCTTCATCCCGCAGGCATGCAGGTCCGGCAGGCTGGCCAGCGGCGTCGTCTCGGGCGAGGCGTGAAACCGCGCGCGGATTTCATTCGTCACGTAGGGCTTCGGCGTCCTGCTTCCGGCCGGTGCGGCACGCTCTGCGGCAAGGCCGGTCTGGCAGGCCTCCAGCGCGGCCAGATCGGGCACGTCCAGCCGGTCGGTCACATGGCGGGCGGTATCGCCGGAACTGGCCTCAAGCACCGGCCGCTCGCCCGCGCGGAAGGCCGCGGCCAGCCGCAGCGCCAGATCGCCCGAAATCCACAGACTGTCGGTGCTGGCCTCCATCCGGTCCCGGACATCAAGGCGCGTGCCGCCCAGGGTCAGGAAGATCGCATCCCCCGGCACGGGGCTGTATTTCAGCTGGATGCGAAAGCCGGGCGCCTCGCCGACCGCGGCCACCGCCTGGACCGAGGCCGCCGGACTGCGGATCACCGCCGAGAAGGGCACATCCGTGCCATCCGCCGCGCGGTAGACCGAGCGGTCGATGGGAATGCGGCGGCTGACCATGCAGGCCTGCGCCTCGGCCGTCGTCAGGATCGAGGCCCCGCTCGACAGAAAGCGCTGGTTGATTGCCTGCCCGCGCTGGCTGGCAAGACCCGCGTCCTGCGGCACGGGGGCCGCCGACAGCGACAGCACCGCAAAGGGCAGGGCAAGCCCCGCCAGAACCGGCACGGTCAGGCAACGGGAAATACGGCCCGGAACGGAGCCGGAAGCACGGCCCGACGCGGGGTGGGTGAACACAATGGAACAGGGCATCTGCACGATCAAGCCTCTTTTTTGTTTCATTATACGGATCTTGCCGAAAAAAGGGAATCAATTATCGGCCTGCCGGGGCTCTGATGCGGAACATACTGTTGCAGAAAAGCTGTTAGAACGAACTGCTCCATCTCCAAGCGATACAGTTCAAGATGGCTTCGGCAGAGCCCATGAAGCAGGTTGCCCTGCCCCCCCGGAAGTTCCCTCAGTCTGATGTAGAGTCTGCCCAACCTGAGAAGGAGCAGACGAACGAGAAAAAGCCGTTTCACCGAAGCGCAGATTATCGGGATGATCAAAGAGCAGGAGGCCGGGCTTCCGGCGTCCGAGCTGTGCCGGAGGCATGGCCTTGGCCCTGCGACGTTCTACGAGCTGAAGGCCAAGTATGGCGGGATGGACCTGTCCGACGCCGAACGGCTGAAGCAGCTTGAGGAGGAGAACGCCAAGCTGAAGCGTCTGGTCGCAGATGTGATGCTCGACAATGTGGTTTTGAAGGATCTGCTGGGAAAGCCCTGACGTCGAGCCATTGTGCGCCATTGGTTCGAGCACGATGGCGAGGGATGCAACGGCGGGACGCGGCGCTGCGGGCGATGAAGGATCATCCGATCTCTCAACGCCGGGCCTGCGTCCTGATCGGTGTCGATCCGAAGACCGTGCGGCGCGACCAGCCGCCCGATAACCCGGAGATCCGGTTGGAAATGAACAAGATCGCCGAGAAGCGCCGCCGGTTTGGCTATCGGCGTATTGGCGTCCTGCCGGAGCGTGTGGGCATGGTGATGAACGAAAAGAAGCTCTACCGCATTTACCGGGAAGAGGGTCTGTCGGTGCGGCGCAGACGTGGCCGCAAACGCGCACGCGGCAGCCGCACACCGATGCACGTGTCATTGCGGCTGAACCAGCGATGGTCTCTGGACTTCCTGTCGGACACGTTCGGGGCTTGCCGGAAATTCCGCATTCTGGCTGTGAACGATGATTGTTGCCGTGAAAACCTCGGCCTGATCGCCGATACCAGCATCTCGGGCGCGCGGGTCGCGCGGGAACCCGATGCCTTGGTCCGGATCTATGGCGAACCGGCCTGTAGTGTCAGTGATCGACGAAGATCAGAAAACGATCCGGGGGATCGTTTTCCTGAGGAGGGGCACCGAGTTCACCAGCAAGGCCATCCTGAAGTGGGCCAACGACAATGGCGTCGAATGGCACCACATCGACCCCGGCAAGCCGCAGCAGAACAGATGCATCGAAAGCTTCGACGGCAGCCTGCGGGACGAGTGTCTCAACGAAGATATCTTCGACAACCTCGCCGATGCCCGCCGGACAGTGGCCCTCTGGCGCTGCGACTACAACAACGTCAGGCCGCACTCATCGCTTGGCAACAAAACCCCAGCATGTGTTTCGGCGTGCAAAATTGACCCCGTAGGCGGGGGTATCGGCGTCCAATTTTGACCCCCCTGATGTTCTGTCAGACCGTTCGTTGCTGGGCAGGGGACGGAGGGGGAGATGAAGCGGGTGGATACGATTGCGCGGGTCCGGCGGGCCTTTCACGTCCAAGGCTGGTCGGTGAAGAGGATCGTCCGGGAACTGCATGTCTCGCGCAACACCGTTCGGAAGATCCTCCGGTCGGGCGAGACGGATTTCAGCTATGAGCGCGAGCGGCAGCCGATGCCGAGGGTTGGTCCGTGGCAAGATCAACTGGACGGGTTCTTGGCCTCGAATGCGGGCAAACAACCCCGGGAGCGTTTGACGCCGATCCGGATATTCGAGGAACTGCGGGGCCTCGGCTATGAGGGTGGCTACGATGCCGTGCGCCGGTTTGCCAAGGGCTGGTCACAGAACCGGGGTGCTGTGACGGCCGAGGCCTATGTGCCGTTGTCGTATGAGCCGGGCGAGGCCTACCAGTTCAAGTGGAGCCATGAGGTCATTCTGAACTCTGGCGTGACGGTCACGGTGAAGGCGGCGCATGTCCGGCTTTGCCATAGCCGGATAATGTTCGCCCGGGCCTACATGCGCGAGAGCCAGGAGATGGTGACGGTGCGGTTCGACACTAACAAATACTCGGTGCTGGCCACGGCGGTCGGTCGGCCCGTCGATGTGCATGCCTACGCCGACCGGATCGTTATCCGGCAGGATGGGGTGATCGTGGGCGAACATGCTCGCGCCTTCGGTCGAGGCTAGACAGTCTACGATCCTTGGCACTATGTGCCTGTTCTCGCTCGCAAACCCGGCGCCCTGCCGGTGCTCCCTTCAAGGATTGGGTGTTGCCACCGGCGATGGCCGCGATCCGGCGCAAGTTGAAGGGCCGCGATGATGGAGATCGGCAAATGGTTCAGATTCTGAGCTGCGTTCGCAATGACGGCCTGATGACCGTCGAGGCCGCCTGCCGTGAAGCCATCGATCAGGGCGTCCATTCCGCGCCAGTTAGCCGTCGCTTTGGCTTTGCGGCGTGCGCGTTCAGCAGGTCAGCGATGGCGGCCTTGATGTCGTCACGCAACAGGTAGCGGTGTCCAGTGACAGCCGCAGATCCTTCGGCTACACCGGCCGACCACGGCGGCGTGGGTGGCCACGTTCGGTTCGACATAGGCCACGACGAACCGCGCCTCTTGTGGTGTCAGGGCCAAGCGCTTTGGCGCTCTCGCCATGTAGAGCACCTCCATTTGCGCTGCGCAATGTGCCGCTGATTGTGCTGCCGGTCAATCCGCTGCGGAAGCCCGAAGATTTACGATTTTTAACGTCGGCTCACTTCCGCATGTTCGGCGGCTTCGATCCCAGGTGCCATGCTCGGCAGAGCCTGCAGCGATAGGGTAATCGCTTCTTTTCCCGGCGGCGTTCGCGTTCGGTAATTTCCTCCGCCCGCTCCCATGTCAGTTTGGCCTTGCCCTCGCATTGGCCCAATTCATCCCACAGTCGATGGTTCGGAGATTCGCAAGGAGGCTTCACTTCAGGGGCTCCGCGAGACTGCACTTGTCGGGCGAGGCGAAGGCCCGCGCAAAAGTCGCAGGAAGCCCGCCACACGGCCTTTGCATTTCCAGTCATTTTTAGACCTTATCTCACAGCCCTCCTACGCTCTCGGCGCGGGTCTCACGATGCTGGTCCATGCGGGGATCATCGTCGGACAGTCCTTCCGTCCATTCTGTGAGCGGCTTGTTGGCCTCGCCCTGCAGGACGTTGTTCAGCCTGTCTGGCGTGAACCCTTACTTTGCAAGTATGCGACTGGTGGCTTGCGGGCTGCAGCGCTGCCGGTCGCGGGCTTCCTGCGCCTCGCGCTGTTCGGCGTCGATCTTGCTGCGGCGGGCGCGTTCGTCGGTGAGGGGCTTCGTCTCCCGTTCGGCCAGGATGACGATTTCGCCCGGCGACGGCCTGCGGGTCATGGTCTTTACCCATTGGTCGAATGCGCGCTGGACGGCCCAGTCCGGGTAGGCCTCCAAGGCATCGGCGAACGCTTGTCGCACGGCGACGCGGGTTTCCGGGTCGGGGTCCGGGTCGAAGTAGAGGCTCAGGACCTGGTTTGCGCGCTTGAGGGTCTCGCCTTTATCGTTGGGCGAATGGATCGCGGTTCGAATAATCGAGTGAGACCTCTCCCGAAGAGAGCTTGGCTGCGAGTCGGTTGAGGGCTGTATCGAATTTTTGCCGGTCATTGCGCGGTCCTTTCGATGGGCTGGTTGGGGTTCAGGGGCGGCCGGGATAGCTCGCCGGAAAGGCGCTGCATTGCGCTGGTGAAGAATTTGAAATTGGACGGGGGTCCGTCGCGCTTTCTGGCCATGATCCGCCGAACCTCTTCGAGAACGACCGGCACGGGGATGCCCGGCAGATCCAGCCATCGCTCGACCTCGGCCATGTCGGTCCGGTTGCCGAGCATGCTTCCGCCTTTGCCGGTCAGACCTGAAACCCGGTCCACCCCGATCGCATCGAGGATCGATTCCCGGTCGGTTTCCGGTTTCGGCAAATCCGTTTTTCTCGCGCTCGTACTAAGACCAAGAGAGATCTTTTTATAAGGCTCAGGCTCAGGCTCCTGCTCCTGACGAGAGAGTGTCGACAGGGTGTCGGAATCGCACCGGCTGCGACCCATTTCGATTTGCTCAAGTCTTGGAAAAGAAACGATCTTTCGTCGCAATCGGGAAGCGCAAGGGTGATCTTGATGGCGCCTGTTGCATGGCTTGCGTTGGTGAAGGGGTCATGACGCAGGAAATCCACGATGCGGACAAGCTTTTCGCCCCTGTCGACACCCACAAGACACGCTGTCGACAGGGTGTCGAGAGCGTGTCGTATCCCACTCCAGATCGGCCGTCGCGTAGCCGTCGGGAAGGATGAAACAGCCCACCATGTTGGCATGTGCGCAGGTGTGCAGATAGAGATAGAGGAGCTTGGCATCGTCGCTTTCCAACGACGTGAACTTCCGACTCCGCCAAAGCGAGGTGTAGATTTTGCCGTAGTCCCGCATTGGCCGGTCCTTCCTAAAAGTGGCGCGTCACCTTCTTCTTGATCGCGTCGCGCAGGCCGGGAAAGGCGGGTTGTTTCGACATCGGCGGAGCTCCTTGCAGGGATGCACAAGTCTACCAGATCAGGCCAAAAGTGGCAGGTCTTTCAGACGTTCCCTATATGCATGACTACCCCATCCTCAAAACTGGTCTCGTCCGCCTTTCTGAAATTTTTGCCTCAAAGGACCCTATCCCCGTGGTGAAATCGACGTGTTGGGAGGGCGTAAAGAATGACCGCTTCACCAGATCGTTCAAGCTCGAGCCAAGCACGACAATTTGAAGGGTCGAGGAAATCCACGCGCTGTTCGAAGATCAGACGCATGGCTAAACGTCCCAATCCCAGGGCGGTCAAGGCCGTCCGCACTTGTACTGTTCCTGAGGCCGCCCAAACCCTCGGCGTTACCGTCGGCACTGTTCGCAGTTGGATCAAACATGGTATGCGCGCCATGACCATGCAGCGTCCTCACCTGATATTGGGTGAGGACGTTCGTGAGTATCTGGCCCACAAGAGCACCAAAGGAAAGGTGCGGTTGGCCGCTGATCAGCTCTACTGCCTGACCTGCAAAGCCCCCCAGTGCCCTTACGGAATGATGCTCGACTTCACGTCGATCAGCACCATCACCGGGCGACTGTCAGGCCTTTGCGAGACCTGCGGTGGTACCTGCAATCGCATGGTCAGCCAAGCCAATCTGCCTTACCTCGCGACCATTTTCGACATCGCTTACCGCGAGAACCAGTGACCCTAAAGGATACCGCCAAACCCCACTTAAAACATCACTTCAGTAGGAAAACCGATGACGCGGAAAACTAATGAAGAAAATGAGCGGATCAAGCGGCAGTATCTGGCCTTTTATCTGCGCGAGGCCAAACGCTGCGATCATTCGACAGTCGACAAGGCTGCCGAAGCTATCCTGCGATTCGAGGCCAGCACGGGGCTACCGCTCCCGAATCACATATTCCGATGCCGAGTATTTCAATCTGAACGCCAAGGATGCCCGAATAGCCCATGCCGAACGCGACACACCCTTTCCGACGTTAGAGCGGTGCCGCAACGCCTTCGCCCGGATGCCCGTCAGCACTGACCTTGAACATCGCAACATGGTTTTTCCCTGTCGATCCAGCATACTTTGACTGTTTTGAGGCATGGGTCGTACACTTGCGACATGACCTCCTCTTTGGCCCGAACGATGCGCTGTTCCCCAAACCCGCGATAGGGCTTGAACAGGGCATCTTCGCCACCTTGAGCCTGTCACGCGAAACCTATGCCAATGCGGGCAAGATAAGGGAGGTGATCAAACAGGCTTTCGTCGACGCGGGCCTGCCATCATTTGCGCCGCGCAGTTTCCGCAAGACGTTGGTCAGGCTGGAAAACCAAGCTTGCCAGACGCCCGAGGCCTTCAAAGCATGGTCGCTGAACCTTGGCCACGATTCTGTCGTCACCACGATCAGCGCATATTGCCCGGTTTCCACACAACGTCAGCGCGAACCCCATCACATCTCACTGTGCGGAGGTTGATCTCGGCAAATCCCAACCTTTGCAAGGCAGACTGCGGAAAATGCCAATGCAAACAATTAACATATTGGAAGAGCAGGGAAATTCGGCCGCTTCTGCCCTCTCTTGCCCCGTCTCAGCCGCGCTTCTTCAGCCAGCCGAGGAAGGCTGCGTCGGGGCTGCGCAGGGCGGGGCGGCCCGACCGCTGCCAGATCCCGCGCCATTCCGCCTCCAGCGCATGCACATCCCAGCCGGGGGCCAGCGCGCGGGCAGCCTCCAGCGTTGCGGGGCGCAGGGGACGGACGGATGCAAAGGCTTCGGGCAGTACCACCACCTCGCGCCGACTGACACACAGCACATCGCCCGGCTCCTCGGCCAGAAGGTAGTCGGGCAAGGGGTTCGCCGCGATCATGTCGCGGATCATCTTGCGAAACACCCGGCGGGGGCTTGCCGAGCCCGATTTCTTCGACAGCGTCTCGATCGAGACGCGCCATTCCGGCTGCCGGCCGCAATGCTTGCGCGCCAGCTCGTAAATCCGCCGCTCCAGCGGTTTGCGCAAGGAGAAGTACTCGCGGCTGAGCGTCAGCACCGATTTCGCCAGCACCGCCCGGAACAGCCATTCCGACAGCGTCACCTGAACCTGCACCATGCGGCCCGCACGCCCCCCCTGCCGCACGATCCGCCACCCCTCGATCAGACCGAAGCCCGTGGTCTCCTGCCGCGCGCCCGTCGCGATGTTCGTGGTGATGCGCGTGCCTGCCAACCGCTCGAAAGCCTCGCGCAGGCGGGCGTAGCCATCGCCGCTGGTTTCGCGCTGCGTGGCCTGCATCAGGTCATGCGCAGTCAGCGCCAGGGTCCGCGACAGGGGCCGTCCCGCGTTCTGCGCCGCCATCAGCTGGCTCAGGCAATAAATCAGGATGTCCTTGTCAAACAGCGTGGCAAGCCCGCGCACCGACGGCACGACCGTGATGGTGGTGCCATTGTGCGCATACTCCAGCACCCGCAGATCGGGCCTGGTAGAAAGCGAGAAGACCGGATGCTCCATGCTTGCCAGATCATCCTTGGGCAGGGCGCCGAGAATGTCGCAAATGAAGAACTCGCCCTGCGATGCAGACAGCGCAGCACCCGACCGCGCCGCAGGGACCGCCCCCGCCCCCGCGCCTGTGTCCTCACGCCTCATGCGTGCCCCGCCCTGCCTGCGTCAGAATCTTGCCCGCCATAGTCTTGCCTGCCACAGCCAGTTCCCCCGTCCCGTCTTCGCTGCGGAACTTCGTGGTTTCACTTACACCCAAGCCTAAGGACCGCCCGCCCTTGCGTCCAGCGCGAGGTGGCGCGCATCGGGGGATCAGAGTCACCGCATCGGGGGAACGGAATCGCCTCATCGGGGGATCAGAGTCACACCCCGCCCAAGACCAGGCATTTTTGCGTTTCCTTGCAAGATGTTACGAAGGACGCGCAACGCTGTAACCAGTACTTTAACGAATCCATTAACTCAAAGATCATCCGAGCTGGCAAACCACCAACCTGCACGCACCCTTACCCCGCAAGACTGCTGAGAGCCAAAACCCCCAGATTGCTTTGAAAACAAACAGAATTCTGTCAGAGCCGAAGCTATGTGCGGCTTTTTCTTCCATGTCAGCAAATTATGCGTATACTACGAAAAACAGCGCACATAAGGCCCATGACGAAAGAATCAGACGCCGCCCTGCCGCCCTATTTCAACATCTCCCCCGATGCAGCCCTCGCAGCACTGGAGGCGGCGTCGCCGAACGGCCCGGGAAGCACCACGGAGAACAACACCGGTACGGGGATCGGGACAGGAACAGGCCCTGGAATAGGCACCGGCGATCTGGCCGCCATCGCTGCCGCCTGCGGGCGGGGGCGGGCCGATCTCGCCTCGCGCGGGCTGAATGCCGAAGGGCGCAAGCGCCTGCGGATGTTCTCCACCTGGGAAATCACCCGCTACCTCATCCCCGTGGCCACCGCGCATTTCCGCCGCGTGCTGAAGCAGAACCCCAACCTGCCGCAGGGCCATTCGGAAACCGAGACCAGCGCCAAATGGTTCACCTTTGACGAGGTCTTGCGCCTGCGTGCCTTCTTTGCAGCCCAAGGCAAGAAGTCAAAAGGCTACCTCCCCTACCGCCCCGAAGGCTTGCCTGCAAAGCTGATCGCGGTGGCGAACTTCAAGGGCGGCGTCGGCAAGACTTCTACCTCGGCGCATCTGGCGATGTCGGCCGCACTCGATGGCTACCGGGTGCTGGTGGTCGATCTCGACAGCCAGGGCTCGATGACCTCGATCTTTGGCGGGCGGGTGGCGGATGAATGGCAGACGGTGTTTCCGCTGATCGCGCGGCACTACGCCCGCCATTTGCAGGCCGACAACCGCCTGCGCGCAAACCGCGGCGAGGCGCCGATCCCGCTCGATGACACGCTGGCCGAGGCGCTGAAGATCATCCCCGCAGATCTGATCCAGCCCACCCACTGGCCCAACATCGACCTGATCGGCGCGCAGCTGAACCTCTACTGGGCGGAGTTCCAGATCCCCGTCTGGCGCCTGCAGGCCCGCGGCTGGAAGCTGTGGGAGGCGCTGTCGGAAAGCCTCGCCGCCGACGGGCTTTTGGACAAATACGACCTGATCTTTCTCGATACCCCCCCGGCACTTGGCTATCTCACCATCAACGGGCTTGCGGCGGCCGATATCCTCCTTGTGCCGCTTGGCGCCTCCTTTCTTGAATTCGACAGCACGGGGCGGTTTTTCGAGATGCTGCACACCACCTTCCGCTCGATCGAGGAGGGGGAGAATGCCGCCGCCCGCGCGCTCGGCCGGCCCGAGCTTGCCTTTGAATGGGATGCCGTGCGCACCATCGTCACCCGCTATGACGGCAGCCAGCAGGCCGAGCTTGCGGCCCTGATGCAGGCCTATCTCGGTCGCACGATGACGCCTGCGCGGCAGGATTTCACCGCGCTGATCGGCCAGGCGGGGGAGCAGGTAAGCGGCATCTACGAGGCCGATTACCGCGATTTCAACCGGGACACCTATATCCGCGGGCGCGAGACGTTTGATGCGACCTATGCGGGGTTCAAGGAGTTGCTGTACGGCATCTGGCGGCGCGACGAACTGGCCGGAAAAGGCTCTGTACCTGCGAAAGCGACCCAATGACAGCGCCCGCACCCTTTGCCAAATCTTTACCGTCCGTGGCTCTCATCCCCGCAGGAGGTTGCTCATGGCCAGACGCCGTCTGACACCCGCAAAAAACGACTACCTCGCCCCCCTCCCCGAGGTTGCGGGCCGGGCCTGGGCACCGCCGCCCATTGCCCAGATCGCGGGCGATGCCAGTGCTGCGGCCGCACTCGCCGAGGTGACCGGCCTTCTGGCCGAGGCGCGGGCCGACGGGCGGCTCTTGCAGCGGCTGGCGCTTGATGCGGTCGAGGCCGATTACCTCGTACGCGACCGTGTGGGCCATGACGACGAAGAGATGCGGGTCCTGATGGAAAGCCTGCGCGCCCATGGCCAGCGCACCCCGATCGAGGTGACCGAGCATGCCACCGGGCGCTACGGCCTGATCTCGGGCTGGCGGCGGATCACCGCTCTGGGGCGGCTTTACGCCGAGACGAGCGATCCGCAATTCGGCTCTGTGATTGCCCAAATCCGCACGCCTGCGACCGCGGGCGATGCTTATGTGGCGATGGTTGAGGAGAATGAGGTCCGCCTTGGCCTGTCTTATTATGAACGCGCCCGGATCGTTGCGCGGTCGGTGGAGCGGGGAGTCTTTGACGGCGACAGGCAGGCCCTGCAGCGGCTTTTTTCCACCGCGAGCCGGGCAAAGCGGTCAAAGATCGGCTCTTTCCTCGCGATCCACCGCCAGTTGGCCTCCTGGTTGCGCTTTCCCCAGGCGGTGCCGGAACGGCTGGGGCTGCAGTTGTCGCGGGTGCTGGAAACCGATCCTGCCCGGACAACCGCGATTCAAGAGGGGCTTTTGCGGTTCGGCTACGTGCCAAGCCCCGAGGAGGAGCTGGCACGACTGGCTTTCCTGCTGGAAAATACGGCTCTGCAACAGCCAAGACCCCAGCCGGCCTCGGCCTTGCAGCCGCCCAGACCCCGCGTCCTGCGGGCCGCTCAGGTGCCTGAGACCTCCCCCCTCCAGATGCTCCCCCAGACTCTCTCCGAGGTACGCCCCGAGGTGCGCTCCGAGACCCCCGCCGACACTGGTCTGGGACAGGAAATCCGCCCCGGTGTATTCCTCAGGGTCGAGGGCGGCTTTGTGCATCCCGTCCTGATCCTGCAGGGCCCTGCCGTCGGACCCGAGCTGCGCGAGCGGCTCGAAGCGTGGTTGCAACACGGGTGACCGGTTTTTCTGCCCACGCCCGCGATGATGGTTCCGCCGCGCCGTTACAGGCGATAAGAAGGGGTGATGTCAGGCCGCAGCTGGCCGTGCAGATCGAATGTAAGGGGCGTTCCGCCGTGTCATCCTTGTCTCTCCGGTTGGTGCCGGTTCTTCTGGTTCTTGCGCTGGCCGCCTGTGGCACCCTGCCGCGCGGCGCGGGTGTGCAGCGCGAGGTTCTGGCCAGCACCGCCGTGGATGCGACGGGCCAGCCTACCGATTTCGCGGTTGAGCCGATCACGCGGGCCAGCCTTGCGCGCTATGCCTCGTGGCCCGCGGTGGGGCTGCGCGGTCTTGGCTGGATCGGCCGCGTTGATCAGCCCGATACCCGCATCATCGCGGCGGGGGACACGGTTTCCGTTACGGTCTGGACGACCGAGGACAACGGCCTGCTGACCGCGCCGGGCCAGCGCTTCGTCAGCCTGCCGCCGATGCAGGTCGCCCCGACGGGCAAGGTTTTCCTGCCCTATGTCGGCCATGTTCCTGTCAGCGGCATGTCCCCCGACCGGGCACGCGAAAAGATCCAGCAAGCCTACCTCGCCGTCTCGCCCTCGGCGCAGGTGCAATTGAGCCTTGCTGAAGGTCGCAACAGCACCGTGAGCCTCGTGGGGGGCGTGGGCAACCCCGGGGCCTACCCGCTCAGCGATCAGGACGTGACACTGCTGGAGATGCTCGCCGTCGCCGGGGGTGTGTCGCCCGGTCTGGAGAACCCGCAGGTCCGTCTGCAGCGCGGCGCGCGCAGCTATGGCATCGCGATGGCGCGGCTGCTGGCGGAACCGGCCCTCAACACCACCTTGCAGGGCGGCGACCGGATCTTTGTCGAAAAGGACGGGCGCTATTTCCTGTCGCTCGGCGCGGCTGGCAGCCGGGCCCAGCACCCCTTCCCGCAAGAGGCGGTGAGCGCGCTTGATGCGCTCTCGATCATCGGCGGGCTGTCGGATACCCGCGCCAATGCGCAAGGCATCCTGATCCTGAGGAGTTATCCGGCTGCAGACGTACGCAGCGACGGGGCGGGTCCGCGCAACATCCGCACGATCTTTACTCTCGATCTGACCTCGGCGGATGGCCTCTTCAGCGCCGGGGCCTTTGCCATCAACGACGGCGATCTGATCTATGTGACCGAAAGCCCGCTGGTCAACACGCGCACGGTCTTTGCGCTGGTCGGATCGGTCTTCGGGCTGGCCACTCAGGCGGACAAGGTCCTGAACTGAGTGGCCGGCCCAGGCGGCCCCCCCGAACGGCCTCAGGCTGCGGCAGACATGTTGCGGATGTGATGCTCTATCGCTGCGTCGATGGTGTCGTGATAGGTCAGCCGCCCCTTCTCGATCACCACGCCCGCGTCGCAGATCTGGCGCAGCAGACCCATGGTATGCGACACGACCACCGCCCCTGCCGTCTCCAGCCGCGCCTGAAACAGCGCGCTGCTGCGCGCCTTGAACGAGGCGTCCCCCACCGCCGTCACCTCATCCACGAGATAAGTGTCAAACGGAATGCCCATCGACACGCCAAAGGCAAGGCGTGAGCGCATGCCCGAGGAATAGGTCTTCACCGGCAGGCGGAAATGCACGCCAAGCTCTGCAAACTCCTCGACGAAATCCGCCAGCTCGTCGGTGTCCACACCATAGATGCGTCCGATGAAGCGGGTGTTCTGAATGCCCGTCAGTTCCGGGTGGAATGACCCGGCAAACCCCACCGGCCAGGAGATCCGCCCCGTGGAGATGATCCGCCCGGCGCTTGGATCCATCGTACCCGCGATCATCCGCAGAAGCGTCGATTTGCCCGCCCCGTTGCGCCCCAGAAGCCCCACGGATGCGCCATCGGGGAAGTCGAGGGTCACATTCTGAAACAGCACCTTGCGCCGGCCCTCCAGAGCGAAAGTCTTCGAGAGGTTTTCCAGCCGGATCATGCCTTTATCCCCTTCTGCCGGGCTCTTGCTTCAGCGGCGGTCGCGCAGGGAATAGACCACCAGCGCCCCGATCGCCCAGGCAAAGGTCAGGAACAGCGCCACCATTCCCAGCAGGACCTGCCGTTCGGGATAGCGCGACACCTCGGCCGTTGTGGGCAGGATATGGGCGGCCAGATACCGGCTGGTGCGCCGCGCCTCGGCCAGGGCCGTGTCATAGGCGGCGAGAGCGGCCACATAGGCGCGTTCGGTGAATTCGCGGTCGACCGACAGGCGTTCATAATCGGCCACAAGCTCGGCATAGGCCTCGCCGACATTGCCTTCCTCGCCGATGCCCACCTTGTTGCGCTCGGTGGTGATGCGTTCGCGGATCACCTCGACCCGGCGCTGCGCCTGGCGCAGGCGGGGGTCGTTTTCCTGGGTGCTTTCGGCCAGAAGATCAACCTCGATCAGCGCCTCGGTCAACTGGCCCTCCAGCGTTCCCAGGATGCCCGCCTGCGTCTGGATCGCCGAGGCCGGATCCACCATGCGGTTTTCCACCCGGAACCGGGTCAGCGCGGTGCGCGAGGTCTTGAGCCTTTCCTCCGCCTCCAGCAGATCCTCGCGGGCAAATCGGATCGCATCCTCGCGGGCGATGTCGCTCAGCGCGTTGATCATCTTGGCGCTTTCGTCAAACAGCGCCTGGGCGATGGCGGTGGCGTCGGCGGGGGTGAAGGCCAGCGCGCGGATTTCGATCAGCCCGGTGCTGCCGTCATAGGATGTGCGCACCATGCGCCCCCAGTAATCCACCAGATCCTCGATCGAGCCGTCGGGGTCGAAGGTAAAGACCGGGTCGCCCTCTGGCTTGGACCAGATGCCGCGCAGATCAAGCCGCACGTCCATGTCCGCCACCAGCTTCTGGCTTTTGAGGAATTCGTAGAGAATGTCGGTGTCCGAAGAGCTGGAGGACGATATCCCTGTCAACCCGCCCAGAAGGTCGATCGGGTTCGACGCCTCTTCGCGGCGCACCGAAAAGCCGACAGTCGAGGCATATTGATCCTCGGCTTGGGTCCACAGATACCAGGTGGTGGCGCTGACGGGCAGCAGCACCAGCAGAAGGAAGCTGACCAGAAGCCCCCAATGCCGCGGCCGCGCCCGCGCAACCCGTGCCGGCGGGCGGGCCGGTTGCGGGGCGGCAAATTCTTCTGACCCTTTGGGCAGAGGGGCAGCGGAGGCGGTCAGAACAGGCTCTGCGCGAGCGGGATTTGCCGCGCCCACCGCTGTCGGGCGCGTGGCAGCCATGCGGCGCGCGGCCAGAAGCGAAGGGCCTGCGTCCTCCTCGTCCTCATCGTCGATCAGCCCGACCCGCTTTGCACGCTGTTCGGCCTGCTTGCGGGCTGCGTCGGGTCCCTGCGGCCCGCGCGGCGTGTCCGGTGCGCCTTGCAGCCGCGCCAGCCGCAGATCGGCGATCTCAGCGCCCGCTGCCCCGCCGGGGCGCCGGGACGCAAGCTCGGCTGCGGGAAGCCCGGCGTCCAGCCCGGGACCCGGCCCGGCGCCCATCCCGCGACCCATCCCGGGACCTGGCCCAACACCCGGCCCAACACCCGGCCCCGCTGCACGACCGGTTGCCTCTGACGGCGCTGGCGTCTGAGCGGATTTCTGCGCGGGTGCCTGCGCGGGTGCTTGTTGGGGCGCCTGTGTGGCAGCTTCCCCGCCGGACGCAGCGGAAGAGGGCGCGTGGGGCGGTGGGGCGTCTTGCGATGAGGGGCCTTGCGACATTGGGCCTCGCGGGAATGGGCGGGAATGGTTTGCGTCTCTGGCTGCCTTCCTACATAGTTATGCCGGAAAAGCCCAGAACGGATCCGTGGCCTTGCCCCGCCATCCCGGGGCTCGTGCCGGGGGTCGTGCGGCGGACACCCGAGGATCCCCCTGCCCATGCCGCCGCTTCCCCCCTCCTCTGTCGCATCTGATGCAGCACTGCGCCCGCACCGGCGGCGCTTTGCCAGCCTGCGCACCATCATCGCACTGATGCTGCGCGAGATGGCGACCACTTATGGCCGCTCTCCGGGGGGGTATGTCTGGGCGGTGCTGCAGCCGGTGGCGGGGGTCGCACTTTTGGCCGGGTTGTTCTCGCTGGCCTTTCGCAACCCGCCGCTTGGGGTCAGCTTTCCCTTGTTTTACGCCACGGGCGTTGTGCCGTTCCTGATGTATATGGGCATCTCGGGGCGGGTCTCGATGTCAATCATCTTTTCACGCCCATTGCTGGCCTATCCCAGCGTTACCTTCATGGATGCCCTCCTTGCGCGCTTCGTGCTCAACTTCCTGACCGAAGTGATGGTCGCCTACATCATCTTTGCGGGCATTCTGCTGCTGTTCGATACCAGGGCAATCCTTGATCTGCCGTCTATTCTGCTGTCGCTGGGGCTTGCGGGGGCGCTTGCGCTCGGGCTGGGCACGCTGAACTGCTACCTGTTCACCCGGTTTCCGATCTGGCAGCAGGTCTGGTCCATTCTGATGCGGCCGGTGTTCCTGGTCTCTTGCGTGCTGACGGTCTTTGACAGCATGCCGCGTTTCGCGCGCGAAATTCTGTGGTACAATCCTCTCGTGCATCTGATCGGGCTGATGCGGCGCGGCTTTTACACCAGCTACGACGCCCCCTATGCCTCACCGCTTTATGTGATCACGGTCAGCGCGGTCTGCCTTGTGATGGGGCTGATCCTGCTCCGGCGCAATCAGTACCAGTTGCTGAACCTCTGATCCCGCTTCCAGGCGCCGTTCATGCACCGTTCTGGGGCGCTGCACCCTGCAGGGTGCCCGCAGGTGTGCCGGGCAAGGCCGCGGGGTCGCGCGGCTGCGGCACCGGGGCCAGAAGGTCGCCAAGCTCGGGCATCACATGGGCGATCCGCCGCAGGGCGGGCGCCAGAAGGGTCGTGGCCGCCGTGCCCGGGCAGGCGGTGAACAGATGCTCCCCCTCGGCCATGATCCGCCCGCCTGCAAACAGCGTCAGGCCCTGCTGCACCACCCGCTTGCGGGCAGGCGCGACGCGCGCCGGGTCCGATGCGTCGACCGGTTCCGCAAAGGTGATTGTCTTCCATCCCGCCGCTGCTTTCGCGGCCTCGGGGTCGATGAAAGGCGCCATCTCGGCCAGCGGGTCCACGAAGGGGGCTGCGAAGGGATCGCTCAGGCCTGCCAGAACGCGGGCTTCGGGCGCCTCGGCGGTGGCAGGGGGCGGGGGCAGGAAGGCGATATCCCCCCCCGCCACCAGTGTCACATCGCCGAGCGACAGGCTGCCGTCCAGCGCGATTGCCCCCGAGGTCATCAGCGTGGCATGGCGTGCCGCATCGCACTGCCCGGGCGGAGCCCCGATCCGCGCGCCCGGGTGCGCTTCCAGCTGCAAGGGCCCGGGGTGCAGCACAATCACCGCCGCCCCTTCGATCACCGTCAGCGGGTCCATCGTGATCCGGCAATTCGTCACCAGGATCGCCCCGCGCAGGCTTGCCACATTCGGCTGACCCATGAAGTCAATCGTGCGCTCGGCGTCACTGGTTTCACGCCCCGTGCACATCACCCCGTAGATCAGCCCGGCGGGGCGGTCGCGCAGGCTCGAGAACTGCAGCGCGCTCAGCCGCACCACCGAGCCGGTCTCCAGCGCATCGGTATCAATCCCCACCTCTCGCAGCGGCTCGAGGTCCTTTGCCAGCGGCCGGGCGGCAAAGAACTCCGCCACCACGTTTGCGGCCGGGCCGGCCCCCGCTTCGATCTGGACCCCGATTTGGGCCGCGCTTTGGGCCCCCATCCGGCTCGACGGGTCCAGCAGGCTCTGTGCCAACCCCTGCACATGGGCAGGCACGTCACTCAGGATCAGGTTGGCCTCGGCCAGCGTCCCGGTTTCCACCTCGGGGCAAGGCCCCGTGCAGCGCGCCGCATCCGGCAGGCTCAGCGCCGGGTCGGGGCCGATATCGACTGCGGCGTCCAGCGCGATATCGCCCTGAGTGTGCAGGCACAGACCCTCATCCAGCGCCACCCCCGTCCCCAGCGTGATGCCGCCCTGCGCCACCATCGCCTGCCGCCCGTCGCAGCGCCGCGTCGGCTCGACCGTGGCGACACTTGCGGCGGCCAGTGTCCAGTCCGCCTGGCCCAGGGCGCGCAGCATCAGCGTGGGCAGCGGGTTCCCGGTGGCCCCCGACCGCTGCAGCCGCACCACGACCGCATTCGCCACCTCTGTTTCGACCCGCTCGCCGGGCACGAGGCCGCCCTGCAACGCCAGCACCCGCCCGGTTTCGGCATCATGGAAAACCACCCGGATATCGCCCGCCGCCACCAGCCGGCCATTCAGCGCCTCGGGCAGGTTCTGCTCTACCATCGCGCGGGCCGCGGCTTCTGCGCGGCTCACCTCGCCCGTCCGGGCCAAAGCGACCATCCCGGCATGGGCGGCAGAATCTGCCGTCAGCTGCAGCATGGCGCGATAGCGGTAAAGGTTGGCCACATCGACCGCCAGCGCCACCAGCATCAGCATCAGCACCAGCGTCAAGATTGCCATGGCCGTGCCGGCGCCGCCCTCCTGCCGGGCGAAGTCCGCGCAGCGTTGCTGCAAGGCGCGCATCAGCTGGGTTCAAGCGCCTTGGAGACCGAGATCGACACCGTCTCTCCAAGCGCGCGCGCCAGAAGGCCAAAGGGCGCCATCTCTGCCGCCTCCGCCGTCACCGTGACTGTCACCATCTGCTCGGCCTCGTTGATCCTGACCGCCACCTCGGGGCGATAGCTGCCGATCTCCATCTCGCTTTGCGCATGAAGCGCTGCATCGGCACTGTCCATCCCGTGGCGCGACACGATGCGCGCCGTCTCATAGGCCACGTTCCAGTAATTCGACTGGCGCGAGAAGGACACCGACGTATCGGCCCCCAGCAGGATCACCGCCAGAAAGGCCGGCGTCCAGATTGCGAATTCGACCGAAACGCTCCCCTCGTCCCTGCGGCAGAAACGGGTCCAGATCTGCTTCAACGTCATGCGCGGTCACCTGTCTTGCGGATTGCTCCGGAGGGGGACGGAAGGGCCGTCGGAATGGCCCTGAAAGCCCGTTCTGGCTAGGCCCGGGCTGTGCGCAAACGAGGTCCAAACTGTGAAGGAAATAGGGCAATCGGCCCAGTGTTTCTCAACCCGGCGAAGATCCGCGCGCCCCTTCTGCCGCTTCGGCGTTTTTGAAAACTCTCAGTATCTAAAAGCCTCTCAGGCATCACATGTGCAAAACAGGGCTGTTTCGCAAATTACCCAAGGGGTTCCAGCCCTTGTGCCACACCCAGCTACACGACCTGCGCGCATCGTCCTGACGATCATGTTCCACACCCTGATCCGGGCTTGGTCTGACCCTTGGCCGAGCCGGAAACCACAGGGTTTCACCCAAGCGGCGCCACCCGCGCGGCTTCGCATGCGTTCGTAAACGACCGTTTCAAGGCGCCTTGTGAAATTGCAAAGCCTCAGAACGGCGTGTCCACATCGCGCAGCACGGGCGCCACCGCATCCTTGCCCGACAGGACCGGCGGGCCTGAGAGCCCCCAGTCGATGCCGATCTCGGGGTCGTCCCACCGCACCGCGCCGTCGCAGTCGGGGGCATAAAGGTCGGTGCATTTGTATTGCACCTCGGTGTCGGGCGCGCGGGTGACAAAGCCGTGCAGAAACCCCTTCGGCACCAGAAGCTGCCGCCCGTTCGCCGCCGACAGCTCCACCCCCACCCACTGCCCGCAGGTGGCCGAGCCGCGCCGGATGTCCACGGCCACATCGAGGATCACCCCCGCCGTGCAGCGCACCAGCTTGTCCTGCGCATGGGGCGGGCGCTGGTAATGCAGACCGCGCAGCGTGCCCGCTGCGGCCGAGCGCGAATGGTTGTCCTGCACAAAGGCGAAATCCAGCCCCGCCGCTGCCATCCGCGTTGCATTCCAGGTCTCGCAAAACCAGCCCCGGTCATCGCCGAACCGCGCGGGCGTCAGGATCAACACCCCTTCCAGCGCCGTCTCTTCGATCTTCATAGCTTCTCCTTTCGCATGCCACGCCTCCACCCCTCTAGCACGCCACCCGCCCTCCTCTTGCCCAAGGTTTCGCACGCGAAGCGCCCTTTTTAGGGGCTGGAGGGCCGCGCAAGAGCCGCCAGGCGGTCCGCTGCACGGTCGATCCATGCGGAATTGCCCCTCCCCTCCGGCCGGGCACTCAGCGGAAGAAAGACCGTCCCGTCCTTCAGCCCGCAGGCCTCGGGCTGGCCCGCAAAGTCAAGCCCGCGGTGATAGCCCGCCCACCACGGCGTAGCGGCGATCCCTTCGGCCTGCAGGGTCCGCGCGATGGCATCGCGCAGTCCTGCTGCAACCCGCACCGGCATCCCCAGAGGCACGCTGCCCTCTGTCAGGCGGGGAAATAGCGGCGCCACCCCGGGCCGCCCCTCCAGCCGTTCCAGAAAGCGCTGATAGCCCGCCCGCCGCGCCACGATCTCGGCGGCCACATCCACCCCTGCCAACGCTCGCCGCGTAAACGGGCTGATTCCCGCCTCGCGAATCTGTGGGTTGAAATAGTAATGCTCGGGCATGTCGGGCAGACCCTCTGCGGTGGGCGCCGCCGCTTCGGCAAGTGCGCTCCGCCGCAGGCACTGCACCGCCGCAAGGCCGCGCGGCCCCAGAACACGCCCTGCCCCCGCGCGTAGCAGATGGCGCACCACGGGTCGCCAAGGCACTGGGCGGGCAAAGGCGGCCGGATCGGGAAGATCGTGCGCATTGACGATCAGCGCCCCGCCCCCCAGTACGGGGAAGAACTTGTAAAAGCAGAACACCGACACATCCCCCGCCAATCCCGCACCCCCTCCCGCA
>Ga0209181_10003195_pt1 | contig 25644 bp, 24 predicted proteins | sample MAT05_FD_187208 | JGI IMG/M metagenome (GOLD analysis project Ga0209181, IMG submission 187208) | Freshwater microbial communities from Lake Fryxell liftoff mats and glacier meltwater in Antarctica - MAT-05 (SPAdes) (version 2) | ecosystem: Environmental > Aquatic > Freshwater > Ice > Liftoff...
GCGACTGACGCTAATCGTGGAACACGGAACACATTCGCCTCCCTGTCTTTGAAGTGATTGGGCGAGCTTAGCATAAACGTGACAGTTGAGCATGTCAAGGACCAAATCAGACGCGAGTTGGATTTTTCGAAAGCGACCAAAATGTGCCGCAGTTTGGATGTTCGCTTCGACGCGTCGGTAGCCTAACACGTTGCGCTCCGGCCGTTACACTTTAAACAATTCCACCGCATTGTCGCGCAGTAGGCGCTTGCCCAGCGTGGCGGCGGCGGTTTCGCTCAGCCGGCCGGGGCGGACGTATTCGTCTGCGAGTGCCTCCGCGAGGATGCGGCGATACATCGCGAACTTGGGCTTCACGAATTCGAGCTTGTAGGCGTCCGAGTAGTAGCCGATCTGCTTGGTTTTCGGCACGCACTGCAGGCGTTCGCGCAGGTCACGGTCGATGTAGGCCGGGATGTTCGAGTACCACCAGTGGCCGTTGGTCACGACGTTCGGGAAGATCCACGCATAGGACGCCAGTTCCTGATTCTGCCCGCTGGTCAGCACGGAGATCGGGAAGGTGACTTCGGGGAAGCGGTTGAACAGGTCGCGGTATTGGATCAGCGAGGTCCGTTGATCGTAGAGGTCTTGGCCTTGGAACACGCCGCGTTCGTAGACCTTGCGGTTGACGCCGATCATCAGATCGAAGGGCAGGCCGAACTCGCGGCAATGCTCGGCGAGCAGGCCGAAGACACCCATGGCGACGATCGACTTCGCGGTGCCGTCGGCGGTGCCCATGACCGTCTTCGCCAGGTTCATGGCCTCGAAGACGCCGCGGGCCACCAGGCCGTCGCCGCACACCACCTGCAGTGCGCGATCCAGGTCGGCCTCACTGATGTGGGCAGGGGCAAAGTCCGGCGGCAGACTGATCGCGCAGGCCTTGGCCCCCTTCGCCTTGAAGTGGGCGAACAGCTTCCAGATGGCTTTGCGTAAGGTCGTGGCATCACCCACTCGGATGCCGGTCGCCTTGGCGAGCCGCGTACGCGTATCCGGCTTGTCGAGGTGGAAGACCAGCGTGTCGGTGCGGAGGCAGGGGACATACTTGGCGGTGTCGAAGCCGTCGAGCGGGTCGTCGAACTCGTTGGTCAGGAAGATCTTTTCCAGGTTGGTCGTCGCAAAGACTTGGGCCTCCCAGTCCGGGGCGGCGAAGGTGGTCTCGGCCGCGTTCCACAGCTGTTCCGCATCGGCGACGGTGACCAGGTCGCCCTGGAAGTTCAGGAAGGTTCGGGCGATGTCGTTGAACCAGGCGGCCTGGGCGGTGTTGTCGAATCGTTCCAGGAACCGAAGGATTTCGCGGCAGCGGTCGCGTGGGTCCGCTTCCTTGGCAAGCACCGCCTGACTCATGCCCGCCGAATGAGCGAGTTCCGTGTAGTAGTGGTAGCCGAGAATGTCGTCCAAGGTTTTGGACGTCGGCGCGAGCGGGTCGATGTGCGAATGCGGATCGACCAGCGGAATCGCATCGAGGGCCGCCGTGAGATCGCGCGTGAGATTGTCGATGACCATGGCGAAAGTTCCCGACCGGGAAAAACGATGCAGTAGGTCTTACAACGCCCCGCAACATTGACCACGAATCCTCGCCGAGCCGGCAAACGGCGCGGGTTGCGCGGCCCCCATGTTCCCCTCGCTCGCAGCCGGCCGATTGGCACGCCGCGTGCTTAAGGATCATTCGCCGACGCCCCCCGCTCGGCACGGTTCGACCCCCACTCCCCCAGCACGTCGAGTCCCCATCCCCCGGCTTATCCCCCGCTCCCGACCGCTGCCCCCGCAACGGCCGGGAGTCGTCTTTTGACGGGGTTGCTTCGCGGGCAAGCGACTCGGATTCGCTACAACACAGTCATCGTGATTTGCCTGCGTCGGCCTCGCTTCGCGGGCGGGTTGTTCGCCTGATGTGTGTCGCGAGTACGGCGCCCGACCATGACTTCCACCGACCGGGCACCGAGTTCCGGTTCAACCAGAACGCAGGCGAGCCTCAGACGAAGATCTTGGGGCGCCGCGATTGCCGTCGGTTGTCTCGCATGGGTCGGGTTCCGGATGGTGCGGCGACTCGCCGTGGAACCCTACTGCGATTTTCGGACGTTCTACGATGCCGCCCATGCGGCCGTGACCGGCGGGGACATCTACAAAGTCGCGGGCCAAACTTACGTCTATCCGCCGATGTTGGCGGGCTGGATGACGCCGCTGAGCGACCTGTCGATCCTTGATGCGTCTTGGATCTGGTTCGGTTTGTCCTTGGTCGTGACGCTGGCGTCGCTGCGGGCATGGTGGTCCGCGGCCGCGACCGGCTTTCGACTTTCCTCCGGCGGTTTCATTGCCGCGCTCGGTCCGGCGCTGCTGTTGTGGATCGAACAGGTGCGTCGGGAATTCGAGACCGGTCAATGCGATTGGTTGATGCTCGCGCCGATCGTGCTGGGGGCCGTGATTGTCGTCCGTCGGCCGATCCTGGCCGGGCTGCTGTTGGGCTTCGCCATCCACATCAAGTATCTGCCGTTGTTGGTCGTCGTCTGGATGGTCGTGCGGCGGCGCTGGACGGCCGCGGCCGCATCGGTCGTCGGGGTCGTGCTTTGGGCTTTGCTTCCGGCGTTCGTCTACGGCTGGGATCTCAACCTCGATTACCTCGGCCGGGCGGCTGCCGGTCTGGGGAAACTCGTCGGGATCATCAAGGAAGGCCAACCGGGGACCGTCTACCCGCTGGAGTACGATTACAGCGTCTCCGTTCCCAGCGGGTTCGCCCGCGTTGCTGCCCGCTTCGGCTACGGCCACCGCGAGGCGTTCGCCGCCTGCGGTGTACTGGCGATCGTGGTACTCGCCGCGGCCGTGTGGATCTATCGACGCAACGGCTGGTCGATCGTGCGGGGGAGTTCGCTGCGCTTCCGCGAATCCGAGGCGGATCGCCGAGGGTTGATGATCCTGGAATATTCGGGATTATTGGCGGTGATGCTCGCGTTCTCCCCACAGACTCAGAACCGCCATTTGTTCCTCTTCCTTCCCGTGATCCTGCTCGGCACGGCGTTCCTCGTGGATGATCTGCAACGGGTCCGGGTCGGCATCGCCCTGGCGGCGGCCACGCTCGGCACGGCGCTGTTGGGAAATGCTGCGAACGTTGCGGCCGGCAACCTCAACTGGGGCTACGTCGGCGGTGGCGGCCTGGCGGTGCTGGTCGCCGGCCTGTTGCTGCTCGACGCCGGCCTGCGGCGCCTGAACGCCGTTGCCGCGGAGTCCACGCCACCGCCTGCCGAGATGCCTCCAGTTGCCGTTTGACACCGGTCGGAGCCTCGGCTATCGTTCATTCTCCTGCCGGTTCGCGCTTCTCCATCGCTGGAATCTCCACCATGAACGCCAAATCGTGCTTCGGTCCCGATCGTCGCGAGTTTCTCCGCTTCGGATCCGTGGCGATGGCGGCGACCGGCCTCGGCGGGCTGAGTGCTCACACTCTCAAGGCGGGTTCGGGCACCCCCAAGACCTCCAACGACCCCGCGGTCATTTTCCTCTGGCTGCCTGGGGGCCCGCCGCATCAGGACACGTTCGACATGAAACCGGATGCCCCGGCGGAGTATCGCGGCGACTTCAAGCCGATCAGTACCAAAGTGCCCGGCATGCAAATCTGCGAGCACCTGCCGAAGATGGCCGGTGTGGCGGACAAGTTCAGCATCATCCGCAGCGTCGCCCACACCTTCGCGGACCACGGCGGCGGCCACAAAAAGTTCCTCACCGGCCGCAATCCCGTGTCCCCCGTCGGCTTCATCAACGATTTCCCGATGGCCGGCAGCATGGCGGCGAAGCTGCTGCCCAGTGTGGGCCGCGGCGTGCCGAACTACGTCTGCGGCGTCGACGGCGGCCGGCAGGGCATCGACACGTTCAGCTTCGGCAGTGCGTATCTCGGACCCAGCACGCACCCGTTCATGGTCGTCGGCGACCCCTCGAACAAGGACTTCGAGATGAAGAACCTGTCGCCCCTGAAGGGAACCGAAGACCGGCTGACGGATCGCCTGGGCTTGCTGCAGCGCTTCGACAATCGCATCCACGACACGACCGGGACTTCGCAAGGGATCGACACCGCCCGCGCCACCGCCATGGACCTGCTCACCCACGACCGCGCCCGCGGTGCCTTCGACCTGACGAAAGAAACGGATGCGACGCGGGACCAGTACGGCCGGCACCGCTACGGTCAACGCTGCCTGCTCGCCCGGCGGCTCGTCGAGTCCGGTGTGCAATGGGTCACGATGGTGCTGGAAAACTCGACGCCGCCGGGCCAGGAGATGATCAAGGACGGGACCTACAACTGGGACAGCCACGCGGTGAACTGCAACATCTTCACCGATACGAAGTACAAGCTCGGCTTCCTCGACCAAGCCGTGACGGCACTCATTGCCGACCTGTATGCCCGCGGTCTGGACCGCAAGGTGCTGCTGGTGCTCACCGGCGAGTTCGGCCGCTCACCGAAGATCGAGTACAACAACGGCCGCCCCGGCCGCGACCACTGGCCGCAGGCGCAGTCCATCATCGTCAGCGGCGGCGGCCTGACGATGGGCCAAACCATCGGCAGCACCACCAGCCGCGCCGAAACCCCGAAGGACCGCCCGCTCACCCCCAACGACCTCTGGGCCACCACCTTCCGCCACCTGAACATCGACTACCGCAACGCCGCCTTCCCGGACTCGACGGGAAGGCCGATGTCGATGCTCGAAAGCGGCGAGCCGATCAAGGAGCTGGGTTGAATTCCCCTCAAGGCAGCGATGAACAGCCCGAGCCTGAGCACTTCGGTTGTCAAGGAAGAATCAACGCGGGTGTATGGAGAGTGATGTTCAACGAATATGGGCTGTGAGTTATGGGCAGCACACACTGCCCATCGCTCACAGCCCATAGTTTACAACTCAAAAACCGTTTAGGATTTGACTGCTCGGCTGACGAGGAAACCGGCGGCAAAGCCGACGAGCAGCGATTGGATCGGGTACTTCTTGACCAGGTCGGTCACTTCTTGGCCGTAGTTTTCTACGACTTCGGCCGTGGCTCGGTAGTCGGCCTTCACTTCCTTGCGGGTTGCTTCGTAAGCGTCTTCGGCCCAACCTTGGACCTTTTCGCCGGCATGCGTCGCTTCATCGGCGATGCGGTTGACGACTCCCTTGGCCTTGTCGGCGGCTTCGCCGGCTTTGTCGCCGATCTTATCCATCGCCTTGCTGCCGGCATCGTTCAGCGACCGGACTGCTTGCCCGGCGTGATCCATTCCTTGAGCCGCGCGATCCTTGACTTCATTCGCCATGGTAAAACTCCTCAACATGCGACTGCGGTGGAGGATCCCTGTGATCGTCCGCGTTCGTCTCAATGAAAGAGGAACTATGCAGATGTCGTGCCGGCCGCGGAGAATTCCTCGACCTTGGCGACGATCTTCGCTTGCGTGTCCGGGCTGCCGTGGTGAAAGATGGGCAACCAGGCGGAGAGGTAGGTGCGGGCACCGGTTACGGTCGTTTCCACGCGGATCGTGCCCTGGTCCTTGATGGCTTCGGCTGTCGCATTGGAGTCCGCTTCGCCCCAGCGGCAGACGAGAATGTGAATGTCCGGGAAGCGGCTGCGCAGCCGCTTGCACAAGTAGCGCAGGTGGGCGTCTCCACTGGGCGGCAAGGAGCCGATGCAGATGACGTGCGGCGCGAAGGCGGCGACTTCCACCAGCAACTCGGAACTCAGTTTCGCGGTCCCAATCAGTTTGGTGTCCCAGCGGTCGTCGGTCATGACGGCAACGAAGGACGCCAGCGAAAGCTGATCCCAGACATCGCCCGCGGGGCAGCACAACAGGCGGATCTTCTCCTTGCCCGGCGCGGCTTCCGTCGCATCCTGGGCCTTCTCGATTTTGACGAAGTCGCCGATCAGGTCGTCGGTCATGTCCTTGGCTACGGTGTAGAGTGCCTTTTCCTCGTCCTCGTCGAATTCGCCTTCGAGCCTGGCCGCCTTGATCAGCGAGAAGGCAGGCAGCACGGTCATATCGAAGACCGCTTCCGGCGGATCGCTCTTGATCGCGGCCGCCTCGACCACGCGCAGGGCTTCGTCCAACTTGCGTGCCACGAGCCGCTGATAGAGAGCCACCGCCGGTGTGAGCGACGGTTCGGTACCCAGCAGCACGTGAAGAAAGCGGAGTGAGGGAATGTTCTTGCCCACAACGACCAGACACGTCGTGATCGGGCCGGACAGGATGAGGCCGATCGGACCCCACAGGAAGGACCAGAACGCCGCCGAGATCAACAGCGCGACTTCGGAGACGCCGAGGCTCTGGCCGTACAGCCGCGGTTCGACGGCATTGTTGCAGATGATTTCCAGTCCGATGTACAAAGCGAAGACGCCGATCGGCTGGGCGATCCCTTCGGACATCGCAAACGAGAACAGCAGCGGCGGCAAGACGCCGATCCAGGTGCCGACGTAAGGGACGTAGCGCATGACTGCCGCGAAGAAGCCCCACAGCAGCGCATACTGCACGCCCATGAGCAGAAGGCCGACCATGCAGACGACGCCGAACGCGGTGTTCAACAACAACTGGGCGAAAAGATAGTCGCTGACGCGAACGTTCGCTTCGCGCAGCGCCCGCGTCGCGGATGTGACGCCGCCGTCGCCGACGAGGCGAAGCACGCGGTCCTGCAGATCCTCCTTGGCGAGCAGCATGAAGACGACGAGGATGAACGAGAACGCCGCCATGCCGAAGATGTCGCCCGCCGGCCCGAGGATGTCCTGCAATTTCGATACATACGACGGCTGGCTCGGTTCCAAGACCATCGTTCGCTTTTCTTCCGTCGCCTTCGGTGCGCTCGCGCCGACCGCGGTTTGCATCTCGTCGAAGATCTTGGACCAACGCGATTCGCCGGTGCCGACGATACTCGATCGCGTGTTCTCGATCTTGATGCGGATCGCGTCCTTGTTGTCCGCCAGCGTTTCACTCATGCCGGCCAACTGCACGACAACGAGAGTCGTACATCCCAGGAACAACAACAGCGCCGTCACGAACACCAGCAAGACGGAAGGCACGCGCGGCAGACCCTTGCGCTGCAGGAACTCCACCAGCGGAGCGAGCACGTACGTGAAGAAGACGGCGAGCGCGATCGGGATGAACAGCGACCGCATCCAGTACAAGGCACTGAGGACCAGTGATGCCGTGACGACGAACGAGAGTGCGATGATGGCGCGCTGCCAGGCAGGCTTGACGGCCGGTTTGCGATCGACGGTGACCATGGCGGTTCTCTTGATCCATCATTGAGGGAGTTGGGGACCGCCGACGCGGTCCCGGTTATGAAACATCCACGACGTTCCCGAAGAACGGCATGGATGGAGCGAATCGCGATGAGGACGGCGAGGATCAGATGCTGCGGTGTTGGGGTGCGGACACATCCGGAATCAGCATCTTCACGCGTTCCTGCACTTGCTCGCCGACGCGGTTGAGCGCCTGCTCGGCGGCCGTGCGGACTTCAGTACCGATGCGATCCGTCAGCTTCCCGATGAGTTCGGAAAAGAGCGACGGCTTGACGGGTTGACCCGGTGCGGACATCGCATGGGCGACACTCGTCGTCGTACCGGCGGTCGCGGCACGCGAAGCCAAGGTGCCGAGCACGAAGCCGACGGCGGCGGCACCGGCCACGGCCGTCCAAGGATGATTCGCAACGGCTTTCGTCAGCGGGATGGATTCGACGCAGTCCTGCAGCGTTTGGCCGATGTTGTCGACCGTCGCGAAGTTGCGGATCTGCGCGACCGACTCCGAGACCTGCTCGAAGGTGTCGGTTGCCGCATCCAGCGTCCCGGTCAGCTTCTCGGCGGTATCGTGAACCCGACCCACCGTGCGGTCGTTCAACTCCCCGACCTTATCGGTGAGCTTCAGCCGCGTGGCGAGAATCTTTCGCTCGATCAGTTCAGGCGATTCAACAGGCATGACCAGCTCTCCTTAAGGGAACGCAACGTGCGGTGGGGGACGATTTCGAGGGTGGACAACGTGCGGATGCCGAGAAACGCGGACAACGCCGAGAGCAGACAAAGCACGCCGCCGCAGATCAGCCAGGCGGCCCAGTACGGCAGCGTCGGGAACGCCCACGCGACCAGGTGCACGATGCCGATCAGGACGAACAGCAGACCGACGACCAGACCCACAATGCCCGCACCGACCAGCACACCGGCCATCACCGAGCGGTTGCGGGTTTCGATCACTTCGGCCTTCAGCAGCGATCCGTGTTGGGTGACCAGCGTCTGGGCATCACCGACAATGTCGGACGCAAGGGACTTCAAGGTTTGAAAGGACGCCAGGTCTTGTTGGGGCCTCATCGCGGCACTCCTGCTTCCGGGGGCGGATCGAATGGAATGATGACGTTCTCGCAAGTCCGGTGCCGTTGGACGGGAGTTCCAACCCGATGAGCCTCCGGATTGATCCCGGTGGGAACGATTTCAATTCGATCCTGAGACGAGTCGTTCCGAGGTCCCATCCTCCGGGGTGAACCCGGAGGCTCGTCGACCGGCCTTCCTTGACCCTTGACCACTCGGAGATGAGTCCCATCCTCCGGAGTGAACCCGGAGGCTCGTCGACGCCGATTGCGCAGTCGACTGCGCGGAAACGAAAACGCCGCAGGCCATGGCCTACGGCGTCGATTTCACATTGTGGAGGAGCGTTACCGCGAGCTTTGCAGGATCAGATTCACGGCATCCTTGGGGTCGTACTTCGGCTCGAAATCGTCGTCGTCGACCGCGATGCCGCCTTCGCCTTCCATCCGGGTGACCGCATCGCGATCTTCGAGTTGGTGCAGTGTCGGCAACAGGCGGAAGTCACCCCGAAGGACGCGCAACGCCAAGCGTTCGTCCTCGATCTCCGCTCCGGTGCGGAAGCCGAAGTTGCGGAAGAGTTCGCTCAGCGAACTGTGTCTGAAGAACCAATACTGGACCAGCACCGCACCGGCCAACGCGGTGAGGAGCAACCAATACGGATGCAGGAAGCCACCCAGCGCGATCCCGACGATCAGCATCGCCCCGGTCACGGCCTTGACCAACCGTCCGGTAGTCCATTCGCGTTCCAATTCCGTCAATCGTTGATTCACCGCGAGCGGGCCGCGCTCGGCTATTTCCGTGATCCGGAAGCCAAGAGTACTATTCGGCGCCCGCATTCCGGCTGCCCCGGTTCGAATCGCTGCGTTCATGGCATCACTCCTGTGGGCTGAACATGGTGAGGATTCGTGAAACTCGTCCTCGACTGATATTGCAAGCCCCGTGCCGAACCGAAGCCGGATTTCTGCAATTAAACTGTTCGTCCGTACACCAGCACGGAATAGGCTCCGATGGCAACGATGGCATGCGCCGGCAAGCCGTCGTACGTTCCGGGTATGGCCTCCACCTCGGCGGCGGCGACGTTACCGAAGGCTTCGCTGTAACCCTGCCAATCGGAATTCAGAAGGAGTGACCACTTGCCCACCTGTGGGAAGCCGAGGGTGTAGTGTTGACGCGGGTCGCGGTGGAAGTTGGCGATCACGACCACTTCGTCCCCGGGGTAACCGCCCTCGGCCCAACGGCGAAAGGCGATCACGTTCCAGTCGTCGTTGAGGTGGCTGATCTGCACGTGCTGGCCGGTCAGCCCTTTGCTCGTGCCGTGCTTGTTCAACCGCAGGTGCGCAAGGTCCCGGTAAAGCCGGACGATGCCTCGGAAATCGTCCCGTCGGTCCCAATCGACGGGGACCGTGTCCCGGAACCAGCCTCCTTCGAGAAACTCCTGACCCTGGAAGAGCATCGGGATGCCGGGCGAGGTGAAGACCAGCGCTGCCGCGAGCGTGCTCCGCTTCTGGGCGAAATAGCTGGAAGCCCCATGCGGATCGATCTCTTGTGGGACCCGCGCCCGACCGTTGGCGACTTCGTCGTGACTCTCGGAGTAGATGACCCGCTGGAACGAATCGTCGTTGTAGCAGTGCGCGATTGCGTGCGCGACCTTCGCCATCGAGCGATGCTCGTCGGCTTGGGTGATGACCGCTTCCCGAATCGGATGGACGAACTGGTCGTCCCACTGGCAGGAGAAGCCCGCTCCGCCGGCCTCGACGTGAGCCGTCAGCGCGTTGCTTTTCTGCAGATCCTCGGCGATGATCATGGTGTTCGGGTGCTTGGCTCGGACTTCCCGGTTGATCTCCTGAAGCAGGCTCCAGCCGTCCGGCAGGTTCATCTCGCCGTCAGCGCGGACGCTGCGGATGTAGAGGGTCATGTCCAACCGCAGGCCGTCGATGTGGTATTCCTCGACCCACATCAGGGCATTATCCCGGATGAACTGCCGGACCTGCGGCCGGCCGTAGTCCGGCCGGGTGGAGCCCCACGGCGTCTCCTTCCGCCAGTCCTGGTAGAAGTAGATGCCGCCGCCGTCGTTCTCGCTCCAGCCGTCGAAGCGCCAGATGTCCAGATCGCTCGGGCCGAAGTGGTTGTAGACCACGTCGAGAATGACCGCGAAGCCGTTGCGGTGCGCCTCGCGGATGAAGTGCTTGAAGCCGTTCGGCCCGCCGTAGGATTGCTCGACGGCGAAGATGTGCGCGGGGTTGTAACCCCACGAACGAGCGCCCGCAAACTCGGCCACCGGCATCACCTGCAGGCAGTTGACGCCGAGTTTCTTGAGGTGGCCGAACTGGCGGACGATATCCGCGAAGGTCGCCGGGGCATCCTCCTCCGGACGATTGTCGTTGAAGGTGCCGACGTGGAGTTCGTAGATGATCCACTCGTTCCACGGCGGCGTGACGAAGTAGTCTTCGCCCCAATCGAAATCCGCGTTGTGGATCACGGCGTTGCCGACCGAGTTGGTGACCGCTCGGGCATACGGATCGATCCGCGTGAACTCGCCGGTCGGGGTGGTGAGGTGATAGCGGTATTCGTCGCCGACCTTAGCGCAGTCGAGATCCGCATACCAATAACCGTCGGCCGACTCCCGCGTCATCGGGTGAGCGTCCGACTTCCAGTCGTTGAAACCGCCGACCACGGAAATCGCTTCCGCATGAGGCGCCCAGACGCGGAAAGCCACACCGCCGGGGCGAACCATCGAACCCATACCCGTCACGGCAGGCGGGTGTTCGTCGTTGGCGGCAGCGGGCATGTCGGTAACCTCAAGAACTTTAAGGAGTGGTAACTTTTGCGGACGAGGGCACGAGGCTCGGATGGAAACGGGTGGCATAAATCTGCGTGAACTCGGCACCAAAGAGCAGCAACTGCGACGAGTAGTAAATCCACATCAGAAGAGCCACCAGCGAACCGGCGGCACCGAACGACGAGCCGACCGCGGCATGGCCGAGGTAGAGTCCGATCAGGTATTTGCCGATGTTGAACAGCAGCGAAGTCGCCAAGGCGCCGACCCAGACGGCCCGCCACGCAATGCGGACGTCCGGAAGGACTTTGAAGATCAACGCGAACAGTACGGTCGCCAAGGCGATCGAGATCGCGGCGTTGCCGAACTGAATCAGCAGTGAGACGTTGCCGACGTTCGTCGTCAGCCAGTCCGAGATCAGCGTTGTCAGGGTGGCGACCATCAGGGAGACGAACAGCAGGAAGGACAACGCGCAGACGAGGGAAAACGACAGCAGTCTCGTGCGGACTGTGGACCAGACCATCATCAGCGTCGATTCGTCGGTTGCCTTCGGTGGGACATTCCAGACGGTGTTCAGCGAGGTTTGAAGCTGGGAAAACAAACCGGTGGAGCCGACCAGGAGTGTCACCAAGCCGATGAACGTGGAGATGAGCCCGCGGGACTTCTCGTGATCGGCGGCAAGGATCGTTTCGATCTGCTGGGCACCCTCTTTGCCGGCCATATCCTCGAACTGGGCAACGACCTGCCCGCGCGCGGCCTGCTCGCCGAAGACCAAGCCGGCGGTGCCGATCACGACCAGCAGCATCGGCGCCAGTGAGAAGACAACGAAAAAAGCCAAGGCAGCACCGAGTTGCGGGCACTTGTCCTTGGAGTATTCGCGAACAGTGTCGCGGAGGAGTTGATAGACGATCATAACTGTAGAGTATGAGGCAGAGTTCGCAACAAGAACCATCGGGACTCTACGGACGTGCCGAAAGCGTCAGCAATGGTTCTTTTGTAAGACCGTTGCTGACGCTTTCGGCTCGTCCGCAGAAGAAACGACTTCAAACGAGTTCGGTCCGCTTGCCGCGACCGAGCACCAGAGACACGACGAACAGAATCAGGAAGACGAAGAACAGGATCTTCGCCGCGAGGTACGCACCGCCTGCCACATCGGTGAAGCCGAAGACGGCAGCCAGAATTGCGACCAGCAGAAACACGATTGAATAGCGAAGCATCGAAAACTCCCAAGCTGAGGATTTAAAGGCGGGTGACTGGTATGAGATCGCATCTCCCGACTGCGAGTCGAGCGATGCGGTTGGCGTTACGCCTTGGATTCACATTGGGCGATCAGGGTTTCCAGCGAGGTCACATGCTTGCGGCAACGCGGCAGCAGGTCGCTGGAAATCAGGTAGTTGCACTCGGTGGACACTTCCTTGTTGTTCAGCGTCTTCTCGTATTGGTCGATGCCGTGCATCTCGCCTTGCTTCAGTGCGGCCAATGCCGTCACCGGGCCGATCATCTTCGCTCCGGCGGTGACGGTCCCCGCGAACAGGCCCCAGGGCCCAGCATCCTCTGAAGGCTTGCCCTCGGAAACGCTCACGCGACTCCTCAGCAAGCCGACGGATTCCGAGTGCTCGTTTCGAATTCGAGTCAAGGCCGTGACAATGGGTGCGTTCTCGGCATCCGCGAACTTCCGCAAGGCCTGCTCGTAAGTATCGACGGCAGCGATTTCGCCGCGAAGCAGGCTGTTCAGGGAATCCACATCGGCAGCGCAGGCGTGAGTCGTGGGGATCGATTGGCTTTGGTTCATGATGAACACCTCGAAGGTTGAAGATCGTCTGTCGTCAACGATGCAGCATTCATGCCAAACCTGATTGATGCCTCGAATCGCCGTCGTGCCGAGAGACGAAAAAACCTCCGGGATCGCCCGGAGGTTTTTCGCTTCTCCGTTGCGATTACTCGCCTTGCTTGCGGATCTTGTCGCCGACCTTCCTGGTCGCGTCGCCCATGGCTTCGGCGGCGTCTTTGCCCTTTTCCTTAACCGCGTGAGCGGCATCTTTCGTCTTCTCGCCGACCGTATGGGCGGCGTCTTTGGCCTTCTCGCCAACGTTCGTGGCGGCTTCGCCCACGCCGTCGACAGCCTTCTTGCCGGTGGACTTGACCGCGTCGGCGGCGTCGGCAACGCCGTCCTTGATCTTGCGGGTGGTTTCGGACATGTAAGCATCCTCCAGATGACGATCGTTGCTGACCGGGTTCGAACGTCCCGGTTTCCGATCATGAATGGAGCAAGCACCATGCCGAAGGATCATTCCTGTTTGAAGTCGGCCTTGTCGATCTTGTAGAGCGAGATTTTCTCGGTGATGCTGCGTCGGGAAAGGCCCGTGATCTTCGCACATTTGCCGACGTGGCCGCGGGTCCTGCGCAAGGCCCTTCTCAGGTAGCGCTCCTCGAATGCGCGGGTCAGTTCGCCGAGTTGTTCGGCCATCGGCCGGGTCAGGTCAACCTGCATCGGGTGCTTGCCGATGCGCTTGCCGAGCACGTCCGGCGGCAGGTGGCCGGGTTGAATCACGCCTTCGCGGGCGGTGGCGCAGCCGCGTTCGATCGCGTTCTCCAGTTGCCGGACGTTGCCGGGCCACTCGCACTTCAGGAGCATCTGCATCGTCTCCGGGGCGACCTGCATCGGGGTGCGGCCCGCGCGGTCGTATTTGCGGCAGAAGTGCTCGACCAGCAAGGGGATGTCTTCGGCGCGCTCGCGCAGCGGCGGCAGGTCGATGCGGATGACGTTGAGCCGGTAGAACAGGTCTTCGCGGAACTTTCCCTCGGCAACGAGCTTTTCCAAAGTCTGGTGCGTTGCGGCAATCACGCGAACGTCCAACTCGATCGGCTTGGTGCCGCCGATGCGTTCGATCCGGCGTTCCTGAAGCACGCGGAGCAGCTTCACCTGCACCGACGGCGGCAGGTCGCCGATTTCGTCGAGGAACAGCGTCCCCGTGTTGGCGAGTTCGAAGCGGCCGATCCGTTGGCCTGCAGCCCCGGTGAACGAACCTTTCTCGTGGCCGAACAGCTCGCTTTCCATCAGCGTTTCGGGCAGGGCCGCACAGTTGACGGCCACGAACGGGCCGGCGCGATGGGCGGCTGAAACCTGATGCACCGCTCGGGCGAGTTGTTCCTTGCCCGTGCCCGTCTCGCCGAGGATCAGGACGGTGCTGGCCGTGTCGCCGATGTGGGTGACGAGATCGAAGACATCCGCCATCTTCGGGCTTTTACTGAGCACGTTCTTGAACGACCGCTGACCTTTAAGCTCCGAGCGCAGTGCGATGACTTCGTCCCGCAGCAAGCGTTCATCCAAAGCGCGGCGGACGAGCAGAGACAGGTGCTGCGGGTCGCAGGGCTTCGTGAGGAACTCGTAAGCCCCCATCCGCATGGCCTGGACCGCTTGGGAGACGCCACCGTGCGCGGTCATGACGATGACCGTGACGGGGAGCTTTTCCTTCTGGATCGCTTCGATGAGTTCGATGCCGTTGCGCTTGGGCATCCGCAGATCCGTGACCAACACGCTGTAGGCAGTTTCGCGCAGCATTTTCAGTGCGATTTCGCCGTCCGCCGCCGCGTCGACGGGCAACTTGAGCGTGAGGTGCAATAATTGCTGAAGGGATTCTCGGGCATCGGCCAAGTCTTCGGCAACGAGGATGCGCTGCGTATCTGCGTCCAATGCGACAACTGCGGCGGTGGGCTCCGTCATGGTGGGTTCTCCGGGGGCAGACTGCACGGCGGGCATTCGGGGATGCGGCTAATATAGCAGCATCGTTTCGGTTCGACGTTTCGAGGTGACCATGGACGAATGGCTGAATTCCCTCACCGACGCGATGGGCTACGTTCCGCTGCGGACGAGCGGGGCATGGTCGCAGGACTGGATCTCACTGCACGTCACTTCGGATCTCCTGCTTTGGCTCGCGTTCATCGCGCTGCCGATCGTGCTGATTGCCGGTGGGCTGCACCCGTTCGTCCGGCCCTACCGCAGGTATCTGTTGTTGTTCGGGTCGCTCCTGCTGGCATGCGGCTTTACGCACTTAGTCGAATCGCTTCTGTTTGAAAGCCCGGTCTACCGGATGTTGGGCGTACTTAAGGCGGCGACGGCCGTGCTGGCCTGGTTGACTGTCTTCGCGCTGATCCCGGTCGTGCCGCGCATTCTTTCCGATTTGCCGCGCAAGCCGGGCAGCGAAACGATCGAGGTCCGCGAATCCCGGCAGGACCGCATCCTGATCCACATGCTGGCGGTGTTGGTCGCCCTGCTGGCGATCGTCATCCGGGTCGCGTTGGATCCGATCTTCGACAATGTCCATTCCTACTCGCTGTGCCTCTTGGGCGTTACGCTGGTGTCGTGGTACGGCGGCTTCCGGCCCGGTATCGTCTGTACGCTCATCAGCGGGCTGCTGGCCACCTATCTCTTCGTCGAGCCGCGCTACACGTTCGCCCTGAAGGACACGAATCAGGTGCTCGGCTTCGGTCTGTTCCTCGTCTGCAGCGTCGGCGTCGCGGTGCTGGGGGAAGCACAGCGGACGACGCGGAATCGGCTGAATCAAAAGATCGTCGAGTTGATCGCGGCGACCGACACCATCGGCTCGGAGGCCCGCAAGTCGGACGAAGTGCTCTCGATTCTGGACGCCTTCGTGCGGAACGCACCCTACGGCATCGCCTACTTCGACTCGGAGTTGCGCTATATCCGCGTCAACGAGACGTTTGCCAAGGTCAACGGCAAGCCGGTCGAGGACCATATCGGCCGACCGCTGCCGGAAGTCTTGGCGGAGTTTCCCGAGGCCTTGTTGGCCGACTATCGGCGTGTGCTCGTGACCGGCGAAACGCTGACCAACAAGGTCGTTTTCGGCCGCGGTCTGATCTGGGAAGTGACCGCCTTCGCGGTGCCGATGGGTCACGGCCAACGCGGCTTGGGCGTCATCGGCATCGACGTGACCGAACGCCATCAAAGCCAGGAGCAACTGCGCGAAAGCGAGACCCGCTTTCGGCAACTTGCGGATGTGATGCCGCAGATCGTCTTCGCCGCCCAGCCGGACGGCACCGTCGATTACTTCAACAGCCGCTGGTACGAGTACACCGGCTTTCCGGACGACGCACCCATTACAGAAGCGATGTGGAGAACGGCCTTCGATCCCGAATCGTATCCGGTCACGATGGAGCATTGGCGTCGAGCGCTTCAGACGGGCGAGGCCTACGAAACCCAATATCCGCTTCGTCGCAGCGACGGGGTCTGGCGATGGCATCTGGGTCGCGCCTTGCCGGTGCGGGATGCCGCCGGCATCATCGTCCGCTGGTTCGGGACCAACACGGACATCGACGACGCGATCCGCACGGCCGAAGCTTTAAGGGTCGCGGCGTCGCAACAGCTTCAGCTCACCGAAGGCATGCCGATGCTGATGTGGGCCTGCGAGCCGAACGGCGCCTGCTCCTACCTCAGTCGCCAATGGATCGACTTCACCGGCGTGCCGCTGGAGGTGCAACTCGGGGACGGCTGGCTGGCGGTTCTTCACCCGCAGGACCACGCAGCCATGGCTGCGGCTTGGCGCGACGCTGTCGCCGAGGTGTATGGATACGATGTCGAGTACCGCATCCGCCGGCACGACGGCGCTTATCGCTGGTTCGCCGTGCGCGGGATTGCGCTCCGCGACGAAGCCGGCCGCATCACCCGCTGGTACGGTTCCTGCACCGACATCGACGACCGCATGCGGCAATCGGAAACGCTCGAACAACTGGTCGAAGAACGCACGGCCGAGTTGAATCGCCGCAACGACGAGTTGCAGCAGCAGAAGATCTTTCTGGACGCGATTCTCAACAATGTCGCCGAAGGCATCGTCGCCTGCGACGAGGCGGGCACCTTGAAGCTCTTCAACAAGGCTACCCGCCGCATGCACGGCCTACCCGTCGAACAACTTCCCGCGGATCGCTGGCCGGAGTTCTATCGGCTCTTCGAGTCGGACGGCAGCCACATGCCGGTCGAACACATTCCGCTTCTGCGGGCCTTGAAGGGCGAAGCGGTGTCCGATGCGGAACTGGTGATCCGCGGGGAAGGGATCAAGGACCGTTACGTACTCTGCTCCGGCCAACGGTTGCAGACCGAGGACGGGCGACATTTCGGTGCGGTCGTATCGATGCGGGACATGACCGAGCGGCGCGAATACGAGCAACAGCTGCTGCTGACCACCGCCGCACTCAAGGTCAGCAACGAGGAGTTGGAGAAGTTCGCTTACATCGCTTCCCACGACCTCCAGGAACCGTTGCGCAAGATTCAGGCGTTCGGAACCCGCCTGGCGGACAAAAGTCGGGATCAACTCGGCGACCAAGGTAGGGATTACCTCGACCGCATGCTCGATTCCGCAGGCCGAATGCGGAAGCTGATCGAGGATTTGCTCTCATTCTCCCGCGTCAGCACGAAGACCATTCCCTTCGCGTCCGTCGATTTGAACGCCGTGGTACGCGATGTGCTATCTGATCTGGAGGTTCGTATCCAGAGTACCGGCGGCACGGTCGAGGTGCACGAGTTGCCGAGCGTTCCCGGCGACGCGGGACAGCAGCGCCAGGTTTTTCAGAATTTAATCGGCAACGCCCTGAAGTTCACGAAGGTGGGCGTCAAGCCCTTGGTGATCGTGTCCGCGACCAGATTCGAGACCCTTGGGCTTGACATCGATCCTCCATTGCCCGAAGGGAAATCGGGTTGGCGCATCACAGTGGCGGACAACGGCATCGGTTTCGAAAAGGATTACGAGGAACAGATTTTTGAGCTGTTTCAACGGCTCCATTCGCGCTCCGAATACGAAGGGACGGGGCTGGGATTGGCGATTGTGCGTAAGATTGTGGTGCGTCATGCAGCGACGATCACTGCCCGAAGCCAAAAAGGCGGCGGAGCGGTCTTCGTCATCGACTGGCCCATCAAAACGGTTTAACGATGCCACACACTCCCAAACCGATCACGATTCTCATGGCGGACGACGATGCTGACGATCGTCAACTGGCGCGCGAAGCGTTCGATGAAGCGAAGCTTTCCAACGACCTGCGGTTCGTCGAGGATGGTGCGGAACTTCTGGAATATCTGCAGAGACGCGGCAAATATGCCGACCCCGCTTCGTCGCCGCGGCCGGGAATCATCCTGCTCGACCTGAACATGCCGAAGGTGGACGGTCGCGAGGCGCTCACGCGCATCAAGCTCGACCCGAACCTGAAATGCCTGCCGGTGGTGGTGTTGACGACGTCCAAGGCGGAGATCGACATCATCCGCAGCTACAACCTCTCGGCGGCTTCGTACATTGCGAAGCCGATCACCTTCGAGGGGCTGGTCGAGGTCGTGCGGACCCTCGGCAGGTATTGGCTGGAAATCGTCGAACTACCGGACCACGACTATGTTCCCAACGCTTAAAGCCGATCAGCAATCCGTACGCATGCTCCTCGTGGATGACGACGAGGAGGATTACATTCTCACCCGCGAAGTCACCGCGGACATTCCCGGCGGCGGCTATTCTCTCGATTGGATCGCGGATTTCGACGCGGCCCTCGAAGCGATCTGCCGTAACGAACACGACGTCTATTTGGTCGATTACCGTCTCGGCACCCACAGCGGTCTGGACCTCCTGGCCCTGATGCGGGAACGCCAATGCTTGGCTCCCGTCATTCTGCTCACGGGATTGAATCAGCCCGAACTCGATCGCGCGGCCGAGGCTGCCGGAGCGGCGGACTACCTCGAAAAAAGCAGGCTCGAGCCCGTGCTGTTGGAACGCTCGGTGCGCTATGCCATGCGGCAACGATCGCAGGAACTGGAACTCGAACGCAAAGTCATCGAACGCACCTCCGAACTGGCTGCCGCCAATGCCGCCCTGCGCGACGCCGACCGCCGCAAGGATGAATTCCTCGCTACCCTCGCCCATGAACTCCGCAGCCCGCTCGCACCGATTCGGTATGCCGTCGAGTTGATGAGGCTCGCCGGGGACAACCCGGGCGGCAACGAACACGCCCGGAACATGGTCGAACGGCAAGTCTCGCACATGGTTCGGCTGATCGACGACCTCCTCGATGCGTCCCGCATCAACCGCAACAAACTCCGCATCGTCCTCGAAACGCTCGACATCTCGGACGCCCTGCACGCCGCCGTGGAGACGGTTCAACCCCTGATCGTCAGCGGCAAACTGCACTTGGATGCGACTTATGCGAACGAGCCGATCCTGGTCCGCGGCGATCACGTGCGGCTGACGCAGCTCTTCGCCAACATCCTCACCAACGCCACCAAGTACACCGATGCGAAAGGAACCATCACGCTCAGCGTTGAGAAGGCCTGTTCCCACGTTCTCATCGGCATCAAGGACGACGGCGCGGGCATTCCCGCCGAGATGTTGCCCCACGTCTTCGATCTGTTCGCCCGAGTGGATCACACGCTCAACCGTTCCCAGGGCGGATTGGGCATCGGCCTCGCGCTCGTCAAGCGGCTCACCGAAATGCACGGCGGCCACGTCACGGTCCACAGCGACGGCATCGGCAAGGGGGCCGAGTTCGTCGTCAGCTTGCCCCGCATCATCGACGGGAATCAGCAGGACTGCGACGAAGACTGAACGGGAATCGCTTACAATACAAGCGTGCTCCGTTTCCCCCGTTCAGGATGATCTCCCATGTTGCTGCGTCGATTCAGCGTTGCCGGACTGTTGGCCTTGGCGTTCGTGATTCCATTCGTCTCCGCCGACGATGAGCCGAAGAAGCGAAATCCGTTCACCGATCCGCCCGCGGAAAAAAAGACCGCTCCCAATAAGCCCGCCGATCAACCTGCGAAAGACGGCGAGAAAGACGAAGAAAAGGACGCCGCCGTTGCCCGCGTCGCCACGATCACGCTCACCGGCGACTTCGACGAAGCCCCGGCCGCCGAGGCACTCTTCGGCCCGCCGAGCGAAAACCTGCGAACGAAACTTGCCCGCATCGCCAAGGCCGCCAAGGACGACAAGATCAAGGCGTTGCTGCTTCACTTCAAGGGCATCGAAGTCGGCTTCGGCAAACTCAACGAACTCAAGGTCGCCCTCGCCGCGTTCAAAAAGACCGGCAAGAAACTGTATGCCTACGCCGAGGAACTGAGCACCAAGGACTATCTGCTGGCGCTCCAGTGCGATCAGGTCATCCTTCCCGAATCGGGCGGCTTGTCCATCTTCGGTTTGCGGGCGGAAGTGACCTACTACAAGAACACGCTGGAGCTGCTCCGCGTGAAGGCCGACGTGCTCAAGATCGGCGACTACAAGTCCGCCGTCGAGCCGTACCTCGCGGACAAGATGAGCGATGCGAACCGCGAACAGATCGGCAGCCTGCTCGACGACAACTACGACCGCGAAATCGTCGACACGATGATCAAGGCCCGGCCCGAACGCAAGTGGACCCCCGAGGCCGTCAAGACCGTCATCGACCAAGGCCCCTTCACGGCGAAGAAGGCCAAGGAATTGGGTCTGGTGGATCGGCTCGCCTATGAGGACCAACTTCCCGGCATCATCGCCAAGGAACTGATGCTGCCGGAAGTCAAACTCGTCGCCGACTACGGCAAGGTCAAGGGCGCCGAAGCCGACTTCTCGAACCCGTTCAAGCTGCTCGAAGCGTTGTCCGGCCCGAAGAAGGCGAAGGAGACCAAGGACCCGAAGATCGCGGTCATCTACGTCGTCGGCGGCATCGCCTCCGGCAAGGGCGGCGTCAACCCGCTGATGGGCGGCAGCACGGTCGGTTCGGAGACCATCGTCGAAGCGATTCAGGACGCCGATAAGAACGAGACCGTGAAGGCCATCGTCCTCCGCATCGATTCGCCCGGCGGTTCGGCGCTCGCGTCCGACATGATTTGGCGCGCACTCATGGTCTGCAAAAAGCCCGTGGTGGCCAGCATGGGCGACGTGGCGGCGAGCGGCGGTTACTACATCGCGATGGCGGGCAAAAAGATCTTCGCCGAGCCGGGCACGGTTACCGGTTCCATCGGCGTTTTCGGGTTGAAGTTCGTCATCGGCGGCCTGGAGGAATGGGGTGGCATGAAGACGGAAGTCGTCAGCCGCGGCAAGAACTCGGGCATCAACTCGATGACCTTCCCGTGGACCGATTCGGAACGCGCCGCCATGACGCTGACCGTCGAGGACATCTACGCCCAATTCATCGACAAAGCGCTGCTCGGCCGCAAGGCCGCAGGCAAGACGATGACCCGCGAGGAACTCGTCAAGCTCGCCGGCGGCCGCGTCTGGTCCGGCCGCCAGGCTAAAGCCAACGGCTTGGTGGATGAACTCGGCACGCTGGACGACGCCATCGCCCACGCCAAAAAGCTCGCCGGCGTCCCGGACGACGAGAAGCTCGAAATCAAGGAGTACCCGAAGGCATCGAGCTTCCTCGACAAGCTCAGCGAAGGTGGCCTCCCCTTCGGCCTCAACCTGAACCTGCCGGGCGTGACCAAGGCCCTGCGCATGGCAACGCCGCTGTTGGCCACGCAACGTGAGCCGGTCAAGATGCTGATGCCGTTCGTGATCGAGTGGAAGTAGGTCCTGCAGAAACATAAACACTGACAGCCTGCCGAATCACTTCGGCAGGCCATCGGCGCTTATCGAAATGCTCAAGGGTTTGCGTTCAAATTCAAATCGACTCAAACACCAAATCCTAAATCTCGATCACATCAATATCTTCACGGATACGGAAAATCGTCCGCATCAACATTTCGCCGATTTCAGTCTCAATATAGCGATCCCACTCTCGAGACTCGTATCCGCTATACTTCTCCATGAGTTCCGGTATTGTTGTCGCCGGTGTGCTTTGATCGATGATGACGGCAATTGGCGGCAATTGGTTCCTCGGAAAGGAACACCTCGATCCCCCTCTATCCCATTCACCGCTGGTTGCATAGCTTTAACTTGAGCCAACGTTTTCGTTCCCTCATAACAAGCGTTCGTCGTCGCATCAAGCATGCTCTCGCACGCCTGATGTTTGATGATGATCTTGCGCAAGTTCCAGATCCTTAAGCTTCCGGTTGAGTTCGGCCATAAATTCCGACATCGGCCGACCGGGTTGGGCGGCCAGTGCATCCGATTGTTCGGGGGTAGGCATCCGCTGGTTCAAGCAATGGCGGGCCGCGGCGAGCGCGTTGAAGACCGGCATCTCCAGTTGCTTCATCAGCTTGCCGGACGCATCGAACGAGCCGACAGAGCGGCTCGCTCCGAGTTCGCCGGCCGCCCAGCGGAACATGGCCAAGGCGTTGCTTACGAACTCCCGCTTGGATCGAATATCCGCAATCGTGGTTGCCCGCAGCGTGGCGACGGAACACAATGGTACGATGCGTTCGATCTGCAATCCGCATGGGTCGATTCCATGACTGGCTGGCTCCTCGATTTGTGGTCGGCGATCCGTACGATTGCCGCCGGGATGTTCGTGACGCTGCGGCAGTTCCTGCAGACGTTTCGGCGCGGTACGTTCACCTCGGCGTTTGCGTATCCTGAGTTGCCGGTGCCGGTGCGGCCACGCTACCGGGGGTTTCATCGGTTCGACCTGACGGCCTGCATCGGTTGCGATAAGTGTGCCCGCGCCTGCCCGGTCGACTGCATCTACATCGAGAAGGAAAAGGCGGTCGCGCCGCTGAAGGGCTTCACCGTCACCGGGTTCAAGATCGACTACACGAAGTGCATGTTCTGCTCGCTGTGCGTCGACCCGTGCCCGGCCGATTGCCTCTATATGGGCAGCACCTACGACCTCAGCACCTATACCCGCGACGGCTGTATCGTGGACTTCGCCAAGCTGCCGTTGGACACGGCGTGGGGGCCGGACACGTTGAACCCGACGGTCGTCATGGAATCGAAGAAGGTCTCGCTTCCCGTGTGGGTGAAAACGGCATGACCGATCTCGTGGTGATGCTGCTGGTTTTCGTGGGCGTCGGGGTCGTCTTTCTGGCGACGAACCTGTTCGTGGGTCGTCTGATTCGGCCGAACGTGCCGACCCCGATGAAGGGGGAAATCTACGAGTGCGGCGAGGAGGCCGTCGGCACGGCCGCAGTGCAGTTCGACTTGCGCTTCTATGTGGTTTGTCTGCTGTTCGTGATCTTCGACGTCGAACTGGTCTTCCTGTTCCCTTGGGCGACGGTCTTCGGCAGTGCGAACCGAGCAGGCAACGAGAGCCTGCCCGCGGTCGAGCGAACTGCGGCACTCGAGGGACTGCACGCCGGGGCCGCAACGCCCGCAGGGTTGCAGCAGTTCGCGGGCTTCGCGTTCGTGGAGTTGCTGGTCTTCTTCGGCATCCTTCTGGTCGGCTTCGCTTATCTCTGGCGGCGCGGCGACCTGAACTGGGTCCGCAGCACCGCCGGCCAAACCCGCCAGGGAGACTGACCGATGGCCTACAGTCGATCGCCTTAGCCCACAGACTCGAACACGAGGGAGATGCCGATGCCGGTCCTTGGCAACCGATTTGAAGATGGATTTGTGATGACCTCGCTCGATCAGGCGATCGGCTGGGCGCGCGAATCGTCGCTGTGGCCGATGACCTTCGGGTTGGCCTGTTGCGCCATCGAGATGATGGCCACCGGGGCGGGCCGCTACGACCTCGACCGCTTCGGCGCCGGGGCCTTCCGTGCGACACCCCGGCAGGCGGATCTCATGATCGTCGCGGGGACGGTGAATCTTAAGATGGCCGAGCGGGTGCGGCGGCTTTACGAGCAGATGCCCGAGCCGAAATTCGTCATCGCCATGGGGGCGTGCACGTGCGGCGGCGGACCGTACTACAAGTACGGCTACAACGTGGTGAAGGGCGTCGATCTCGTGGTCCCGGTGGACGTTTACGTGCCGGGCTGTCCGCCGCGACCGGAGGCCCTGCTCGAAGGGTTGATGCGGATTCAGGACAAGGTCCGCAAACTGCGCACGCTGACCAAGGAGCCGGCGGACATCCCACTCGTTCCCGTCCGCAGCGGCAAGGCCGCGCTGCCGCCGGAACTCGCGGACACCGACAAAGCCAACGCCTTCAAACTTGCGCAAAAGGAAGGGGCGAAACCGGTCAAGTAAAACAGAGCGAACACTACCCGTGTAAGCGGGTCACGACCACGTCCAACCCGCCGTGGCCGGCGCGGTGCTCGACGACGATGCCCTGCATCCGTTCGACCTGATCGCGTTCCAGGATGATCGGGACGGCGGCATCGACGACCGTTTCCGTCACACGATGGCGGACATCGACCAAATCGACGGCGAAGCTGCCGTCCAGCAGGAGTTTCAGCGAAAGATAGAACTTCTCCCACTTCCGGGCCTTCGCATGCATCTTCAGGACCTTGGCGGCGGCAGGCAGGACCATCACGCCGGCCGGGCGATCCGTCAGCCGCAGATGATAGACGCGGCGCAGATACTCCCGTCTCAGGCGACCCAGGTATTCGAGCACCGATTCGGAGGTCGCGTCCCAGGTGAACTCGCCGGCATGAAAGTGATCGCGGCAGCCGGCACAGTAAACCAGGTCCTCCACCGCCAGCGGCGCGGCGAGATAAGTGCGGATGGCGGCATCATCCATCAGGGTCGAAGCACCGCACGCAACGTGCGTATGGATGTGCGGCACCCCGTCCAGAACGCCGTCGTAAAGCGGCAACGCTTCCCGCGAAGATTCGCGGCTTTGCTCGGCGGTCGCATCTCGACTTAGGGACCGGCACCAATCGAACATGAACGACCTCGACGGGCGGTGCGTGACTCGTTTCGGGCGAAGTTTAGAACGCAAGGCGCGCCGCCGCCGACAATCCGGGAAAAGAGAACGCCCCCGGCACGAGTGCCGGGGGCGTTCGGTTTTTTCAGGTTCGTCGCGTCGACGTTACCTGCAGAGGCGCTTCAGGCGGCTGAACAGCCCGCCCGAGGCCGGAGCGGCCGCTTCGCAGCAGCCGGTTGAGGCGCTATAGCCGCCGAACGAGGAACCGCAGTCGCCGAACGACGGGGTAGCCACCGGAACTTGGATCGTTTCCGTGAAGGGAACTTGGATCGTTTCGGTGACTTGTTGGACCACGTCTTCGGTGACGTAGCTGGTGACGTTCTGCGTGCCGGTCTTGGTCGTCGGGACGCACTTGGTGACGTTGACCGATACGGTCTTCGTCGTGGGGATGCATTCCGTGACGGTGTTCATGCCGGTCTTGGTCGTCGGGACGCACTTGGTGACGTTGACCGAAACGGTCTTGGTCGTGGGGACGCATTCCGTGACGGTGTTCATACCGGTCTTGGTCGTCGGGACGCATTTGGTGACGTTGACGTTGATCGTCTTCGTTTCCGGAACGCATTGCGTGACGTTACGGGTGCCGGTCTTGGTGACGGCCTGATAGGTCGTGACCGGAACGGTGACGGTTTGGGCTTGTTGGGTCATGACGGTCTTGGTGACCGAGACCATTTCCGTGACGGTCTGGTAGGTCGTACCGCACGAGCCGCCGGCCGGAGCGTAGTAGACGGAAGCGGAAGCCGCTGCCCCGCCGCCGCAGATCCTGCCGAGCAGGCGACGAAGCGGGCCGACCTTGGGCGCGCAGGGATCGCAATCGGCGACCGGAACGGCACAGGCCGCCGGGGCAGCACAGG
>Ga0209181_10003197_pt1 | contig 25637 bp, 21 predicted proteins | sample MAT05_FD_187208 | JGI IMG/M metagenome (GOLD analysis project Ga0209181, IMG submission 187208) | Freshwater microbial communities from Lake Fryxell liftoff mats and glacier meltwater in Antarctica - MAT-05 (SPAdes) (version 2) | ecosystem: Environmental > Aquatic > Freshwater > Ice > Liftoff...
CCTCGGCCCAGCGGGTTTGGCCCTTCGGCGGTGGGGGTGGCTGGGCGCCCAGCCAGTGACGACCATGTGAGCCCGATGCTGTTCGTGCGGGGCAATCGGCCAGCGAATAGCTCTGTTGGTAGTGCCACAGGCAGTGGGACGGGCGCATCCTCGGGCAGCGGCGGCGGCACAGCCAGTGCTGCGGGGCCGGCGGCGGCGACAGCGACACGACCGGCCGAGAGCGGGCGCGGGCCGTTTACCATCAGCATTGAACCAAAGTCCGCTCCGCAGCTTGCCGGAGGGCCAGAAGCGGAGAATGAGGGTGAACACGAATCGATGGAAGGCGGAGGGGGAGCGGGGCGGCTTGGCATGAGCCCGCAGCGGGTGTTCATGTGGGTGGCGGCGGTGATGTTCTTGGTGGTGATAGTCTGGTATACCGCCAGTTGGCGTGCTCGGTCGGAAACCGAACGGCAGAAGCAAGAAGAGGTTCGCCGCCAGCATCAGGCGGATCTTGATCAGGCGGCGGCCGTGGCCGCGGCCTTGGGCGGAGCGAGTCCGGCCGGCGGAAACGCTCCGGCCGGTGGCAACACGACCCCTGGAGGCGAGAAGAAGCCGGTCAACCCCAAGCCGCCGAATCCCGAAGCAGCGAAGAAGCCTGAGGCCAAACCTTCGTCCAGTTCATCGGCCTTGGCCCCGTCGTCGATCGCGATCGAGCGGCTTGAAAAGGGATACAACTACCTGATCGTGGCGACCCTCATGCGGAAGGATGCCGACGAGGCGGCCAAATACCTGACAGATCAGGGTGTGCCGATCGCAGTTGTGCCGTCCAGTGACATTGATCCGGCCGACCCGCGCACCAACAATCCGTCCTTCCAGTGGTGGGTCATGGTTCTCCGCGGCTACGCCGGGGCAGAGCTTGGCAAATCGCAGACTGAGCGAACGGCCATCGATGAGAAGGTCAAGAAACTCGGTCGAGCCTGGAAGGTGGAAAACAAGCGTGCGCCGACCGACTTCGGCCAGACTTTCTGGAAGAAGTACGCTGGCAGTTAAGGCTTTTTTCCTGCGTGTGCTGTTCCGGCGGCTCGGCGTCTGTGCTTGTGCTTGCCATTCCTGTTTGTGATAGATTAGAAAGTACCCCATGAGCATCGACCGGTCACTCAAGTCTGGCTCCACCACGGCCTCCAACCGCAGCGTTCTCAGCCGGGCTGAGCGCATCGCCAAGATGATTGAAAACAAGAAGATGGACCCCAAGAACATCAAGGCTCTGAGCCTCCCCAAGACCCGCGTCGGCAAGGCCTAATTTCGGTACGTTCTTCCGCTTTGCAGTTCTGCAGCGCGGCTTCGGCCGCGCTGCTTTCGTTTGTGCTCATCGCCCGTGGCGAGGACCCCGCACGATGGACGTTTTCAAACTCATCTCGACCCGCGCGCACTCGGTAGATGCTTCGGGCATTCGGCGCGTCTCTGAACTCGGCAAAACGCTCGTAGGCGCGATCAATCTCTCGATCGGCCAGCCCGAGTTCCCCGTGCCCATGGTGGTCAAGCAGGCGGCGGTGGACGCGATTCTGGCCGACCGCAATGGCTATACGGCCAATCCGGGCCTTGATGAACTGCGCGGCGCCATCGCACGTCGGTTGCGGGCCGATGTGGGGTGGAACTGCCAGGCCCCCGGCGTGGTGGGTGATTGCGGGCTCATGATCACAGCCGGCACCAGCGGCGCGCTCATGCTGGCGTGCATGGCGGTGCTGAATGAAGGTGATGAACTGCTCATTCCCGATCCGTACTTTGTGATGTATCCGCACTTGGCCGGCATGTGCGGGGCCAAGCCAGTGGTGTGCGATACCTACCCGGATTTTCGCCTCACGGCGGCGCGGGTCGAGCGGCTGATCACGCCTCGAACCAAGGCGCTCATCTACAACTCGCCGGGCAACCCCTCGGGCGTGGTGGGCACTACGCAGGATTGCCGCGAGCTGCTCGAGCTTTGTCGCCGCAAAAACATCCTGCTCATTTCCGATGAGATTTACGACGAGTTTACTTTCAGCGAATCGGCCAATGAACGCTGGGCCGATGGCTCGCGCTCGCTGTGCCCGAGCCCGGCCCGAGTCGGCGGATCGCACGAGGACGTGCTGCTGGTGCGTGGCTTCGGCAAGACGTATGGCTGCACCGGCTGGCGGCTGGGCTACTGCGCCGGACCCAGTGCGCTCATCGAGCAGATGGTGAAGCTCCAGCAGTATTCGTTCGTGTGCGCCCCAACGCCGCTGCAGTGGGGCGTGCTGGCGGCGCTGGATGTGGACATGGCTCCGCAAGTGAAGATTTACCAGAACCGACGCGACCGGGTGGTGGCGCGGCTGTCAAAGTACACGGAAGTGGCCGTGCCCGGTGGGGCGTTCTATGCATTCTTTGCCGTGCCGGCACGGCTTAAGGAAACGGCGCAGCAGTTCTGCGAGCGGGGTATCGCGCAGCACAAGCTGCTATCAATCCCGGGCAAGGTCTTCTCCATCCGCGACACTCATGTGCGGATTTCGTTCGCCGTGAGCGATGCCAATCTGGACCGTGGGCTCGACGCGCTCGAGGCGATGATGGCGTGAGCGATGACCGGGTTAAATGTGCAGCAGGCACGCTTGACGCGGCGAGACACTTCTGAGCAGAGCTGACTGGAGCTGAGCAGATCAGGCCATCGGCTGCAAGCGGTAGAGCACCACCAGCAGCGCTCCAACCCCAAGCACGGTGAGCGCGATCGTGATGATGATGATGCAGGGGGCGAAGAGCGCCTGCACCTTGCGGACAGCCGGGAACATGATGGCGACAACGGCCACCAAGGTGAGCAGACCGAGGAATCCGAACACTCCCTGAACCCCGCTGATCGGTGTGCGGGCGGCATCTTCGGCGAGGGTGGCAAGGTTGGAAATCGGCATGGGGAAGGCTCCGTCGGATGAATCGTTCAATCTTTGGCGGCGTGGGCCGCGAAACCAAGTGGCGTATTCTCCTAACAATCGGGTGCTGTTACCACCTCTTTGGAACGATCCCATGCATGTACCGTGTTTTGCGTTTCTCGCTCGTTTGACCGCGCTCACCCCGCTCACGGCTTTGCCGCTGATCGCTGCCTCGGCAAGCGTGCTGGGCGGATGCGTGTCGTTCCAGAGCGCCAACTTCAAGTCCTCCTCGTCGGCGACGCTGACCCACGTGGCGGGCATGCCCGTTTCGGTGGCGACTGAGAACGGCCGGATCGTCGTCGAGGCGGCGCAGCGGGCCGATGTGCAGAGTGTCCAGATCAGCGCTGAGGTTCGGGCCACGACGCAGGAGCGGGCCGACACGACAGAGATCGTCGCCGAGCGCGACACAGACGGGCGGCTGCGCGTGAGCGTGGCGTGGCCCGATGGGCAGCGAATCTCGGGCGAAGGGTGCTCGATCACGATTCTGCTCCCTGATGCGAGCGGGCTCGACCTGCGCACCAGCAACGGGTCGGTCACCATTCGTGGCTGCGCCGGGCAGGCCACTGTCGTCACCAGCAACGGACCGATCGAAGTCACCGACCACGCCGGGGTCGCCAAACTCAAGACCTCCAACGGCGCGGTGACGGTGACGAATCTGTCGGGCGCACTGAACGTCGATACAGCCAATGGCCGCATTGTGGGCACCGGCCTGGGTGGGCCCGTCGATGTTCACACCAGCAATGGTCCGGTGTCGATCACGCTGGCGGATTCATCGGTTGGTCCGGCGGACATCCGCACTTCAAACGGCAGCGTGAAGTTCTGCCCGGGAGGCACGTTTACAGGAGATCTCTCGATATCGACGAGCAACGGGAGCATCACGCTTCCGAGCGAGGGCGGGGCGATGCGGGTGATCGAGAAGAACAAGACCTCTGCGAAGGTGTCGTTCCGGATGGGCCCCATCGCTCAGCCCGAATCGGTCATCCGCACCAGCAACGGCGCTGTGACGGTCGAGTGAGCGGGGGCGAGTTCCTGCCGCCGGCCGGGGGCCCGGGCTGATCAGATCCCGTCACCCACACCCACGCAGATGCCCGATTCGACCACGGTGGGATTGGCGAACGTGAACGTGTTCATTTTCGCGATGGGCGGCGAATAGATGTGCAGCGTGACGAGGTCCTGCCCTTTGGGCTGCATGTTGGCCACCATGTGAATATCCGGGTCGTCCGCCGAGCAGATGTAGCCGGCGGCCATCGACGTGGTCGTCACCGGGCAGACGAGCCCTGAGTCGGTGGGCTGGAAGCGGATCTCGGTGCCTGTGCCCGCCACGACTTTGAACACGCACGAGTTGCCGCGATGGTCGTGGATCGGAGTGCTGTCGCCGCTGCGCCAACACAGGGCCAGGAGTTCAAAGTGTTCTGAACGCGCGATGGTGTTGCGCTTGTACCCGCGCTCGCCGAAAATGCACACGGGGGCGATGTCGGCGGCACACAGGTCGGTGGTTTCGAGCAAGCGCGAGAGCACGGCGAGGTCGGCGCGACCTTCGAGCGATTCGAGATACTCGATGAGATCCGCGAGCTTTGGAAACGCCTTCTTTGGACAGGGGTCAGATGGAGTCATGGGGGGCAAACCTCACAGGCGATTGAATGCCTCAAGCATACCACACATTCCGGCGCAAGTGCCGAACGCCGTCGGGCCTGATTATGGCATGATCGTGCGTTATCAGTCCTTCGCGGCTCCGCCGTCAATCGGGCTTCGTCTCGACTACGAGCGCATCGGCCAGGTACGCGAACTGTTCGAGCGTGTTGTAGAGGTGGGCGCTGAGCCGCACGTATCGCACCGGCGGGGCCGGGAACGGAATGATCGGCACTTGGATGCCGAATTTGGCGATGAGCCGGTCTTGCAGCGGGTCGTGATACTTGGTTGGTTGCTGCTGCTCTTGGGAAGTACGGGGTGCGATCGGCACGGCGGCCATGGCACCGAGCATGTGGTCGGGTGCCGCGGGAGGCGTTCCGAGCCGCTCGCAGAGCAAGTCACGCGCGGCGAGCACCAGCGCTCGATTGCGGCGCATGATCTCCTGCCAGCCACCGGGAACGAGCGCCGCGACGGCGTCAATGGCGGTGGGGGAGGCCAGGAACGGGGAGTAATCGAGCGAACCGATGTAATCGAACTCAAGGCGGAACCGCGAGCGGTCGGTGCGGGTCGCGTTGAGGCCGTGGCTGACAATGAGCGGGTGCACGTGCGCCTGGCGTGCGGGGTTCACGTAAAGAAACGCTGAGCCCTTCGGGGCGCAAGCCCATTTGTGGAAGTTGCCGGTGTAGTACGTGCAGCCCATGGCCGCGAGGGCCGCGACGTTGACGGGCAGGAAGCCGGGGGCGTGTGCGCCGTCAATGAGCACGTCGATCCCACGCTTCTTCGCCTCGCGTAGCACCTGCTCGATCGGAAAGATCACACCCGTCGGGCTTGTGATGTGCGAGATCATGACGAGCCGGGTGCGCTCGTTCATGCCGCCACAGATGGCTGACGCGACCTCGTCCGCAGACTTCACCGGAAAATGAAGCGACGGGGTCAACAGCTTCGCCCCGGCACGTTCGGCTACCACGCGGAGCGCGTTGTTGCACGCGTTGTACTCGTGATTGCTCGAGAGGATCTCGTCACCGGGCGAGAGCCGCAGCGAGGTGGCCACCGTGTTCACGCCCGCCGTGGCGTTCTGGACAAACGCAAAGTCATCGGCAGGGCAGCCAACGAAGGCCGCCATCCGGAGCCGTGCGACATCCATGAGCGGCTCGAGCTCTTCCACGAAGTAGCGGATGGGCTCGGCCTCCATCTGCCGGCGGAGCCGGGCCTGCTCCTCGATCGCCACGATGGGTGTGGCCCCAAACGAGCCGTGGTTGAGGAAGCACCTCGACGGATCGATTCCGAAGTGCTCAATCAAGGCCGATGGGGAGGGGGAAGGTGTGATGGCAGAAATGGCCGCGCGATCAGGCGCGGGTTTGGAACTATCACGGGCAAAAGTGGCCATAGAAACCACCTCAAAGCAAGCAATGACCCCGACGGGAATCGAACCCGTGTCTCGACCTTGAAAGGGTCGCGTCCTAGCCGTTGGACGACGGGGCCATATAGGAACAAGGATGATAGGAACCCAGTTCGCTTTCGTCATCTGTTTTGCTGTTGTTTGGGCCGTTTTGCCCCTCGGCGGCCGGCTGGGACTTCACCCGCTTGGCCCTCGCGCCGATAACGAAGGCATGGCCACTTCAACTACTCCCGTGCCAACCGGTTCGCCGCTCTTCGCTTCGCCCGCGTTCCGCGTGATGCTCGCCTTCGGCGTGCTGGGCACGTTCGCTTTCGTCGCATCGACCTTCGGCCCCCGCGGCACGAAGGCCGCGCCCCCCGGGGTGGCGCCCGCGCTCAACGCGCCGCGCCCGTGGGAGAAAATGAACTTTGCCAAGCCTGCCGACGAAGGTGGCGAGTCAATCGCCGAGGCGGCCACGGTCCGCGCGCCGCTCAACAACAGCAAGGGCTGGCCGCTACTCGGATCGCTCCGCGGCAGGGCTGACGCAACCTCGGCTGGCGGCCCGGCGGGCTCACCGGTGGTGTGGATCTATTCGTCGCCCAACGGCCCTCGATACACAGTGGTAAGCCCGGCTGGCAAGGTGCTCAAAGAAGACCTGTCTGTGGATGAACTCCACAAGGCATTCCCCGACATGCCGGTCGATCGCATGGCTTTGGAGCCCGCGGATTCACAGTCGACCAAGCTCATGCACGCCGATCAGCCCGAGTGAGGGCGGTGAGAGTTGGGCGAACTCGCGCTTGGCTCCTCGCCGGGCGTACGCTCGGCCGTGCCGGAGCAAGTAGTCATTTTGTGCCCGATGTCGGTGGAACGCTCCGCGATCGCCAAAGCGCTCGCTCGCGCTTCGCTGGGGACCGCCAAGGTCATTCAGACTGGCATCGGCGCTGGCGCGATCGTTTCGGCCGCCAAGGTGCATGCGGGCGCTGCGGCGCTGATCCTGGCTGGCGTCGCGGGTGGGCTTCGCGAAGTGGCGGATGTGCCGCCGCTGGGGGCCATTGTTGACGAGCGCGGCGCGGCTTACGACGATTTCCTGGGTCGAGTTGCCGGCGGAGTCACGCTGGTCGGTGTTGATCGCATCGTTGACACGCCCGCCGCGAAGCTGGCGCTGGCGCACTCCACGGGGGCATCCATCGTCGATATGGAGTCGCACGCGTTTGCGGCGTGTTGCCGGTCGCTGGGGGTTCGATGGGGCGTTGTCCGCGGCGTCTCGGACACGCCCAGCGAGACGCTTCCGGCCGAGATTTTGGGATGGATCACCCCTCAAGGCAACACACGGGTGGTTCGGGCGGTGTGCGACATGGCGCTCTCGCCGTCGCACATTCCGCACATCATGCGGTTTGCCCGCCGCTCGCAGCGCGTGCTTCCGCAGGTGGGTGATCGTGTCGTTGAGCTTGTTCGATCACTGGCCCACTGACCGGCGCGTTGACTGGCCCGTTGACTGGCCCGCCGACGTGGGTGGCACGGGCCAGCGGATCGTCGCGAGCAGTTGCTGCACGGCGAAGTACGCGGGCTTCGGCCGGCCGGCACTATCGACCAGTGACCAAGAAGGGCCGGCCCACGCGTCGTTGAGTTGCCAGATGAGCGCGCCCGAGCACCGCTCGCGATGCGCGAGCAGCCACGACAGATGCGAGACCAGCGCGCGGGCCTGAAGTTCCTGGCCGGCAGCGTGCCAGCGCGTGAACGCGGCCTCGGGCGACTCGCCAGCGCGCGGCGCGAACAGATCGTGCGTGGCGAACGGCTCGGTGAACCAGCGGGAGTTGCCGCCCGGGCCGCGCTGACGCGTTTGCAGCCAAGGGGCACCCATCGCCAAGGCGGAAGGGCCGAGTGCTTCGGTGAGTGTCATGATCGAGGGGAGCGATTGCTGGCCGAACTCGCTACAAAACAGCGGGACCGGTGGCCGGTCGCTGATGAGGTCGATATCCCAGGTATGGCGATCACCGGGCGCGAGTTCGTTGGGAGCGGTGGTCGAATCACCAGACCAGGGCGAGTTGGGCCAGTAGGGCCGGGCAGGATCGAGTTCGTTCATCAGCCGCGGGAGCATCTCAAACCAGTATGCGCGTCCCCACGTCTGTTCGGGCGGGAGTTTCTCTTTGAAACCCCAGTTGGCGTGCGCCCAGACACATTCGTTGCCGCCGCACCAGAGCAGAATGCTCGGATGGCCTGACAATCGCGCGATCTGATGGCGGGCCTCTTGCTCAATGAGCGACCAGATCGGCTGCTCTTCGGGGTAGCAGGCACAGGTAAACATGAAGTCTTGCCAGACGGCGATGCCAAGTTCGTCGCAAAGCTCGTAAAACCACGCCGGTTCATAGCGGCCACCGCCCCAGATGCGGATCATGTTCATGCCAGCTTCAGCAAGCTGCACGAGGCGTGGGCGGACCCGCTCGGGCGTGCGATCGCGCGGCCAGAGGCCTTCGGGGATCCAGTTCGCTCCCACGCACAGAATATCAACCGAGTTAGCCTGCACCGAGAAGGCCGGGGAGCCGTCGGCGTTTGTGCGGCGCAGCGATGCAGTGCGGAGGCCGATGCGCTGTTTCGCCGATCCAAGCGAGGCCTTACTAGACCGGCTCGCATCGATCGTGCGAAGTTCACACGAGAGTTGGTGCAGCACCGGCTTGCCATATCCCCGCGGCCACCAGCGCTCGTCGCTCCGGACTTCCAAGTTGACCGTGACGCTTCGGGCCCCTGGCGTCGGCAACGCGCGGCCGCGGACCGGCGGCGAAGCGGGATCGCCTGAATGTTCGAAGGTCAGTTCGAGTTCGAGTTGGTCGTCGGACATCGCCCGATGCGACCAGACCAGGCCAGCGTGAACCTGCACATCCCAGCGTGTCTTGGCCTCGGCCGCGTCTTCACAGTCGGCAGGAGGCAGTTCAAGAACGACCGTCCGCGGTGATTCGAGGCGCGCGACCGACCACGCTTCGAGCCGGACTCCGCCGCCGATCCCGCAGGTCGCCACCTTCGGGCCCCAGTCCCAGCCGAAGTTGCTGGCGCACTTGCGAATGAAGATGAAGGGATCCCAGTCCCCGTTCACCGGGCGCGGGCCCAGCCGCTGGGCCTCTTGACGCACGTGCGACAGTGCGCTTCGCAGCACCACGCGGATTTCATTCTGCCCGGATTTGAGGCTGACGCCCACACTCCAGCGGTGCGGCGTGAACTCGTTGGCTGCGATGCCGATATGTATGCCATTCACCCAGACCTCAGCGAGGGTGTCCAGCCCTTCGTCGAAGACCAGATCGATCTCCTCGTGATCGAACAGGTCCGGTGGCGCGACGAACGTGCCGGTGTACTCCCAGTCGGTGAGCGATACCCAGGTGGCGGCGGCTTCGTTGGTGCCCGCGTTGACGTCGCCGATCAGCCCAGCATCAAGAAGGTCGGTGTGTACGCAGCCAGGCACGGTGGCGGGGATGAGCCGCGTGCCAACGGACGGTGGGATCACGCCCTCGCTCGGCAGAGCACGAACGGTCCAGCGGGCAGATTCGAGGGCGAAACGAAGAGGCACCCGGGAGGGTAACCGGGTTCACTGTCCGGCCGCGTAAACGGACCACCGGCCTGGCAAAAACGACAGCGAGCCGTGACCGCGTGCCCCCGGGGAATCCTCCCCGGAATGGCAAACAGTCACGGCTCGCTGCAAGGAACGATAAACGGTGCCGTTACGGCTGGATCAGGCGGCCTTGCGGGCGATGCCGCGGCCGGAGTTGAAGCCGTAGTTGAACTTCGAGGAGTTCTTGAACGAGAAGCCCTTGTTCGACTTGGTGTTGAACTTGAAGGGATTGTTCTTCTTGGTGGTGTTCTTGAACGTGTTCTTCTTGGCCGGGTTGGTTTTGAAGTTGGTCCGATTCGTCCGCGTCGACTTCTTGTTGTTCTTGAAGGTCGAGGGCGAGAAGTGGCCGACCGTGCTTGAGGCCTTGCGGTTAAACTTGGCCATGCTGGTGCGGTTCTTGCGGGTCGAGAACGCCTTGGTGGCTGAGCGGTTGAAGCTCTTCTTGGTGGCGTTCTTCTTGAAGGCCGACTTCTTGAACGAAGCCTTCTTGAAGGTGTTCTTGCGGGCCGAGGTCTTCGTCGTGCGGCGGGACGTCGTCCGCTTCGCGAACGTCTTCTTCGTGTTCTTCTTGGTCACTTTGCGGCTCTTGGGAGCAGCGAAGCGGCGCTTCGAGGCCGTCTTGCGGGTGGTTTTGTTCTTGGTGCTGGTGCGCTTGCGGGTGTTCGTCGGCATGATCTGCTCCACAGCCGGTGCGTGTTGCCACCGGCGGGTTGAGTCACCGAGCGAACTTCGCCCGGCCTGATGAGTGACGGCCCGTCGCCAACGCGGCAACACCGTCATGGGGGTGGGCATCGGCATAAACAGACCTTGGATTTAGTTCTTGGAACTCCAATATCAAGATTCTCTTGATTTCAGCATTTCCGATCCAGCCCGGCCCCTGGCCAGGCCGTGGCAACAATGAACGAATGATCAACGGTCCCGGCATTTCGGCCCGCGATAGCCATTCGTTCCCGCCCGATTGGTCGCAGATCGTGGTGCGCACCGCCCGGCTGACCCTCCGCCCGCTGCAGGAGGGCGATCTCGCAGCCTCCACCGCCGCGCTGCGCGCCAGCGAGGCGCACTTTGCCCCGTGGTTGCCTGCGGCGGCGGATATCGGGATTGATTCAGTGGAGTCGCTGGCCCAACGGCAGTTTGACCAAGCCCGCTCCAGCCACGCCGATCATTCCGCATGCCGGGTCGTGGGGGTCGACAGTCACGGTCGGTTGGTCGGGGCCTTCAACCTCAACAACATCGTCCGCGGCGTTCTTCAGAACACAGACGCGGGATGGTCGGTCAATACCGGATTCACCCGGCAGGGCTTCGCGACCGAGGCCATGGCCGCTATGCTGCGATTGGCCCTTCTGCCCCAGCCGCGCCCGGCCGAGCCGCTGCGGTGGGGGGGTGCGCACGGGCTCGGGCTCCACCGGGTTCAGGCGGCAATCATCCCCGCCAATACGGCGAGTCTTGGCGTGGCCCGAAAACTCGGGCTCCGCCACGAGGGCCTCGCCCGTCGCTACGTGAAGATCGCTGGCCTCTGGCAGGATCACGATTTGTTCGCCGTCACTTCTGAGGAACTTGCTTCGCTTCCAATCGTCTGACGCCAGCCGCATCGTCCGCCATGTCCGCACTGCCCTCCAAGCCGCCAAACGCTCCAACCTCTCCGGCCGAGGCTGTAGCGTGCCTCCAGGCGGCACTCTCAGTTCGCCCTGGGTTCCATCGCGTGAACTTGGCCGACGCCGCGGGCCTGATCCTCGCCGAGACGGCTCGCACCGATCGTCCCCATCCTGCCGCGGCTCTGTCGGCGATGGACGGCTTTGCAATCCAGTTCGAATCGCTTCGTGCCGGACCGATCCCGGTGTCCGCCACGGTTCGCATCGGCCAGAACCCGCCAACGCTCGTGCCCGAGTCCGCGGCACGTATCGTGACCGGCGGGGGTGTCCCGGCCGGCGCCAACGTCGTGATCAAGCGCGAGGATGTTCGCGAGTCGGCGGATGGCACCTGGATCGAGTTGAGCGAGCACGCGATGAAAGCCGTGGTGCCCGGTCAGCACATGCGGGCGACGGGCGAGAATGCCCCGCAGGCCGCCGTGATCGCTGAAGCTGGAGCCGTGATTACTCCTCCGCTGGCCGGCGCCCTCGCCACGTTTGGCTACGCGCAGCCGCTGGTTTACAGGCCGCTACGAATCGCAGTGGTCTTAACGGGTGACGAACTGCTCGGCGTATCGGAAGCGCCCACTCCATATCAGATTCGCGAGAGCAACGGCCACACCCTTTCGGCGTCGCTGGGGCGCTATCCGTACCTCGCGATGGAGAGCATCCGCACCGCAGGCGATGATCTGGTACCCACGACCAAGGCGCTCGTCTCGGCGCTCGAGGCGGCCGATGCAGTGGTCCTCACCGGGGGCGTGAGCATGGGCGACCGCGACTGCGTTCCCGACGCCATCCGGTCGCTGGGTGGTCGAATCGTGTTCCACAAACTCCCGCAGCGGCCGGGCCGCCCGATCCTCGCGGCGGTCATGCCGGGCGGCCAGCCGGTATTCGGTTTGCCCGGCAACCCGCTCAGCACACTCGTGACGACGCGACGCATCGTGCTGCCGGTGCTTGCACACGTTGCGGGGGCTCGGCGTTTGCCCGCACCGATGCTCGTTTCGCTCACCTTTGCGATCAATGCTCCGATCGCGATGTGGTGGCATCGCTTGGTTCGCATTGTCGATCCGGGGTTGGCCGAACTCATTGACCTCACCGGTTCAGGTGATGTGCCCGCCGCGGCCACCAGCGACGGTTTTGTCGAGGTCGCGCCTCGGGCCGTCGGAACTGGTCCATTTGCCTTCTACGCCTGGTAGCAATGCCGCTTCTCTTCGTTGGAACTCCTGCAAGATCTCTCCCATGTCCATCCGCCCCACCAAGTCTGCCAATGTTCTTTCGCACGTTGACGCCACCGGCCGGGCCGCGATGGTAAACGTGTCGGCCAAGGCGATCACCGAGCGCACCGCCAGAGCGGCCTGCGAAGTCCGGATCTCGGCCGAACTTGCCCGCGCCATTCGCGGTAACGCCGTCAAGAAAGGCAGCGTGCTCGACGTCGCTCGCATCGCCGGCATCCAAGCCGCCAAACGTACCGGCGACCTCATTCCGCTTTGTCATCCACTCGCGCTTGATCATGCCGGAGTGGACCTCACAATGACGAAGAATGTGATTCACATCGTCGCAACGGCCACGACCAACGCGCGGACCGGCGTTGAAATGGAGGCCCTGACCGCCGCCGCCGTCGCCGCCCTCACGGTGATCGACATGGGAAAGGCCATCGACAAGCACATGGTGATCAGCAACCTCCGCGTGATCGAGAAACGCGGCGGACGGAGCGGTGAATGGCATGAATGACCGCTCGCACCAGCCGGGGTCGGCACGAACCGTTGCCTCCACGCCCAGCGTACCGTCAACTATGGTTCGCGTGCTCCAAGCCGCGGTGCTGGCCTTGGCCGCGTTGGTGTGCGGCGGATTGGCCGGCGCCCGCCCCGCCAGCAGGCAGCCCCCCGCGTTGCCCGCAACCGGGCCCCTCGACCTTCAGCCGGTCGATTTGCGGGTCTCAACGCTTCGCCGCGTCGATCAAGGCACGGCGGACATCGGCCCCCTCAGCACGCCCGGGCGGGAGCTCTTGCGTGTTGAGCTTCGCCAAGAGGATGATTTTCGCTCGCTCTACCAGATTCCGGCCTCGGCCAGTTCACCGTTTGCGGGGTGGTTCGTTCGTCGCGCCGGCGGCGTGTGGGCCGTGTTCCCGCGTTCGACCTATGTGGGAGGCCGTTTCGGGCCGGTAGCCACCGTTCCGCCCGGCACGCAGTACCTGCTTCGCCCGCCCGATGGGTTGTTGCCTGAGGGTGCCGACAACTCAAGCTCCCCGTCACCGTCCGTTTCGACCGACATGAACACGAGTCTGTCAACCGCGATCGACACACGCATTATCGAACCCGCCACCAAGGCAGCCGAGCGGCCAACCGACACCCGCGAGATTCTGCCCGGGTTCGACCGAACGCCGCGGCCAGAAGCGACGGCGCAGGCTTCGCACGCGGCCATCAAGCGTGACAGCTTGATGTTGCTCACGAGCCCGAAAGAACGAGACGCGATTATCGCGCGACTCATCAGTGGCGCAGAGCGATAGCCGCAACTGGCACAGAATCGCTCGGCCAGCAGACTCAACAGTCTTCGGGATCAGATTTTACCGAAGCGACCGTTAGCCTCACGCGCGGCGGCGACGCTTGGCCGTCACGAGGCCAGCAAGGCCGAGCAGCGCTGCGGCGCCCGGAGTGGGCACAAAGTTCGTGAAGACACGATACGCGGCGTTGGTGTTCGTCGCCAGGATGGGGAACGGCGACGCTCCCGCGTACTGCACATGCAGCGCGTCGTCAATGGTGCCAACGGTGACCGTGTTGCTGCCGAACACGAAGGCCTCCGAGCCGAAGGGCCCGCCAACGGCGACTACTGAGAAGTAGTACGGGCCGGGCATAAGCATCGGGCTGGCACCGGCCATATCGATGTTCACAAGAAAGGCACCAGCGGGGAAGAACCCGTCGCCAGCGTTGGGCAGCGGATACGGGCTCAGCGTCACCGGGCCTGCGCCCGGATTGCGAAGGAAGATTTGGGAGAAGACGTCGCCGTTTTCCTGGGTCGCAAGCACCGCGGGATTGAACGAGAACACGTTGACACGGAAACCGGCGGGCATGCCCGTTCCGCCGAAGCCGAAGACGGCTTGGACCTGCGTGAGCATCGTGCCATTGCCGGGCCCGGCAAGTCCGTCAAGCTCAAGATCGTCGACCATGCCTGTGAGGCCAGCCTGGCTCACAAATGTGCCGGTGCTTGAACCGCCGGTGATGTTGTCGATGACGACGCTGGCATCGACCGCCGAAGCGAGCAAGATCGCCGGAACTGAGAACGCCAGATAGATTGCGCGCATTTGTCTCTACTCCTTGGACTGCCGCTTCCTGGAATCCCAGATTGCAGCGTCACTCTATACTAACCATATCACAGCTCGAGCGAAACGCCACCCCGTATCGTGAGTTTGACGCCTTTCGCTGACCAAATGAGTCCGCAAACGCGATTTGTGCGGATCATGTTTGGGCGGTGGACTGGAGGAGTAAGAGCACGGCGTGAAACTCAGAGCCATGTTTCTTCTCGTGGAGGCGCAAAAGTCCGGCCAACTGAAGTGCTCGGCGAGCGGCGTCTCGGGCCGGCTGCGTCTCTCCGAGGGCGATGTTGGCCCGAACGAGCGAGACGTGACCGTCGAAGGAATCGCGGGAGAATACATACTTGTTGGCCGAGCAGAACTCCACAAATGCGCTGGCTGCGACCTTGGCTTCTTTCCATCGCGCCAGCCGCACGTACACGACGGCGAGGTTTGACTGCAGAGCCGCCACGCTGCGCTTCTGGCCGAGTTCTTCAAGCACCTTTGACGCCGTTGAGAGCACCTCGGCGGCTTCATCAAGGCGGCCCATTTCGGCGAGCACGCTGCCCCGCTTGCCGATGCAGCGAGCCATGTTGGCCTTGTCACCCAGTTCGCGGAAGACGCGCTCGGCCTGCACGCTGCACACCAGCGCGCCCTTCGTATCGCCCTTGGCCTGCAAGGTCGCGTTGCGATTGCCGATGATCACGGCGCACGCCGCGGAATCGCCAATGCTCCGCGCGTGCTTCTCGGCCTCCGCAAAGCACGCAAGCGACTCGTCCAAGCGACGAAGCTCGCGCAATGAGCGGCCTCGGTTGTTCAGGTTGGCGGCAAGGCCGGTGGCGCTCCCGATCGCTTTGTTGATGCGCTCGGCCTCGGCGAACGCCGTCAGTGCGTCCTCGTGGCGGGCCCAGAGCTGAAGAATCATGCCCTTGCCGCCCATGTGTCTGGCCAGGCCGGTCTGATCAGCGCGTCCGACGGCGTTTTTGCACGCCGTTATGGCCCGCTCGTGAAGCTCCATGGCCTCGTCAAGCCGAGAAGAGCGTCGATATGCCTCGGCTTGATTGGCGAGCACGTCAGCAACGACCGCCAGTTGCGATGCGTCATCGCCGAGCCTGCCGGCAATACCGGCCGCCTTGTCGGCGAGTTGCTCGGCTTGCTTGGAATCACCGAGCGACTGCACCGCCCGCGAAAGCGCCACGAGCAGGCGCGCGTGGCGTGCCGGACCGACTTGCTTAAGCGCTTCTTCGCTCTTCTCGGCCGCAGCAAGCACGCGTTCCAAGTCTTCGCGGCGCTGGCTTCCAGCGGTGCGAACGGCCAGCGTTGGCGCGAGAAGCACCGCCGCTTCCGCGGCTTCGCCATGCCGACCGGCCGCCAACATTCGATCGATGACCGCCAGCAGGTTGTCTTTTTTCTGCTCGATGGCGTCGAGCGCATCGACCATGCCCGGCCCGAGCCGACGTGACTCCCACTGCGCCGCATACTTGAGGTAGTACGCCGCGTGCCGGTCGATCACCGCCGCGTCGATCCCGCCTTTACCTTCGCCAAACTCGCGGACAGACCGAAACATGTGCAGAAGCGTGCCCTGCTTGGTTTCCCGCGTCGTCAGCAAACTTTTTTCGCGCAGCATCTGCACCGCGTCCATCGCAAACGGCGCATCGGCAAACGCCATCAGGTCAATCACCGCCTCCGCCGCGTCAAGCGAGAACCCGCCCCGGAAGGCGCACGCCTGCATGAACGCCGCCTTCTCCCAGTCGCTCAGCAGTTCAAACGACCACTCGATCGCCGCCGCCAGCGTTTGGTGCCGCTCGGGAATATCACGGCGGGAGCTGCGCAGGAGCTGGAACTTCTGGGCGATGCGGCCGAGCATCTGGCCCGGCGTCATGATCTTGACCCGGGCCGCCGCGAGCTCGATCGCCAGCGGAATGCCCTCGAGCTCTGAGCACAACCGCATCACATCAGACGCGTTCTCTTCGGTCAGTCGGAATGTCGGTGTCGCCTCGCGGCCGCGCTCAACAAAGAGTTTGACGGCGTCGTAGGAAGCGGCGATCGACACGACCCCGGCGCCCGGGCTGCCGTCTGATGCGACATCAGCCAGAATCGCCGCTGCCGCTTCTTCGCCGCCGTCGCGGGCCGGAATGCCCAGCGGCAGCAGGCGGTACTCCGTCTCGCCTGCAAGGCCGAGCAGCGCCTGGCTGGTAACCAGAAACTTGACCTTCGGGGCCCTGCTCATCCACAAGCCCACCGTTGTGGCCGAAAATGCCGCGACCTGTTCGAAGTTGTCGAGCACCAGCAGGAGGGCCTTGCGGTACTCAAGCACGTTGGCGACAACCTTTTCTGGCGATTCCGTCCCGGAAAGCTGAAGGCCGAGTGCGGCGGCAACGGCTGATGAAACATCTTCGGCGGTCTTGGCGCGGGCGAGGTTGGCAAACCAGACACCCCCCTCAAAGCGGTCGAGGAGCAGGTTGCCCAGCCGCAGCGAAAGCCGCGTCTTGCCGGTGCCGCCCGGGCCGCTCAGCGTAACGGCTTTCACCTTCGGATCGAGGAGGAGTGCGGAAAGCTCGTCAATCTCGCGCTCTCGGCCGACGAACGTGCTCTGCTGATAGGGAAGGTTGGTCGGGAGGCTGGTGAGCGTCGCGATCGCGCCAAACTCGCGCACCGGCAGCCGTGGCGAGATGACTTGAAATATCCGCTCGGGCGCGTCGATGCCCTTGAGCCGATGTTCCCCAAGGTCCGCCAGTTCGATCGAGCCGAGGTCCGACGTTACCAGCGAGCCGCCCGCCGTGATCTCGGTGTGCGACGTGCCGCTCACCAGAATCTGCCCGCCGTGGGCGGCGCTCTCAATACGGGCCGACATGTTCACCATGGGCCCGAAGTAGTCGACGCGCCGTGTCTGCGGGTTCACCTCGGCGATCGGCTCGCCGGTGTGGAAGCCCATGCGCACCATCAGTTCGCCCGTGGAATCAGGCCACCTCTGCGACGAGAACAGTTCCTGAGCAAGCACACAGAATCGCAGGGCGTCCATCGCGTTCGAGAACGCCACCATGAACGCATCGCCAACGGTCTTGACCTCGTATCCGCCGATGGTCTCGATGGCCTCACGCATCAGGCGGTTGTGGAGCTCCAAGACCGGCGCGAACCGGTCTTTGAGCTTCTCCCACAGCGAGGTCGATCCTTGAATGTCGGTAAACACGATCGTCACACGACCCGTCGGCCACGGCGGAGTAACGCCGCCGCTATTCTCAGCGGCGTCGGGCGCTTGCAGGGTGGGAAGGTGGGGGCGGATCATGAACGGACGGACCCAAATCGGCCAATCAGGGCACATGACCGTAGCGGCGTTGTTTCAATGTGAAGCATCCAGAGCCAATGAAAAGCGAGCGACCCGAATGGGTCGCCCGCTGATGGTCTTCGAGATTATCGGCCCGAAGGCCTCGAGTGCCTGCGGCGATCAGCGGGCCGAATCACCCGCCGGGTCGCTGGCAGGAACAGCAGCCGGTGCCGGCTGCCCGAAGAACGAGAACCCGCCGCCGCCAGCGCCGAACATGTTGGTATTGTAAATGTACTGGGCGTCGATCGCCTTGCCGATGCGGATCGCCGCCTCTGACATGTGCGCCGCCGAGTAGGCATCGGCGTTGCCCCGCTTGGACGCATCCTCCAGCTTGACCTTCAGCTCGCGGAGGCGGGCCGTTGCCAGGTTGGAGATGGGCTTGGCGGCTTCACCGCTCAACGCGTTGGGGAACGAAAGGTCGATGAGCCGGTCGATCATCTCGCGCTGCAGGTTGCGACGGATCGACGAGATCATCGGCTGGCGGTTGGTGAACGACCCGCTCTTGGCTGTGTCGATCTCCGAGAAGATCGCATTGCACACGGTGTCGAGCACCTCGACAGCGGTGATCATGTCCTTGTCGGCCGGGACACGGAACTCGTTGTCAAGCACCCGCCGCATCTGCGCCGGGTTGATGAGCATGGTGAGCGCCGATGACTGCACGCCGGCGATCTGGTCGTGAACCGCCCACTCCGGGTCACCCCGGCCCACGCCGGGGTCTTCGGCCCGGTCAACCGTAAAGTACTTGATCAGCTCGGGCGTCAGGCCGAACGACTCGTCGTTGAAGGCCGTCTCGATCACGAACTTGAGAGCCTCGCGCTGCGTCTCGGCGGGCACCACGTCGATGGGCGGGCGACCGTTGGGGTCACCCTTGCGGTCGCGATACACGCGGGCCGCACCGACCCAGTTGCTCATGATCGAGATGCCGTCCATCTGCATCCCCAGCGAGAGCTGGTACCCGCGACGGGCCTTGCTCCAGCTCTGGCCATCACGAACAAACTTGTCGAGCACCCGGGCCCGGGCGCTTTTGGCCAGCTCCACCCGCGCCTTGGCGTAGTCGAGGGGGTTGGCCGCAAGGTCGTAGCGGCGCACCGTCGCGTCCATCCCGCCGGCATCTTCATCGCTGCCGTACTGCAGTTCGGGTTCCGCCGCGCGACTCGCCACCTTCTTCGGATCGCCGCTCCCGTAACCATACTCGATGGCCCAGAAGTCGTACGCCCCGAGGTTGAGCTGCATGTAGTCGCCCTGAAGCAGCGATTTGTCGAGGCAGACGTTGACGGGGTTGTAGTCCATCACGCTGGTCGTGTAGGCCCGTTTGCCCTTGAACGCCTCGCTGTTGATGTCCTTGTAGGAGTAGATGCTCGAGGCCTTGAAGTTGTGGCGCAGGCCAAGGGTGTGGCCCACCTCGTGCGCGACGAGATCGGCCAGCGACGGCCCGACAAACCATTCGGGAATGCCGTCGATGAGATCAACAGGTTCCTTCTTCTTCTCGTCCTTTTTCTCGTCTTTCTTGTCGTCGTCTTTCTTGTCGTCGTCCTTCTTGGGCTCATCCTTCTTGGCCGCGTCCTCGGGCGGCTCTTCGCCAAACATATCGAAGAGCTCCATCGCCATCCGCATGACGCCCATATCCACCGACTTGCCCTGCGCGGCAAGGCAGTTGCTGGCCGAGAGCGCCGCGCTGCGGCCGCCCCATTCGGCCAGACCGTCGGTCATGGAACCGTCCGAGATGGCCACGCCGCCGAACCGCGTGATGCCGCGGGAACTCTGCATCGCGGCCCGCTCCTGAGCGAGCTGGTGCTTGACCCTCTCGCGTTCTTGCGGGGCCGCGAGCCGAACTCGCGGGTCCCACTCGGGACGCCCGGCCAGCCATTCAACGACCTCGTCGTTCATGCCGCGCATCGCGATATCGGGGATGATCTCGTTGCTCTGTGTCCAGAAGGCACGGATCCATCCGTCGGTGAGCACCACGTCGGCGTCAAGAATCTCGCCCGTCAGCGGGTTCACGCGGCTGGGTCCGATCGCCGTCGAGATGTCGTTGCTGACCCAGCGGATGAAGTTGTACTGCGAATCTTCGGGGTCCTTGTCCATGTGCTGGCCGGTGGCCTTGTCCTGGATCCGGACCTCGATGGCATCGACAATGCCGACCTTCTCGAAGGCCTTGTTCCAGAACTGCACGCCGTCACGTATGTAGCGGCGATAGCGGATCGGGACGGTGTGCTCGATGTAGTAGACGATGGGCTGCTTCGGAGGGCTGAGCTTCAGCTTCGGGTCGGCCTTCTCAATGTTCCAGCGGTTGATGTAGCGGACCCACTTCTCGTCTTCCTTGAACTTGCCCAGGTCTCGGTACCACGTCTGGAAGTACCCAACCCGCTCGTCAGCTGCTCGCGGCGTGTAGCCGGTGTTCTCTGGAATGTTGCGGATCGAGTAGTAGAACGTCTTGAGGAGCCCGCCGGCGGTGGGCATCTCGAAGGCGATTTCCATGTTGTCTTTGAAAGCCTTGGCCTTCTTGATCGTTGCGAGCGAGGGGTTCGAGCCGCCCGCGCCGCCGCCGCCCATGAAACCGCCGCCGCCGAAGAAGCGACCGACCTGGCCGGAGAAGAGTGCATCGGCGTCGATGATCGGTCCGCCAGCGGGGCTCATCGCCAGGATGGGGACATCGACGAGTACGCGATCGGTGAACACCCGATCCACGCCGATCTTGCTCTCATTGTCACCAGTCGAGCGATTCTGGATTTGCGGCGCGACGAGGGCGAGCCGCTTGTCATAGCGCTTCCAATAGGCGTAAATCGACGGACCTTGGAGACCAGCGAAGGTCTCGCCCGTCGAGATCGTCATCGCGATCAGGTGCTTCTGTCGCGCAAACTCGCGCGGGAACTCAAGGAGCATCTGCTGGTCTTTGTCGCGCGTGTAGAGGGTGAGCAGAGTCGTATCACCCGGGGGGCCGTTCACCTTTGTGTAGCCTTTGATAACGTCATTGAATGGGGGGAAGTCGGGCTTCTCGCCAGCCGCGGGCGCAGCGGCATCATCTTGCGCGAAGGCCACGCGCGCCGTGGTGCCTGAAAAGGTCAGCAGCCCGCCGACAGTCAGGGCAAACGCCAGTTTCATGCCGCTCGTCATAGATGCTCCGCTTGATGGTCGCCGCTGGCGGGCGGTGGCCCGGCGCGGCACGGTGGGGGATGGAACAAACAGCTCGCCCGCGCGATCAACCCGCCGGGCACTCGGCAAGATGGTACCGCCATCCAAGCGCGGCGTTGCTGGTTTTGTAAGGTCCGGTCCTTCCCCCCAAGATCTGGCGGGTGGCAGCGCGCCGACCAGTTCGATCACCCGCCTGCCGCGGCCCGCCGCAGCCCCGATTGGGCGTCGGTTTGTGTTTGGCATTCATGTCCCGCATTTGGGGCCTTGCCAGGGTCACCGATGCAAAAAAGAAGCCGGGCGGGGGCCCATACCCCGCCCGGCTTGCACAAGGAGCCACCAGCTTTTTTGCCCCGCTCGCGTCAAAGAGCGGGGCGTGTTCCGGTGATTCCGCACGCCACAGGTTCCCCCATGACGGCGGCAGGAGTCATCCCATCCGTTTGGCTCCCGAGGCGTCACTCCCGGGGGCCCGAAGTCTCTGGTTCAAGATCAGGTCTTTCTCGTCCGTTGTAGTTGAGATGACTAAGCAGTTACTTGGCACTGGCGTTCGTCTGCGCCAGGTTTATTCGTCGTCGTTCTCGCCGCTGGACTCTTCGGTCGTGTCGGCGGGGTTGGCCTGCTTCTCCAGGAGCTTGCGGAGATAGGCATTCTCGCGGCGGGTGGCCTCAAGGTCAAAGAGCACATACTTGATCGAAAGCCGCAGGTAATCGAGAGAGTCCTGCAGGTCCGTCACCGTCCTCTTCATCCGGTCGTGGCGGTCGCGGGTTTCTTCCGCCAGCTTGGTGAGCGTCTCCTGCTTCTCGGGGGTCAGGCCGCCGATTTGTTTGATGAGATCACCGAGTTTGCCCTGGAAATCTTGCTCGTTCATGGATGACTCCTCTTTCTCTTCTTTTGTCCCACCGGATTGTGCAAGCCGGCGAGAGTTCGTATTTGTCGTTCGTGACTCACTGTCACGGCGACAAGAAGAGATAAACGAAGAGCGTGCCAGCGTGGGCCGGCATCGTGGCACAGCGCGCAACTGATCCTGGCGATCCGGCCCGAGGGCCATAAAAGAGCCTGTGCAGAGCACAATACCAAGGTTCAGACACGCGCCGCGTCCGAGAGCATTCCTGGCCGCCCCTGTGATGGCCGGTCCGTTTATTCCGTGTGTTGCCGCTGGTCAGCGCAGGGCGTCCAGCCGCCTCAACAGTTGCTGTGCGCTGCGGGGAGCTGTAGGTCCGAGTTCTGCAAACAGCCCGGGCTCGGTCCGCTTGATCTCGAGCACCAGCTTCTTGGTGTGCTCGTCGCGCAACATCACCCAGCGAGTAAACAGGTCCTCCAGCTCGTGGCGGTTAAAGCGGGTCATGGGGTCGCGAAGGCCCGACTGCATAACGGCCCAATCAAGCAGAGAAGCCCCCTGCTCCGAGAACCTGTAGAGTTTCAGCGTGGCGTCGAGTCGTGCCTTATGCGTTGAAAATGGGTCGAATGCCGCGTCGGGAATCTTCAGCATGATCTCCTTGGGCGACGGGCCCAAAGGAGCGAGGAAGGGGTCGGCGTTGTCTTGCTGATAGGGGGTGTGGAGCGGCATGTCTGACTCAGGGCGAAGGTCGGCGTGGGCGGTACTGATCGTCTTGACGCCCACACGATCAAAGCGAATGACGAGCTTCTGACATTGCTTACCATTCATGGAATCGCGCTGTACCGAGGTGACCACCCCGCCGCCCCATTCAGGACGGGCTGAGTGCATCAGGCGGTCGCCGGACGACCACTGGCGAGTAACCATGGGCAAACCCTGCAACTCCGACTGTTTGTGGGCCTCAGTTCCGCGGCCCTTATAAGAAGGCAGCCGCAGCCCGAAAGACCAAACAAATACCAGTCACGAAGCACGAAACTGCATACGACGGGCCAATGGGGCGGGACAATCCCGAACCAAGCGGTTCCGAAAAACACATCAATATCGATCAATCGCGGCCACCAAGGGGCGATCAAGGCCTTCCGGCCCTAAACCGGCGGCGCCGTGGCTCGTCCCTTTGAGCCGATGTGCATACTATAGCAAAGAGCGATCGGTCATGTCGGACCGGTCGCTGCACCAACTGGCTTGGTGGACAACTATTCGCGTTCGACTCCGCCTCGGTTGCGTGCACTTCGCGCTCACCCGAAATGGACGATAGCGACGAGTGGTGCAGCATCGCCGTGAGGAAATGCCGGTCTTGAAGACGGTGATGGCCTGATTCCCGCCGCATGCGTTTATGCCCCCAGACCTGTCGGTTTTCGCGAAGTCTTGTCGGTTTTTACGAAACTCAGCCCGGAGCAATGCACCCATGATCGAGGCCCTCAAGAGCGACGAGATCATCAACAAGGTCGGTGGCCGCTTCAAGCTTTGCTCGCTCATCCAGCGCCGACTCGTTCAACTCATGGACGGTGCCCGCCCCATGGTTGAGCGTGACGGTCGATCGGACCTCGAGATCGTCATCGACGAGATCATGCAGGATAAAGTGCAGATCGAGTTTGATGCCAACGACGAAGGCCTGCAGTCCGCCCTGCCCCCCGGCCAGCTCGAAAAGAAGCGCCCCTTCGAAATCGCCTGATCGTCAGGTCAGGCACCTCATCCGATGACTACCCCCGCTCAGGCCGACGCTCGGCCCGCGCCGCTCGCCGGTGCCCGGGTCATTGTCGGCATCACCGGCGGCATCGCCGTTTACAAAACCTGCTGGCTCGTCTCGCGCTTGGCGCAGGCCGGGGCCGATGTCACCGTCGCCATGACCGATGCCGCCACCAAGTTCGTCACGCCCCTCACCTTTCAGGCCCTCTCAGCCCGCCCGGTCTACACCAGCACCTGGCAGCATGTTGAAAGTCAAGACCCCCAGCACATCTCACTCGCTCGCGCGGCCCACCTCGCCATCGTCGCCCCCTGCACCATGGACGCGATGGCCAAGCTCGCCGGCGGCCTCACCGACGACGTCGTCACGCTTATTCTGTCAGCGATCGATCGTTCCAAAACCCCGGTGCTTCTCGCCCCGGCCATGAACGAGGTCATGTGGAGCCAGCCCTCCACCCAGCGCAACGCCGCCCAGTTGCAGGCCGACGGCTTCGAACTGATCGGCCCCGCCGATGGCTGGCAGGCCTGCCGCGCGGTGGGACCAGGGCGGATGGTCGAGCCGGAAGAACTGCTGAGAGTGGTAACCGAGCGCATCACGGCCAACCGCGGCCGGTGATCGAGACCCGCGCCCCGCGCGCTTAAGACGTGCGCGCTCCCAGCCCCAACTCTCGCTCGGACCCGGTGAAGCCGGAGTCAACTCAAAACTCTCTTTCGAAGGACACCTTCGCTGGTCCGTTCGCTCCAGCCCGAGGCTGTCGTTGCGACCCCGTTTCCGCCCAATAACTCGTTCCGCACTCCGCCCGTCCCTCCAAACAATCCTGTCTGGTTCGCTTCCACGATTCCGCTTCTGCGCCCGAGCGACTCGGTATCCGCTCCTCCTTGGGTCACCCGCTCCTCGATTACCCTGACCGATCCCAGCGAACCCGTCCCCAGTCCCCAGGCGCTCCAACATGACCCCAAACCGCCGCAGCATTTTCACCCTTCTCTTCGCTGCGCTTCTGGCCCTGCTGGCCCACACCGGCCTCGCGCACGCCCAGAACGACAACTGCGTAACCGGCCTCTTCGTCCCGCCCGACGCCAACTTCATAGGCCCCGGCGGTTCCCGCGGCGTTCTGCCCCAGCTCTCCGGCGGCCACATCACCGCCCTGCAACTCGATCAGAACGGCGACGGCGACACCGGCGACCCCGGCGACGCAATCTTCACCCTCCCCTTCGAAGCCCAGGACGCCCTCGAGTATTTCCTCTCCCCTTCGCAGGACTATGTACTCGCCCGCGCCTGCCCGAACATCTCTTCTTGCCCCGCCACCGGCGGGCCGGGCGCGAGCGCACCCATCACCATCGCCCTCCTCCGCGTCCCCACCAGCGGCGCTGCCCTCGCGCTCATCCACACCGATTGCCTCGGCGGCGGACTCCTCAACGCCAACGGCCGCTGGTATGAGGCCGGCCTCTGCCACCCCATAGCCCCCGGTCTCCCCTGTAACGCCGACACGAACTACGCCCTCGGCGCCACCGATTGCAACTACCTCTTCATCGCCCGCACCGATAACAACTCCGACAACGTCCTTCGTTTCTACAACCTCATCGACCCCACCCCCTCCACCATTGACGGCCGCCAATCCCTCCAACTCAACGGCGGCATCGAAGACACCACTCTCGCTCTCGACCGCGGCGGCAACGTCCTGCTCGCCGAGAGCCGCGTGGACGGCCTCGACAATCAATACGACGTCAACATCATCGATATCTGCCCCGGCTCTTCCACCTTCGGCCAGCGCCTCACCGGCGGCATTTCTCCATACACCAACGTCTCCAACAACTCCGGCCTCCTCACCGCCACCGCCTCCGGCTGCACCGCTGCCTCCTTCCAGGTCACCATCCGTGTCGCCAACTTTGTCCTCGGCCCCGTCCTCGGCTTCAACCGCTGCTGCACCGGCACAGGCACGCAGATGGGCAGGTGCTGCGATCCCATGAACGGCGCCTGCGTCGTGAACACCCTCGCCGCGTGCATCACCCTCGGCGGCAACTGGTCCTCCGGCGGCAACTGTCAAACCGCCTGCCCGCCCCCCGCCCCCGCCCTTGACCTCACCGCATCCGGCCCCTCCAACACCATCGCCGGCGCACCCGTCACATACACCTACGTCTGCACGAATGTTGGCTTCGCCGACGCAGCCAACACCTCCGTC
>Ga0209181_10003199_pt1 | contig 25611 bp, 19 predicted proteins | sample MAT05_FD_187208 | JGI IMG/M metagenome (GOLD analysis project Ga0209181, IMG submission 187208) | Freshwater microbial communities from Lake Fryxell liftoff mats and glacier meltwater in Antarctica - MAT-05 (SPAdes) (version 2) | ecosystem: Environmental > Aquatic > Freshwater > Ice > Liftoff...
GACACTCTTTCCGAGTGGCTCACCCTTCTGCCGATCCGAATATGCGGCGGTGAGCTCGAACGCTGGTGAGCGCGCGATCAACCGCGCCAGCTCGGCGCCGGAATAGCCACTCGAACCGATGATGGCGACCGGTGTAGGCATGGGCTGTCTATAGCGGAGAATAAATGAGCGAGCATGACTCTCGACGGGGCTGTCACCAGCTGCAGCGTGAAAGGCCCCAGGCCTCAGGCCACAGACTTCAGCCAGAAAGAGAGCGAGAAAGAGGCCGGCAGCATCGCTCATCTGGCTCTGGCTCTGGCTCTGGCCGAAGCCTGTGGCCTGAAGCCTGTGGCCTTCTTTGGCCGAGAATCACGCTCCCTGATCTAGATACGCTGCTCTATCTTTGATCGATGCTTGGCAAGATCCTACCGTGGCTCTGTTTGGGTTCGGTGGCTGTCGCTTCGGTCGCAGTGGTTGCTTGCGGCGACTCCGGCTACGACGGTGAAGGTGGCGATTCGTCTGGCCCGTCCGGTCCGTCTGGTGTCGGTGGCGGCGCCGTCGAGCCACCGCCTCCATCATGTGGTGCTGCCGACCCGCCAGGCGGCGCCGTGGTCAGCGCACCCGAGCTCGCCTTCGAGCTGTCGGACGAATGGCACGAGTCGTGGCTCGCCTCTCCGGCTGTCGCCGATCTCGACGCAGATGGCGTGATCGAGATTGTCGCTGCCCGTCACGGCCGGGTGATCGTGTGGCACGCCGACGGCTCGGTCGTTTGGAAGAACGACGTAGAAGGTCGCTGTTGGGCATCTCCTGTCGTGGCTGATCTCGTGCCCGGCTCGCCTGGTCTCGAGGTCGCGCAGGCATCCGAAGACAAGATCTACCTGTGGAGCGCGACAGGTGCGCCGCTGGCTGGCTTTCCCTACACCTGGCGCGGCGAGCTGCGCAGCCTGGCAGCCGGCGACATCGATGGCGATGGCGAGATCGAGCTCGTCAGTGTCACCACGCAGAACCTGGAAGAGAACGGCCAACACGACATCCTGATTGCCGTGAACCCCAGCGATGGCTCCACCGTCACGGGCTTTCCGCCCAACACGAGCGGCGCCGCCGGCTGCGATGACGCTTGTTACGTGTACAACGGCTACGACCAAAACGTCGCCATCGGAGACGTCGATGGCGACGGCCGCAGCGACGTGTTCGCGACGCAGGACAACGCGTACAACTCGCTGCATCAGGGTACTGGCGAGGGGTTCGCATGTGCGCCCGCCTTCGAGAACAAGACCAAGTTCATGGGCATCCGCGGCATGCATGATTTTGCGGAGGCCATGCAGGGTTACGGCGACGACGAATCGACCGCTCTGCAAGCGCACTCCACCAACACGGCGCCGGCGATCGCCGACATCGATGGAGATGGCGTCGCCGAGCTGGTGTACGTCTCGTCGGTGCAGAACGCCGCGCAAGACAACCGCGAGCAAGGCGTGGCGCTGTGGGTACTGAAGAACGACGGCACCCGACCTACCAACTGGATGGAGCCGCTGCACTTTCCCGACTATTTGAGCGGCCTGTGGGACTACGGCGAGACGAACATCGTCGCCATCACCAACCAGGTGAGCGTGGCCGAGCTCGACGCTTCACGTGCGGGCCCCGAGATGGTGTTCGCCGGCTTCGACGGCCGCATCCACGCGGTCGATTCGCAGCGCAGCATCATGTGGGAGGTCGAGTACACCCAGAGCGACGTGGTCGCTACCGGCGGTGTGCTGATCGCCGACCTCACGGGCGACGGCGCGCCCGAGATCATCTTCACCACCTACTCGACCGAGGTGGGCTTCGGCGAGCTGTTCATTCTCGACGGTGGCGGCAACCTGCAACACCGCATCCCGCTACCTGGCCGTGGCGCCATGCCCGTGCCCACGGTCGCCGACGCCGACGGCGACGGAACGCTGGATATCGTGGTGAGCCTGAAAGATTCCGATACCGGTCCGCAGGTTCTCGTCTACCGAGTGCCTGGCTCCAGCGACAACTGCTTGCTATGGCCCACAGGTAGAGGAAACTACCTCCGGAATGGCTACCTCCCCCCAGGTTAATCCGCTTCTCCCGCTCCCCGACCCGATCCCCTTCCGCGATATTCGCGCAGAGCACGTGAAGCCGGCCGTCGACGGCGTGCTCGCGGCTGCGCGAAAGGCGGTCCTCGAGGTCGTAGCGACGCAAGGCGCGCTGCCGGACAGCGCGCTGACATACGACGCGACGTTGGGCGCGCTCGAGCGTGGCACCGAGGCGCTCGAGCGGGTATCGCTCGTGTGTGAACATCTGGAGAGCGCCGCGACGACGCCGGAGCTTCGCGCCGTGTGGAACGAAGCGCAACCGAAGATCAGCACATTCTGGTCGCAGCTGCCGCTCGACGACGGCCTCTATCGCGTGCTCAAGCGCTTCGCACCGACACCCGCTGCCGCGGCCCTGAACGCCGTCGAGAAGCGTCACCTCGACAAGACGCTGCAGGAGTTCAAGCGGCACGGTGCCGAGCTGCCGCCCGAAGGAAAGACACGGCTCACCGAGCTCGACGTCGAGCTCACCAAGATCACCACCAAGTTCTCCCAGAACGTGCTCGATTCGACGAACGCTTTCGAGCTCTACGTCGAAGACGAGGCGAAGATCGCCGGCTTGCCACCGCTCGCCAAACAGGCCGCCCGCGCGAGTGCAGCTGCGAAGGGCAAAGAGGGGTACCGCTTCACGTTGAACGCGCCGAGCTTCGTCCCGGCGATCACCCACCTCGACGACCCTGGTCTGCGCGAGACGCTGTACCGCGCGTACAACGAGCGCGCGGCGTCCGGCGACTTGGACAACCGCGGCTTGATCAAGCGTGTGCTCGAGCTGCGTCGCCAGAAGGCGGAGCTGCTCGGTTTCATCGACTTCGCGGATCTCGTCTCAGTCGACAGAATGGCCAAGTCGGGCGCCAAAGCCGCATCTTTCATCGGCGACTTGCGCGAGCGCACCGCGGCCGGCTTTGCGCGCGAGAAGCAGGCGATCGAGACCTTCGCTGGCAAGCGTCTGGCTGCCTGGGATGTCGCCTACTACTCGGAGAAGCAGCGGCGTGCGCTGTTCGACCTCGATGAGGAGGTGTTGCGCCCCTACTTCGCGCTCGAGTCGGTGCTCAACGGCGCGTTCGAGATCTTTCGGCGCCTGTACGGGGTCGAGTTCATCGCGCGCGACTTGCCGACCTGGGACGCAGCCGTGCGGCCATATCACCTGGTCGATCGCAAGAAAGAGTTAGCCGCCATCGTCTATCTCGACCTCTTTCCGCGCGACAACAAGGTGCAAGGCGCCTGGATGGCGCCGCTCGCGACAGCCGTCCCGCCTGCGCACCATGCTGCCGTGGTGGCAGCCAACTTCACGCCGCCGATGGGCGACTTGCCCGCGCTGCTCACGCATCGAGAAGTGGAGACGTTGTTCCACGAGCTTGGGCACCTGATGCATCAGTGTCTGAGCACAGTGCCGGTGAGGCGCCTCGGAGGCACCAGCGTGGCATGGGACTTCGTCGAGCTGCCCAGTCAAATCATGGAGAACTGGACATGGGAGCGGGAGAGCGTGGATCTTTTCGCCAAACATCACGAGACCGGCGCACGAGTGCCGGACGAGCTGTTCGACAAGCTCGTGCGTGCGCGCACCTACCGCGCTGCAAGCGTGCAGATGCAGCAGCTCGGCTACGCAGAGGCCGACCTCGATCTGCATCGCACCTTCGATCCGGCTTCCAGCGAAGACCCGGTCGCGCGCGCGCGCGCCGTGCTGGCTCGGCACGTCACCGCCGAGCTACCCGACACCTTCGCGATGATTGCGAGCTTTGGTCATTTGTTCGCGAGCCCGGTCGGCTATGCGGCTGGCTACTACTCGTACAAATGGGCCGAGGTGCTCGACGCCGACGCCTTCGGCCGCTTCAAAGAAGAAGGTATTTTCAGCTCGGCAGTGGGTGACGCTTTTCGCGATGCCATCCTGTCACGCGGCGACAGCGACGAGCCCGAGGCATTGTTCAAAAATTTTCGTGGCCGCGAGCCGAGCCTCGATGCGCTGCTACTTCGGCTGGGCATGAGCGTGTAGGCTCCGCGCTCAATCGATCGGAGGTCCGCGATGTTCGCAGTCGGTTCAGCCATTGCATGGGCACGTAAAGAGTTCGGCACCAGCGAGGCGAGTGAGCCGCTGAGCGAAGACGAAGCCAAAGCCGCAGTCGCTGCAGCGCTCTCGGTGGTGCGTGACTCGACCGAGGCGATCGCGTCAGCCGTCGCCAGCACTGTCGCGCCCGATCGCGCCGCAGCAAACGCAAAGAAGCAGGCGTTCTACGACGCGATGTACCTGATTGCAGGCTCCGACGGCGCCGTCTCCCCTCAAGAAAAAACCAAGCTGGTGATCGGCCTGCGCGGTCTCTTGGGTGAAGGCTTCGCGGAGAGCGACCTCGATGACGGCCTCGAGATGGGCCGCGTGATCGTCGAAGAGCGCGGCGTAAAAGGCACCGCCGCATCGATCGCAGAGACGATCACCGACGCCGACGAGCGCAGCTTGCTGCTGACACTCGCCTCCGTCTCGGCCTGGCTCGGCGGCGGCGTCGGCACAAAAGAGGGCCTCGCGCTGCAGGCCCTCGCGGCGGCATTCGACATCCCCATCAACAAGCTCCACGAAGCGATGGGCGCGGCCGCAAAAATCGCCAAGGCCTGAGGATATTTTGACGCAGAGGGCACAGAGGGGAGACGCAGAGAGCGCAGAGAATAATTCAGGGTTCCGCTCTCGGGGTGGCGCGGGCGTCGAGACCGCGGCACGCTGAGCTCGCTCCAGTCAGCGCAGGCGCGCAGCACCCACACAAAAATCTCTGCGTCCTCTGCGTCTCCCCTCTGTGCCTTGGCGGAAAATATCCCTCTCTCGCTGCTTATTCGCGGCGAATTTCGTCGGCAAAGCGAGCGAGCGAGTACTCAGCGGGGATCTGCAGCATGGGGTCGGCGTCGTAAGAGACGCACACCAGGCAGCGTGAAGCGCCGCCGGCTTTTTCGCAGAGCTCGGGCAAGGCGAGCTCTGCGACTTTGAAGCCTTCGCGTTCGATGATGCCGCGCACACGCTGCGGCAAGATCGATGGCGCGAGTACGGTGTCGCCGACGGGGAGGCCGTTGGTGGCGTAACAGCAGATCTCTTCTTCGCTGACGAAGTGCATGCGGTCGCGACCGACACGCGCTTCGAGCAGTGCGAGCGAGTCTTCGTTGAGCACGTCGGCGCATACGAGCACTGCCGCCGAGCCGAGCGGTAGCGCCGCCATGTTGCCATGAAACGCCGGCTCCCAAATGTTGAGCTCGACGACCTCGCCGGCGAAGTGACGCTTGGCGGCGTGCATGCCGACGAGGTCGGTGCGGCCACCCCAGAACAAGAAATGCGCCCCTTCGAAGCGGGCAACGTCGCCCTGCCCTTCCCAGATGCCGCTCTCCAATTCGATCACTTCGAAGCCGAGCTGCTCGAAGAATGGGCGCCACTCGGCCGCTTCTGCGCGGCGATGCTCGGGCTTCATGCGGGAGAGGAGAAAACGAGGGCGCCGGCCTGGCGCGAGCGGAGGCAGCGGCTGACCCGCTTCAGCTGCGTACGGCAAACCGCTGAGCTCGGCGTTGGGGGGCAGCACTGCCACGACGCCGCCCAGCGCTTCGATACCCTCTGCGACGGTGAGCCACTCGCGACGTGCCCGCAGCGGGTCGACAGCCTCGGCCTTGCGACTGCGGAAGTTCGCTTTGCCGCGAAGCGACCACGTCGGGTGAGGCGGAGACATGAAGTAGAGGTCCATCGCGGCTCGCAATGTAGCCTATCGCCGTGGCGTTCACGTACGCGTTTGCCCGGCCCGCGCTGACAGTCGACTGCGTGGTGTTCGGTTTCCGTGACCAGCAGCTGGTGGTGCTCCTGATCGAGCGCGGCGAGCAGCCCTTCGCCGGTAAATGGGCGTTGCCCGGGGGGTTCGTGCACGACGACGAAACGCTCGACGGCGCCGCCGAGCGCGAGCTGGTGGAGGAGGCGGGCCTCCGGATCTCCTATCTCGAGCAGCTGTACACCTTCGGTGCGCTCGATCGGGACCCGCGGGAGCGGGTGGTGACAGTGGCGTACGTGGCGCTGGTGAACCCGGCGCAGCACGAGCTTCGGGCGTCGACGGACGCAAGACGCGCCGCTTGGTTCGACGTGCGCGAGCGACCTGCGCTGGCCTTCGATCACGAGGCGATCGTCGAGCAGGCGTTGGAGCGGCTGCGCTCGAAGGTGCGCTATCGCCCGATTGGCTTCGGCTTGCTCGACGACACGTTCACCCTCACCGAGCTGCAGAAGCTCTACGAGGTGATCGTGGGGCGCGCGCTCGACAAACGTAATTTTCGAAAAAAGATCCTAAAGCTCGGTCTCATCGTGCCGACAGATCAGAAAGAGCGAGGTGTGCCGCGGCGCGCGGCGCGCTTCTTCACCTTCGATCGAGGGCGCTACGACGCGCTGACCGAGAGCGGCTTCGATCTCGAGCTCATTTGATCACCGATTGCATCGTTTCCAGGGACCTGCCGTCCGATGGGCCCCACTTTGCGCTCTCGAGCAGATTGAGTTAACCAGGCGACCCATGCTGCACCGGCCCTTCACGACCACCATGCGAGCGCTGCTCGGCATCGGGTTGGTTCTGGGCCTGAGCATCCTTTCACCTACGCCGAGCGCAGCAGCACCAGCCAAAAAGACCACCTTCGTCCCGAAGAAGCCGAGCGAAGCGTCGCAATCGCAGAAGACGACGGAAGAGCGCGGCGGGGTGAACCCCTGCAACACCAAGGAGCCGAGCCCCGGCGTGTACGGCGCGTGGAATCGCGGGCCTTCGATCGGTCAGATGATCATGCCCGTTCGCGGCGGGGTGACCAAAGACGGTCGCTTCGACGTGATGATCCACTTCCATGGTCATGATCCGGTCCGTCGTGAGTTCGTCAAAGTGATGGATGGCGCCGTGCTGGTCGGCATCGATCTCGGCATCGGCTCCGGCGCTTATCAGCAGCAGTTCCAAGACCCGAAGGTGTTCAAGGAGCTTCTCGCCAGCGTCGAAAAAGAAGTCGCTAGCGAGCGCGGCTTGAAGAGCGCGAAAGTACGCAAGGTCGCGCTCTCCGCGTGGAGCGCCGGCTATGGAGCCATCGAGCAGATCTTGCGACAGCCGCTCGGCAAAGACGTCGACGCCGTCATCTTGCTCGACGGGCTGCACGACGGCTACGCCGCGGACGGCGCGCTCGAGAAGGGGCCACTCGTCCCGTTCGTCGAGTACGCCAAGCGTGCCAAGGCGGGCAAACGCTTCATGTACCTGAGCCACTCGTCGATCATTCCGCCTGGCTACGCGTCGACGACCGAGACGGTAAACCAGCTGGTGCACGAGCTCGGCGGCTCACCCAAGAAGGGTAAGCCGCGCAAGGCCGACCCGATGGGTCTCGAGCTGAACCAGAGCTTCGACAGCGGCAATTTTCACGCGCGGGGCTTCGACGGCAACGACAAGATGGACCACTGCGCGCACATCGGTTTGTTGCGTGACGTGCTGAAGAGTCACATCAAGCCCCGTTGGAAGACGCCCAAAGGCTTCGCTGCGAAGAAGGACAGCGAAACCAAAGACGTCGACAAGCCGAAGGTCGCCAAGCCGAAGGTGCCGGCCGTCGACAAGCCCAAGAAGCCCAAGGTCGAAAAGCCCAGCGCCGACAAGCCGAAGAAGTCCGACAAAAGCGACAAGGCCCCGAGGGGCCCTGTCGCGCAGCGTTAGCAGTCGCTACCGCTCACCACCAGAAGTTCACGCCGGTGCGAAAGAGACCAGCGCCCGAGGTGTTGGTCGTCTCGCCGGTAGCGGCGTTCACGAACTCGGGCTCGTTCGAGTCGATACGCTTTCGCACGATGGCGAGACCATCGACGAACATGCCGAAGTGACGCGAGATGCGGAACTCGAGACCGAGGCCGCCCTGACCACCGAAGTAGTTGCGCGATACGGTGTCGTCACTCCACGTCGTCGTGTGATCGTACGAGTTGGTTTTGTCGACCGACGCGTGCGTCAGGTGAACGCCGCCGATGCCGTACACCTGCACGCGGTGTTGCGGGTTGAAGTACACGATGCCGGAGAGGGCGCCGGAAATCTCGACGCGGTCATCGCCGTTGTAGTCGGTGCCACCGATCAAGTCGGTCCCGAGATCGAACGCGAAGTAGGGGCTCGGCCGCCAACGGAAGCTTGCGCCGACGCCGCCCATACCCGCGACACCGTCGTCGTCGCGTGACATGAACGCAGCGCCTTCGAGGCGGAGGTTGAGACCGAAACGCTCGCGCCAGCGGCGCTTGACCTTCTTGCGGGTGGGGCCGTCTTCGGCCTCTTCGACAACCACGACCTTGGACTTGCGCTTCTTGACGATGACGACCGTGTCGGCGTCGGTTTCGATGTCGGCGTCCGCATCGATCTCGACGCGCTTCTTCTTCTTGACCTTCTTCGCCTTGCGCTTCTTCTTGGCCGCTTTGGGCGACTCGTCCGGGTCGGCGGCGAGCTCGTCGCCATCCGGGTCTGCCGCGACCCTCTTTTCGTCCGGGTCGGCAGGCTCGGCGGCGTCGTCGTCGGCGCCGACCTTTACCGATTTAGGCCCGACCTGAACCTTGACTTCTTCGCAGAACCAAGAGCCCGGCGGGCACTCTTGAGCGAAAGCCGTCGAGCTCATGCTGAGGGGAAACAGGAAGCTAGCGGTCAGCAACCAGCGGCGCATCGAAGGACTCCTTAGGGACAGGTCCCGACAGGTTAGCAACGACGGTGCCATCGCGCAGCGACTCAGCAGCCCTCATTTTTGGCCCGAGGCGAAGGAGACGTGGATAGAGCGCCACGCTGGGTGTGAGCTATCGTTCACACCCAACCATGGCACGCGTGCTTCTCAAGCCGGGTCACGTACGACCCGTGTACAGCGGACACCCCTGGGTCTTTCAGCAAGCGGTGGCCAAAGTCGAAGGCGGGCCGGCGGCTGGAGACGAGGTAACCGTCGTCGAGCCGCAGGGCAGGGTGCTCGGGCGTGGCTTTTACAGCCCCACCTCCGCGATACCCGTTCGTTTGTTCACGCATGACGATCGACCCGTGGACGCGTCGCTTTTTCGGGGGCGCTTCCAGCGCGCGCTCGCACTTCGCTCGATGTTGGGGTTGCCCAACGCGTCCACGAACGCCTACCGCCTCGTTCACGGCGAAGGTGACGGGCTGCCGGGCCTGATCGTCGATGTGTTCGGCGAAGTTGCTGCGGTGCAGCTCAACACCAGCGGCATCAAGCGGCGCGAAGGCCTCATCTTCGATGCCATTCACGAGCTCGTTTCACCGAAAGCCATCATCGATCGAACCAGCGAAACAGCGGCGCGCATGGAGGGCGTTCCAGCCGGCACTGGGGTGGTGCGCGGTGACGTGTCGCTCGACTCGCTGCGCTTCCGGGAGCTCGGCTTCGAGTACGACCTGCCGCTCAGCATGGGCCAGAAGACCGGCTACTACCTGGATCAGCGGGAGCTGCGTGCGCGCATCGAACGGCTGGCGAAAGGCCGCACTGTGCTCGACGCTTATGCATTCGTGGGCTCGTTCGGGCTCGCCGCGGCCCGCGGCGGAGCCACGCGCGTGCGAGTCGTCGACCAGAGCGCGATCGCAGTCGAGCTCGCCGCCGAGACGGCGCGCAAGAACGGCCTCCACGAGCGGATGGAGATGGTGAAGATGGACGCGGTCGCCGCCATGGAGAGCGCCGCCAACCACGAACCATTCGATCTCGTGCTGTGCGACCCGCCGAAGCTGGCGCCGTCGCGCGCCAAGCTGGACGCTGCGCTCAACGCCTATCGCAAGGTGGCGCGCGCTGCCTGTCGCGCCACCAAACCCGGTGGCATCTTGGTGCTGTCGTCTTGCTCCAGCGCCGTCAATTTTCACGAGCTGGTGCGCGCTCTCGCGCACGGTGCGCGCGACGCCAACTTGCGCGCGACCGTGCTGGAAGAGCAGATTCAAGCCCCGGATCACCCCGTCCCCGCGGCCTTCCCGGAGGGGCTCTATTTGAAGAGCGTGATCGCCCGCATCGACCTGGCCCACGACTGAAGGCTCACACGCAGAGATCCCGCAAAGGGATGCGCCGGGAGGGGGAAACCACAGAGGACACAGAGAGCACGGAGGAATTTTGGATACGCGCCGAAACAGCAGCGCAGCCGATCCCTCCGACCAAATTTCCTCTGCCTCTGTGTGTGTCCTCTGTGTTCTCCGTGGTTTCTCTCTCATGCCCGCGGTCAGCGACGCTTCGCGACGATCGCTTCGGCGATCTCTGCGAAGCCGGCGCCCATCTCGGCCTTGGCCACGAAGCGGGGAGGCGTGCGCAAGAGGTGCAGGTACCGCGCGACGTTCGCCACTGCGAACGTGATGCCGAACGAAGCGAACGCAGCTTCGTCGTTCGTGCTGTCGCCGACGAAGCCGCTGTGCGCGAGTAGCTTTGCGGGGTCGCTGCCGCGTGCCGCACAGGCCGCGACGAAGCCAGAGGCTTTGTCGACGTCGTCGAGGGTGATGTGCAGATGCACGCTGGAGGCGAAGGTGTGAACGCCAGCAGCTGATGCCAACGCCTGCGCGCGCTGGACGATGGGTGCATCGACGAGTCGGTGTTCGCCGATGTCGAAGGTGATGTCCGTGACACGCGCCGAGTTGTCGTCGGCCAAACCGAGCTCAGGGTGGGCGACCATGATCTGGTCGCGCAGCGCGAGCAGCCGTCCGCGACGCTCGGCACGCTCTGGGGGCGGGCTGGGGTCCCAGAATCGCGCGCGGCCAGACTCGTCACGTCGCCAAGCGACAGCGCCGTTCTCCGCGATGGCGAGATCGATCGGCCACTGGCGCAAGATGATCTCTGCCCAGCCGGCTGGTCTGCCGGTGCACGCCACCAGCTTTAGCCCAGTCTCGCGCAGGCGAAAAAGTGCAGCGTACGCGCGCTCACCCAAGAGGCCGTGGTCCAGCAGGGTGTCGTCGAGATCGAACGCCAGGGTGTGGATCGAGCGGGCCTGCGCTTCTGTGAGGTGATCGAGCCCGAGCATGGCTCTCCGCATAGCCCGCTGAGGGGTCGGTGTCGGTGCTTTTGTCAGATCCGCTGCTTCTGTAGAGATCGTGTCGAGTGCAATTGCAGGCCCGTCCAGCTCGTCGGACTGCTAGGTTCAACAGCCAGTGAGCGGCCGCACTTCGACCCTCAGCAACGAGCTTCTGCCGGTGCTCGTGGCCGCTCTTCCGAGCCTGCCGAAGGTCGAGGCCTTGGCGCAAGCCGCGCTCGATCTGAGCATCGAATACGTCAAGGTCGACGAGGTCCCCGAACCCGGGATCAAGTACGCGCTCGAGCTGACCTGTCCAGGCCTCAGCCGACGTGTCGCCATGATCGCGGAGCTTGCCGGCAGACCGAGCGGCGGTGAAGAGAAGCTGTCGCTGCGGCCCCTCGGAAAGCAGGGCACCAATGATTTGCGGGCGTTCCTGGCGGAGCGTGGCTCCGCGCCGGACATCGAGATCGAAGCGGTGGATCCGTTCCTCGGGCGCTTGATCGGCGGCAAGTACGAGATCGAGTCGCTCATCAGCAGCGGCTCCGCTGGCCGCGTATACCGCGCGCGGCACTTGCTTCTCGATCGACCGATCGCGCTGAAGCTGCTCCACGACGAGCTCGCGCGCGACCCGATGTTCACCGCGCATTTCAATGGCGAGGCGCGTGCCGCCAGCCGCCTCGATCATCCGAACATCTGCCGCGTGCTCGATTTCGGAGAAGACGACGACGGCATTCTGTACATCGTGATGGAGCTGCTCGAAGGCGCCGAGCTGTGCGATATCATCGACAAAGAGGGCGCCCTGCCGCTCCACCGCATCGTGGACTTCATGGTGCAGGTCTGCGCCGCGCTCTCGGTGGCGCACGAACGCGGCATCGTCCATCGCGACGTCAAAGCCGAGAACATCCTCGCCATTCCGTCGATCGACGACGACGGCCAGCCGCGCCAAGTGGTCAAGGTGTGCGATTTCGGTTTGGCCATGAGCATGAACCTGTCGAGCGGCGAGCAGTTCGCCACGTTCCGCGGCACCTGTGGAACGCCCGCGTACATGCCGCCCGAGCAGGTGCGGGGCGAGACGTTGGACGCGCGCGCCGACGTCTACGCCTGCGGCGTGCTGATGTACCTGCTCGCAACAGGGCAGCTGCCCTTCGATGACCCGGACCAAGATCGCGTCTTGGCGATGCAGTTGAAGAGCGCGCCGATTCGGCCAACCGAGGTGAATCCGACGGTCGATCAGCGTCTCGAAAGGATCATCCTGCGCTCGATGAGCAAACATCGAGACGGGCGCTTCGCCAACGCTCGCGAGCTGCGCGTCGCCTTGCGTGAGCTCATTCGACTCGGCACCACCGACCGTGGTGCCGCAGTAGTGGCCCCAGCCGAGCAAACAGCTCAAAAGACATCGCCTCCGCCACCGAGCGTCGAGCCGCTGCTCGCGGCGCCCGAGAGCCAACGTCGCCAATTCGACATCGCGCACACGTCGGGCCCCCTCGAAGATCCCAAATCGGGCTTGGCGGAGGTCGTCGCACGGCTGGGCAATGCGCTCGTGCGCAGCCCGAACGGTGGTGAGCTGGCTGCGCTCGACAGGCTGCTCGATGGGCGTCGATCCATCTCGTTCTTGCGGGCAGATCCTTCCCGTACCGACCTCTTGGTGCACGACTCTCGGACCGGCCCTCGAGATTTGAAAGGGCTGGTGCCGCCTGCGTCGGCGTCCTTGTTCGCCAACGCCTTGGCCGAACGCGGCGTCGTCACGCTGACCTTGCGAGAAGGCATCGATGCGGCGGAAATGGTGGCCACGCTCACACACCTACACGCGGCTCAAGTGCGCCCGCTTGCGTCACCGCACACACTGGTCATCTCGGACGACACGCGGCTCGGCCGGGTTCGGGCGTTGCCTTGGCTGGTCGATTTGGCTGCAACGCGTATCGCCGTGGCGTTGCTCACGCCCCATCGAGACCCGACGGTGAGAGCCAAGACGGTCGAGACCGTGCTCCGCCCGCTGCAGACACCGGCCGAGGTTCGCACCCTGCTCGAGAGCTCGGACTTGATCGGCGCGGCGGCGGAGATCTCGGCCTGGGACGTCGCCTGCGCAGTCGGCGCCGGGATTGCGCAACCCGTTTGTGTCCGGCTGGTTGCTGCGCTTGCACAAGACCTCTTGAACCAGAGCCAAGCTGTTCCTCTCGATCTCATTCGCATGTTGGCAAGGCGCTTGGCGACTGATCGAGACGCGAGCTCCGACGAGCTGTTGCGTAATTTGCTCGCGCGCCAGGTGCTCACCACCGACGACGTCCCAGAAGAGCTGTGCGCCGAGAAGCTCGCAGAGCAGTGTGCTGCCGACATCTTGCTTTCACCTGCTCGGGCGCTGGCGCCGCTCAACACGGCGCCAGACGACGCGACCTACGCGCGAGCGATCGGTGTCGTCGAAGAAGCAGTGCGCATTTTGCTGAAGCAGGGCCGGCTGGTCGCGTTCGCCCACGCGTTCCGCGTGCTCGCCCAACACGCCAGCGACAGCAGCCACCCCTTCCGCAGCCCGATCGCAGCGCGCGCCGTCGCCGGTCTACAAACCCCGGCGTTCATCGAACGGGTCGCGCTGGTGTTGCTCCGAGGGCCGGTTGCTTCCCACGAAGCTGCGCAATCGGTGCTTGTCCTCACAGGCGCCGCCGGCGCGCAAGCGTTGTGCATGATTCGGTTGCGCTCTGGAAACGATCTCGATCTCGGGGCCCGCAAGCGCTTCGCCGCAGCAGTTCGTCTGTGCGGCTCCGCCGCTGGTTCGGCGATAAGCCATGCGCTTCGTCAAACCGGCCCGGATTCGATGGACGTCTTCGTCGTCGAAGACTTGTTGCGCGCCGTCCCTGACGGCATGGCAGACGACATCGGCGCTACCGTGCAGCGGCTGACGCAACACTTCGCGCCGCAAGTCCGTCGCGCAGCGCTCGGCGCGCTGACCGCCATCTGGGGCGGCCGAGTGCGCCAGACCCTGCTGAAGGCGCTCCACGATCAGGACGAAGGCGTGCGCCTGTCTGCGCTGGTCGGCCTTCAGCGGCTCGGCGACCTCGACTACGAAGGCGTCACCAAAGTCGCCGCGTTGCTGCTCAACGGCAGCGACGAAATTCGCGCCGCCGCCGCCGCCGCTTTGCAGGGCGCTAGCCCCACCGCGCGCCACGAGGCGGTCGCGATGCTCGGCAAGTCGCTGTCGAAACAAAAAATGTCACGTGTGTTTCGCCTCGGCGACGACGACGAAAGCGCGGTCGTAGTCGAAGCCACCGCCCGCGCCCTCATCACGCTCGGCGGCCCCGACGCGCGCCTCGCCGTCGAACAACGCGCCGCCAAAGCCGACGGCGAGCTCAAGCGCAGGCTGCTCGCCCTCTTGTCGACGTAACCCAGAGGATATTATAACGCAGAGGCGCAGAGGGAGAGCGCAGAGGACGCGGAGGAGAATTTAGGTTTTCGGAGCTCGCTGTGGCACCGCTTGCGAGAGGCTCGAGCGCTGACACCGCGCCGGGCAGCGCAGCTGCGCAGCGAGACACCAAAAAATCTCTGCGACCTTTGCGTCCCTCCTCTGCGCCTCTGCGGTAAATATCCCTCTCTCTCCGCGCGCTAGAAAGCCGTCGGCGTCGCCAATAGTCGCAAGCCCCTGCCGAGGAGGGCGTCTTCGATATGACCGAAGGTCGCGCGGCGCAGGGCGATGGCAAACGCGGTAGCGCTCGGGAAGCGATCGGCCGGGTCTTTGGCGAGGGCGATCGCGAAGATGTAGTCGACCGAGGGGTGCAGCGCTTCGGTGAGCTCGGAGATGCGCGGTACCGACTCGGTGACCACCGCGACGAGCAAGCTCTGGATGTCGCCGACGAAGGGCGGTCGGCCAGCGAGCGCGCGAAAGGCGATCGTCGCGAGCGCATAAAGATCGGCGCGGTGGTCGATCAGCTCGCCGTTCATCTGCTCGGGCGCCATGTATTGCGGCGTGCCCACCATCTGGTCGCCGTCGTTTGCGCCCTCCGAGAGCGACTGCGAGATGCCGAAATCGAGGACCTTCCATGCGCGCGGCATGGCATCGACCAGGAACAGGTTGCTCGGCTTGAGGTCGCGATGCACGACGCCGGCGGCGTGCACTGCGTCGAGCGCGCGCGCGGCATGATCGACCAGCTCGAGCACCTGGTCGACCGGCAGCTCAGGCGCGCGACGCAAATGCCAGGCGAGATCGTGACCCTCCAAGAGCTCCATCGCGATGAAAGGCGAACCGTCGTCGAAGGTGCCGAACTCGTCGACGCGCGCGACGTGCTGACTGGGTACTGCCTGGGTGAGGCGCGCTTCACGCAAGAAGCGCTGCACGTGAGTCGGATCAGAAACGCGCGACTTTCGCAGCACCTTGACCGCCACGGGGGCGTTGTCCGAGACATTCGTCGCGCGGTACACTTCGCCCATCCCGCCTCGCCCCAAAATCTGCCCCATCTTGTAGCGGCCCACGGTTCGCCCAGTGAGCCGGCCGTCGTCGGGACGCAGCGCTCGGTCGACGATCTCGTTTGCCTCGGCCAGCATCGTCTCTCGCTGACGAATCGAGCGCGCCGCCTCGTCGCGATGGCGGGACGAGAGCGCGAGCGAGAACAGCTGACCCACCGAGAGCGCGAACTGCTGTTCGTCGAGCGTCCAACCTCGGGCCGGGCCGAGGTGCTCGTGACACACGATGCCGACCAGATCGCCGCGCATGAACACAGGAATATCGAGCATCGCGCCGATGCCCAGCGGGCGCAGGTAGCCGTCGGTGAACTCCGCTGTGCGCGGGTCTTTGCACGCGTCGTGTGCGGGGATCAGCGCGCCCGTGACCAGCGCCTCGAAATACTTGGGGTAGTCGGCCGCGGTGAGCTCGAGACCGGACTCGAAGCCGCCTTTCGTTTGATCGTAGAGCGCCTGACACACGATCGATTTGCCGTCGTGGAGGCTCCAATAGCTGACGCGCGCGATACCCAGCGTCTCGGCGTCGGTGCGCAAGAGCTTGCGCGTGAGCTCGCCGAAGTCGTGATCATCCAGGGAGGCAAGCCGAAGCAGCGCCGACTGCTGTCGCGAACAGCGCTCGACGCGCTCGCGCATGGCGGCTTTGAGGTGGGAGGGCACGCCTGTCTCGGAGATCACCTCTTCTTCGATGACGCTGAGGCCCGGCGCACGCTGCACCACCACGGTGGGCAACTCGACCAACAGCGCGACCAATGCGTGTTGGCCGATTGCGTGCGAGGTCAGCGTGAAATCTGCTGAAAAAGTAGCGCCGTTTGCCTTCCGAAACAGGCCGCGAGCGCGGTAGTGCAGCTCGCGCGTGGCCCCGGAGCGGAGGCGCCTCCGAAAGTCTTCGGGCGCCGCTGTAAGAGCGCAGACATCGCGACCGTTTGCATCCACCGGCGAGTAGCCGAACAGCGTCGACCAGCTCTCGTTCACCGCGGCGATGTGTAGCGAGCTTTCATCGAACAGGCAGAGGGCGTCCACAAGCCGAGGATAAACGACAACAGTCAGCGCCGCTTCGCGGAGAAATATGCTGATAGAGTGGGGTCGTGAGCGGTGCGCTGGACGAACAGATCGCCATCCCGGAAGGGACGGTGGTGCTCGAGAAATACCAAGTCGAGAAGTTGATCGGAGCGGGTGAGCTCTGTCGCGTGTTCAAAGCCGTACACACCTCGGTGGGCTCGCACGTGGCGATCAAGTTCTTGCTGCCTCACCAGCTGATGTCGGAGAGCACGGTGCGCCGCTTCGTGAAAGAGGCCAAAGTGGCCTCGCGGATCGCGAGCGAACACAGCGCCCGCATTTTCGATACCGGCTCGTCCCACCCGTACGGTCCCTACATCGTGATGGAGTTCATCGAAGGCGGTGATGTCGCAACGCGCCTCGAGCAAAACGGCCCGCTCTCGATTCACGAAGCCATCGACGTGACGGTGCAGGTAGCCCTGGCCCTCGCAGAAGCACATGCCTCCGGCGTCGTGCACTACGGCATCAAGCCCAACAATTTCTTGATCGCACGTGCGGGCGAACACGACATCATCAAGGTCGTCGACTTCGGCCTTGCCAAAGTTCCGGAGCACCCGTCGCTGGCGTCGGGTCTGTATTGGCCACCCGAGCGCCTGCGACCTGGCGGTGACGCGGTCGATCACCGCGCCGACATCTATTCCCTTTCGGTCACGCTCTACACGCTGCTCACCGGGCAGCACCCCTTCAACGCCGAGACGTTGGAGGACCTGCCCGGCGCGATCAACGACGGTGCCGCCACGCCCATCCGCAAGCACCGCGCAGATTTGTCGGCAGATCTGGCGCTGGCGATCGAGGTCGGCTTCGCCAAACGGCCGGACGATCGCTATCAAACCGTGGGCGAGCTGGCTGCATCGCTGGCGCCGTGGGCGAGCGCGCGCACGCTGATCGCGATCGAGTCGCTGGCGCGACGCGAGATGCGCAGAAGCATCGGCTCGTTGCCTCGCAACCGCGACCCGAACAGCCCGCCGCAGTCTTTGCGCAGCCTCAGCGCGCGTCCTCCCGCCATGGCCAGCCCCCCCGCGGAGGGGCTGCGTCCTGTGACGGTTTCGCCGGACGGCGAGGCTGGCGGCGGCTCGGTGATGATGATCGTCGCTGTCGTCCTGGTGGTGCTGCTGGCAGGCGGCGTCGTTTGGGCGCTATTTCTGCCGTAGACGGCGATCCCTCGCTCGCGCGTCATGGGTCCACGGCCGGAGCTTGTTGTGGCTAGCCCGAACGTGCAGTCTTCCGAGAGCGCCGGCTTTCGTCAGTCGACGGTCGCTTCACATCTCCCGGCATCGGTCGAGGTGACCCACGCTCCGCCCGGGTCGCACACACCGAGCACCTCGGCAACCGCGTCGAAGAAGCAACCGCTGGCCGAGCCTTTCAGCAGCCTATCGAGGCAATGCGACGGAAACTCCGCGCTCTGGCTGGTGAGACACGAGGCGCAAGATACGTCGAGCGTGTCGCCGTCTGCAGCCAGGGTGAGCTCGCTCGCGACGCGCAGGCGATCGGGAACGCAGCCGTCGCTGGTGCCCAGTCCCGGGCTCGGCTCCGCCTCGAGCCAAGTGAAAAAGCCCAACAATACGTAGGCATCTTCCAACCCTTCGAAGTCCTCGAACCAGAGGCCGCCGGCGAGCGCCCCATCGACCGCGCGACTGAACTCGTCGGAGAACGCTCCACTGTCGAGCGCTGCGTCGGCCTGCGCACCGAGCTCGATGCACGCGGAGAGCGCGATCGCTTGCGGCCCGTCGCCACCGAGCCGCGCGACCAGGGCCACGCGCACGGCTGCGCGGACGTTCTTTCCGGCCGCATTCGCAGGGCAATTGTTGCTGCCACCGCAGGCGTCGTCGTCGCAGTGCTGTCGCAAGCACAACCCGCCTCCATCACCGAAGAACGCACCTAGATTGGCGCCAGGTGAAGTGCAGTCCTCCGTCGGTGCGCCCTTGGTACACACGTCGAGGATCGAATCGAGCGAGCCTTCGCTGATTGCGACGGGCAGATCAGTAGGCGGGCAGCCCAGCACGACCAGTGCCGATGCGAGCGCGACGAGGCCCAGCGCAGTAGGTAGTGAGCGGCGGGGAGCGGTCGTCATCGCGCGCTGCCGACGATAGCGCACAGCGACGCGACTCGCAGCGTGGCGTCGATGCCACGCCGTCGCGGCTGCGCCTCGCCTGTGCGTCGAGTGAGCACAGAATTCAACCGAAGGTTGATAGTCGAACAAGAATTCCTCCGCGCGTTTTTCCCCCGGAAGGCACGTAGGAATTTTGTTTGTTGGTTCAACCTCCGGTTGAATTGCCGCCAAACACGGCGGACCCGAGCGCGGCATGAAGAGTGCGAAGGCGTACCGCATGAAACGAGAGAGCGCGTGGCTGGTGGGGCTGTTGGCGATGGTCGTGGCGGGGTGCGAGTCCGGTTCGCCCTCCGATGGCGAGGACGGATCAGGCGCCGCCGCGCCCTCGTCTTCGGTGACGTATTACAAGGACGTCGCGCCGATCTTGAATCGATCGTGCGTCGGCTGTCACCGCGCCGGAGAGATCGGCGGCTTTGCCCTAGACACATTCGAGACGGCGCACGAGTCGGCTTCGCTCGCGGCTGCGTACGTCGAGAGCGGCCTGATGCCGCCGTTTTACGCAACTGAAACGGCGGAGTGTGATCCGCCTGGCGGCTGGGTCGACGACCCTCGCTTGACCGACGAAGAGATCGCGACCTTGCGCGCGTGGGCGGACGCCGAAGCGCCGGCTGGTGATCCCGCCGATGCAGTCGAAGTCGAGCCGATCAAGCCGCCGGAGCTCGACCGCGTCGATCTGGAGATGGCTCGCAGCGAGCCGTCGCTGATCAGCGGCGATGGCGATCAGTTCCACTGCGTGACATTCGACCCAATGGTCAGCGAGCCGACTTGGATCTCGGGCATTCACCTGAACTTGGACAACCCGAAGATCGCGCACCACGCGATTACTTCGCTGGTGGCGCGCGAAGACGCAGAGGCAGAAAATGGCGAATACGTCGACTGTTTCGGGGGCAACGAGGGGGTGATGGTGCACGCCTGGGTGCCCGGCGGTCGGCCCTTCGATCTGCCGCCCGAAATCGGCATCTTGGTGCAGCCAGGCGACGTGTTCGTTGTGCAGATGCATTACCACCCGACGCTGGACACGGAAGAGAGCGACGCCTCCAGCTTGCAGCTCCGCTTCTCCGACAGCGTGCCCGACTACCAGCTCTACGTACAGCTACGCGGCAATGCCAACAATGCCGAGCAAGGCTTGCTGCCGGGGCCCAACGACAGCGGCGGGCCCCAGTTCTTCGTACCGGCCAACGAATCGGGCCACACTGAAGAGATGACTGCAAAGGCGCAGACGATGGGTCAAGAGCTGCCCATCTTCTTCGTCGCCGGGCACATGCACCTCGTCGGGCGCGACATCAAGATCACTCGCCAACGCGACGGCAACGACCAGTGCCTGCTGCAGATTTCGAACTGGGACTTCAGCTGGCAGCTCTTCTACCAGTTCGACGCGCCCATCTCCGAGTTGCCCACCATCAAACAGGGCGACACCCTCAATATGCGCTGCACCTACGACAACACGAAGCAGAACGCGCACCTCGCCGAGGGGCTCGCAGGCGAGGGCTTGTCTGCCCCAATCGACGTCTCGCTCGGCGAAGAGACGCTGGACGAGATGTGTATCGCGGCCCTCGGCGTATTGTTGCCAGTCAACTGAGCCACACAATTGAACTTTCGGTACGCTACGAAGACTTGAAGAACTGCCTGCTCTTCAGCTGCGCCTTCGCGCTCTGCGCTTCACGCGCGGCGTCTGCGCAAGAGACACCGCTGGCGGTTCGGCTCGACGACGGCGTGTCTCCTTCACAAGGCCTGGAAGTGAAGGAGCACGCCAAAGAGATGCGGCCGCTGGTGCTGCTGACGTCCCCGAAATCTGCTGGCGTGAGCCCGCGCGAGGTTGCCAAGACAGAGCTCCGCCGCGCACTCGGCGACAACTTGGCGCGCGCGCGTGAGCGCGCTGGCGAAGCTGACTTCGCGGGTTGTGTGGAGCACGCTGGACGCGCGCTCGGCAGCTCCGACAGCATCATTGGCGAGCTGGGTGCGTTCGATCTGCTGCGCGACTTGCACGTCGAGATCGGCGCGTGCCTCGCGCTCGACGGTCGCAAAGAGAGCGCGTTGGTTCATTTCACCTCGGCGACGTTGCTGGACGAAACAGCTCCACAAGCGGGTCGCTACCGCAGCGAAGCCGAACAATTGCGCGAGGTGGCGCGGCAAGCCGTGCTCTCACGCAGCGAGGGTGTGGTGCACATCACGACCGACCCGCCTGGCGCCCGTGTGATGATCGACGGGCGCGAGATGGCTGGCGTGACGCCGCTCGATGCGTCTGTCCGCCTCGGGGATCACTTCGTGACGGTGCGCCGTTTTCGATTCGAGCCTGTCACCGAGCTGCGCTTTCTCCAGCCGACGGCTTCGTTGGAAGTGTCGCTCGAGCCAGCCCGCCGCAGCACCCTCGGCGAGCAGCTCGCGCGCCTCGCGGAAGCAGGCAGCGAGCAGCCAAGTCGGCTCGAGCGCTCGCTCGCCGAGGCGAGCTTCTCTCGCGCCGAGCAGCTGCTCGTGGCAGCGCCGATGTTTCCTTCCAAGAACGGCCTCCGCCTCACGCTGTACGACGCAGCCTCGGGCGCGACGTTGCGCAACAAGACGGTCGCCGACGCCAGCGACGACACGCTGCTTCACACGGCGATGTGCGGCGTGCTCGGCGAGTCATGCGAAGAGTCCAAGGGCATCCCTTGGTACGTGTGGCCGATCGCGGGTGTTGCCCTGACCGGTGGCGTCATCTCGATCGTGCTGGTCGCGAACGCGTCGCGTGACGTAGAGCTGTGCCCTGCTGCGGGCTGCTAGATGCGCTTTGCATTTTCCGCCAATACCACGAACCGTGCCATTAGAAGCCGGTGCCCTCACCGCTGCGCTCATGGCGGCGCAGCATGCGGAACAGCGTGCCGCGATCGACGCCGGCGCGCCGCGCCGCTTCCGCGACATTGCCGCCGCATGCCGAGAGCAGCGTCTCGACGTAGTTGCGTTCGAAGCGCTCGGTCAGCAGCGCCTTCGCCTGCCGCAGCGGCAGCGTCGAGAGCCCTTCGAACGACGCGCCGGGCGCAGTTCCGATATCACCTGTGGACCCGAGCGGCGGCGGCTCTTGAAACACCAGCGTCTGCTCGAGATAGTTGCGCAGCTCGCGCACGTTGCCCGGCCAGTCGTGCTTGCGCAGCGCGCTCAGAAATTCGTCGTCGATCTCGATGCGCGCCGAGAGGCCACGCGACGCCGCCAGATCATCGAGAATCGTCTGAACCAAGATCGGCAGGTCGTCGAGGCGCTCGCGCAGCGGCGGCAAGCGCACTTCGACGACAGCCAATCGATAATAGAGATCGAGCCTGAACAGGCCCTGATTCACCTGCTTGCGCAGGTCGCGATGGGTCGCGGCCACCAGCTGCACGTCGAACGGCTTCGCGGTCTTGCCACCCACCGGCCGAACCGTTCGCTCGCCCAGCGCGCGCAGCAGCTTCGGCTGCACTTCGAGCGGCAGCTCACCCAGCTCGTCGAGAAATAGCGTGCCGCCCGAGGCGCGCGCGAAGGCGCCTTCACGATCGGCCACAGCGCCAGTGAAGGCGCCGCGGACGTGACCGAACAGCTCGCTCTCGACCAGCGTCGCCGGCAGCCCTCCGCAATCGACGATCTCGAAGGGCCCAGCGCTGCGCGGGCCGGCCTTGTGAAGCGCGTGCGCGGCGAGCTCTTTTCCCGTGCCGCTCTCGCCCATCAGGAGAACGGTGGTGGCGGCACCCGCAGCGACCTCGAGCTTCTTCATCACGCTGCGCATCGCAGGAGAGGTGCCGCTCAGACCGTAGAAAGAAGGGGCGTTCAAGAGCGCCGCGTCGTGGTTCATGCCGGCGACCGAGACGCGGATGCGCGTGCGTCCGATCACGAGCTCGGTGGGCTGCGTCAGCACGGCTTCGACCAGCCGCACTGCTCCGAGCCTGGTGCCGTTGGTGCTGCCGAGGTCTCGCGCGCGGACCCCGGCTCCAGTGGCTTCCAGCTCCAGGTGAAAGCGGCTGACGGCGCTGTCGCTCAGGCGGATCGCGGAGGTATCGGCCGTGCCGAGCGTCATCCGCCCGTCTGTGGCGGACGCCGAAGCGCCCTTTTCAGGGCCGTCGAGCACCTCGACCCGGATCGCTGGCGTCGACATCTGCGAACCGGAGCGGACCAAAGTCCAGGTCGCGTCGCCCATCTGGAGAGCTTACACGGGACGGGCGAACGCGGAACAACCAGCGCGGAACGACGACGGCCTGTTCCGCGTTCCGCTGCGTCTGCCGGCACTCTGCTGCTCTGGATTTTCGGCAGCTGGGGGTGATGGAAGTGGAGTGCGCCCTGCATGCTTCGGAGCCGCACGATGTTCAAGAAAGTCGGAGTGGTGTACGATCCCGGCGGGAGGTCGGCTCATGGGGACTCGCCACACGCTCGATCTCGAGCAGTGCATTGCAACGATCGTCGGGACGCAGCTGCTGGCGATGGGGCTGGCCGGGTGCGGTTGCCCGACGCTACCCGACGACTACGATCCCACCTCGGCGACCTCGCTCACGCCAGAAGATCTCTCGGGCGAAGGCGGAGGCAATGGCGGAGGCGATGTGTGCAGGTCCGCCTGCACACCTACAGACGCCTTCCAGGCCGCGCTCGACGCAGGCTTCCGCGACAGCGAGCTGGAGACCTCGTGCTTTGCGAGCGGCGACACCGTGACGTGCACGGTCACGACCGACTGCAGCGCGGGTCGACGTCCCGGGGGCTGGCGCGCACCGGCCGCGCACGGTGCCGGGGTCGGCGGATGGTGGGCGCGGATGGCGATGCTGGAGGCAGCGTCGGTGCAAGCTTTCGAGGAGCTGGCTTCCGATCTGGACCGCCTCGGCGCTCCCGTCGAGCTCTCGCGCGCGGCGCGTGCGGCCAGCGAGGACGAGCAACGCCACGCCGCGCTATGCGGCGCAATGGCGCGGCGGCACGGAGCGCACCAGCAGAGGGTCGTGCCGGCGTCGCGCTCGCTACCGGATCTGCACGCTCTAGCGCTGGACAACGCGGCGGAGGGCTGCGTCCGCGAGGCGTTCGGCGCGCTCGTGGCTCACTGGCAGGCTCGCACTGCAACCGATGCGCGCGCGGGGGCCGTACTCCTGCTGATCGCGAGGGACGAGACGCGGCACGGACAGCTCTCGATGGTCATCGATGCCTGGGCTCGCAGCCTGCTGCCTCCGGAGACTGCCGTGGAGCTCGACCGAGCCCGGGACGAGGCGCTCTCCAGGCTGCGCGAAGAGCTGTCGACGGGGCGACCCCTCGCGGCCCTGGGTCTGCCTTCGAGCAGCGTGGGCCTGGCGCTGCTCGAAGCTTTCTCGGCGTCCGCCGCGTTGGCGGCGTCCACTGCGGTGCCGTCGAGCCGGTGGCGCCATACGGGTCACGCATGAGCGAGCCGGCCACGCCGCCGTGGCGCGCGCGCCTCCGCCCTCCGTGAGTCTCTGGTGGGTCGAGCACGGCTCCGGAACCGCGCCCGAGTCAGCGCGGGCAGATCTGCGCCACGAAGTCACCCTTCAAGGAGCCTCCTTCCTGCACCATCGAGGACGTGCCCGCGGGGTCGGCCGCGTACTCGATGGAGAGCTTGCCAGCGACCGTCGTGGTGTCCGACTTCGTTATTTCGAATCCTTGTGTCGAAGAAGAGATCGTCTTGATGGTCCGGGTCCGGCATCCAACGGACCCACACCTTCGGCTTTGCGAGGGCGCCCGTCGGGATCGCCTCTGTGTCCTTCACACCGTCGCTCTGGACGCTGACCTTCTTACCCTTGGGGCATTTCTTGACCCAGTCCTTGTGGCTGCCGACATCATCACAGGTCATCGAAGGGCAGTCGGCGAAGAGGACGATCGCCGCGTGCTCCGAGAACCTGTCGACATACCCGACGTCGAACTCCACCTGGTAGGTCTTCTTGCCCACCACGGCCACCGCCGAGCCGGCCTTTCCTTTCGGCTTCGCAGGGCTAGCCGCCGAAGACGTCGCGGGAGCGGCGGACGTAGAAGCGCCGCTCGACGCGCCGCCTGCTTTCTCACCGCAAGCCGTCGCCAGCCACAGGAGGCTGTGCGCAATCGTTGGTCGGATCATGGGCGCGACCAAGCAAGCGTCGTGCTCGCCTCGCCGTGCCGCGAAACCGGCCGTCTCGTGGCACCGGCGTAGGGGCCGACGCTACGGTGTTGCGCCGCACGCTACAGCCCTGCCCGCGAACGCCAACGTGCCCTTGGCCCGACTAGACTGAGTGGTCCATAGGAGCGGTTGACTTGCGCGAAAGCAAAGCTCCGCCCGCGCTTGGACGCGCTACGTAGTCACCTCCGCGACGATGCGCTCGGAGACGTTCCACAGCCGTTCGGCGAGCCCGGTTGCTGATTATCGCGAGGCCGCCACACCCAGCGGCGACGAGCGGCAGCAATGCGACGAGCCGAACGGCCACTCTACGCCTCAATCCGGCGGAAGCTCACAGTCGAGCCCTCCTTCGATTTCTCCTGCTTCGTCGAACAGCGCCGTCTCGCAATCGGATCGATAAGCTTGTTGCGAGCGCAACTGCAGGCCTGGGGCGGATCGAATGTGTTGCATTCGTCCACCACCTTGCATACCGGTGGCGCATCACAGCCCAGCGCCGCGTCGTACCCGCAGCGTTCCCCGGCGCGGCAGTCGATCAATGCCTCGCAAGGGCGTCCGCCGCCCGTCCCACCAGAACCTCCCCCGCCTAGTGTCTCGCCGCCAGCGCCGCCAACAACAACCGACGTGCTTCCGCCTGTGGGCGCGGGTACCACCGAATTGCATTCACATCGTGCCGAGCGTCATCCGCCCGTCTGTGGCGGACGCCGAAGCGCCCTTTTCAGGGCCGTCGAGCACCTCGACGCGGATCGCTGGCGTCGACGTCTGCGAACCAGAGCGGACTAAAGTCCAGGTCGCTTCGCCCATCTGCAGAGCTTACACGGGACGGGCGAACGCGGAACAACCAGCGCGGAACGACGACGGCCTGTTCCGCGTTCCGCTGCGTCTGCCGGCACTCTGCTGCTCTGGA
>Ga0209181_10003202_pt1 | contig 25607 bp, 19 predicted proteins | sample MAT05_FD_187208 | JGI IMG/M metagenome (GOLD analysis project Ga0209181, IMG submission 187208) | Freshwater microbial communities from Lake Fryxell liftoff mats and glacier meltwater in Antarctica - MAT-05 (SPAdes) (version 2) | ecosystem: Environmental > Aquatic > Freshwater > Ice > Liftoff...
GTCTGAAGTCTTGTGTCTGAAGTCTGAAGTCTTGTGTCTGAAGTCTGAAGTCTGAAGTCTGATGTTTGAAGTCTAAAATTAACATTTATGATAGTAGTTACTGGCGCAGCAGGATTTATCGGCTCCTGCATGGTGCGCAAACTCAATGATGCAGGTTATACCGATGTACTCGCGGTGGATGATTTTAGTCGTCCTGATAAAAATATAAATTTAGAAGGAAAAGCACTGACCGGACGGGTGGAGCGCAACAACTTTGTGCGGTGGCTTGAACGCAACCACCACGATGTAGAGGCTGTATTGCACCTCGGTGCCAGAACGGATACCACCGAAATGAGCGAAGCGGTATTTGATACGCTCAATCTCGAATACTCGCGTGCCCTTTGGATAATATGTTCCGGTTACGAAATCCCATTTTTTTATGCCAGCAGTGCCGCCACTTATGGCTTAGGCGAGCAGGGTTATTCCGATAACCATGCCTTTATTCCTTCCTTAAAACCGTTAAACCCTTATGGCTGGTCAAAACAAAATTTTGACCTTTGGGTGCTTGATCAATTAGCACATGAAAACAACACACAAACGCCGCCACGTTGGGCCGGGTTTAAATTTTTCAATGTATATGGCCCTAATGAATACCATAAAGGTCGTATGGCTTCCGTAATTTTTCACACGGCCCAACAAATAAAAGCCAACGGGAAAATGAATCTATTTCGATCACATCGCCCTGATTTTCGCGACGGAGAGCAAAGTCGCGACTTTATCTACGTGAAAGATGTAGTGGATGTATTGTTTTGGTTTTTAGAAAACAACGCACCCAATGCCATTTACAACCTCGGCACTGGCAAAGCACGATCTTTTTTGCATTTGGCGGAAAGCACCTTCCATTCATTAAACATAGCGCCAAGTATTTCTTTTGTGGATACTCCGGCTGATATTCGCGATAAATACCAATATTTCACGCAGGCAGATATGGCCAAAGTACGGGAAGCTGGCTACCACGAACCTTTTTACGGATTGAAAGCAGGCATAGATGATTACGTACAGCGTTATTTAAAAAATGAAGTTATTTGGTAAATAAGTAATAGAGAATGAATAATGGAGCATAGATAATCTTACCTTTGCACCTTTTTTTAGCCTTCAGGTTTTCCCTGTATGCAACGTTAGGGAAACCTGCTTATACCAACAATAAGTCAACTCAACATGATGGATACCCGTTTTAACCCCGCAGAGATTGAATCCAAATGGTATGCCCATTGGGAAGGAAAAGGATATTTTAAATCCATTCCCGATGAGCGGGAGCCGTTTACCATTGTTATCCCGCCACCCAACGTGACGGGAGTGCTGCACATGGGGCACATGCTCAACAATACCATTCAGGATATTTTGATTCGAAAAGCGCGTTTAGACGGAAAAAATGCCTGTTGGGTGCCCGGCACTGACCATGCCAGTATCGCCACCGAAGCCAAAGTAGTGCATTGGCTGCGCGAAGAAAAAAAACTGCGTAAAGCCGATATAACCCGTGAGCAATTCATGGAATATGCCCACCAATGGAAAGATAAATACGGCGGCATTATCCTGACCCAATTGCGTCGCCTCGGTGCTTCCTGCGATTGGGATCGCACGGCTTTCACCATGGACCCCGGATACTATTCAGATGTCATCCGCACCTTTGTGGAGCTCTACAATAAAGGCAAACTGTATCGTGGGTTGCGCATGGTCAATTGGGACCCGGAAGCCCAAACCGTACTGAGCAACGAAGAAGTACTGCATTCCGAAGAAAATTCCCAGTTGTATCACATCCGATACTTGCTGGAAGGCTCCGACAGCGAAGGCATTACCATTGCCACGCAGCGTCCGGAAACCATTTTTGCTGACGTAGCCGTGGCAGTCAATCCAAAAGACCCACGCTACACCCAGTTAGTGGGTAAAAAGGTACTCATCCCCTTGATCAACCGCCTAATTCCAATCATTGCTGATGATTACGTGGATATTGAGTTCGGTACCGGTGCTTTGAAAATTACCCCCGCACACGACCCGAATGACTATGAAGTAGGGCAACGCCACCAGTTAGCCGTCATTGATACGATTGCCGACGACGGTAAAATCAACGACCAATGTGCTTATTTGCCATTGGTCGGGTTAGATCGTTTTGAAGCGCGCAAACGAATCGGCCCAGATTTAGAAGCCAACGGAAATTTAGTGAAATTGCAGGATTATGTGCCCAAAGTTGGACGCTCGGAGCGCACAGGGGCCGTAGTAGAACCCAAATTGTCCCTGCAATGGTTTGTGAAAATGGAATCGCTGGGCGGGCCTGCCCTGAAAGCAGTATTAGACGACGTTGTGCGTTTTTATCCGCAAAATTTTCAAAACCAGTACCGCAACTGGATGGAAAATCTGCGCGACTGGTGCATTTCGCGCCAATTGTGGTGGGGCCAGCGCATCCCTGCCTGGTATGGCCCGGAAAACGGTGTTTTTGTGGCAGAAACCGCCGATGAAGCCTTAGGACAGGCGCGTAAATTCTACAACAATCCGAGCCTCACCATCAATGACTTGCGCCAGGAAGAAGACGTATTAGACACCTGGGCCTCCTCCTGGTTATGGCCGATTAGCGTATTCGACGGCTTCAACCAGCCCGACGGAGAGATAAAATACTATTACCCAACCAGCGTACTCGTGACAGGCTGGGATATTATGTTCTTTTGGGTAGCGCGCATGATCATGGCTGGTTATGAGTTTAAAGGCGAACACCCGTTCGACAAAGTGTATTTCACCGGTATGGTGCGCGATCAACAGCGCCGTAAAATGTCCAAATCATTGGGTAATTCGCCCGATGCACTCCAATTGCTCGACGAATACGGTGCCGACGGAGTACGCTACGGCATGATGTCGAGTGCTGCTGCGGGAGGTGATATTTTATTTGATAAAAAACTCTGCGAAAACGGTCGCAATTTCTGCAATAAACTTTGGAATGCCCTGCGTTTAGTACGGGGTTGGGAAATCAGCGAAACCGTGCCCAATGCCAATGACGCAACGGTGCGAAAAAACGCGTTGGCTGTGCGTTGGTTTCGGGAAAAATTCACCCGTACTTTGGCGGACATAGCATCCGATTTTGAGCAATTTCGCCTCAGCGAAGCATTGCTCAACCTTTACACTTTCATTTGGGATGATTTCTGTTCCTGGTATTTAGAGATGATCAAACCTGAATACGGACAACCTATTGACCGTGCTACCTATGAGGCAACCTGTGATCTTTATTCCGATTTAATGATTGCCCTACACCCTTTTATGCCTTATGTAACAGAGGAAATATGGCATACCCTGCGCAATCGCAAGGAAGGCGACGACTGTATGATGCAGCGTTACCCAAAAAGCGGCACCTACCATACGGCTTTAATAGAACAGGTAGAAACGGCCAAAGCGATCATTTCATCGGTGCGTGATATCCGCAATCAGAATCAGATTAAGCCCAAAGAACTGCTTCAGGTTTTTGCACAAAATACGGATAGCGTTAAGGTGCTGTTTGAAATGGATGGTTTGCGTGAAATGGTGCTAAAAATGGCGTTTTTAGAGCAAATTGCCCTGACAGATACCGAACCAGCCAACTGTAAATCCTTTATTTGCGGGGCAGACCAATTCTATGTAGAACTAAAAGCCGAAATTGATATAGTGGCAGAACGGGAAAAAATAACGAAAGATTTGGAATACCAGCGCGGTTTTGAACGTGCTGTTTCAGGTAAATTGACCAATGAAAAATTTGTATCCGGTGCCCCTGCGGCGGTAGTAGATGCCGAGCGCAAAAAACTCGCGGATTGTCAGGCGCGGATTGCTATGCTCGAAGAAACGTTGGCAAAGTTAAACTAAATAAGTAGGCAAGTTTACATAAACGCGGTTACCAGTTCATGCAAGATGCACACAATCAAACAGTGGTGAAGCCCATAATTACTAACTCATAAACCCACATTTCGACCACATTTTTATAAAAAATTGATAATCAATTCATTGTTGAGTATTTTTATTTTTAATTTATTTAAATTATTTTCTTGTAATGTATTGATTTTCAATTATTTGCAGAATATAGTCGAAATGTAGGTCATAAGGAACAAGTAAATAATAAATTAACCATTTGATGTGACCCTTTTAGTGCCATAAGTTCTTCACTTTATTATATTTGCTTCATCCAACTTATTTTTCCAATCACCCCGCTCGTGCGAAACCGGTCCATACCCAAGTCATTTTCGGTGTCATTAAACACCAAATATAGAAATGAAAGTGGGCAATATTCCCAACTCAACCTGCCGTTCCACCTGCCTGTTTTGTTCAGCGAATTGTATTGATAAAACACCGTGCCTTGCAGTTTGGGATTGAGGGCAAGCCGCAAACCACCAGAATACAAATGTACATCCTTATCCGTTTTGTTCCCGCCCAAAGACTTTGCGCTGTTCAGTTCGTAGTCAAGTATCATGGCTGCGTGCGGTGAAGGCGCAAAGCGCAGTCCGGTCGTGAGCGTCAATAACCTGCCGTCATAAAACCTGCCGAACTCAGCCTTTGCCGACGCCGACGTTTTCCGACTTTGGTCGGTTTTGTAATTGACCAAATATCGGGTGTAAAAATACCTGCCCTGCGGGATAATCACATCTAATGGAGCAAAAGTAAAATCAATGTCCTGCCAAGTCGGGAGCAGCGACATTTCCACAAAAGAATTGTCCCTGAAAAAGAAGTACCCTGGGAAAATGTAAAGGTCTGCCTGCTGAAATTTTCCGTCTGAAGCATTGTGGTAATAATTGACAAAAAAGCCAGGGTCAGCCCGCCGGACGAGCGATTTTTCTTTCTTGGGTCGCCAGATATAATAGCCGCCAGGATTATGATGAATGACGTTTTGCCCGAACACGAAGCCCATGCCCGGCGTGTAATCCTGCGAAATCCATTTCGTCACCCAACCAGCGTACCACTTGTTCAATTCCAAGCCCGCAAACACGTTCCCGGCATGACCAAACTTGCCCGTTCGCTCGTCCCGGCTGCTCGAAACCAACCAACTCGACTTCCAGTTTTCACCAAAACGCATAAAGCCGTCGGCGGTTAAGGTAGTGTTGTGGCTGTCGCCAAAATTGTCGCCCGCCTCGTCATAACGGTGGGTGAGCATCGCGCCGATATTGTTTTGTTTTCCAAAATTTTTCTGAAAGCGAGCGAGCGCAAAACTTGCCCCACCTTGGTCACCCGTCGCCCGTTGATGTACGTAAAGTCCTGATAATGTGCGCTTTTCATTGCGGTCATTAAAGCGGATGCCTGCATCAATCGGCACGGCGGTGGCATTGAACTGGCTGTTTGCCAAGCCAATCGTCCGACTGAAAAAGGGATAAAGACTGCCGCCGTCCGAGGGATAAATGCCGCTGTTTTCCAGAAAAAACTGCCGCCGTTCGGGGAAAAACACGTTGAAACGAGTGAGGTTGTTCACCGCCCTATCCACATCCGCTTGGGCGAAATCAGTGTTGAAAGTCAAATCCAAAACAGCGTGGGAATTGAGCGCCCATTTGGCATCGCCGCCGATTTTGGCGTCGTTCGCCCCAGGGATTTCCGTAGCGTTTACCGTCCGTTTTTCGTAATTGTATAAAAAATAAGGGTTCAACCGCAGGTTCAGGGCGGGTTTGGGCAGTTTCAAACCATCCAAGCGGGCAGCGTAAGTCATACGATACGGAGAAAAGGCTTGCGGAATGGGCGGAAAAACCGTTTGTTCATACGTCCGACGGGCGAGGCGGGAAGCCGTAAAACCCCATGAAACCGCTTCCCCCGCCTTCGGCAGTTCGTAGCGCAGGCTTTTGAATGGGATGGCAAACTCCGCCGACCAGCCGTTTTCGAGTATTTTTGTTTTGACCGACCAAAGCGCATCCCAATCGTTGTCTTTCGTTTCGTCGTCAAAAACCTGTAAGTCCCGCTGTGTGCCAAGCGGCGTAGTCTGGAACGAAACACAGTATCGGCGCAGGTTCTGCGGGTCGAGTTGGAAGTAAAAAATGTCGTTTTCGCCGTAGATGAAATCCCGCCGGAAGTCCTGCACACGAACGCCTTTTTTGCCCAAACTATCCTGGCAAAACACACCGACGTACAAGTTTTTTTCGTCAAAAAGTAGCCGCACGGTGGTCGGGAAATCGTAGTTGCCACCTTGCTTCGGTTCCATTCTGAAAAAATCGGCAATAAGCGGTGCGGCCTGCCAATCGGCTTCGTCGAGCGAACCGTCGAGGGCTATTTTGGCGGTGGTTTTCGCCGCTTTCACAACGGGCGGGGTTTGGGGCGGAGGGAAATTTTCGGTGCTTGCCTGCGAAAAAATTGGTTGTCTAAACAGACCCAACGCAAGGAGGATTGAGTAGCAAAATTTCATTTTCTTCATTTTTATCAGCCCTCAAGGGCCGTTTTTTTGTAAAATAGGTGCCTGATTTTTTCAAAAAAAATCCGAAATAGACTTATCACTCGTAAATGGTGGACGAATTAACCATTGGGCATGGAGCAACCGTACCCGTCACAACCGTTCATCAAACATCATTTACAATGCGTATTGTTAATCAATTTACCCGATTTGCCTGTCTGATGGTGGGCATTTTTTTGCTCGCTCCGGCGATGCTTTTTGCGCACGGCGTTTCGCATACCGACCAGCAAATGCTGTCGGGCGGCAACTTGCTCGCCTACATTTTTGTGGGTGCCAAACACATGCTCACGGGCTACGACCACCTGCTTTTCCTCACGGGCATGGTATTTTTTCTCAAAAGTTTCAAAGACATCCTGCGCTTCGTGTCCTTTTTTACGCTGGGGCATAGCCTGACGCTGGTTTCCGCCACCCTGCTCGGCATCACCGCCAACGACCACCTGATTGATGCGGTCATCGCCCTGTCGGTACTCTACAAGGGCTTCGAAAACCTCAACGGCTTCCAGCGGTTTTTCAAAACCGATTCACCTAACCTGCTTTACATGGTCTTTGCCTTTGGGCTGATTCACGGCTTTGGCTTGTCCAGCCGACTACAACAATTGTCGGTTGGCCACGAAGCCACGTTTTCTAAAATCGTTGCCTTCAACGTGGGCGTCGAGTTGGGGCAAGTCCTAGCCCTCATTCCAATACTTTTCCTCATCAATCAATGGCGCAATCGGGGCAGTTTCCACACCTTTGAACGAAGTACAAACTGGGGCTTGGTAGCGGCCGGTGTTGCATTGTTCATTTTCCAAATAGTTGGTTTAGTGGGGCATTTAAAATAGCCGAAAAGATCCGATTCTGGCCGCGCAACTTTCTGTTCAAAAAGTTTTCTTATAACTTTTATTCACTTTTTAAAAGCATTTTTTCAATGAAAAAATCATTTTTATTGCTTTCCCTTTGGGTCATTTCGGCAATCCTTTTTGCCCACGAGTTTTGGATTTTGCCCCAAAAATGGTTTGTCGAAGTAGGTCAGCCAGTGCTGGTGCAAGTACGGGTGGGCGAGAATTTCACGGGCGAACCCTGGGAAGCAGGTGCCAGCCGGGTCATTCGATTTTTTACTGTTTTGAAAAAAACGGAGACAAATCGCCTCGAAACCTTGCAAAAAAGTGGTTTGGACAGCCTTCTGGTTCGTTTCGACCAGCCTGGAACCCACCTCGTCGCATTGGCTACAAATAGCAAATTCATTGAACTGGAAGCCACAAAATTCGATGCCTACTTGCAAGAAGATGGCTTGGAGCATATCCGCCGCCTTCGCAGCCAAGCGGGAAAGTCGAACCAACCCGGTCGGGAACTGTACCGTCGGGAAGCTGCCTCGCTTGTGCAGGTCGGCGGCTCCCCGACGGCAGTTTTTTTTAAAAAAACTGGCTTTGAACTTCAGATTCTACCTCAAAAAAACCCTTTATTAGCCGACCCTGAAAGCGAAATGACTTTTCAAATCCGTTTTCATGGGAAGCCATTGCCCAATGCGCTGGTGCGTCATTGGCACAAGTCTGCTGATGGCAACGCCGCTGTCCAATTTCAAACCGCAGACCGCAGGGGACGGGTGCGTTTTCGCCTCAAAGCCGGCGAACAGATGGTCAGCATCGTCCACATGGTACCGCACCCCAAGGCCGCCGAAGCCGACTGGCAAAGCATCTGGGGTAATCTGACGTTTTGCCTGCGCTGAGCGTTTTCAAGCCCTGTGCAACCTGCGCCCGCTCCACCATGCCCAAAACCCCACGAGCAGGCACTGCACCGCCAGCCAAAACGCCCCTTTGCTACTGCCCGACACGTTCGCGGCCATCACTTTATCCGGGAATTTCAGGATCACGTCGTAATCCGCCGTGGTCAGGTTTTCATTGGCCTCGAATTTTTTCAAGAAAAAGGATGCCCAGTTTTTTTGCGACGCGTCGAGGCTTTTTTCAGAAGCCTTGTACGCTTGCTGGCTCGTGCCGGCGAGGTCGGTCATTTGGCGATGTACGCTCAATGCGGGTGATAACAGGGTCAAATTTTCGGCAAAATCCGATTGCGACTCCGCCGGGGCGATGTACCGCTGTTCGAGGCTGTCCCTGAATTTTTTGTCAAAATCCATGACCGCAAAATCTTCCCGGTACCAGTCCTGCCACTCCTTTTCCGCCTCCGATTTGCGGGTATAGTTGGGGTGTTTTTGGTAAAAAACGTCCAAAACGGTTTTCTTTTGGGCTTCGAGGTAAGCGTCGGCATCCCGCATTTCATTGAGGTAACTGGCCCTTGATGGTACCGGATGCGCTTTTTCCGAAACCATGTTGACTAAGGCCGGTACGACCAATGTGAACAGCAGCCAAGCCCCAACGCACAGTAGCGCATTTTGCGCCGAGGAGCCGCCCCGGAGGTTCACGCCTAAGGCCAGCAAAAACCAAAACAGCGAGTACAACACCGCCAGGCCCGCCGTTTGCCAGGCGGCGGCATTGGCCAATGAAATGCCCGACCACGTCAATATTGGCAGGGTAACGAGCAAGGTCAGCGCAGCGAGCAGCGTAAAACGGGCGAGCGTTTTCATCAAAAAAAGCCGCCCTGTGGCCACCGGTTGCGCCCATTGCAGGGCGAGCGTGCCTTGTTCCCGCTCCCCGGAAACGAGGTTGAACGAAAGGGCGATGACCAACAGGGGCAACAAAAACGCCAGCACGAACGACAAATCGAAGGTGCCAAAAGCGAGGTTGACGGGGTTTTCAAATTCGCTGTCGCCCCGGGCATCTTTGCCCATGAGCGTAAGCCGCCAAGCATCGGGTTGCAGGTCGCTCATGCCCGCTGCAAGTAAGCTCTGGGGGGCAGGTTCGAAGGCAGTCACCCAGCCGCCTCGCCACACCCCACCCACTACGATGACATTGGTGGGATCCAGATACCAGCCGCCCACTTTTTTCAGCCCACGGGCGACGCTGTCGGCTTGCATTTTTTGTTTCCCCAAATCTTCCTGTTGCTGGGCGAGCATCTCACCCACGCTTTGGCGTTTGGCGGCTATCCGCCGCACCCCGTTGTAAGCCCCAAAACCGACGCTGACCGCCAGAAAAACCAGCAACAGCCAAAGCATGGGACTACGCAGCAGGCGCAGGGTTTCGTATTTTAATTGCAGTAAAAACATGGAGGTATTTTTTAAACAGGTTTGAGTTTATTGAAAAACAAAATCGCTGCCAATCCGCTGATTAACAGCCAAATGAGCATAGCGGCAGCTGGTTTTCCGAGCGAACCGAGCAGGCTGCTGAGGGTGGGCGGCTGATAGTCGAACTGGCTGTTTTTGGCAAAAAATGCCTTGCCCCGTTTGCCGTCCCAGTCGCCGTACTTGAAATTATTGGTCAGTTCGCCGTTAAGTTCGCCCACGAGTTGGATGCGGTAGCGTTCGGCAGCGGCAAGGAAGTCAAAATACACGTCCACGTCCGTGCCGGCGAGGCGCTGGGAGAGGATGCCCGTCAGCACAAAGGGCGATACGACCGCCGCCGCCTGGTGTACTTGTTGTTGTTGCTGATACACTTTTAGCAGTTCGGCTTTGTGTTTTTGAAAAACATAAGTCTCGTGCTCCTCACCTTTTTGCATGACGAAGCCGGCCCAGTTGAAGGGCAGGTGTTGCACGCTGTCCACGCCGTATTTTTGGAGGGTTTCTTTTTCGAGGCGTTCGGTGTAAGCATCGGCGGCATCGTGCCCGTCCACGCCATTTTTCAAATCCGCTTTAATGGAGGCATTATAAGATTGCCAAGTGGGAGCGGGATATTGTTGTTTGGCGACGTTGACCGCCGCTTTCGGGGCGATGAGGCAAATGAGCACCCACACGCCGAGCGATCCAACGAGTGACACGCTCTGCCTGCCCGTCCACGCCGAAATCAGCAGCGTCAGGTGGATGAAACAGCCAAAATAGGCGAGGTACAGTAGCAGCGTACACGCGTACCGCAGCCAGTGCTCGCCGCCTGCTCCAGACACGAGCAGCCCCCCCGCCCCGGCCATGAAAAACGGTATTGCCAGAGCCAGCACTGCCCCCCATAAGCCGAGCGATTTGCCCCAAAACAGGGTGGAGGGGCGCACTCCCTGCGCGAGAAGCAGCCGAAGGTTGCCGTTTTCCCGCTCTGCCGCCGCCGAGCCAAAACCGAGTACGATGATGAACAAGGGGAATAACATGCCCAGCACAAAAGCCGGGGTCAGTACGCCGAGCCGGGCAAAATCGCCTCGCTCTTCGGCAGTTTTGAACTTGGACTGGTGGGAGCGGTGCGCCTCGAGGAACAGTGTATTGCCCGTGAATGCATCCACTCCACGGTCAAAATACGACAGCGGGTAAATGGGCTTGAAAACGTAGGTGCCATAATGCGCCGCCGAGTGCGGATTTTTGTCTTCCTGATTTTCCCACTGTTTGCGGGCGGTCTGCGCCGCTTCTTCGTGCTGTTTTTTCAGAGCGGAATAATAATCAAACGCCCCGACGAGGGAGAGCAAAAACAGCCCGCTCAACAGGATGGCTGCCGTTTTGAAACGACCCTCCCGGAGGATGCTGCGGAGTTCTTGGTTGGCAATTGTAAAAACCATAGTTCGTTGATTTTAAATCGTTTGAAGATAGAGTTCCTCGATTTCTTTGGCTTGTAAATGCCCTGAATTGTCGAGCACGTTCATCAATTTTCCATCCTTCATGATGCCGATGCGGTTGGCCACGTCTTTTGCCCGGAAGATGTCGTGCGTTGCCATGAGTACCGCCACGTCGTCGTTTTTGAGTTCGAGCAGGAGTTGGGAAAAATCGTTGCTTGCCTTCGGATCCAGCCCGCTGGTGGGTTCGTCTAGGAACAATGCTTTGGCTTTTTTTGCCAATGCAATAGCGATGCCGACTTTCTGTCGCATGCCTTTGGAGTATCCTGAGACTCGCCGTTTACCGTCGGCCTCCTGCAATCCCGCCTTTTCGAGGCAAATAAGTAGATCGCCTTTGTCGTGCTTGAAACCAGCCAAACGGCTGAAATAGTCGAGGTTTTCCAGCCCAGTCAGGTTGGGATAGAGCATGACCACTTCGGGAAGGTAGGCAAGGTGTTTTTTGCTTTCGAGCGGCTGTTTGGCCACGTCCAAGCCGTTGATGAACGCCTTGCCGGACGTGGCTTTGGTGAAGCCCAGAAAGCAGTTTATGGTGGTGGTTTTGCCGGCGCCGTTTTGCCCGAGGAGGCAGAATATTTCGCCGGGGGCTATGTCAAGCGTGAGATTGTCAAGGGCGATTTTGTCGCCGTAGTGCTTGGTAAGATTTTGTGCTAAAATCATTTTTTAATAATTTTTGATTGACTATATAGTGAAGTGAAGGAAGTGTTTACAGCATGTTTTTTCCAATACCTGCTATGGTTGCCAAGCCACCTGCTGTATTGTGTTGCTTTGATTTGCGGCCATCGGATAAGTTTTAAAAACAGAGATCATCGAATCTGCACGGCATCAATGGTCTCTAACGTATCTGGATTAATCACCCGCAACTGGATTGTTTTCCCAGAAATATCAAAAAGACACAGCGCATTTTGCACCGTAAACCCATGCACACTGGCCGACCAGGGCAGTTGCTGCTGTGCGTAAAATGGCGCTCCCGCCGCACCATTGATGATTTGCCAAAGAGGGCGTTTTAGCGTCAGGCGGGATTTGTCCCAGTTGTCTGGATAGCGCGGCATTCCCTCCTCAATCAGCATCCGGTTGTAGTTGTGTTCATCGCCACAGAGGAAGCCGACCACCTTGTTGGAGCGGTTGGCGCAGAGGTCGAGCAGTTCGTCTCGACGCTCGATAATACCCTTTTCGACGGGCTTGCCAGCGACCCATGGGCGGTGCGTGTTATCTCCGTTGTACCACATACAATCACCGCGATGGCCCCCATTGGGGAATGGAGGGGTGTGTACGGTCACAAAAACGTGATCAATAGTGCTATCGCCTTCAAAATCTGCCAGCGTATTTTTCAGCCAACGCAATTGCTCATCCATGATGTATCCGTGCAGGTTGCCGCCGAGGGGCCGTGTTTTTTTCAGTAAAGGGGCATACCAATAGTCGGAATTGAGTACCACCATTGCGGTGTTACCGTACCGGTAGTGGTACACATTTTCGGAGTAGGATGGGAAGTCGCCGCGTTTGTAAGGGTCGGGGTCATATTTGGCACCATCTTCACTTTGCGGGCCGTTCAGAGGGTTGACAAACATTTGGGCAAAAACAGCCTCGCCAGAGTGCGTTTCGTAGGGAAATCCATCGGCTACTACCCAGTTTTCAGTATCCGATACCCAACCCAGCGACTCGTGATTACCCATGCCAACATTGAAGGGTATGTAGTGCCAGTATGGCTCCACGGCCTGTATCCAGTTAACATTTTGGAGGCGCAACTCGTCGGGCTCGCTTAGGTAGCCATCGGCTTGATCGCCGGTGAACTGTACAAAAGCCGCGTTTTCGCGGCAGGCCAAAGCCCCGATTCTACCCATAATTTGGGCATTGGTACCGTAGATATTGCGCTCGCCGCCACCGTAGCCGCTGCGGGAGTCGCTGGCGTAAGCAAACGAGAATGGCTTTGGATTACCGGGCTCGGGTGCTGTACGAAAACGAAATGGGAGCACCGCGCTGTCGCAGCGCACGGTGTATTGGTACTCGGTATCGGGCAGCAAACCCGTCAGCGTCACCTCATGGTGGGTCTGTCGGTCACGGCTGAAATATTCGTCTTCGACTTTGTCGGTTTTTATCCGCGTAAAAACAGGTGCGGAGGTTTCATACCAGATAATAGCACTTCGGTGGGTCTGGCAGGAAACGAATGGCCCACGCAGCACAGTAGGGCGCGGCACGATGCCTTCTGGAGCGTCCGCAAAGGCTTGTTTGCCTTCGAAGACTATGGCTCCAATGGAATCAGTGAGACGGTAGCCAAGGATTCCAAAATTGGCTTTTTGCCAGCCAGTGTGATCATAGCCGTCTTTGAGGTCTTTGCGGATATTCAAAAAAACTTTGCCCGCAGTGTCTATGGTTGCATTAAAACGCAGTACCGCCGTCGGAAATGTATGCTGCCCGTAGGGAATAAGGCCGTAGGTAATTTTTCCCTTTTGAAGCCCCTTGGCCTTAAAATATAGGATCAAACCATCTTTGACTCCCGTAGCCTGAGGACTGACTTCAGAGAGGGTGAAGAGCGCATTTTTTCTTCGGAGTACAAATTCGTTTCCGTCGGTGCCTTTACCGAGTAAAGTACCCGCCGAATCATAACGGAGGTTGGCGTAGGCAGCCGGGATGGTAGGCTGCTGCGCAAATAGACAGGATGGTAATCCGAATAAGAAGGCTAACAATAGTAATCGCATCTCTTTTATTTAAAATTTTAAAAACTGTTTTAAAAATATCGGTTTAGCGCTTTCTCTTTCATTGATTTTGCCAGATGATAGACATTTTTTTATCCCGCGACAGCCCGCCCGGGTTGCAGCCCGGTATGCCTTCGGGGATGTCTAAATTCAAATCGCGGTAATAATCAGTCCAAGCGGGGAAGAAGTCTCCCGTGTCTGGATCTATGAACGTCATGGGCGGGCTGATAAAAAATGCCTGCCCCTTGTTGGCTGCTTGATAGGCCAACGCCACGAGTTCTGAGCAGTAGAGCCGTCCGTTGTCGGGCAAAAAAGCATCGTCGTAGGGTACGCCGAGCATGGCCGATGCGGCAATCGTGGCACCAAGTGCCAGTTTATGCCAGCGTGGTTTCAGCCGCCCAACGGCCACTTTGGGGCTGCGCTTCAAAAATTTGCCCACGCCATTACGTTGCACCTGCCCGCCAATGGCTTCCATGACCGCCAGCGAATCGCCCGATGGCACCACCATCCCCACATGAGAAAAGTCTTTGCCGCCCGCCCCTTCGGTCACTTTCTCAATGGCATCACAGAGCGGCCCGCAGTCCAGATCCTGGAACAGCAGGTCGCCGGGGCGCAGGTCTTTTTTCCAGTCAAACCCATTTTTTGAAATACGCCAACGGTCGTAGCAACGGTAAAAATGCGCCGTGCCGTTGTCCCAGAGTTCGTCGTTGAACACCGTGAAATGGTCGCCCGGTAGCACTTGGATGTCCATGTCGGCTCGAAGCGTATCCACGAGGTCTTTTTTCAATTGGGCTACGGGGCCATCAATCAGGAAATTGTCGGCCTCACCCGTGGTAAGTCGGATTTTGCCGTCGAGCAGCGGTTTGAGGGTAGACCAGTTGTCCCGCAGGTACAGCGAGATGTCGTAGCGTTTCCAATCCGCCACCACAGCGGAATTGATTTTTCCCGTTTGAAAATTATAGGCATCACGGACTGTTCCATCGGGTTCTTTTTTTCCATAAACCATTGAATAACAACGATATTGCTGCCCACGCAGCAGGTATTCCCGTTGACATTCGTCCCGCAAGGTCAGCACTGGTTGGAAGCCACCCAATAGTATGGAAGGAATGAGCGAGCCGTCTTTTCGATAATAAGCACTCGTATCAGCGTAGAGGTTAATGGTCTGGAAATCCCGAAAATCAAAAGCGTCGGGCGAGGACGACCAGCAGCCGTGAAAGAAATCGGGGTAGTGGGTTTGCAGCCAAAGCGAAGCCCAGCCCCCGCTGCTGTGTCCGGTCACATAGCGGAAACCGTTGCAATGGTAGAGCCGCTCCACTTCGGGGATGAGTTCCTGCACGAGCGCATCGCCCCAAGGCCCGTTCACGTCGCTGTTGGCGTAGCCGCTGTGTCCGGTGGGGCAGTTGCCATCGAGGTTCAATAAAATGGCTTGGATTTCGCCGCCAGGCCAAACTGGCTCGTTCCAACCGCTATCCGCCTTGTAGTCGCCGCCAAAACCTGTAATACTCACGTACAAACGCAGTTTTTGCGAACTGTCGGCTACCCAGTCGGCGGGCAGCCCAATGGCTCCGGCGATAAACACGTCCCGGTCATGAAAATCGGAGAGCAACTTGGAGCGGATACGAATTTCGCGGCTGTACAGCGTGTTGACAAAAGGCTGGTAGGCCACCGTTTGATCGCAGCGCAGGGCGATTTTTTTCTTTTTTTGGTCAAAAACAACCCACTGACTGTTGGAAAAATGATTACCCGTCGAGTTACCCATGGGTCGCTCACCCCGGTCGTTGCGGTCAAAAACGGCTTGAACGAAAAAGTCGTTCCGTTCCCACCCGGAGGGCGGCACGGGGTATGATTCGCAATTTTTGTCACAAATAATAAAGGTGTCGCCAGGTTTCAAGGCCTTCACCTTTGCCCGTATTAACGGCTCTGCCTTAGTCCAGTTGTTGCTTAGGCGCGGCACTTTGTCCGTTTTAGAAGTATAAATGACCACCTCGCCCGTGAAAGGGGCGAGGCAAGTGTCGCAAGAGAAAGAGACGACGAACTGCTGGGCAGCGAGTATTGCGCTTCCCATGAGCAGGGTGAGGGTCACTATGGATTTGATATACATAATTAATGTTTTATTGAAAAGCCTCAACCGCCGCACCTTGGACATAAAAAGGGGTTCCGGAACCCCGGCGGTGCCGGGCGGTACCGGGGCAGGCTTGTTAGTGGCAGCCGGCGGCAAAACTGCCCTGGGCTTAGGGTCAGACTGGCAGCCGGCGGCGAGCAGCAGCCCAAAAAATAGTCTTGCAGAATAGTTCATACGCGCCGCTCATTTTGAGCCTGCTCAAACCAGCGCAATACGTTTTGCGTGTGCGGAAGTCCGTAAAGGCGCGCAAATTCAGCGGTCTTGGGGTGTTTTGGGTCGCTCAGTTCGGTCAAGCGTTCGCGGATATAGTCCGCAGTGAGTTGGATGCCGCAGTCCACCGTGATGCAGCGGAGCCAATCGGCGTAAGTGTGTGGTATCATGTTGTGTAGTTGTTGATCCTTGTTTAAATAAAAGTTACCGATCCAAAAAGCCATGATAAACGGCATCAATAGACAATGAATGAGGCAAAGAGAAGAGGCTGCAATACCAATTTGGTCAGCATATTTTTTAAAAATAATCGTCATTGTACCTGTTTTTTTTAGTTTGGAAACGGATCGGCAAAAACCTCGCCTTCCCGCCACATTTCTATTTCCCAATCCCGCAGCAAGCAGCGGTTCAGGTCGGCTACAATGGCCTCTTTTCCAAGGTCTTGCCCGATAAATACCAGTTCATTTTTGCGGTCGCCCCAGACGGGTGACCAGCGGTTTTGCAGGGTTTCAAAGTTTTCCTGAAATTCTGGATGCTGCTCACGCTCATCGGCTTGCATGGCGGCCCACCAAGAACCTGCTGCGTCGTAGCGCAGCGAACCACCCGCCTGGCTCCAAAACAGGGCTTGCTCGGGGCGGCTGGCGAGCCAGAAAAAACCTTTCGAGCGCACCACATTGCTGGGAAAATGCTCATTGATCCACTTCCAGAACCGCTCCGGGTGAAGCGGGCGTTGGTCGCTGAACACGAACGAAGAGAAGCCATACGCCTCGATTTCGGGGGTATGCTGCCCGTTTTTGGCGAGTTCTGCCACCCAGCCCGCGCTGTTTTGCGCCGCCTCGAAGTTGAATTTTCCGGTATTCAGGATTTCGGCAGGCGGTATTTTGCCCTCCTTGGCGGCGATGATGCGGGCATTGGGGTTGAGTTTGTGGAGTAGGGTACTCAGTTCTTCACGTTGTGCCTCGGTCACCAAATCCATCTTGTTTAGCACAATCACGTCGGCAAATTCGACTTGCTCGGTTAGCAGGTTCACGATGGGTCGCGTGTCAGTGTCGTCGTTGCCCAAATCGCGATCCAAGAGGCGGTCGGCAGAACTGAAATCGTGCGGAAAGTTGAAGGCATCCACCACGGTCACCATCGTATCAATATAACTCCATTTGGAGAGGTCAACCGAGCCGTCGTCGCTGGCAAAATGCCAGGTTTGCGCCACGGGGACGGGTTCGCTGATGCCCGTGCTTTCGATGAGCAGGTAATCGAAACGCCCTTCTTTGGCGAGTTTCTCTACTTCGAGCATAAGGTCTTCGCGCAGGGTACAGCAGATGCAGCCGTTGGACATTTCGACCATTTTTTCTTCCGTCCGGGAAAGTGTTGCGCCTCGTTCGACGAGTTGGGCATCAATGTTAACCTCGCTCATGTCGTTGACAATGACAGCGACCCGCAGCCCTTCTTTATTGTGTAAAACGTGGTTGAGCAGGGTCGTTTTGCCTGCACCGAGGAAGCCCGACAGCACAGTGACGGGTAGTTTTTTGATATTTTGCATGCGTTTGAATTACTTTTTTAAAAGATGCACGAAAAATCCCCACAGCGTCCGCTTCTGCTTGCACTGGCTGAAGCGGCGGAGGAAAAATATCATGCATACCAAGTCTTTGAGACCTCGGAACATGATGTGAAAATTTGATTTACAGAAAATAGGCCGTCGGTTTGCGGCACAGCAAACGGAGGATAAGCCCATAAAAAAGAGAAGATAACCGAATACGCTACGCAGCAAATAAATGCACACAAGCCTGCCCGAACAGGGCAAGCCATGTAAAAAACAGCCTTGAAAATTCGGTTCAGGTAAGGCGCACTGGTGGCGCACGCGGTTGAGAAAGGGTTGGCGGCGAGACGGAAAGACAGGTTATTTCGCCGAAATTGTTGTCGGTCGGCACCAGTGCCGGGTGGACAAGTGCTAATATTTTGAGCGGTTGGAGTTCTGCGAGCGTCGGTGCTATTTGACAAATGGAACAGTCGTGTCCTGCATATTCCTCGCTATGAATGTGCTTTTCGTTTGGGGAGTGGTGGCAGACCTTTTTTTCGTGGGTATGTTGCGGGGCAAAGAAGTGGTGCAGGCTGAAAAACAGCCAATAAACCACGTAAATGCAAGATAGTATTCTTGCATTTACGTGGCTTGTTTTTATTTCTTTATTCTTTACCTGCATTCTTTATTTCGTTCATTCTCATTCTGGCTAATGGCTCGCAATTCGTTGATAATCAATATCTTGAAAAAGTAATTTTTATGCCAATTACCCCCGTTAGATAAGGTCTTCCACGATTTTTTATGGTGTCCTAATTGTTTACAACTACTTAACTGGTAAATATTTAACCAGTTAGCTTAACTTTTAATGTACGTGATCGCAAAAAAAATTTGCGGTAAAGCGTCTTCTTAATTGACCGAAAATATGGGAACAACCGGATGAGCGGCATTGTAAAATGTCAGCTCACTCGTCCGCCATTTCATAAAACGGCTCAAAGGCATCTCTAAAATAATTTCATCTAATTCAGGCTCTCCTTCTACAGAAAAAATAGCCCATAATTTGCCATTTTCCAAAGAAAGTGCATATTGCATCAATTTTCCAGCCCCGAGCAGGCGATTAACCATACTGCGTTGGCGTGGTATTAAACTGATAAATTCTTCTGACATCTCTTTCGGTAGCGTAAAATCTACCATGTATTGCGTGTTATTCATGCGTTGGGACAGCTGTTGTGGTGAATGAGCATTAATAATTTTGTGTAGCATTCCTGCTGCTACGTTAAAGTTGGTTTCGCTATTTACCTGCTTCTTTTATAACAAATATCCCTCCAAATATTTAAAACATTGGAGAAACCCAAAAAAATACCTGCAAATCTACTATTTTTATTCAGAGACTGACAAATATTCACGTCATATTAACGTAAAAAAGAAAAAATGTCACAGGTCTAAGTTGTCAGCAGTCAATAAGTCGGTAGTTGGCAGCGATATAAACTATTGATAATCAAATACCTGACAAAACATAACGCAACGATTATTTCCGGTCACGCAAGTGTCATAAGGTGAAATCAAAACACGATTTGTTTTCACCGCGTGTTATGTAAGTGGTACACAGTCAATAAGTCGGCAGTCCATAGTCTCACAAACTTTTGATAACAAGGTAATTAATAAAATTCAAAACCACGATTATTTCTATTTACCTATTTACTTATAAAAACTAATGGGCTTAAACAGGATTTCTCCTGTTTAAGCCCATTGATTTTTATGCTGCTTCCGAGTTCGGTCAGAACCCTAAAGTAGCTACATAGCGGATATTAGAAATTAACACCCAGCGCCTTCAATGTTTCGAAATCGAGGTTGCCAACTGGTAAACCTTTGTCTTTCTGGAACTTGGTAAGCGCCGCTTTAGTGCGTGCACCCATTACGTTGTCGCTTGGGCCTGCATCGTAACCGGCTTTGGTCAGTGCGTCTTGAATTTGACGAACGGTGTAACCAGTTACTTTGTCGCCACACAATACTTCACGCCATTCTGTGAACCCTCCGGCCTTCACTAAGCGGCGCTTCGTGACGGTAGCATATTCAGCAGGGATGGTTTCTGTGCGGGTAGTGCTGGCAGATTTAACCGAGCGGGATGTTTGTGTTTTGTATTCAGCAGGAATGGTTTCCTCGCGGAAAGAAGCCGGAGTTTTCAATACTTGCTTGGTAATAGTAGCATATTCAGCAGGGACATCTTCCTCCCGAACAGAAGCCGGAGTTTTCAATACTTGCTTGCGAACGGTAGAATACTCAGCCGAAATTACTTCTTCACGAGTAACAGCTGGCGTTTTGATACGACGAACCGTCATCGTTTTGTATTCAGCAGGAACATCTTCTTCGCGGGTAGTAGCAACGGTTTTTACGCGGCTAACAGAGCGGGTACCCATTTTAGCGGGAACTTCTATTGTTTTGGTGCAGCCAGCATCTGCAACACCACTGGCATCACAGCCTTTGTTTACCCGCTTAGTAACGGTTTGATATTCAGCCGGAGTTTCAACTAAACACCACACTAAGCAGTCATCCGGGTTGGCCTGTAGACAGTTTGCATCCGCTTTTTTCTTTACCCATTTGGTTGAAGCGGGCTTAATTTCAATGCGCTCTGTCACTGTTTCATATTTTGGCTGCAATACTTCTACACGAGTAGCAGCAGCCTCCATCACGTATTGCTCAGTCGCTGACTCATAAACAGCAGGAACGGAGATCATACGCTTAGCAGCACCTTTTACTTCTACACGCTCGGTAGCAGTTGCGTATTCAGCAGGTACAGAAATCAGGCGCTTGCCCTCCGGCTTGATTTGGATACGTTCTTCCACTGTTTCATAAACAGCAGTAACGGTGACCAAACGCTTGGAAGCCGCTTTTATTTCTACGCGCTCCGTTGCCGTTTCATACTGAGCAGGTACAGTGATAATACGTTTAGAAGCACCTTTTACTTCTACATTTTCGGATTTGGTTTCGTATTCTGTAGGAACTGCAATAGAACGAACAGAAGCGGGTTTAACAACTACCTGTTCAGTCACTGTTTCATACTGATCAGGAATGTTACATTTAGCGTAGCATTTTCCGGGTTGAGCATTAGGAATATCGCTAGGCTGCTGGGCATTCGCAACAGTAGCGAAGGCAAATAAAACAAGGGTAAGGAATTTAATTTTTCCCATAATAAAAAATGATTGATTTAGAAAAATATGGTTAACGTAACGTTTTGACGTAATAATCATGAATTAAAACACAAAAGTACAAGTATGTAAAGAAAAAACGGTTTTTTTAAGGTAAATTTTATTTTATTTTTTGGGATAACAAATAAAATACTTTGTAACTAATTGAGTATAAAGCGGTACATCAGAACATTCGCTCAATAAGCGAACTCGCCCATTCTTGTATAGTATTTGAATCGGGTCTTTGGTATCATCATACGCTCTATTGCTTTCCGAACCTGTATAAATAAAAAGATCAGGATTTATTCCAAGCGGCAGAAGGGGGCCAACCCGCTCGCGAATAGACTGTTGATAAAGGGTTGAGATAGGTGAATTATGCCATTCCGCACGGAATAGATTTCGGTTTAATAGCCCTTTAGACAGCAGCGACAAAATAAAGTCACTTGATTCGGTCCAATATTTAGTCGCTGAAATGATATCAGTATCATCCAATTGCGTAAAATGCAGCAAAATTTCCTCCTGATCAAGGTGGTTGTCAGGTTTTCTGTTGAGGAACCACGCCAAATGCCTGGGGGCTTCAGGTGCGTCACCAGATAATGCCAACTGGCGTGCACGCTGTAGCAAATGGATCATCATTTGTTCGGCAGCTAACCCGGTTTTGTGTAAATATACTTGCCAATACATCAGGCGGCGGGCAATTAGAAATTTTTCAATACTGTAAATTCCTTTTTCTTCCACTACTAACATTCCGTCATGAACCGATAACATTTTGATAATGCGGTCGTATCCGATAACGCCTTCGCTGACACCCGTAAAAAAACTATCCCGGTTGAGATAATCCATCCTGTCCATATCCAACTGACCGGAGACCAATTGGTGTAAAAACTTCTTCGAATAGCGATCCATGAAAATATCCAAAGCGAGCGACAACCGGCCGTTGAATTGTCGGTTGAGGTCTTCCATCAACCTATTGGAAATGTCCTCATGATGCAAATCAATCAAAGTATGTTCCAATGCATGAGAAAACGGACCATGACCAATATCATGTAACAATATGGCGATACAGGCAGCCTCGTATTCTTCTTCAGAAACCTCAATGCCTTTATCTTTGAGTGTTTGTAGTGCCTGTTGCATGAGGTGCAACGCCCCCATGGCATGATGAAAACGCGAATGCTGGGCACCCGGATAGACGTAGTGGGTTAGACCTAATTGCCGGATGCGACGTAATCGCTGAAAAAAAGGATGATCAATCAATTGCAAAATCGGGCCATGCGGCACCGAAACAAATCCATAAACCGGATCGTTAAATATTTTGTGGGATGGCATGACAAGTAATGATGGATGATGAATCCTGTAACTTACTCATAATCAAACAATAAGGAATAATCCAAACCGCGTTTATTTCCGCTAATGTACTTTAGTCAACACTCATCGGTTGACCGTCATGGCTTAATATTTTTTAGTTTTTGGCAAGATCAGCCAAAGCCGCCCGAAACGATTGATTTTACGGGCTTCAGCAAGTCCTTTTTGGCCTACTCCGCAATACAAATCCATACGCTTGGTCGTCAGGATGGCTCCACCGCGATCCTGTGCAAAAAGAATACGGTATTTGTAGCCTTTCAAATTCCCGGATGCATCTAAATCCGGCAGTTCTGCCAATAAAGTACTACCCAATGGAATATAGCGCGGATCCACCGCTACTGAATATCCGGCGGTAAGCGGGAAAAATCCAGAACCGAGTACTTGCTCGTTTACCGGTGTAAAAAACACGTAACACCCGCCCGCACCTTTAACAGAGCCACCAAAACCAAAATGTTGGCGCTTTCCGTCGGGATATTCCACTAAGCAATTGCCTTGCAACTGCGCATTACTCAATTCCTTTCTGCTGCTCAACCAGGCCACATCCAAATCACTATTATCCAAGGCACCGGCATCAATAGCGGCTGGTGAAGGAATATTTGAGTCGGGGCGAAGGAGCATGGGGTAGACGTGGTTAGCATCTCGTTTCCGGGTGGCTTTTATCATCGGGGTATAATAACCCGTCATCCGTACCCTGTCTTGTTTTAGATCAGTGTTGAGCTGAAAAAAATCAAATTTTTGTTGCATGGCTTCCGGCTCCATCAATTGTACTCCCTGCAAAATTTCCAGCGTCTTGAGCATCTCAGCCTTTGTAATGCCACTTGCACATACTCGGGGCACATCGGAGCGATATAAATATTTCACCTGTTCAAACATCGCCTGTATCATCGGCGGATCGAATGGGATAAAAGGCATAGTATCCGGCTTAGCGGGTATTAATACGGAAGGGGAAAGCCTTCTTTGCGACCCCTCTACCGCCAAATCAGCAGCATCAGGTTTAGCGAGTTTTTCCGTTGGGCGTCCTTTTCTAATCGTTGGCGTTTCTGTAGATGCTGCCGCAAAGGGTATTGTGACATTTGTAGCATCCTCGGCTGCCCACCATATAGAGGTAAAACTTCCTATAACTAACAGGAAGTCAAACATCAGGATGCGTCTGGGGAATGAGCGATAAGGTGTACTGGTATATTCCATCAAAAAGATCGTAAATTATAGTCTGCTGTGGTAAATTCTATGGGTAAAACACCATTAAACAATTGCTTTTGGCGCAATCACGCATCTTTTACCGCACAGTTAAACGATATCAAAACAAAAATAGTACCATTTTTAGGGTAATGCGCAATGAACTACCCCTATAAACGTACAAATTTACCCTGAATTACCACTTTTGTACGCTGATTTTAACACTTTAAATAGGACATAATTAACTAAATATCAGGTAGTTGTTAAAATATTAATTTGTGCAAAGACCGTAAACACTTATATTATTGTTAACGATTATCAAATTTTTGATTTTACTGTAATTTCGGTAGTAACAAAATAACAAATATAAGTAATAGTGCATGAATATCTTCCAACTAATTCATTCCCGTGTCACTATTTCCACGCAACTGCCATGGCCCGCACAACGAAATTTCTGCCGGGAAGGGCGACACTATAATACCCTGCCGGTAACTGCTCCAATCCATGGAGTGTTACACCTGAAATGGCATTGCGTACGACGGAGATTTTTACCTGTCGGGTTTGACCCAGCAGATTGTACAGTGTAGCCTCCGTCAATGCTTCCGGCAGGTCATCATAGGCTAAAAGATGCAGTTCCCCGGCATCCCTGTCAAAGGCAAACCAGCCGCTGCGAGCATTATTAAGACTTTTGTCGTGCATGTACCCGCCCAATCGAAGCCAGGCCGAAGAAAGATCGGGCAGACCGTAACCCCGCAATACATCAGGCGCAGCATACTGATCGGCGCTGTTAAAAACGGCTGCCAAGATTTCGGCTGCTGTTTTTTCCGGATAAGCACTCCAGAGCGCTGCAATGGCTCCGGCCAGCATAGGTGAAGCCAATGAGGTACCATTCGACACACCCAATAAGGTACCCGATACGCCAGCAGTGACTACTTCTTCTCCAGGTGCAGAAAGGTCGGGTTTAATTCGCCCGTCGGAAGTAGGCCCCACGGAACTAAACGTAGCGCGTTTTCCTAATTCATCGGTTGCCCCCACGGCCACGATGCCCGGAGCATCCGCAGGAACCCCGACATAGCGCCACGGTTCATCACCCGAATTACCAGCACTGTTGCATATAATCATACCCTTCTGGGCAGCAATCGTAGCGCCGCGAGAACCGATAGCCGTTCGCCCGTTGAGGTCGCGGAAAGTATGGCTAAGTGTAGCGTCATTAAACCCGGTATAACCTAAGGAAGCATTGATAATATCCACGCCTATGCTGTCAGCCCATTCTGCTCCGGCAATCCAATTAGCTTCTTCAATAGGAAATTCACCACCAGTATCTTCGGTTTTTAATAAAAAATAGGTGGCTTCAGGAGCTGTACCCACAAAATAGCCGGGTAACATAGCCCCCATTACGGACAATACAGAGGTGCCGTGCTGTGCGCTTTCATATACTGCCTGATCGCGCTCCACAAAATCGTAACCGGTAAATAAACGACCATTTAACGCCAAACTGTCAAAAAAAGGCATCGTGTCCACATTGGTAAATCCACCATCCATAACAGCGACCCAAATACCACGCCCCCGATGGCCCGCCAAATGTAATAAGGGCACGCCCAGCGCAGCATTTTGCCGAACGGCATAACCCCATTGCGAGGCATTTGGCCCGGCAGAGGGTATATTGGTCAGGATGGCTCTACCTTTGGTTCGGCGATTGGGCGGATTTCGTGGAATAATGTGTTTTCCTACATATTGTACGGTGTCAATAAAAGGTAAAGTGCGCAAAGCAGCAGCCGTGGAGGAGTCGGCCACCACGGTTGCTGCATTTAGCCATCGGGAGGTGCCGTGCAAACGGGCACCTTTCGCACGCAAGGCAGCGATATAATCGGGTGAAACGGGTAAGTCTTCCTCAGACACGATAATTCCCGCACGGGCACGGCGCTCTAAAGCGCGGGCTGAAAGAAACTCTGCCGGGCGACAGGTGCAAAAAGGGGTATTTTTTTTATCCGTAAATTCAATCCAATACTTGCGTAGGGGAGGCGTTTGGGAAAATGCTGCCTGTTGACAAAAAAACAGGAGGATTATCCCCATAAAGAAGCAGTTATGCTTGGTAAAGTGTGCATTATGTGTCAAAATACCCGTGTTGAACTTCATCGTTTAATTATATTTTTTTGGTACTCGCGCAAATGTAAACGTAAAAATGACGTTATTGATATATTGAAGACACAAGACTTCAGACTTCAGACACAAGACTTCAGACTTCAGACACAAGACTTCAGACTTCAGACACAAGACTTCAGACTTCAGACACAAGACTTCAGACTTCAGACACAAGACTTCAGACTTC
>Ga0209181_10003204_pt1 | contig 25592 bp, 13 predicted proteins | sample MAT05_FD_187208 | JGI IMG/M metagenome (GOLD analysis project Ga0209181, IMG submission 187208) | Freshwater microbial communities from Lake Fryxell liftoff mats and glacier meltwater in Antarctica - MAT-05 (SPAdes) (version 2) | ecosystem: Environmental > Aquatic > Freshwater > Ice > Liftoff...
ATGAGCGGAAGTGGTTTCATGGGAGAACCGGGCTGAAGACTAAAACTGCGCGTCGAACGAAAGGATGAACTCGGGATCGGTCCTGAAATAGTATCCGTCGTTCGAACCCGGCTTGAAGCCGACCGGACCGGTGTTCACGCGCGTGAGATTCTTCGCATTGAGCGCGATCCGATACGTCGCCTCGGGCCGCTTGAAGCCGTAGCCCGCCATGACCTCGGCCCGGAAAAAGCCCTCTGCCGATGCCGGCTGGTTGTATCGTCAGCCGGTGGGTAAACCTCTACCCGATCGAAGCCGCGATCGTGAACGCCTGCCACAGCGGCCAGGGCAGCAGCGGGGATGTCGCCATTCTCACCGCCGCGAACCGCCTGCAACTCATGCCGTTCGCCCAAATTGCCACCCCAGATCGGAGGCGCCAGCACCGTCACGCTGGCACTCATCGCGCTGGCTCGAAGCGTTTGAAGCGATTCATCCCTCGGCGCCAACATCTCGCATCGCGCTCAGACCGGCGACGCGCGCGACCCCTTGCCCGCACACGCGAAACGCACTGCAAGCACGCCGTCGGCTCGCAGTTTCGCATCCAACTCTCCACCGAGCGCCCGCGCGAACTCGCGCGCGACCGCGAGGCCAAGGCCGCTGTGTTCGGTGCCCGTGCGCGCCGCGTCTTTCCGCCAGAATCGGTCGAAGAGCTGCGTCACGTCGGACTCGGTGAGCTGCGGCGCAGGATTCGTTACTTCGAAGCCAAACTGCGCCCCTGCCGCCGTCACCCACCACTCGACTCGCACCGCGTCGCCGGCCCCAGTGTATTCAACCGCGTTGGCGATGAGATTCCCCGCGATCACGCGCAACACCACCGCATCGCTCTGCAACGGGCTCGACTGAGGACCGTTGAAGGTAATCTCCAAGGACTTCGCGCGGGCTCGGCTCTCGTGGGCCGACCAGATTTCCCGCAATAACGTCCCCAATTCCACGGGCGCCAGCGTGACCGCGAGCCGCCCATGCTCCGCGCGCGCCAACTCCAGCAATCGAAGCACCAGCGCCTCCATGCGCAGCGTGATGTCCAGTGTTTCCCTAAACATTTCAGGTCCGGCCGTATCCGGCCACTTCAGGGCCGATTCTTCCAGGGTGCGCAGCTCGGCCAACGGCGTCAGCAACTCGTGCGCGAGATCTGCGCTGAATCGCCGTTCGCGTTGGAAGGACGTTTCCAAACGTCCCAATAACGCATTCAGCCGCTCGCAGATCGGCTGCAGCTCGGCCGGCACGTCCGCCTCAGGAAACCGCTGCCCCAGGTTGCGTGCATCGATCGAGGCGGCTTGATCCGCCAACCGCCGAAGGGGTCGCAATCCCGGCCGCAGCACGACGCGAACGGCCAGCCACGCCGCGAGCAGAAGCGCGAATCCGCCCGCGCCGAGAAATCCACCCACTTGGCGCATCAACTCGTCCAGATCGCCTCGCTCCGCCGCGACCACCACGACGGCATCCACCGCCGCCCGGCCCGAACCTTCATCGTCCTCGTCGAAGCGCGGACGGAATTTGATCCCGATCGCCCGCCCGGCGCGGTCGCGTGACGGCAGCCGGAGATTCCAAAACGCCGGCTTCTTCATCGTGCCGAAACGCTGCGGCAAATCCCGGCGTCGCAAGGAGTCGGAGCGCTCCACGCTCGGTCCGCCCACCTGCCACACTTGAAAAAACGCGGTCGCAACATCGTCGTCGAATTCGCGAAGAAACCGATCCGAGAAATCGACGTCGATTTTTCCGCCCTGTTGCTCGGTCGCCGTGATCACGACCAGCGCTTTCACGCGCAATCCCGCGTCGAACTGATCGTGGAGCACATCGCGCATCGAAAGGTAGAGCGCGAGCGCTCCCGCCAGCACCAGTCCGCTGAACACCGCCCCCAACCCGACCGTCAATCGGCGCTCGATGGAGTGCATACGTCATGCAGCGTCAGGCAATAACCCCAGCCCCGCCGCGTGTGGATGACCGGCGGCACTCCCGCATCCGTGAGTTTTCGGCGCAGAATGCAGATTGCGGAATCGACGACGTTGCTCATTGGGTTGGCCAGATCGTCGTAGATGTGGGCTTCGATCTCCGAACGCGTGACGACCGCCTCGCGCCGCAATGCAAGATACTCCAGCAGCGCGTACTCCCGCGGCTTCAAATCCACCGCGCGGCCGCGGCAGCCGACCCACTTCGCGACCGTGTCGATCCGCAAAGGTCCCAGTTCGATCGTGGCGACGGTCTGCCCATAGCGCCGCCGCACCAAGGCCTGCACCCGCGCCAGCAGCTCTTCCAACGCAAACGGCTTCCCCAGGTAATCGTCGGCTCCTCCGTTCAAACCTGCCACGCGATCGCTCACCGCCGTGCGCGCCGTCAGCATCAGCACCGGCGTAGTCTTGCTGGCCGCTCGGAGTCGATGCAGCAGCGCCAGGCCGTCAAGCTTGGGCAGCATCAGGTCGAGCACCACGACATCGTAGGGCTCGGCCAACGCGAGCGCCGCCCCCTCCTCGCCATCCTCAGCGACGTCGACGGCGTAGCCGGAGCGACGCAAGGCCTCGGCCACGCTGCGACGCAAGCTCGCGGAATCTTCGACGTATAACACCCGCATGGTGGTAAGGACAATAAAGGTTTCGACCTTACGGGAAGATTACGAGCGCCTCAAGCGAGTTTTCCCGTCCGGGCAACGGACAGCGCGCCGCGATAATCGTGCGGTAAGGTGCGCTCCGGCAAACTTCCGAGTAGATGAACCCTTTTCCTCGCCTGCTCGCTGCCAACGTCCTTCTGCTGGCGGCGCCACTCCTCGCCCAGACGATACCGGATTCTATTGCCCCCACCACGATGGCCCCGGTGCGCGTTTCCGCCGGACGAGTAGCGGCCAGCGAGGTCGACGGTCCGCAAATCGTCGATCGCTTTGACACCAATCACATCGCGACCACCGGCGCGTTCAGCATCGGAGAGTTCCTCGACACCCTGCCGCCTGGCGAAGAAGGCTCCCGCGAGCTCGTGCTCGTCGATGGCCGGCCCACGTTCCTCGATCCCGCCTCGCTACCGCTCGGGCTGATCGCCAGCATCGAAGTCAGCCGCGCCGGTTCCATGCCGCACCTCGGAGCTTTCACGAACGGCCGGATCATCAACATCACGCTGAAGAAAGAGGGCTCCGCGCATGAGGCCGGTGCGAAACTGCTCGGGGCGTTTGCGGGCGGTGGCAGCCAGCGCACGGTTCGCGCTTCCAGCGTCAGCACCCATGGTGCGTTCCGTTCGGTGATTTCGTGGGAGCTGCAACGTACAGCCGCGCTTTCCGCAGCCGATCGCGAGTATTCCCGCAATCAGGATCGCCGCGCTCGTGGCGGCCAAGACTTCCGCCTCGGGTGGGGATCTCCTGCAGTCGTGCAATTTTCGCGCGATGCCCTGCCGGATTTCCCCGATGGGATTGCCCTGGTCCGCGACGGCGCTGAGCCACGCGGCCAAATCGGCCCGCCGGCGGGCCTCGCAAACTTTATTCCAGGCGATGCCGCGCTGAGCGGCAGCGCAAGAAACCAGCGCCGCTTCGACAGCTCGCCCTACCGCACGCTTATCGCCCCCGCCAGGCGCGGCTCCCTCAATGCGCAGGTAACTTACACCCCTTCCGATCGGCTCCAGCTGACGTTCAGCGGCTCGCACGTGTCGAGTCGCAGCGAGAGGCTCGGTCCGCCACCCGTCACTCCCGCGGGCGAAGATACGCGTGTGCCAGCGGCATTGAACCCCTTCGGTGAAGACGTGCGCATCGGCCTCGTGCATGTGGAGTTCGGACCTACGCGGCAACGCACGCGCGCCCAGCGCTCGCAGCTCGGCCTCGGCGCCAGCATGAAGCTCGGTCGCGAGTGGGCAGCGGAAGCAAGTTTGGGTTACCGGCGCACGGTCCGCGACCGGCGCACGCGCGATCTCGACCTTAAGCGCTTCGCGGCCGCGCTGACCGCCGAAAACCCAGCGGAGCGATTCGATCCTTTTGCCGATGCGACGGCACGGCCGGTCAACGCCGCTCTTTATCCGCTGCTCTCCGGCGAACGCTCCAGCCGCCAGGGCGGTCGTCGCACCGAGGTCGAGCTCACCGCTCGGGGCCCGGTCACGCGCACCCGTGCGGGACCCGTGACGCTGCGTCTCGATACCGAGCACACGTTGGAGGCCGAGGACCGCGTCTCCAACCCGCGCACAAACGAACCACTCGTCCGCACCTCTGCCTCGCGTCAGGAACACGAAGCCAGCGCTGTCCTCCAGGTGCCGTTCTTCTCGGAGCGCAATGCCCGCGCCGGGCTGCGACGCCTCGATACTCAGGTGTCGGGTCAATACGGCTTCGACAACGACGGCGGACGGGAAACCGAAACGGGCCTCGGCTTGGTCTGGGCACCCTTGCGCGCGCTGTCGCTCCGCGTTCGCTACTCCTCCGAGTCCGAAGCTCCGTCCCGAACCTTTGCCGCGGCGACCGACCTACTCCTCGACGACATGCTACTCGATCCGCGGCGCGACCGGGAACCGACCCTCCACGTGCAGAGCGTTCTGCATGGCGATACGCTCACCACGCCCGAGCGCGATCGCCGCCTCACTGTTGGGCTCACCTTCGAACCACGCGTATTCCCGAGCTTGACGTTGAGCGCCGCGCTAAAAATTCGAGACCGGGAGCACGTGTTCGAGGATGAGCCCAGCGCCCAAGAGGTGGTGAACAACGAGCGCACACTGTCCGGCCGCGTCGTGCGCGCGACGCCCACGGATGAAGATCGTGCGCGCGGCTGGCCAGGGGCGATTGTCGCAGTCGATCTCACGCCGGGGAGCACGGGCGCGATGTCGCGTCGCGATGTGGATCTCAAGGCAGAGTATCGCCCGCCTCCGTTTTTTTTCGGCCAACTGCTTTTCCGGGTGACTGCAGAGCGGAACTTGTCGTTCAGGCGTGACGTGCTCCCCGGTGTAGGCTTCGTCCATGAAATCGGTGCCGACACTCAGCCGCGACGGTGGAACGGTGACGGGCTGGTCGAGTGGTCCCGCAAGGCATGGTCCCTTTCGACCCGTGTGCGTCACACCGGCAGCGTGCGGAACGTAGGCCCCACGCCGCCTTCCGGCGCCACCACCGTCCTCGACCTGAACTGCACCTGGCGCTGGAATTCTGTCCGCCGGGCAGCCGGCGAAGGGAAGCGCGAATGGCGGATAACCGCTGGAATCGGCAACGCGTTCGATGCTCCGCCGCCTTGGGCCGACAACCTTTCCGGTTTCGCCTCCGGATCGCCGCTGGGCCGCACCTACTCGCTGGCGATGAATCTTACGTTCTGAGGGCCAACAGAAACAGATCCAAAGGCGCGGTTATTCGTTTGACGGAATACTGTATCCAGTACACGAAAGTCTCTATTGTCTCTGCGTCCGCATCTGGCGTCGTCGTCAGACCCCTCCGCCCCATGATCGCTTCCGACCCCGTCCGCCCGCTGGCCGCCGCCGGTGCGCTGCTCATCTGCCTGGCTGCCGCCCGCGCCAACTTCCTCGCGGCGTACTTTTCCGCCATTGCTGTCGCCGCTGCGGCTGCGGTCGCGGACATGGTCCCGAGAACCGGCGACACCCGGCTCTTGCTTTCCGACCCGCTCACCGCACCGACACCGGTTGCCGGCGAGCTTCAGAAGACGTCGCAAGATGGCGAGTTCACCGCCGAGGGCTGGCGCTCGCTGGGGCGCGACGGGATGCTCGTCATCGAGCTCGCCGAAGCCGTCACGCTCGAAGGCGCCCTCGAGGTCGATCTCACTGGGGTCGATTGGCCGCGGGCGAGCACCGCCGCCGGGCGCGATACGAAGCTGCACTTTATCAATATGTTTTCCCATCCCCAGGGCGACCATCACGTCGAGCAAGGCGGCACCGCCCAGGACGCGTTGTGGACGCTCCGCACGGGAGCGTCGAAGGACGGGCAGCCGCGCTATGGCGACATGTTCAAGGTGCTCGGGGCCTCGCGCGGCGCCAAGCGCACGCCCGAATCCGACTATCACGAGCACGACGTCGCCGCGCCTGCGGGCTGGAAATGGGATCCGGCCGCGCGCTACACATTTCGCGTCACGTGGAGCCGCGCCCGCGGCACGTGGACCGTCGCCGTCAACGGTCAACCGCTCGCCGAGCAGCCGTGGAAGAACCAAGTCTCGCCTCTGCGATACGTTTTTCTCGGCAAAGCCGGCGACTTTCAGAGCCTCCAGGGCCCGCTTTTTTCGAACCTCCGCGTCTTTGCCACCCCCACGCCGCCCGCGTTCGCGATCGAACTCGTCGCGCTGCACGTTTCCACGATCGAGGTCGACGGCTTCGTCCCCTACTATCGCGACCCCCGTCGCAATGCCCTCGCGATCGCTGCGAATCTGCACAAGGACGTCTTCGCGGCCGCACGCATTCCGTTTACCGGACCCGCAGGCCACTACACTCTCACCCTCGTCAGTCTCACCGAGCGCGACGGCGAATCCACCTACCGCGTGAAGCTCGACGGCCGGCTCCTCGGCGAGGTGCGAAACCCGCCAGCAATCGACGATGTCGAAGTGCGCCACATGTGGCCCGCGATCGCGTTGCGCTCCGGCGCGGTGCTGCAGATCGAGTCGAACAGCGTCGCGAATGGGAAAGTTCCCGAAGGCGACGGCTTCGGCTATGCGCGCGGCCGCTGGCGGCAGATCGTATTCACACCCACAGCACCGATTCCTACTCCATGAAAACAACCCTCCCCGCCCCGTCTGTCCTCGGGATCGCCCTCGTTCTCGCCAGTCCGCTCTTCGCCGCGCCCAACTCCGCTCCACCCCCGCCCCATGCGGCACCTTTCTCCGCCGCGCCGACCCATGAGTTCCGCTTAGGCATCGCGTTGCTCGAAGCCGAGTCCGGCGAGGGCGGTTGGGAAAAATTATCGGAAGACGGTGTCGCCGTTATCCGCGCAGTGCCGGGCGCCGAGATGCGTTACCGTGTCAGATTCCCAGAACCCGGTTTCTACTTTGTCCACATGCGCAGCCATTACGCGGTGGGCATGAAGAATGCCGAGGGCAAAGTGCTCGAAACGCACTCGACTAACGACACCCACCTGCTGGTGGGCGGTGCCCGGCTTTACGGGTCCGATCTGACCACCCGCCCCGAGGGCATGCGTTGCCACAGTGCGACGCTCCGCTGGTGGCAGCTCCCGAAAGGGCCGGGCGGCCACACGCCCGTAGCCATCAAGGAAAAACCCGTGCAAGCCTACATCCCTGCCGCCGGCGTCTACGAAGTCCTGCTCCGCTACCGCAGTCCCGGCCTCGTGATCGACAAACTCGCCTTTACGCGCGACGGAGCCAACCCCGCCGACACGCTCGCCGAAACCAAAGCGTCGAAGTAGCCGTCGAGCGCAAGAACGCATCGCGTCGCCACGGCGCTGCGACGAAGCAGAGGCTCGAGATGAGCGGAAGTGGTTTCATGGGAGAACCGGGCTGAAGACTAAAACTGCGCGTCGAACGAAAGGATGAACTCGGGATCGGTCCTGAAATAGTATCCGTCATTCGAACCCGGCTTGAAGCCGACGGGACCGGTGTTCACGCGCGTGAGATTCTTCGCGTTGAGCGCGATCCGATACGTCGCCTCCGGCCGCTTGAAGCCATAGCCCGCCATGACGTCCGCCCGGAAATATCCGTCCGACGATGCCGGCTGGTTGTATCGTCAGCCGGTGGGTAAAGATCTACCCGATCGAAGCCGCCATCGTAAACGCCTGCCACAGTAGCTAGGGCAGCAGCGGGGACGTCGCCATTCTCACCGCCGCGAACCGCCTGCAACTCATGCCCTTCGCCCAAATCTCCACGCGTATCGGCGGGGCCATCACCGTCACCTTGGCGCTGATCGCCCTCGCGCACGGTTGGTGAGCCGGCGGAGGGGCGGGCTTACTTTGCCTGGGTGGGACCGGACCATTTTTTGCATCCTTCCACGAATGGCAATTAACGCGAGATCTTCTCCCTTGACCCATTAATCTTTGTATAACTGTATCCAGCTCTGCGGTATCCTATTTTGAACTCGGCAACCCCTGATAAACTCAAAGAAAATGCAAACCCAACCCCGCCCGGCCTTGGCTTTACAGCGACTCCGTTTAACCGCGGTGTGTTCGCTTGCCGCTTGGGCGGCGACACTCCCGGCCCAAACGACCAATCCCGCTCCGTCTGCCCCGGCCTCGGTCAAACAACAGGAAGAGGCGATTGGGCTCAGTCCGTTCATGGTGAATACGGAGCGCGACACCGGTTACCAAGCCACCGGCACGTTGGCCGGCTCGCGCTTGGCGACGCCGCTTAAGGATGTTGGCGCCTCCATCTCGGTTTACACCAAGGACTTTTTGACCGATATCGGTGCGACCAATGCGAGCGATCTGCTCGTCTTTGCGACCGGCATGGAGGCTAGCGGCTCGCAGGGTAATTATTCCGGCACCGGGGCTAGCATTTCCGAGCCGCAGATCGTCGGCGACGGCCCGCGCAATAATCCGCAAAGCGGCACCCGCACCCGCGGCCTGGCTGCACCGGAGTTCACGCGAAATTTCTTCATTTCCGCCATCGGGATCGACAGCTACAACACCAGTGCGATCACGGTAAATCGGGGCGCGAATGCCATTCTCTTCGGTATTGGAAGCCCGGCCGGCGTAGTGGATACGACCCTCATCCAAGCAAAACTGTCAAAAACCACGACCAAGGTGGAGTATCGTTACGGCGACAATTCCAGCAACCGGGCGAGCATCGACACCAACCAAGTGGTGATCCCCGGCAAGCTGGCCCTGCGTCTGGCCGCCTTGGACGATCGCGAAAATTACGACCAGAGCCCTGCCTACGAAAACAAGAGGCGCGTCTTCGCCACTATGACGCTGCGGCCTTTCCGCTCGACGATCCTGCGCGCCAATATTGAGGACGGTCGCACCCGCGCCAACCGCCCGATCACGGTGCTGCCATTCAACAGCATCAACAAGTTCTGGCAGGCAGCTGGTCGCCCCAGCTATGACTGGACGTTTTACGATGACCCTGCCCGCAACCCCTTGGCGTCCACCCAATCCTCGGGCTTTGCCCTCCTGCCGGTGGGCGTCGGTTCGGGCCAGCTCTTTACCGCCATTATCATTCCCTATGCCCCGGGTTCTATCACGCCCAGCAGCAATTCCTTCCGCAGCAATATTCCTGGCACCAATATCACCGGCCCCAACAGCCTTTCGGCCAACGCGGTGCGCAACCAGTTGTTCCAACCGTCCATCAACCGCGATCTGGCGCTCGACGGCAACCAGTTCTACGAGACGGTGAATATTGGCGAGCCTGCCTTGCCTGCGTCCGCCTTCCCCGGCGGCGTGCGGCCGGTCGGCCTGAAGATGCAGGGTTTCACGGACTATTCCGCCTTTGCCTTCAACAAGCAGATGATCGACGAAACCTCGTTCCAAGGGGATAACTTCACGACCTATTCCGTCGCGCTCGAGCAATCCTTCTGGCGCGACAGCGTCGGCCAGGATCGGGTGGGTATCGAACTCGCTTACAATAGCGAGAAATTCGACCGGTATGCTGCCAACATGTTCTTCTCGGCGGCTAACGGAAATCACGTTCGTATCGATCCCAATGTCACGCTGCCCGACGGCACGCCGAATCCGAATGTCGGCCGGCCCTACACAAACGGTGCGGTCGGTTCGCAGCGTAATTTTTATGAATCCGAGCGTGAGAACAAGCGCGCCACGGTTTTCCTTCGTTATGACACCAAGGATGTGTTCCCGGTACTCGGCCGTTGGTTGGGCCGTCACACCTTGACCGGCCTTTACGAGGACTACGCGATCAACCAGCTGAATTACAATAACCGTCCTGCGGTCTTCGGCGTCGTGGCGGATATTATCAGCGGCAGTCCCAACGGCTTCAGCCGCCGCCCGGCCGCCTTGGTTTACCTGGGCAATTCCATCCTCAACGGCTCCGACCTGAAACTGCAGGCGATCAAGATCCAACCGGTGGCACCGGGCTTGGTGACCAACACCACATACTTCGCCGCCCCGGCCGGGTCAGCCGCCCAAGGCATCATCACCACTGCGCCGACCACCATCCAAGACGTGCTGGGTAATGGCGTAGTGACCCGCGAAGTCATCAAGTCGCAGGCGGTGGTCATGCACAGCTACTGGGCCGACGACCTGATTGTCACCACCGTTGGCTGGCGCCGAGACGAAGATTACCTTTTTCGGCGGGCGATCAACTACGCGGATAATCCCGCCAAGAGTCGCTATACTCTGAGCGACTTCGTCTTGCCGGGCACCCCTCCGCCGACGATTTCCGGTGAGGTGATCAGCTACAGCGGAGTGGTGCGCTGGCCGCAAAAGCTTATCCGTTTGCCGCGCGGCACGGACTTCAGTGCTTTCTACAACCAATCGTCCAATTTCACCCCCACAGGCGGCCGCATCACGGCGTTGGTCGAGGACATTCCGCCGCCGACCGGCGAGACGCAGGAATTTGGTTTCAACGTCTCCTTCTTTGACGACAAGCTCAGCTTCCGCGTGAACCGCTTCGAAACGAGCGTTAACAACCAGACCTTCTCCCCGGGTGTTTATTCCGACGCTTACAACAACGGCGTGCGCCAGCTGGCCGGCTTCTGGGCTATCGAACGGAACATCAATCCGGGCATCGATCGCACGGCGGACATTGAACGCCTGTTCAGCCCCGTCCCGCAATTTCGCCAAGGTCTGGGTTTCCAATATACCGGCGGCATCGGTGGCGTTCCCTTTGGCAGCACGCAGGAGAATCCTCCCGGGATCACCGATACGACGGATTTCGTCGCCAAAGGCACGGAAATGGAAGTCGTTTACAATCCGACGCGGAACTGGCGCATCCTGGCCAACGTTTCCCAGCAGGAGACTGTGCAATCCAACGTCGCCCCGGCGACGCGCGATTTCATCGAAAAAATGAAACCCATTTGGGCACAGCTCAGCGATCGTCCCCGGGAAAGCTATCCCGCAGGGTTTGTCCTGGGCAGTCCTTTGCCGGCGAACGTGACCACCGTTGGCACATGGGTTCAGACCAACATCTTGGTGCCCTATGCCACCCTCCTCGCGTCCGAGGGCCAGGTCTCGGCCGAACAACGGAAATGGCGCGCGAACCTTGTGACGAATTACTCGTTCTCCCGTAGTTACCTGAAGGGTTTTGGCGTCGGCACCGGTATCCGTTGGCAGGACAAATTCGCCCTTGGTTACCCGGCGAGCCGGAATCCTGACGGCAGCGTGTTTGTCGACATCAAGAACCCCTATTGGGGCAAAGCCGAAACGAACGTGGACGCCTGGGTCAGCTATTCTCGGAGGATATTCCGCGACAGAATCATGTGGAAGGTCCAGCTGAACGCTCGCAACGTGATTGGCAGCGACGTTCCAATTGCCGTCAGCGTGCAGCCGGACGGTTCGACGGCAGTGACCCGCATCCCGCCCGAGAAGCGTTTCTATCTTACCAACACATTCGAATTCTAGGAACGGATTGGTTTGGTTACTGCAGTGGTGACCACAATCGCCGACTTCACGAACGGGACGAGGATGCCCTACCTCTTCATTTCCGCGATCTGCGTCGGCAGCATACTGAGCATGGACCGGGCGGCCACACGCCCGAAGCGATCAAGGAAAAACCCGTGCAAGCCTACATCCCGGCCGCCGGCGTCTACGAAGTGCTGCTCCGCTACCGCAGTCCCGGCCTCGTGATCGACAAGCTCGCCTTCACGCGCGACGGAGTTAACCCCGCCGACACGCTCGCCGAAACCAAAGCGTCGAAGTAGCCGCCCAGCGCAAGGACTCATCGCGTCGCCACGGCGCTGCAGCTCGGCGCATTGGAGTTTCTTTCGTGCGATGCCAATCTATGCGCGTTGGCCGGCGCCGGGGGGCGTCGCGGTGAAACCGTAAATTCGGTGGGCGAAGCCCGCTCACTCCTCCAGCGAGTGCAGCCGGAAGTTCCGATAGGTCGTTCCCGCGACCGCGAAGTAGTTCGGCTGGTAGTTGTCGCGGCCGAGAAACACCCAGCAAAATCCGGGAAACTGCGCGTTGAATTTCCCGCGCTTCATTTCGACGCCGTCGCGCCAGATCACGCAATCGCCGCCGGCGGTATCCCACGTGCTTTTGATCTTCACCCACCGGTCGTCCGACCATTTCAGCGGCCCCGTGGCTTGCTCGAAACTCTTGCGCCGGAGCGGTTCGTCGCCCGGAGCATCATGCCATTTCCGATCGGGCGAATTTGAAAAATTTCCTGCGTTTTCCGGTCGCCATCGGTCGCCGCCGAATCGTTCCATGCGGCAAACAAGATTCGCTTCGGCTCGTGCGAGAGGGGTCCCTTGATTTCGAACTCCACCGTGCCCTTGCGGTAGAACTTGCCAAGGTCCCAGCGGATCTGCGCGTCGCCTTGCTGCACGCTCCAGCCCTCGGGCGTAAAGGCGCTCATCCCGGGGCGCACTTCGGCGCCCTTGGGCGGCGCGGTGAGTTTTTCTGCGATGTCGGCCAGGGCGGGAGTCACCGCCGCGGCCACGAGGGCTGTGATTGTCAGGAGTGTTTTCATGTGGGAAATCGAGTTCGGCATATCGCTGGAGCGTTTCACGCGGCTCAGCCCGCATACATCATACTTTTAATGATAGGGTTTTTATCCCAGAGCGCACGGAGCTCGGACGCTGAGTTCTCAGAGCCAAACACGGTATTGCTCCGTCTGACTATCCACGAACGAAGACCAACATGGTGATCGAAGTGGATCGTAGGAGGGGCGACACTCCTGTCGCCCACGTCGCGTGTGCGATCACCCTAAGCCGGCGGCAGGAGTGCCGCCGATCGGTCAAGCCCGGCTGCGCGCGCCGCACGCCTCTTTTCCGAGCGCAGTCTCGGAAAAAGGCCGCTCACTATCTCTGAAAATGCACGCGAGCTGTGACGATCCAATTAGTCGCAAAGACGCACAAAAATGCGCAAAAAGGGACCTCAGGTTTTTGTGGATTCTTGTGCCTTTTTGTGGCCACTCCGTTTGCTCGAACTTGAGTTACGGCTCCGCCGCGCTAGATCCTCTGTGGCCCATGCCTTCGTCTGATTCAGGTGTGATTTATTCCGGTTAGAACTGCGCGTCGAACGAAAGGATGAACTCGGGATCGGTCCTGAAATAGTATCCGTCATTCGACCCCGGCTTGTAGCCGACCGGACTGGTGTTCACGCGCGTAAGATTCTTCGCATTGAGCGTGATCCGATACGTCGCCTCGGGCCGCTTGAAGCCGTAGCCCGCCATGACGTCCGCCCGGAAAAAGCCCTCCGACGATGCCGGCTGGTTGTTGCGATACGTGCGCAGCGCATCGTCGCGCCAGATTACGCCGCCGCCGAGCACCAGACCCTTGAGCGCACCCCGCGTGAACGAGTATTTGTTCCAGACCGTAATTTTATGATCGAACGTATCCGTTACTTGGCGACCGACGTTCGTGCGCACGGTGTCGTTGGCGATTTCCGCCACGTTGTAGCCGTAACTCACGACGACGCTCCAGTTTGCGATCGGGTAATAGTACACGTCGAGGTCGAAGCCGTACGATTCGATCTCGCCGACCGCCACATTTGCACCGCGCGGGCTGTTCGGATCGCCCGGGATCGTGAAACGGTTCGGCGCCAGCGTGTCGAACACGATCCGGTCCTTCTCCGCGATCCGGTAAAGACTGGTCGTGCCGTTGATCCGTCCGCCGAGGAGGCTGAACTTCGCACCCACTTCAAAGCTCTCGCCGAAGGTGGGATCGAAGGGCCGCTCGAAGCCGTCGCGGCTGCGCGTGTTCGGGATCATCGACCGGGAGTGGTTCACGTAGACGCCGAAGTCCTCGGTGATAAAGAACACGGCGCCGATTTGCGGGAGTAGCGTGTTTTTCGCGTAGCGATTTGTCGGTCCATTGAGGACACTGTCCGTCGTAGCGATCTCGGAGTAGAATCCCCCTATCAGGGTCGCGAGTCGGTTCCGGAAAAACTTCCCCTGATGCGTGATGTAATAAGATCGGAGCTCCGCCGTGTTGAAGTTTTGCGACGTGAGCCGTAGCGAGTAGTTCGCCGGCGCGCGCAGATCCGGGCGGGGGTCGGTGATCGGGAAAAACTGAGTCAGCCGCGTCGTGCCATCCGGCGTGAAGAGTTGCTGCGTGACCTCCTGCTGCTCCTCGTCCTGAAACTGGTAACCCGCCAGCAGCTTGTGGCTCGTCGGACCGAGATCGAATTTGTAGAGCCCATTGAGCCGGTAGCCGAGCACGGGCCGGTTGCGGGGGACGCGTCGCTCGAATTGCCGACGGATCTCCTGGCGCCCCGTCGCCGGATTGTTCGCGACTTGCACTCCTGTGACTGCGAGTGGCCATGGGCCCTGGCGGTCGTTGGTATTGAAGGCAAACGAACCGCTGAAGGCGGAGGAGAAGCGGTGATCGACGTTGATGTGAAAGTCGTAGGCTCGCTCCTGATATGACTCGTCCGGTCCGCCCCAACTCATCGTTTCGCCCACTCCAAAGGCCGCTGCCAGCGGCACGTCGTTCACGGTCACCTGCCGGCCATGCGGCTCGTTGTCGCGCTGCCCGTTCAACTGCCACCGCTCATAGTCGAGAAGGATGGTGGTATCGTTCGTGGGACGCAGGAGGATGGAGGGCGAGAACGTCGTCACTTCGCGGCCGCCATAGCGCGTGCCGTAGCTCTGATATTCGTACGCGCCGATGAAGCGGTAGCCGATCATCCGTCCCTGCTCGCGGGCCGGTCCTGTGTCACCGTTAAAATCCATCATCGCCGCGAACCGGTCGTACGGAGCACTGCCCAGCACGAGTTTCGTGCGCAGAAAATCTTTCCCGATCTCCGGTTTTTTGGTAATCACGTTCATCACGCCGCCGGGTGAGGTGATGCCATCGAGGATCGCGATCGGACCCTTGATGATCTCGACCCGCTCGATATTGAAGGCGGAGTTGTCGGCGTAGCGGAGAAAGCCGTTGCGGAGGAATTCTCGGGTGTTGAATCCCCGGACGCGCTTGTCGTCGACCGATCCCGACCAGCTCACCGCCTCGCGTTGCGCGCCGGGGCCCCGGCTGTAGCTGCTGGCGAATGCCGCCGTGTCCTCGATCATCTCGGAGGTGATGACCTGCAGGTTGAAGGGCACCTCCTTGAGCGGCAGGTTCACGCGCGTGGCGCTCCCGGAGTTGGTCGCCATATATTCGTGCCGGCGCGTTTCGGTGACGATGAAGTCGGAAAGCTGCACCGACTCTTCGCCGCGTCGGTTGGGCGTCGGCTGTGCGTAAGCCGGAACGCCAAGCAAAATAGCGACAACGATCAGGGCCTTCGGGTCAGAGGCAGGGATGAGAATGCAGGGAGGTTTCATGGTTATAAACGAAAGACGCCAGGGAACGTTCGATGACGGGGTACAGACTCGAGACTTGACACGGTATTTCTGTATGTCTGGATACAGTCAATTTGTTTCTGCCGTTTACTGTTTTTCATGAACGCCGTGTCTACGATCTCCTGGTCGCTCCTTGTCTCCCTTTCCACGTTCGTCCAGTCTGCCTTTGCCGCCACGGTCGGCGTTCTTGACCGCTCGCTTACCCTCGACAGCCGCCCGTTTCCGCTCTGGGGCATCCGCGTCGCCAGCGCCTCGCAGACTCAGCCGCTTACCGATCAACTCATCGCCCATCTCGACGATTATCGCGCGCACGGGGTCAACGCGGTTTCCCTTTTCTACATGGGCAGCCTCGGGCTCCACACCGATCCCTTCTCGCCCGACGGGACCCAGATTGATCCGGGCCACCAGGCGCGCATGGAGCAGATAGTCCGAGCCTGCGATCGGCGCGGCATGGTCGCGATCGTAGGCATTTTTTATCAACGCTCCCCCCGGCCCGAGCTCCGCGACTGGGCCGCCGTCGAGAATGCCGTCCGGATCATCGCCGCCGCGCTCCGCCCTCACCGCAATGTCATCCTTAATATAGCCAACGAGCAGAACAGCCAAAATTATAAAGGCCTCCCCTGGGAACGGGTCCGCGAACCCGCCGGGCTGCTCGACCTCTGCCGGATCGCCAAACTCGCCGATCCTGCGCGCCTCGTCGGAGCCGGCGGCTACGATCACGCGAACAACGAGATCATCGGTGCCTCGCCGCACGTCGACGTTCTCCTCTACGACACCAAGAGCCCAGGCGACCGCGACCTCGATCTGCACCGGCGCTTCCGCGCCGCCGGCGTGCACAAGCCGATGGTGAACATCGAGCTCTTCGGCGGCTGGACGATGCAATGGCAGCCGCCCGGTGTTTATCCCGCCCACGCGAAAGCCCCGCATCTCGCCGCAATCGACGATGTCGCTGCCGCCCAAGCCCGCGGCGAGGGTCTCTACATTTCCTTCCACAGCTCGCCCTGGCTCCAGGGCACCGCGGCCCCGAAGCCACGCGAGCCGATGCGCTTCGACCTCGGCGGACAGGGCACGCCCGAAGCCCCCGGCATGCGCTGGTTCTTCGAACACGTCCGCGCGAAAACAACCACGTCTTCACCGCCGGCACCCACCGCCCGTCCGCAGGCACACTTCGAACTGGAGCCGGGCACGCAGGCATGGAGGTGTGAAGTGGAAGCGGCCTCAGCCGGCTCGCACTGGCGCCTTGAGCGTGAACACGCCGGGTTCTCTGGCGACGGCTATCTCGCCTGGCGCGGGCCACACGTGAAGCATCAACCGGGCACAGCGATCTTGAGTTATGGGCTTCGTGTGACGGAACCGGGCGAATATCGAATGTCGATCCGCACCCGGCGGGATATCGAAGGAGCGCCGCGGGCCAACGATCACGTCAACGATGTCTTCGTGCGCATGGACCGCGGGCCCTGGGTTAAAGTCAGCCACAAGACCCCTTGGGGCCAATGGGGCGAGATGAAGCACTTCAGCTTCGAAACCGGATTGAAAGACGCGGTCTTCTCATTGACCCCAGTAAATGAATACCGCTTCGAAATCGCCGCCCGTTCGGACAACGTGAAGATCGATTCGATTCGATTCGCTCGGGTCGCGGCAACGCCGGACCCCGCCGCGCCTGCCCCGGCCGGGAAGAAATGACGCCTCATCTCACGCCTCACCGCTTCTTCAATCCCCGCTCCGGAACACCCATCTCACTATGACTTCAGCAACGTTCGCCAGCATCCCTCGCAAATTCCTCACGAAACGTTCTGCTCTTCCTGCGCAAGGTTACAAAAACCTTTTCGACCTCGAACCCCCGCTTTCCTCGGGTGGCTGCAACGCCTCCTCCCAGCAAAGTCTGCCTCTAGGCCGCCCTTCAGCGTCGAGTGGACGCGGACATTTTAAACTGCACCTCCAAGCCGCGCCTACTTTTACCCCATGAACACTCCACACATCTCTTCCGCTTCGGCGAGCATTGGACTCGCCTTATTATTAATCCCAGTGTCGCTGCTGGGGCAGGCCGTCCCGGGTGCGAATCCAGTGAAACCCAGCACCGACGACGTGATCGAGCTGAGTCCGTTCGTGATTAAGCCAGACAGCGGCTGGGTGGGTTCCTCTTCACTGGTCGGCACCCGCACCAATGCAGCGATCTCCAACATTCCGCTCAGCGTCGATGCGATCACGGCCGATTTCCTCCAGGATCTCAGCGCGTTCACCCTGGAGGAAGCGGCTCAGTTCGTTTCCAATGTAACGACGACCGATCTCACCGAGGGCCGCTCGCGCGACGAGGGCCGAGTCGCTTATCGCGGCATCGAGAGCAGTAGCGCGACGGCTGGAGGCAGCACGGCCCAGTCCTCTCGCAATTTCTTCGTGTGGTATTCGCCCACCGACAACTACAACATCGAGCGGATCGATTTCAACAAGGGCTCGAACTCTCTCATGTTCGGCGACGCCTCGCCCGGCGGGCAGGCGGCCACCTACACCAAACGCGCCCAGTTTAGAAATTTCGGCCAAGTGACGTCGCTCTACGGTAGCTTCGGCTCATATCGACTCATGTTGGATGCCAACCGGCGCCTCAATGAGAAGCTCGCCGTCCGCGTTAATTATGTCGCGCGCTCCGAAGGCTCCTACCTCGACGACGTGGCCTCGAAGCTCCGCGCCGCCCACCTCGCCGTGACCTATCAACCATTCAAAAACACGCAGATTCGCGCCGAGTTTGAACGCGGCAAATTCGACCGCACGCGCGGCGACAATCGAATTCTCGTCCGCCAGCAAAGCTCGCCCGGGCTGGGGTTCGACAGGGCCAATCGGTGGTATGTCACGAGCGACAATAGCATCGTGAACCGCACCAACACGCTGACCACGCTCTTTCCCCCGCTGCAGGCTCGCGACATCACCGGCGCATCCGGCCTGCTGCGCTCGAGCCTCGAAGGAAAATCGCTCGACATCCCGCTCTTCACTACATCCGGGCCCACCAGCGGCACCGCCATCCCGACCGGGCGCAGCGTCGCTTTTGCCGGTCGCTCCCGCACCACGTCGCTCTTCCCGAGCGATCGCCTCGAACGCCCTTACAATAACGGCTCGCTTTGGATGCTTCAGAACTGGGGGAAGCTCGATGTGGAGCTCGCCTACAATCAACAACAGACCCAGCAGGTGCGCGACGACAGCACGCCGACTCCGGTATCCATGGACGCCACCGGTCGTTTCTTCGTCGAGCGCTCGTTCAGCATCAAAGACTACACCAGTCGCGTGCAGATCCTTCGCGCGACCGCATCCTATCCCTTCGACCTGGGGCGGTTGGGCTCACAATTCGTCGTGCTCACCACCTCCGCCATGAAGGACCGATCGTTCCGCTGGCGCTATATACTCGCCAACTTCGGGCCGGTGGACAGCGGTGCGCCCAACGTCAACATACGCAATCATCAGATTGTCGTTCGCGCCTACCTCGATGATCCCAACTTCGGCAGCGAAGGATTTTGGTCCCAGTTGCAGCCCGGCAATCTACCCACGCGTTCCGGATTCAGAAGCGACTGGTTTAGCGACACCAGCACCGTGAATCCGTTTTATGAGATCGGATACTCAAAGTCCTACTCACTTTCGTCCGCCGGAAAATATCTCGGAGGTCGGCTCCACTCGATCGCCGGGGTGCGCTACGATAGCTTCGACCGTAAAGTCATCACCGATCTACCGCGCGATGCGATTGGACAAAGCGTCTTCCTCGGCTATCCCGAGCAGGCTCCCCGCGCTTATTCGTTCGATTCGCGCAGCGATCTAAGCAACACCACCTACAGCGGCGGCCTCTCCTATGAACTCGGTCGCGCAGTCAGCCTCTACGCGAGCTATGGGACCTCCTATCGCTGGCAAAGCGCCGAATTGTTTACCGGCGAAAACCCCGGCCCGGTGCTCGGCGAGACCCGGGAAATCGGCCTGAAGGGAACGCTCCTCGGGGGTCGGCTCTTCGCCACCGTGGCCGCGTATCGCATTCAGCGCGACAACGCCGTCTTCGTGTGGGCCGACGGTCCCCCGCAGCTCGAGCTCGAAAACCTCTTCAATCCAAACAACATCGCACCGGGCGATCCCGCTTACTTCGCGCTCCCGACCGGACTCAACAACGAGTGGCGCACGACGAGCGCGAGCGAGCAATCCGAAGGCGTCGAGGCCACGTTCCAGTTCAAGCGCGTCGGTGGCGTGCAAGCGCGCTTTACGGTTTCCTACAACGACGTGACCGCCGCTCGCGATTTTTCCATCTTCCGCTCCAAGCTGGAAGCCGCCGAGCTGCGCACGAGGCAGGCACTCGCTCCTGCGGGCAATCCCGCCCTCGCCGAAAATGCGTCGGACATCCTGTTCGCACGTCAGGTGCTCGAGGCCAATGACGGTGTTGCTGCCATCACCGGAAACCGGAGCGCCGAGTGGACCGCGAGCTGGCTGTTTGACTACGAGTTCGCTAGCGGCACCACCCTGAAGGGCACACGCCTCGCCGTCTACGGGTCGTGGCGGGGGGACTATAATCTCAACCTCCTCAGCGGTGTGACGTATCGCGGCGGAGCCCGACACAGCGTCGGCGCCTATGCCCTGCACCGGCGCAAGATCTTCGAGCGCCCCGTGTCGTTCCGGCTCGGGCTCAAGAACCTCATCGACCTCGAAACTCCAAGTAAGGACTACCGGCTCGCCAACGTGATCGGCGTCAACCCCGACGGCTCCACCATCCGGCAATATCGATATGTCGACCCTCTCTCCGTCGATTTCACCGTGACCTTGGATTTCTAGGCCCAACATTTCTGATTCGTACCCTCCTCGTATGCACCTCCGACTTATCAACTCTCTCTCGCCGCTCGCCCTTTGGGTTGCCCCGCTCTTCGTGGTCCCGCCCGCCTTCGCACAAGTGACGCCTCCCTCCGCGCAAGTTGCACCCGCCGCCGAAGCTCCTGCCGCCGCGCCGGAGGTTCCGCAGTGGGGCCGGTTCGAAGTGGCCGTCAAAAACCCGCGCCCCTATGCGGATCCTTACTCGGACGTTCAGCTGAACGTCGTATATACCGCGCCAGGCGGAAAAGAAATTGCATTCTGGGGCTTCTATGACGGCGGAGAAACGTGGCGCCTCCGCTTCATGCCTCACCTGAGGGGGCGTTGGCAATATCGCGCGACATTTTCCGACGGCGGTCCCGGGCTCAGCGGAGAGTTTCGGGTCATCTACTCCGACATTCCCGGCATGCTGAGCGTAAACATGGGAAATCCCATGTGGTTCAGCGGCGATGTGATCCCAGTCCTCATCCGGGGGCTCCATGTGGGCGACCGCTTTTTTGCGGGCAACTGGCCGGCGGAGAAGCGTCGGGCATTTCTCGATTGGGCCGGCGCGCAAGGTTACAACTTCCTTTCGATCGCGAGCCATTACCTGAATCGAGATGTCGAGGGGCGGGGCCGGGGCTGGGAAACGCCGCGCCTTTGGCCGCTCGCCGCGGGAGAGTTCAGCAAGTTGGAACCGATGCTCGATGACCTGGCGGCCCGCCGCATCTACGCTTATCCGTTTGCAGGTTTCTTCGGGCAGAAATCGAGCTTTCCTGAAACTCCTGTCGAGCAGGAACGTTTCGTCCGCTACGCGCTCGCGCGGCTCGGTCCCTATTGGAATATCATCCTCAACGTCGCTGGTCCGGAACCGAATCTGCGCGAAGACTGGATGTCCGAATCGAATGTGCAGCGACTTGGTCGGATGATCCGGTCGCTCGATGTGTTCGGCCATCCGCTTTCGGTGCACAATGAGACCGGCGACGATCCCTATCGCGATTCCGATTGGACGACGTATGGCACGCTGCAAGGCCCAAAGACACTCAGCCGGGCGGAGCTCGGCGCGGGCCTGCTCCGCAACCACCACCCGGCTAAACCGCTGCTCGCGCAGGAAACGCTCTGGCCCGGCAACAAGTACCATCCAGCCTACACGGACGACGATCTGCGAAAGAGCGCCTACGTGATTCAAATGTCAGCCGCCGCTTTGGTCTACGGAGACTTTGCGGGAGATTCATCGACCGGCTTCTCCGGCACCATGGACATGGCGGACCTTCAACCTCGCCGGCACGCGATCGTGAAGCAGGTCTGGGACTTTATTTCGACAATCCCGTATTTCGACATGCAACCGCGACAGGACTTGGTCTCGCAGGGCTATTGCCTCGCCGCTCTCGGCCGCCACTATCTCGTTTATCTGGAATCGGGAGGGACCACCGACGTGCGCGTGGAAGACGGGCCATTCGTCGTCACTTGGATCAACGCTCGCGATACCGCGGACCGGCGGCCGGGCGGCACGACCGAAACGGGTGCCGACCTGCGTGCACCGGATGGGGGAGACTGGCTGCTCTATCTCACGCGCACGAACACCTCCCTCGCAGACCAGATTCACCTCTCGTGGCAGAAAGCACCCTCGTCGAGCTTCACTGCGACGTGGCACACGCTTTCCCAAGAGAATCCTGCAGTGCTGGAATACCGTCGACCGGACTCGCCCGAGTGGATTGCGGTCCGGGGCGAGACCCTCAAATCGCCTGGTGCCGGCTGGCTCCATCGCGCCACGGCTGAGGCACTCTCCCCCCACACCGCCTACGAGTATCGGGTTTCGAACGATCGCAGCACGACGCCTGCCATGAGCCGAGTCTACACCACCCGGACGGCACCGCTGGCGGGCAGTCCCTTTTCGGCGGCATTTGTCGCCGACACTGGCCTCGTGGGTCGCATCGACGGCAATACCACGGGAACCCAGCGCGTAATTGACGCCGTGCAGCGCGCCCAGCCCCTGTTTGTCCTCGGCGGAGGCGATTACGGCTACGCCAACCGCGACTTACGTTTCGGCAACGTCGGCAACACCGCCGACGAATGGTTCAACCAATGGCAGCCGTTGATCGCCCGGGCTCCGTTCATGGCGCAATACGGGAATCATGAGGATCATCTGCTCGAACAATATACCGACTGGCGCGATCGATTTGCCCATCCCCCCGGCCACGACGACGGCAAGGACTACTCGTTCGAGGTGGCAGGCGTGCATTTCGTCGCGCTCTACGTCCCCGGCAAAGGGATTCCAGCGAGCCGCCTGGAGTGGCTCGACCGGGACCTCGCCGCCGCCCGGGCACGGGGGGTGCGGTGGATTGTCGTCTTTCAGCACGAACCCATCTTTGCGTATGGGCGAAGCCATCCCGCTATACCGGAAGTGCGCGAAAAAATCGCCCCGATTCTCGAGCGCCACGCGGTGGACATCCACCTGAGCACGCATGACCAAAACTATGAGCGCACGCTTCCTCTTTCCGGAGTGCCGCACAATCTTCAGGTGCGGTCGAAATCGCTTCATCGCTACCGGCAGGGCGAGGGAGTGCTTTACGTGAAGGTGAGCCCGGGCGGGAAGAAATCCGAAATCGGCAACGAATTCTCGCGCTTCACCGTGCCCAAACAGCCTTTCATGGCTGTTCGCGAATCCGGCTTCCATCATTACGCCCTGATCGGCGTGAACCGCTCGGGCGAACTCAACGTTCAGGCCTTTCGCTTGCCCGACCGTGCTGGCGAGCCATCGTTGCTGGATGCATTCGTAATCGAGCCGCGACAGCCATAAAGGGAAACGGACCGGTTCGCGCGGCATGTGCTGCACGCAGATCGGCCCGATCGGCTCTTCGGGCGGGCGAGCCTGAAGTGAACCGTGCCACGGCGCACACGCGGCAGCGCGAGGCGAGTCGGGCGGCGATTCTGCAAGGGATCGTCGCCCTACGCTCGCGTCAGCCTGAAACAGAATCTGTTGCTTCTCAGAGTTGGCAACTGGCGTGACTTATTCTTTGTCGAAAGGAGCGGCGGCACTCCTGCCGCCGGGTTGGGCGACAAGAGTGTCGCCCGTCCGGTCGAGCCTCCAACTTGCAGAGGCAAAGAGTCAAATTTGGCTATAGCTGTTGAGCTTGACGGCGGTATTGCTGTATGTCTGGATACAGTACCCTGCAGAGATTTCCGCTGCCCCCAGATCGCCATGCAAACGTCCGCCCGCCTCCTGCTCCTCTCAGCCCTTCTTTTTTTCGCAGCTCCCATCGCTCCCATCGCCGCCGCCGCAGCCGAGCCGCAGAAAGTCCCCCGCTGGTCCCGCTTCGAGACCTCGCTTGACCACTCGAGCCGCGTCGCCGATCCGTATCGCGACGTGGCGCTGAATGTCACTTACACGCGCCCCGACGGCGGTACCGTCGCGTTCTGGGGCTTCTACGACGGCGGCAGCACCTGGCGCATCCGTTTCATGCCCGATACCGTCGGCACCTGGCGCTACGACGCGACCCTCGTCGAGACCACGGCTACCACTCCCTCCGGAGCAGCCACCAGCACCCGCACGGTCGCAACCCGCCAGGGCACATTCGAATGCGTGCCATCCGATCTCCCGGGCCAGATTTCCCTCCACGCCGCCAACCCGCAATGGTTCGGCTGGCGCGGCGGCGACGCGATGCTGATCCGCGCCCTCCACATTGGCGACCGCTTCTTCGCCAAAAACTGGGACGACGCCAAGCGCACTGCCTTTCTCGACTGGGCGCAAAAACAGGGCTACAACACGCTCTCCATCGCCAGCCACTATCTCAACCGCACCAGCACGGGTCGCGGCGAAGGCTGGGAAACACCCCGCCTCTGGCCGCTCGACGCCGCCGAATACCGGCACATGGAGCGGATCCTCGACGATCTCGCTCGCCGCCGGATCGTCGTGTATCCGTTTGCCGGTTTTTTCGGTCGCGACGCCAACTTCCCGGGGGCGCACAACGAGCAGACTCGCTACATCCGATACACGCTCGCGCGGCTCGGCCCTGCGTGGAACGTCCTCTGGAACGTCTCCGGCCCCGAGCCCTTACTGCGCGGCCGTCCGTTCCTCACCTTCGAAGAGGTCAACCGCCTCGGCGCCGAGATCGCGCGCCTCGACCCTTTCCGGCACCCCATTTCCGTCCACAACCCCACCGGCGACGACCCGTTCAAAGACCAGCCATGGCTCACCTATGGCACCCTGCAAGGCCCGAAAACCTTCGATCGCGCCAAGCTCCGCGACGGCCTGCTCAAGAACCACCACCCGCAGAAACCGCTGCTCGCGCAAGAAACGCTCTGGTCCGGCAATTCTGTGCACATGCGCGACAACAAAGGAGTCGACTATAGCGATGCCGATCTGCGCAAAAATGCCTATGTGATCCACTTCTCCGCCGCGTATTTGGTTTTCTCCGACAATAGCGGCGATTCCTCCACCGGCTTCACCGGCAGCATGGAGCTTGCCGAGCGTCGCCAGCCGCGCCACGACATTGTCAAACGTGTGTGGGACTCCCTCGCCACGCTACCGTGGCAGCGCACCACGCCGCATCCGGAGCTGGTGGCGGCGACGGGCGGTGGCGCCGCGTTTTGCCTCGCCGATCCAGGCCAGACCTACCTCGTTTACCTCGAATCTCGCACTACGGTCGACGTCCGCGTGACCGGTGGCCCGTTCGCTGTCGAATGGATCAACGCCCAGGACTCGACAGACCGTCGCCGCCCGGGCCTGACCACCGACGGAGCAAAGCTCGCGCCGCCCGCCGCCGGCGACGACTGGCTGCTCGTGCTCACGCGGTCGCCCGCGCAATGACGTTTTGCTTTCACTCTGTTGTCCCAATTCTAACCATGCACACCTATCCCCATCCCGCGTCGTCCCTGCGACGCCTTGCGTTCCCTGTTGCATTCGCCCTGCTGGCGACTTCCGAGTTATCCGCCCAGACCGTCCCGGCGTCACCCGATCGGGACTCTGAAACGATCAGGCTCGCCGAGTTCACGGTCACCGGAACCAACATCAAGCGGCTCGATACCGAAAAGGTCCTGCCCGTGACGGTTTTCAACCGCGAGGCCATCGAGGCGCGGAATCCCACCACGCCGGTGGAATTGCTGCAGGCCATGCCTCAGGTGACGGGTTCAAGTACCAACGAGTTTGGGCCGTCTGCTATTTCGGGTCGCGGGGACGCCGCCTCCCTTAATCTTCGCGGCATCGGCGATTCCAACACGCTCGTGTTGCTCGATGGCATGCGGATGCCCCCGCGTGCGCTCATCCAAGGGCAAAGCCTGCCGACCAACGTCAATGCGCTGCCCTCGCGCGGGCTGGAGCGCATCGACGTGCTGCGCGACGGCGCGTCCTCGATCTACGGCTCCGATGCGACCGCCGGAGTGGTGAACTTTATCACCAAACGCGACTATCTCGGAACCGAGGTGATCTTCCGCGGCGGCCTCACCGAGCACGGTGGCGGGCAGACCGCCGAG
>Ga0209181_10003206_pt1 | contig 25586 bp, 23 predicted proteins | sample MAT05_FD_187208 | JGI IMG/M metagenome (GOLD analysis project Ga0209181, IMG submission 187208) | Freshwater microbial communities from Lake Fryxell liftoff mats and glacier meltwater in Antarctica - MAT-05 (SPAdes) (version 2) | ecosystem: Environmental > Aquatic > Freshwater > Ice > Liftoff...
CGGGATCGTGCGAAAAACGGTGCCTGATGACGCGGAATGGCAACGCGTGAACTACATGATCTTTGAATTGCCGCAGCCGGACGGTGCAACGCCTGTGTCGTTCAGCGAGCGCGCAAATCGGATCAAGACGATTGTCGCGCGCGCCAATTTTCCAGCGTTGAAAGCAGTGGATCAGCATCTGGTGAAAGATCGCGCCACCCTGAAGCGTGAGCTTGATGCAGTGGTGAAAGGTAAGGGCGAGGGCCTGATGCTGCACCTTGCGGATTCGCGGTATGTAACGGGCCGCAGTGATGTATTGCTGAAATTGAAGCTGACGCTGGACACCGAAGCGACGGTGATCCAACATGTTCCCGGCAAGGGCAAGCACGTCGGGAAAATGGGCGCACTTTGGGTTGAAACCAGGGCGGGCGTTCGCTTCAAACTCGGCACCGGATTTTCTGATGCCGTCCGCGCCAACCCGCCGCCCGTGGGCGCGCTGGTGACCTACACCTACCGCGACATCACGCCGAGCGGCAAGCCACGGTTTGCGAGTTTTTTACGAGTGCGGGACGATCCGTAGTTTCGGGAGACGAACGCTCGTCGCTGAAGCGACGCCTCTTTTCAGTCGGTCAATCAGCCAATCTTGCCGTCTTTGTTCAGGTCTTTCCCGGTGAGCTTTTCAGCGGCGGCTATCGTGGCGCTGCCTGCTTTTTTGGCGGCATCGCCCATCGTAGAGGCTGCGCCCTTACCCGCGTCGGCGACCGAGCTGCCAGCGGCCTTCGCTCTTTCGGCGGCGGCGCTTGCGCTCTCGGCAACGGCGTGACCTGCGCTCTTGGTCGCATCCACCGCATTGCCCGCCAGATCTTTGGCTTTGTCCGCCACGGTGCTTGCACCGTCAGCCACGGCGTGGCCCGCGTCTTTTGCGGCGTGCGCAACCGCGCTGCCTGCATCCTTCGCGGCGTTAGCCGCAGCGCTCGCGGCGTCCCTGGTTTTATCGAGGGCGGCTTGCGCTGCGTCTTTGGCTTTGTCGAATAGGCTCATGGGGGTTCCGAGTGAAGTGTGAGAGCGAGAGCGTAGGCGCAGACGATGAAGACACGCGACGCCGCAAGACAAACGCGCACATTTTCGGAATTGTCGGACGACCGAAATAGATCGCGTGGCCGCGCCCGCTAAACTTCCACGACAAGTACGATGAGCGCGGCGGATCAATTGATTTTCAAGAAACAGCTTTTTACGATAAGCACGACTGCACGGGGACTAATATCGGTATTTGTTGATTGTCGACTAAGTCGCTTTTCTGCGCCTAGCCCCGTATCAGGCGTGCTTTCAGCGATAAGTTGATTTGATGAGCGTGCTGGTTTGTGTACCCGTTTACGACGGTTTGGACAGCGTCGAGCGTTGTTTGTCTGCGCTTTCGGCGTCGCCCGTCAACGCGTCGTTTTCCACTCTCATCATCAATGACGCCTCTCCCGACGAACGCGTCGCGCCGATGCTCAATGCATTTGCCCTCGCAAACCCACGAATTCAGGTGCGCCACAACGCGATCAATCGCGGCTTCACCTGGAATGTGAACCAGGCCTTTGCTGCTGCGAGTGCCGACGAGCATCTGTGTCTGCTGAATTCAGACACACTGGTGACGGCACACTGGCTCGATGAAATGCTGAAATGCGTTGTCGACGATGCGAGTATAGGCACCGTCACCCCGTTCTCCAACAACGCAACCATCTGCTCATTCCCGGACTTTTCGCGCGCCTGGCCAGTGCCGGACAAGGTCGAGCGCGAACGCATCGCGCGGGCGCTCCGTGAGCACCCGGTATCGCCTGTCGACGTGCCCACAGGCGTGGGGTTTTGCATGCTGATTTCTGCGGCATGTCGCGCTAAAGTCGGGCTGTTCGATATCGAGAACTTTCCACGCGGCTACGGCGAAGAAAACGATTTCTGCCTGCGTGCAGTGGTGGCTGGTTTTCGCAACGTGCTCTGCCCAAACGCCTACGTCGCGCACGAGGGCGGTGTATCGTTCAGTGAGTCAACGCGGGCATTGATGAAGGTCGGTGGTGAGCGCTTGCTGGCGAAACATCCAAACTACGAAGCGCAAGTCTCGGACTGGATCGTGCGCGATCCCGTAAGAGCCAGACGAGAAGCCATCACGCGCATCCTGCAGTCGTAGCGCGGAGTCGTTGGCGACCGCGCTACTGCGGCAAATCAAAACGCATGATGCAGAACTCAGCTGTCACCTGTTCGTGTAGCGTCGCCCCGATGCGTTCATAAAAGCCGGGGCCGTCGGTGCCGCAGTAGAGCGTTGCAAAGCCCAGCCGCCGCGCCTCTGCGAGTAGCGCCCGCACGAGCTGCGTACCAATCCCCTGCCCGCGAAATGCCTTCGCCACAACCATCGCCGCGAGCCACGGACGCAGGTGCGTGCGTTTACTGTCGTCATTTTCGATCAGGTTGACGGTGCCGACGAGCTGACCATCCACTAACGCAACCAGTGACAGTGGGATACACGACGGATCGTGCGTGTTCTGCAAATGCTCGTCAAGATCATCGACCGACATGCCGTCGACCACATCCGTCCAGAACTCGTCGTAAATCATCTGCGCGACGGCGCGAGTGTGCTGAGTGTGATGAAACAGGTGGGTGATTTCAGCAGCCATGGTTTGGTGATTTCGCAAGGCGCAATCCGCAGGAGTTCCGCCGTCGTAGCCGTTGCACACTCATTGGGCGGAAACTCAAGTGTTCAGCCCACCAACCCAAACCGAATTCGTCCATCCTCACCAACTTCGCGCGTCAGCCGCCCAATCCGCCAGCCATGATTCACATGGGCGACCGCCTCTGCAATCGCGAAAAATAGCTGATGGTTATCAAGCTTGCGGCGGAACAGCGTCGGGATCAGTTCCGCTGCCGTTTTCGCGCCTTCGGCGACCGCGCCGTAAAGATCGTTCATACGGTCCTCGTGATGCGTTTCCAGCGCCTCAACGCGCGTTTTGATGCCACGAAAGGGCAGGCCGTGTGAAGGCAGCACCAGCGTGTCTTCCTCGCAGTATTTATAGGCCTGCAACGAGGTCACGTAATCGGTGACCGGGTCGGCCAGCGGGGTGACCGGCCAAACGTTGATGTTGGTGGAAATCTTCGGTAGCAGCATGTCGCCGGAGATCAGCACTTTCAGCTCCTCGCAGTAAAAGCTGATGTGCTCAGTGGTGTGGCCGTAACCGCCGATGGAGGCCCAGAACTTGCCGCCGATTTCGAGCGTGTCGCCGGGCGTGATGCGGTTGCAGCTCGGCGGACGCGTGGGCACGCCGCCGCTGTAGGTGTTGCCACGATTGGCGGTGACGTCGATCTGCTCTTCGGTCAAGCCATGTGCGCGGAAAAACGCCGCCAGATTGCTGCGCTGATACGCGCCGCTGCCCTCTGCCACGCTGTGCGCAGCGAGGAGTTCCATCAGGCTCATCTCGACGATGATCGGGCCTTCTTTGGTCGCGAAACGCTCGGCGAGCCATTGCGCGTTGCCCAGGTGATCCGGGTGATAGTGAGTGACGATGATGCGCGTGATCGGCTTGCCGCCCATCGTGCCGGCGAAGTGCTGCTCCCAGATGGCGCGCGTCGCTTCAACCCCGAAACCGGTATCGACGGCAGCCCAACCATCGCCCTCTTCGATGAGCCACAAATTGATGTGATCCAGCGCAAACGGCAGCGGCATGCGAATCCACTTGATGCCGGGTGCGACGTCGATGAAAGCACCCGCGGCGGGCGGTGCGTCGTGGGGGAAGGCGAGTGCGGGGTTCATGAGGCGGATGCTAGCGGAACCGTCATATCGTTGACGTTCACGTCAAGCGATAACGGTATTCCCGGATGCGCGAGCGCGATGGCCCATCCATAATCGGTCGGCATAACAACAGGAGGACATCATGAATTCAAGTTTTGACCATCGCCGCACGCTGCTCAAAGCCGCGGCGGCGCTGCCCGCCATCGCGACGTTCGGAATCGCCGCCGCGCAGGTTCCCGCGCAGTCAAAAATCATCGTCGGCTTTGCCGCAGGCGGCGGCGCTGATCTGATCGCACGCATGCTGGCCGACAAGATGCGCGAAGGCCTGTCCGCAGGGACGCAAATCGTCGTTGAAAATCGAACCGGAGCGGCCGGCAAGATCGCAGTGGACGCGTTGCGCGCGTCGCCTGCTGACGGCGGCGCAATGCTCCTCGCGCCACTCGTCACGCCGGTGCTGTCGCAGTTGACCTTCAAAAATCCCGGCTACAACCCGGCGACCGACATGACGCCGATCGGCATGGTCGGGCACTTTCAGTTCGCGCTCGCGGTCCCGCCGAATCATCCAGCCAAGAACATGGCGGAGTTCGTGACGTGGCTCAAGGCCAATAAAGAGAAAGCGAACTACGGCAGCCCCAGCCCCGGCAGCCTGCCGCACTTCTTCGGCATCATGCTCGGTCGCACGATTGGTGTGGACATGGTGCATATCGCGTACAAGGGCGGCGCGCCCATGCTGAACGATCTGATGGGCGGCCAGATCGCCTGCGGCATGGACACCCATATCGAGCTGATTGAACTGCACAAGAGCGGCAAGATTCGCATCCTGGCCTCGTTCGGCGAGAAGCGCAGCGCGCTGATCCCGGACGTTCCGACTATGGCAGAGCTGGGATTCAAGGACGCCACTGGTAGCGGCTGGTACAGTCTGTGGGCTCCGGCGAAAACGCCTCCCGCGACGATTGCGGCGTTGAACAAGGCGTTGAATGGGGCGCTTGCGAATGCTGACGTGAAAGAAAAACTTGCGCGTACGGGCACTGAGCCTGCGACGAGCACGCCTGAGGGGCTGGAGAAATTCAGGTTGGCAGAGATTGAGAAATGGCGACCGGTGATTGTGGCTTCGGGGTTTAAGGCGGATTGATGGTTTTGTCCCCTCTCCCTTGAGGGGAGAGGGCTAGGGAGAGGGTGGCGGTGGCATCCGAGTGCTGCTTGCTGGAGGCATCAACTCACCCGTTCGCCCTGAGCTTGTCGAAGGGTCTTACGAAGCGGAGAGTGCTCGTTTGCCACCAGCGCGCTCTGTCGCCGCGCGGGGCGACCTACTTTCTAGCATTGCCCAGAAAGTAGGCAAAGAGGCTAGCCCCTGCACCCCGCTTCATCCTCCGGTGCTCGCAACGGGCGGGATGCGTCAACGGCACACGAAAGCTTCGCTAACGCTACGCACAGTGTGTGCCGACGACGCATCTACGACCGCCCGTTGCTTCGCTCCTCGGCGCGGGCTGAAGGGGCGTTCGAGCAGATGTTTGATCGTTTCGCGATGAGGACCACGAAAACCCGGATGGGAGCATCCGGGCTACGATTGCTACTCGATTGACTAATCGAACAACACCAACGAGTGCGACAAGGAAAGATTCAATTGTGACTAGTTTGATAGCCCCGACACTTGGTACCAGCACCACCGCTTGGCAGTACTACTGTCTTCACTTGACGTCATCCTACGTCTTGAAAGAATACTTTCTTGCGTTTAACTATCAAGAATGTATTGCCGCTGCCGAAACACGCAAGAGTGAGGTGGGGCCGTGGGCAGTCGAAATGCGACAACAGGGCTGCCACGAACTGTTTACTCACTCATTCATCGGCATGTGGGCGGCGTTCGAGGCAGGAATTGAGGATACTGTTGCCGCATTCATTCAGAACAGTTCTGGGGCGGCGGCGAGTGTTGCAGCGAAATTCAAGAAGGATCGGTACCGTATTGAGACTTGGCCGTGGCCAACAGAAACATGCGCTGAAATAGCTCAAAAGCTTGATGGAAAAGCAAAGGAAGCTACGGAGAACGGCGGCGTTGACTTGTGGGCAAGGTTGGCAACGCTCTTTTCGTGGTTGGACGTTGACGTATCGACTGATGCATCACTGTCCATATGGCTGGCGGAAGCGAGCCTAATGCGCAATATCATCGTTCACAAGTACGGAAAAATTGATGCCGGTGATGTGAGCGCTGCTCCTACGCTCAGCCCGTGGGTAGGGCAAGTTATGCCTTTAGATAGGGACACGTTCAGCGCTTACTACACGGCTATCAGCCAATTCTCTGTTGCGCTCATGAGTGCGATTTCACGCAGTCGCCACGTTCCACGCTAGGCGCGCTGTCCAATATGTCGATCCACTTTTACGTAACTATCATCGCCAAACGCTGATTTGTTCGGTTCGAACGCCCCTTCAGCCCGCGCCGAGGAGCGGAGCAACGGGCGGTCGTAGATGCGTCGTCGGCACACACTGTGCGTAGCGTTAGCGAAGCTTTCGTGTGCCGTTGACGCATCCCGCCCGTTGCGAGCACCGCAGGATGGAGCGGGGTGCAGGGGCGAGCGCTTTTGGTTACTTTTGGGGCGACTGCCAAAAGTGACTGGCCCCGCGCGGCCATAGAGCGCGCTGGTGGCAATCAATCCATGATTGCACTTCTATTCACGTTCATGGTTCGACAGGCTCACCACGAACGGAGATTTGGTGTTTGTGGCAACGCGACTATTGCATTCCACCGTCACCCTCTCCCTAGCCCTCTCCCCTCAAGGGAGAGGGGACAAAGGCCGGGACTGCGGTAAGCTTTCCCCCATGAACTCTCGCCCCAATTTCATCTTCATCCTCGCCGACGATCTTGGCTCCGCTGACCTGGGTTGCTATGGCGGCGCAGGCGCATCATTCGACGTATCGCCCAACATTGATCGCATGGCGAAGGATGGCTTGCGCTTCACCCACGCGCTCGCGAATTCGCCCGTCTGTTCGCCGACACGATTCGCGCTAATGACGGGTCGCTATCAATACCGCTTTCGCGGCGCAGCAGAAGAGCCGATGGGCGGCAACGCGCGTGGCAGCTCGGTGCTCGGTTTGCCACCGGAGATTCCAACGCTCGCCAGCCGCTTGCGTGACGCGGGCTATCGCACGGCGCTCACCGGAAAATGGCATCTAGGACATTCGCCAACCTTCGGCCCCCGACAAAGCGGTTACGACTATTTTTTCGGCGCGACGGCAGGCGCGATTGATTACTTCACACACATGGATTCGCGCGGCAATCATGACCTGTGGGAGAACGAAACCGAGATTCATGAGGAAGGCTATTTCACCGACATGGTGAGTGACCGCGCGGTGAAGTGGATTGACGAGCAATCGCCTGAAAGCCCGTTCCTGCTCAGCGTTCACTACACCGCGCCGCATTGGCCGTGGGAGACGCGTGATGATCGCGAAGAGGCGCTGCGCATCAGCCCCAAAATCAGTCACATCGACGGCGGTTCGCTCGACAAATACTGGCGCATGATTCATCACATGGATGAAGGCATCGGGCGCATGCTGGCGGCGCTCGAAGCGAAAGGTCTTGCGGACAACACGCTGGTGATTTTCACCAGCGACAACGGTGGCGAGCGTTACTCGAAAAATTGGCCGTTCATGGGCGGCAAGATGGATCTGCTGGAAGGCGGTTTGCGGGTGCCGCTGGTGGCGCGCTGGCCCGCGCGCATCAACGCGGGTGGTGTGTCGGCGACGCCGAATTTGACGATGGACTGGACGGCCACGATGCTTTCAGCAGCGGGCGTTGCAGACAGTGCCGATGCGCCGCTTGATGGGGTGGACATGGCTCCGGTTCTCGCCGAACCGACGAGCAATCCGCCGCGCAAGTTCTATTGGCGAATGAACCATCGCAAGCAGGCGGCGATGCGTGAGGGTCGCTGGAAATACTTAGCGATTGATTCGCATGAATACCTGTTCGATGTCGAGGCCGATCCGAGGGAACGGGCAAATCTGGCGAAGCGGGACCCAGCGCGATTGGAAACGATGCGTGTCGAATGGCAAGCCTGGGCAGCCACGATGCCCGGCATCCCTCCCGACGCACAGGTGCATCTGGTGTTTAGCGAAGCGGAACTGCCAAGGGCAACTTTCTGACCCGGCGGCAGCGTGGCTAAACTTTGCGGGTGTCGACATTTACCGCCGACGCCTCAGTGATCGTACCGCCCACGCTGAAGTGCTCGCCGGAAGGGTAGTCTTCGTCGGCTCAACAAATCCCGTCGCTCGTTGCGCTACGATTGATGAGCTTTGATCGGCGCCGCCTTAAGCGAATCAGTAAGGAAAACACTATGAACCCCACTTCTCGCACTTCGTCCCAACCTCTGCGCATGGCCATCATCGGCGGCGGCCCGACCTCGTGGATTGGCGGCATGCACCGCCGCGCTGCACAGTTTGATGGCCAATGGCAAGTCGTTGCGGGTGTGTTTTCGTCCACGCCGGATCGCTCGCGTGATGCGGCGGCTTCGATGGGCCTTGACGCTGCGCGCGGTTATGCCGATGTGGCTACGATGCTGGCGTCCGAAGCTGTGCGTGAGGACGGCATTGATGCGGTTGCGATCATGTCGCCGAACGACACCCACTATCCGTATTGCGTCGCTGCGCTGGATGCCGGGCTGGATGTCATCTGCGACAAACCGGTGAGCGCGACCGCCGCTGAAGCACGTGACCTTGCGGCGCGCGCACAGGCGAAGAATCGCGTGCTCTGCGTGACGCATGGTTATTCGGCATATCCGATGACGCGCTACGCCAAACAGCTCGTCGCCGACGGAGCGATTGGCCCGGTGCGTTTTGTGCAGGTCGAATACATCCAGAGCGGGCTCGCCAAGCCCATCGAACAAGGCAACATGACCGACAGCCAGCGCTGGAAGTTTGATGCGTCGCGCAGCGGGTTGGCGCTGGTGTTCTCGGCGATTGGTTGCCACGCACAGCACCTTGCATGCAATGTGTCAGGGTTGCAAATTGCATCGGTCAGCGCTGACGTGGGCGCGCTGATGCCGGGTCGTACGGTCATTGATACAGTGCTCGCGAATTTGCGTTTTGATTCCGGCGCGCGCGGGCAATACACGATCACGCAGGCCGCAGCGGGCGGCGAAAACGACATCCGACTGCGTATTTACGGCGAACGCGGGCTCATCGACTGGTCGCAGCGCGAAGCGGCCTATCTGCATCTCAACATCGAAGGCGAAACGGCGCGTACTTTCGGACGTGGTGACGTGAACCTGCCGCCCGAAATCGCAAGGCTTAGCCGCACACCACGCGGCCATCCGGAAGGCTTGCTAGAAGCCTTTGCCAATGTGTATCGCGAAGCGGCCGAAGCCATCGTCGCACGGCGGAACGATCAGGTGATTGCCAACGTGAACTATCCAACCATCAATGACGCGGTGCACAGCATGGCGTTCATTGAAGCGTGTGTTGCCTCGTCGGCTAACGATGGGGTTTGGACGGCTGTAGCGCCGTAATCGCGCGTTGTTTTGGGCTGTCTTGTCTGTGGGAGCGGTGCCCACCGCTCCCACACGGGTTCACCCGACGCATTTGCTATCATTGATAGCGTTAGAGCAAATCTGGGAGCCTCACATGAGTCAATTAGTCGTACGAAACCTCGAACCCGATTTGGTGGAGTCGTTGAAGGCGCGCGCCGCTGCGGCAAACATCAGCGCGGAGGAGCAGCATCGACGCATCTTGCGCGAGGCGCTAGCGAGACCAAAAAAACGCAGCTTCATCGAGGCGCTGGCAGCGATGCCACGAGGTGGGCTCGATAGCGACTTTGAGCGTGTCCAGAACGACGGCTAACAAGGTCGCGTAGATATACAAGCCCTAATTCCGTGCTACTTCTCGACACCAACGTCGTTAGCCAATTGCGCTACGACGGCGACACAGGCTCCGGCGTACGCGCCTTTCTTGATCGCGCCGAACGCGGCGGTCAAGCCGCATTTATTGCCGCACCGACGTTGGGCGAAATTCGACGCGGCGCAGCACTGCCAAGACTTCGCGGCGACGTTCTCTATGCCGACAAGCTCGACGCTTGGGTTACCGAGATGGAGGCTAAGTTTGCTGAACGGATTATTCCCTTTAACGCGGAGTGCGCCAATGTCTGGGGGCTAATGCTTGCTCCACGCGCTGACCACCTGATCGACAAGCAAATCGCGGCCACAGCCATTGTCTACAACCTAGGGCTAGTAACGCGCAACACACGGGATTTTCAAGGCTACGGGCTCACCCTCATCAACCCGTTTACTAAAACTCATTAATGCAAAAAGAACAATTAATTGAATGGCTAGCGACCGGCGTTAAGTCAGCAGGTCTGAGCGACACCGCCGTTCCTGCGCTCGAACGCCCAAAGCAGGCCGATCACGGCGATTGGGCGACTAACATTGCGCTGCAATTGGCAAAGCCATTGGGCAAAAATCCGCGTGAAGTGGCGACTGCGCTCAAAGCCGCGCTTGATGCAGCACCGCATCCGCTGGTCTCGGAAATCAGCATCGCTGGGCCGGGATTCATCAACATTCGATTGAATCCAGCGGCAAAGTTCTCCGTTGTGGCCGATGTGTTGAAAGCAGGCGAAAAGTTTGGCTGCAGTGACGCTCGCAACGGCGAAAAAGTCCTGGTCGAATTTGTCTCAGCCAACCCGACCGGCCCGCTGCACACCGGCCACGCACGTCAAGCTGCGCTAGGCGACACGCTCTGCAACCTGCTCGAAACGCAAGGCTGTTCGGTTTATCGCGAGTTCTATTACAACGACGCGGGCAACCAGATCGACAATCTGACGCGCTCGGTGCAACTGCGCGCGAAAGGTATTGAGCCGGACACCGAAGGTTGGCCGGATGACGGTTATCGCGGTGAGTACATCGTCGAAATTGGCAAACAGTTCGTCGCAGCCGGTGGCGACGTGAACGACGCCAACGCCGTGCGCGAGTTTGCTGTCAACGTATTGCGCAATGAGCAGGACAAGGACTTGACCGCGTTCGGCGTGAAGAAATTCGACTGCTACTACCTGGAGAGCTCACTCTACACCGACGGTCGCGTCGACAAAACGGTAACGGCGTTACAGGCCTCCGGTCACACCTATGAACTCGACAACGCGCTCTGGCTTAAGACCACGGACTACGGCGATGACAAAGATCGCGTGATGCGCAAAGCCGCGGGCGGCTACACCTACTTTGTGCCGGACGTGGCCTATCACGTCACCAAGTGGGAGCGCGGCTTTCACACGGTCGTCAACATTCAGGGCACCGATCACCACGGCACCATCGCGCGCGTCCGCGCCGGTTTGCAGGCGCTTGATATGGGCATTCCAAAAGGCTATCCCGACTACCTTCTGCACAGCATGGTGCGCGTGATGCAGGGCGGTGAAGAAGTCAAAATCTCCAAGCGCGCAGGCAGCTACATCACCCTCGGTGAACTCATCGAATGGGTCGGCAAAGACGCAGTGCGTTTCTTTCTCGTGTCGCGAAAGGCGGATAGCGAATTCACGTTCGACATTGATCTGGCACGCTCGCAATCGGAAGAAAACCCGGTGTACTACGTGCAGTACGCTCACGCCCGCATCTGCTCAGTGCTGCGCGATGGCGGCATCGATCACGACGCGTTGGCCAAGGCCGATTTGTCCGCGTTGACGCACGAAAAGGCTGAAACGCTCGCGACCCAACTCGCCGACTTCCCGAGCCTGCTGGCCACGGCGGCACGCGAACTGGCGCCGCATGTATTGCCGTTCTATCTGCGCGAAGTCGCCGCCGCGTTCCATTCTTATTACAACGCCGAGCGTTTCCTCGTGGACGATAGGCGCGACCGGTCCGCCCGGCTCGCGCTAGCCGCCGCAACTGCACAAGTGTTGAAGAATGGATTGCATTTGCTCGGGGTCTCGGCGCCGAGCAAAATGTGAAAATGCGATAAAGTGAATGTGAACGTGGACACCTCTCAACTAAAAACTGCCACATTTTTCTTTGGTGGCCTGATCGGATTTGTGGCCGGTCTCGTGGTCGCCGGGGTGATTGCCATCTGGGTTTATCAGGCCACGCCGTTCCGCCCGGAAACGACGCCCCATTCAAAGCTTGAACCGATCAAGCCAAAATTGGAGCCGAAAGCGACCGGTCGCGCGGGCGAGCTCGCCAAGGATGAAAACAAATCCGACGCCGAACGCATCGTGCAGCCCGGTACGCCTTCGAGCATGCCGAGTGCGTCACCCACAGCCGCCAGCAAACCCGCAGCCAAAGCCGAAGCGGCGAAAGCTGACACTGAGCCTGCTCCAAGCGCAGAGGCGCGTGGTCGCCTGTGGTTACAGGTGGGCGCTTATGTCAACAGGCAGGATGCCGAAAATCAGCGCGCGCGTTTCGCCGTGCTCGGCTATGAGGCACAAATTCAAAGTGCCGACATTCCCGACAAAGGCACCGTTCACCGCGTCCGCGTTGGCCCGTACCGTGACCCGGACGAGGCAGGCAAGGTTCGCGGCGATCTGGCACGTCAGGGCATTGAGGTGAGCGTCGTCAAGCCCTGATGACCGGCCGCTTGTCGGCGACCGGCGTGGGGTCGCGGGTGTCGGCGAACTAATTGATTGATGCGTTAGTCGTATTAATCGCGAATTACACAAACAATCAGACAAACAGACGGAGACATTATGTTGCGTTGGATTACATCCTCTAAATGGTCGGCACTCGTAGCGTGCGGCCTGATTGCGGCCTCGGCGGCGTCGTTCACGGCCACGGCCCAGGAACAATTGACCGAAGGCAAGGAATACCAGCGCCTGAAAAATGTGCAGGCGGTCGAATCCGGCACCAAGATCGAGGTCATCGAGTTCTACAGCTACGGCTGCAATCACTGCCGCGATCTTGAGGAATTTTTGGGGCCATGGACGAAAAAAGTCCCCGCCGACGTGAGCTTCAAGCGCGTCCCCGTCGCGTTCCAGCCAGCCTGGGTCAATCTGGGTAAAATTTATTACACACTGGAAGCGCTTGGTCGAGAAGACCTGACTCCGAAAGTGTTTCAATCGATTCACAGCGCCAACGTGAAACTCTACGACGAAAACGTGTTCTTCAGCTGGGCTGGGACTAACGGTCTCGACGCGACCAAAGTCAAGGAAATGTGGGGCTCCTTCGCGGTCAACAGCAAAATGAATCGCGCAAAAACGCTCGCTGCCAACTACTCGGTCGACAGTGTGCCGATGCTTTTCATCGATGGCAAATTCAAAATTCAGCCGCATCTGCTCAAAGGTAGCCACAAGGATGTGCCAGCAGCGCTTGATTTCGTGATCGCCAAGGCGCGTTCGGAGCGGAAGAAATAGTCTTCCCGGTGACGATCCAAAGGGCCGCGTTATGCGGCCTTTTTATTGCGCGAAACATCCCCACGTCATGAGCCATGAGTTATTCGATTGATGTCATTGCCGACGCCATAGGCCGTCCCCACGCCCGTTTCGCCAGCCCGGAAAGGCTGCGTATCGCCTGCCTGGTGCCATCAATCACCGAGACGCTGTTTGCGCTCGGTCTGGGCGAACAGGTCGTTGCGCGCACCGGGTTTTGCATTCATCCTGAACCCGCCGTGCGCGACGTGCCAAAAGTGGGTGGCACCAAGGATGTGAACATAGCGCGCCTGATCGACACCGAGCCAACGCACGTTATCGTCAACATCGATGAAAACCGCAAAGCAGACGTCGATCACCTGCGCAAAGTGATCCCGAACATCGTGGTCACACATCCGATGGTGCCGGAGGACAATATTGCGCTGTTCCGCTTGCTGGGGCATATTTTTTCAGCGGATGAAGCGGCACGTCGTCTGGGCAACGAACTGGCTGTTGCGCTGGCAGCAGCGCGTGCGGTCGGCGCACAATTGCCGCCTCAAACCGTCCTCTACGCCATCTGGAAAAACCCGTGGATGACGATCTCGCGCGACACCTACGTCAGCGCGATGCTCGAAACAGTGGGCTGGAAAACACTGCCGGTGCAAGCCGAAAAGCGCTACCCGGAAGTGGCTGAAGACGACACCGTCTGGCGTAACGCCGAGCGCATCTTTTTATCGTCGGAACCCTACTCGTTTGGCGACGAACACATCAGGGAATTGCGGAGCACGATGCAACTGACGCAACCGATCGAGCTCATCGACGGCGAGTATGTGAGCTGGTACGGCGTACGGGCGATTGCAGGACTAAATTACCTGGCTGATTCGCGCCGACTGAGGAATCAGCTTTCGGCTGAAGCGACTTCCGCATAGGGGCTAGCAGCCTGATTTGGCAAAAGTCGATAAACCGCCGTTTGCGCGTCTAGCCCCGGTGCAATAGACATTTTTCGCAAAAGCTGAACTGTCGGCGACGATTTAAGCCGATCGTTTGATGGGCACCAGTTTGTCCGGTGCGATACGCGTTGCCGCCCGAATCGTGGCTTCAATTCCCGCCGCATCCAGCCCCACCGACGCCAGCATCAACGCCGGGTCGCCCTGATCGACAAACGTGTCGGGCAGGCCGATGAGCACCAGCTGTGGCGTCAGCCCGGCGCGCGCCAGAAACTCGGCGACCGCGCCACCGGCGCTGCCCTGAACACTGGCTTCCTCAACAGTCGCCAGAGTGTCATGCGACGCGGCCAGTTCGCGAATCAGCGCCTCGTCCAGCGGTTTCACGAAACGCATGTTGACGACCGTGGCGTTCAATTTTTCGCCAACGGCGAGCGCGGGATGCAGCATCGAACCCCAAGCGAGGATCGCGATCCTCTCTCCACCTCGGCGCACTTCGCCTTTGCCCAGTTCGAGCGGAATGATTTCGGCAGTTGCCGCGCCGTGCGCTGCGCCGCGCGGGTAGCGCACAGCAACCGGCGATTTCAGTTCGATGCCCATCGACAACATCGCTCGACATTCGGCGGCGCTCGTCGCACTCATAATCGTCATGTTCGGCAGGCAACGCAGATAGGCCACGTCGAATGAACCGGCATGCGTCGGACCGTCGGACCCGACCAGTCCGGCGCGATCAATGGCGAACACAACAGGCAGGTTTTGCAGCACGACGTCGTGCACGAGCTGATCGTAAGCACGCTGCAAAAACGTGGAATAAATCGCGACAACTGGCTTCATGCCTTCGCAGGCGAGGCCCGCAGCGAACGTCACGCTGTGTTGCTCCGCGATGCCAACGTCAAAGTAGCGATCCGGGAACTCCTTCGAGTAGCGCACCATGCCCGAGCCCTCGCGCATTGCAGGCGTGATCGCAACCAGGCGATCATCAATCGCGGCTGTGTCGCACAGCCAGTCGCCGAAAATGTCGGAATAGGTCTTCTTCGGAACCGTCGCCGGCGGATGCATGATGCCTGCCACATGATCGAACTTCGGCACGCTGTGATACAGGATCGGATCATCCTCGGCGCGCTCGTAGCCGCCGCCCTTTTTGGTCAGCACATGCAGGAACTGCGGGCCCTGACGATCCTTCATTTTGTTCAGCGTATCGACCAGCAAATTCACATCGTGGCCATCAATCGGGCCGATGTAATTGAAGCCCAATTCTTCCCACACGGTGCCCGGCAAAACCATGCCTTTCATGTGCGCTTCCCAACGCCGCGCGAAGCGTGATACCGGCGGAATGGACGACAGCACGCTCTTGCCCATGTTGCGCACTTTGTCGTAGGTGCGGCTAGCCAGCAGACGCGACAAATAGTTGTTCAAGGCGCCGACCGGTTCGCTGATCGACATTTCGTTGTCGTTCAAAATCACCAGCACATTAGCGTCCATCGCCCCGGCGTTGTTCAGCGCCTCAAACGCCATGCCCGCGCTCATTGAGCCATCTCCGATCACGGCGACCACGCGGCGATGCTCACCTTTGGCTTTGGCGGCGACGGCCATACCGAGCGCTGCGGAAATGCTGGTAGACGAGTGCGCCACCCCAAAGGTGTCGTACTCGCTCTCGTCACGCTTCGGAAATCCCGCCAGCCCACCCCATTGCCGCAGCGTATTCATGCGGTCGCGACGACCCGTCAACACCTTGTGTGGGTAGCACTGATGGCCCACATCCCACACGAGGCGGTCATACGGCGTTTCGAAGCAGTAATGCAGCGCAACCGAGAGTTCGACGACGCCCAGATTCGACGATAAGTGCCCGCCCGTTTTCGACACGGAATCGAGGACAAAGGCACGCAATTCATCGCAGATCGCAACGAGCGCGGTTTGCGGCTGTTCGCGCAGTTGCGGCGGTAAGTTGATGGTCTCCAGCAGCGACATATTCAGGCGGTTCTTTCGGCCATCGACCGAGCAAGTTGGGTCAAATTGGTGGTATTCAGATGTTCCGGAAGTGCGCCGATTGCCTCTGCCGTGAGGCGATGCGCATGGGCCTTTGCGGCGTCTATGCCCATGACCGAAACGAACGTCGGCTTGTCGTTCGCAGCGTCTTTGCCCGCTGTTTTTCCGAGCGTGGCGCTGTCGGCCGTGGCGTCGAGCACGTCGTCGACGACCTGAAAGGTCAGGCCGATTTTTTGCGCATAGGCGATGAGCGCGGTGAGCGTCGCTTCGTCTTCTTCGGCGAGCAGCGCGGGCAGCAACACCGCCGCTTCAAACATCGCGCCGGTCTTCATCGCGTGCATTTCTTCCAGTGCAGTCTGCGTCATCGGCATACCGACATTGGCCAGATCGATCGCCTGACCACCCGCCATGCCATACGCACCAGACGCTTCGGCGAGCTGGTGTGAAGCGGCAACGATGCCGCTCGCGCTGGCTGGCGCACCGAGCAAAACAGCGAATGCCAGTGGCTGCAACGCGTCACCCGCCAGCATGGCGGTGGCTTCGCCGAATACGACATGACTGGTCGGTTTGCCGCGACGCAACGCATCATTATCCATGCACGGCAAGTCATCGTGAATCAGTGAATAAGCGTGGATCATTTCCACGGCGGCGGCGGCGTGATCGGCGAGATCAGCAGTCGCACCAATCGCCTCTGCGCTGGCGTAAGCGAGCAGTGCGCGCAGACGCTTGCCACCACCGAGCGCGCTGTAGCGCATGGCTTCGAGCAGGCGACCGGACGTCAACTCGCCCGCTGGCGTCCAGCGTGCCAGAGCGGCCTCAGCGCGGCTTCGGTGCGCGCTGGTCCAGTGTTCAAAAGCTGTGTTCGACATCCTCTGGCGACTCAATCGAGTTGAAACGGCTTCAGGACATCGCCTTCCAGCACCTTGACTTGCTGCTCGACCTGCGCGAGTTCACCCTGCGCGTACTTCAGCAATTCCGAGCCGCGCTTGTACGCCGCCAGCGAATCGGCGAGCGGCAAGTTGCCGTTCTCGAGATCGGAGACGAGCTTTTCCAGCTCTTCGAGCGCGGCTTCAAAGGTTTTCGGGGGGGCTTTTGCCATGAACAACACAACGTGAGGCGATTCGCTGATTTTACGGACGTGCCGCCCTGGCGCACATCAGAACCCAATTAGACAGCCGTTTTTGAGCCGTTTATCGCTACTGCCAGGGCCGAAAGTACTCACTGTCCGGCGCACACCTGGCGGCGGCACCCTTCAGCCGTTCGCCGCGAACCGGGATCGTTGCCTGCTGATCACCCGACAACACGGTGAGGAAGTCGAAGCTGTTATCCGGGTTCACCTTGAGCGTGATTTTGTAAGTCAGACTCATTACCTTGCCGCGACCTGGCTGGTTGCAGCTGCCGGTCCAGGAGGCCGTTGATTTGCCTTCGCGCACATCGCTTAACTTGCAAATCGCGCCCTGAACCCCCACAACTCCCTGCCAGTCGCGCGCTGTCAGATCCTCGTTGGTGTAGGCATCAATGCACAAATCACGCACCTTGCGGTTCCAGTCGACACGGTACATGCCTTCTGCGAGTTGCGGTTTGGCGGCGGCTTCGCTACCGATGAAGAGCGCAAGCAGGGCTGGCGCCAGGCGTTTGAGGACGATTTGAAATGGCATGAGTGACTCCAGATATTTCTCGCGTAGTGGGCAGCGCCTGCCCTGCGCGGCATGGCGCAACTAACGCGCTACAGCCCACGTTTCGTCAGGCCGCGCTTGCAATCCCTTACGCGGGACCAACCTATCGGGTGGCCATGGGATAATAGTGGTGTTTGACGACGCGACCTCCAGCCGAATGAGTCCAGCCGTAGACCGCGCACAGCGCCACGGGGACGAATCAGGGCAGAGGTTGACTTAGCAAGGGTTGGGTGCCTTCCGTTAATTGCACCTGGTTTTGTGTTGGGTTAACTCCTGTTACTGGAAAGGGTTCGAGATGACTCGCCTCTCGACGGTCGCGGAACTGTCCGCGCCCGTGTCGCAACTTCCTCCTGCTGCCTACTTCGACGACGCGTTGTTGCGTCGCGAGCGCGAACTCCTGTTCGCCAAGGATGGCCCCGGTTACGCTGGCCACGCGCTGATGGTGCCGAACCTCGCCGATTACGCCGTGCTCGCCACGAGGAACAACGCTCAGGCCCTGACGCGCACGGATCGCGGCGTCAATCTCATCTCGAACATCTGCCGCCACCGCCAAGCCATGATGCTCGACGGTCGTGGTTCGCTCACGCAGAACGGCGGCAACGTCGTCTGCCCGCTGCACCGATGGACGTATTCCGGTGAGGGTGAACTCATCGGTGCGCCGCATTTTCCGTGTAATCCAGCGCTGAATCTGACGAACAAATCGCTCAAATTGTGGAATGGCCTGCTGTTTGATGGGCCGCGCGATCCGGTCGTTGATTTGGCGAAACTCTCCACGCAAACGCGGCAGACGCTCGATTTTTCCGGCTACGTGTTTGATCGCGCCGTAACGCACGAATGCAACTACAACTGGAAGACCTTCGTCGAGGTCTATCTGGAGGATTACCACGTTGGGCCGTTCCATCCGGGGCTCGGGCAGTTCGTTACCTGTGACGATCTGGCGTGGGAATGGGGCGGCGAGTTTTCGGTGCAGACGGTCGGCCTGTCGCGCGGCTTCGACAAGCCGGGCTCTCCCACGTACAAACGCTGGCACGATCAGGTAATGCAGTTCCGTCGGGGCGTGCCGCCGCCGCATGGTGCGATCTGGCTGACCTACTACCCGAATATCACGGTGGAGTGGTATCCGCACACGCTCGTCGTGTCGTCGTTGTGGCCGCAGGCGGTGGACAAAACGATCAACGTCGTCGAGTTTTACTACGCCGAAGAAGTGGCACTGTTCGAGCGCGAGTTCATCGAGGCGCAACAGGCGGCTTACATGGAAACCTGCGTCGAGGACGACGAGATTGCGTTGCGCATGGATGCGGGACGCAAGGCGCTGTTCAACGAAGGCCGGATTGAGGTCGGCCCGTATCAAAGCCCAATGGAAGACGGCATGCAGCACTTCCATGAGTGGTATCGAGGCAAGCTCGACGGACACGTTTGACTGCGACGGCTTTTTCCTGAAAGCACGGCTACTCCGGGGCTAGATCGTCAAAAAGGACTAAATCGACTTTAGGCCTTTTGTACCGATACTTTGCGCCAGCCCCAATAAAACGGCGGTTACAGCGCGCTGCCTGCGAAAGCTGTTGCGGCGAATCCTTCCGGGAAGTTCTCTTGCCAGGGCTTCACGGGCCGATACGGCGCTTCCCGAGCCTGCATCACGCAAGATCGCAGCCCGACAAATTTTGTAGACAATGGCAGTATGGTTGCACCAGTTTCTACGCCTGCTTTGCCAACACCGTCGCCTGCGCGGCCCCCGTCGAGCCGTTGGCGCAAAGCGTCGCGAGCTGCGCTCATCGCGGTGTTCTGCTTTGGAATCTTCCTCGGTGCCTGTGGGCTGGTCGTCCCCTACGTCATCAAAACGACTGCGCCGAATTGGTTGAAGGAAAAAACAGGACGCATTCTTGTCGTGCGCGACGTTGTGTTTAATCCATTCACGCTGCGGCTGCACGTGGAAGACGCCGCACTCTCCGACGCTGGCAAGCCGCTCGCACGGTTCAACGCGCTGGAAATCAAGGGCAGTTGGGCGAGTCTGACCCAGCTCGCGTGGACGGCGGAGAGCATCACCTTAACTCAGCCGGAAATCAGCGCTCGCATCGCCGCCGACGGTTCGCTCGACTGGGTGCGTTTTCTTGATTCCCTCCCCAAAGACCTGGAACCCCAACCGCCGAGCGACAAAATCCCGCGCATTGTGGCGCACAATATTTCGGTCACCAATGCCGCCGTTCGCCTGACGGACGAGCGCGCGGGAGCCAGTGAAAAACGGCTGGATTTGACACCACTCACGTTGAAGCTCGACATGCTCTCCACGCTGCCTCGCGATCGCGGTGACTACGCCCTGCAGGCAACGCTTAACGACCAGACGCGCGTGCAGTGGAAAGGCCGCCTGGGCCTGAATCCAATTGAGAGTTCGGGCGACATCGTGGTGACCAACTTACCATTGACGCGCGTGCAGTCGATTGCCAACTTGCAACTGCCAGTGAGCCTTGGCGGCACGGCCAATTTGCGCACGAATTACAGCGCCGCCGCCGGTACCGACTTCGTCGCGGCGGGCATTGGAGATGGCGTACTGGAAGTGAACGATTTGCGGGCGATGCAGGGTAAGGATGAGGCCAGCGTCAAGTCCATCAAACTGTCGCCACTCTCCGCTTCCTGGGCAAAAACCAAAGCCGATGGGCGCGATCAACAAGTGTTCGCGCTACTGCCGTTGACGGCGCTGTTGCAGGGTTTAAGTGTCAAGACTGAGGCGCAGACCGAACCGTTGCTGAGCGTGACGCAAGTCGTGACCGTGAAGCCGGTCGCCGTGGATCTCAATGCCCGAACGGTGGTGGCGCCGCAGATTGCGATTGTGGGTTTACAGGGGAATATTTCGCGCGACAAGAGCGGTCGTTTGCTGTTGCCATTTGCGGGGCTTTCGGCGTCAGGCCCAGCGCCGAAATCTGCGACGCCTGCGACCACCAAGGCAACTCCCGATGAAAAAGGCTGGCAAATCGGCGTTGCAGAAATCGCTACCGACAAGGCCAGCCTTGCTTTGCGCGACCAGAGTTTTGCCGTGCCGCAAACGGTCGCCGCCAAACTTGACCTAACGCTCGGAGCCAGCATCGTCACGGGCGACAAACCGAGCGCAATCATCAGCGGCAAACGCCTGTCTTTGAGCGACATCACGATGCGCGATGAAGCCGCCACTACCGCGTGGTTGAACGTAAAAGAAGTTCGCGCGCTACCCGCCGAGATCGACGTGCTTGGATCGAAGATTGATCTTCCGAAAATGGAAGTTGTCGCACCTGCGGTCAATCTCGTGCTCGACAAAGAAGGCATCGACGTTGCGCGCAAATTTGCGGCTGCCATTGTGACGCCACCGACTGCCGCTGCGCCATCGACAGCCGCAACCGCTCCGAAAATCAGCGTGGCAGGCGTCACCCTCAGCGGCGGTCGTGTGAGCCTGACTGACAGCACGCTACCCACCGCCTTGACACACGTCGTCGACGCCATTCGCGTCAACACAGATCGCATTGAAATTGATGGCTCACGCCCCCTCAGCGCGACCACAAATGCCACGCTCGTGAGCGGTGGCGCGTTACAGGCAAAGCTCAAATTCGACCCAAAGCGCAACGATGGCGAAGCAGAATTCTCCTTCGAAAAAGTCACGCTCGCCGCGCTTTCGCCCTACCTGAATCGCAACACCAAATTGAAGCTCAGCAAGGGGGAAGCAGCCGTCGCCGGACGCGTCAAATTCTCGGGTGCGACCAACGCAGAGGAAACATTGCGCTTCGAAGGAAATATGGCGGTACGTGAACTTGAACTGATCGACGAGACGACACAGGCGCCATTCGCGCAGTGGGCCGAATTGTCGAGCAATGATTTGAAGGTCTCGATGGGCAAAAACGGGCTCGATATCGAGCTCGTCGACCTGTTGCTTGATCAGCTGCGCGGCAAACTGATCATCGCCGAAAACAGCACGGTCAACCTCACCCAGATTGGCAAGACAGACGCCTCCGGCACGCCTGTTCAGTCCGTCAAGCCAGCGCAGGCCGCGCCTGCACCGACGGACGGTGAAAAGGCGGTACGCGTGAAGGTGGATCGCTTGCAGGTGACCGGCGGCGACGTGGAGTTTGCGGATCTCTCGCTGCGCCCGCAATTCGGCACCCGAATCTCCGATCTCTCAGGGTTGATCGTGGGCCTGTCGACCGAGCCGTCATCACGCGCCGAAGTGTCGCTGGAGGGCAAGGTTGACGAGTTCGGGCTGGCACGCGTGTCCGGCAATCTGTCGCCGCTCGGCGCGACCGAATACACCGACATCAAAGCAATTTTCCGCAACGTGGAGATGAAAAATCTCACCCCGTATTCGGGGAAATTCGCCGGTCGCAGGATTGAATCCGGCAAGCTCTCGCTTGATCTCGAATACAAAATTGACCGGCGAAAACTGAGGGGCGAAAACAAGGTTGTTGTCGACAATCTGGTGCTCGGCGAGCGCATCGAAAGCAAGGACGCGACGAATTTGCCGCTTGATCTCGCCATCGCTTTGTTGCGTGATCGCAATGGGGTGATTGAACTGGGGATGCCGGTGCAAGGTTCGCTCGACGACCCGCAATTCAATTTCGGAGGACTCGTGTGGAAAGTGTTCGTGAACGTCCTCACCAAGATCGTCACCGCGCCGTTTCGTGCACTTGGCGCGCTGCTCGGTGGCAGTGGTGAAGAATTTGAGGCCGTGAATTTCGAGCCCGGCGAAGCGCGCCTATTGCCACCCGAGCGCGAGAAGCTGGCAAAACTTGCCAAAGCGCTGGAGCAACGGCCACAACTGAAGCTCGCCGTCGAGGGTCGCTTCGATAGAGAACAAGATCGCGAAGCGCTGGCCGACAATATCGTGAAGCTGGAAGTCAGCAGGCGCGCGGGCATGAAACCGCCGGGCGCGAATGAGCCGCTGATCATTTCGTTCACCGATACCAAGGTGCAGGCCGCACTTGATGAACTCGCGACCGCTGCAGGAGACGACGCTGCGAAACTTCGTGCGCAGTTTTTGCCACCCGCCAGCAACGCCGTCTTTGGCGCGATTCAGAAGGCCCGCGAGCGCCTGACCGAAAAGGGCCGCACTGAAGCCGCCGATGCGCGCGGCAAGTATTACCCGGAACTGTTCAAGCTCTTGCGCGCGAAACAGGCGGTGCCCGACACCGCGTACGCCACGCTTGCTGCCTTCCGCGCCGAGGCAATCAAAACCACACTTACCGCTGTCAACAAGTTCGACGCAACCCGCGTTAGCGTCGCTGCACCGCAACCGGTGAAAGTCAGCACGCCGGATCAGGTCGCCACAACGTTGGCGTTGTCTGTGAAATAGTTGTTCTCAAGGAGCGCCTCATGCCCACATCAACCAGTAACGCCCTCCCTGTCCGCATTCCCGCCGGCCAGCAACCGCTGAAATCGCAGGCCAAATGGAAGCGCGTCGTTATCGCTTTGCTCGCGTTTACTTACATCATCTCGCCGCTCGACCTGATCCCTGACGTCATCCCCGTGATCGGTTGGCTCGATGATCTTGGCGTGCTCGCTTGGGCAGCGCGTCAGGTTTTCTTCAAGAAGGATGTTTGAGGAGAATCGTTTCGCCCGAAGAAGCCGGCTGCTTCAACCACAAGTTGACGTAACGGTTGACGGCGGCGCATCTGCGCTCGAGGCGGACTACGCGCGCGCCAAGTCGCGCACAGGTCACCGAATCAAAGGTTCCGCCCAACACCGCTAGAGGCAAAGTGCCAATCAATGTCATATTGTAAGTCCATACAGCGAGAAATCCAGTCATCAGCTTTTTGTTGCAATGACAGCAGCATTGGGACTAATACGCGTTTTCGCCATAAGTCAACAAAGTCGCTTTTAAGCTATTAGCCCAAGACAGGCGGCGCATTCACGAAAAAGCTGACAAAAAATAATGCCTGAATTTAGTCAGTTGATGCTGACCACTGCGCGCCTGAGACTGCGCCCATTGGTGGCATCCGACGCCGCTTCACTGTTCGCCATTTTTTCCGATGCCCGCGTGATGCGATATTGGAGCAGCACGCCCTGGGAGTCCATCGACAACGCGCACGAAATCATCGCCAAAGGTGCCACCCAAATGGCAGCGGGCGAGCATTTGCGCCTTGGCGTGGAAACGGTGAATGACGGTCGCCTGATTGGCCACTGCTCGCTGTTTAGCTTCAACGCCCAGTGTCAGCGCTGCGACATCGGCTACGGCATGGTGTTCGACGCGTGGGGTAATGGCTACATGCATGAAGCACTAACTGCACTGCTCAACTACGGATTTAGCGAACTTTCACTCAATCGCGTCGAAGCCGACGTCGATCCGCGCAACGTCGCCTCCGCGAAAACGCTGGAGCGACTGGGGTTTCAGAACGAAGGCTTCCTGCGCGAGCGCTGGGTGGTGGATGGTGAGGTGTCCGATTCGGGGATTTATGGCTTGCTGCGACGCGATTGGCTCGCCCGAACGCCACGGTCTTTGTAGGCAATAAAAAACGCGCCCGAAGGCGCGTTGTTCAATTCAACCCCGAAGGGCCAAATCGTGCGGCTGATTACTGAGCTGCACCTTCAGTCACGTCGCGGTTGATGCGGCTGGCGATCCAGTTTTTGTCAAATGCGCGAACTTCGGCACGAACTTCAGCGCGTGGGCGCGCATCTGCTTTCGACGTGGTTGGCACCGCAGCGGTGTCGTTGTAGCGGTCGGTCGCGGCCAGAGTGACCGTGCGCGCTGGTGCGGCTTGCACGGCAGGCGCCGTGATTTGCACGCTTGGGTTGCCAGCAGCGGCGGTGTACTCAGCGGCAAAAACAGAGCCAGTAGAAGCAGCGATAAGCGCAGCGATCAAAACAGATTTCGTATTCATGATGATTTCCTTGAGGAGGTGGTGTCTTTATTTGGCCAATCGCTTTATTGCGATCGGTCTCGCGCGGCAACGGGGGCCTGTTTACAACGTTCTTCGTTTGTTTCCAAACCAGTGAGCTTTGTAAACAGGCTCTTGTTGTCGCGTCGATGGGATGAATGTTAGGTATTGCGAATAAAAGAATAAACTAGACAAAAGCGAATTGTTTGTTGCCAAATTAGCAATAAACAAAGACTTGAAAAATTGACGTTTGTCTTGGACGAACTTTGTGAGGGACACAAATGGATCAACTCCGCGCCATGCGCGTTTACGCCCGTGTTGTCGAAGAAGGCAGCTTTACCAAGGCAGCTGACGAGCTAAATCTGGCACCCGCCGTAGTCACGCGGCTGGTGGCCGAGCTTGAGCAGCATCTCGGTGTCCGGCTCCTGAACCGCACCACGCGAAGCCTCGCGCTGACGCAGGCGGGCGAGCGCTACCTTGAGCGAGCCACGCGAATTTTGGCCGATGTCGAAGATGCCGAGACGGTGGCGAATCTGGAGACGGCCGAGCCTCGCGGCGTCGTGCGCGTGCTCGCATCGCCTGCGATTTCCGTGCATCAGCTTGCCAAACACCTGCCGCGACTGCGCACACAGTATCCCAAGCTCACCATTGAGCTATCGGTGCAGAACAACGTGGAGACCGTCGACGACACCCACGACATTTCGATCCTCACGCTCAAGGAGCCGTTGTCCACCGGCAATTTTGTCGCGCGGCTACTGGCGCAATCCGAGATGATCACCTGCGCCACACCCGCTTACCTCAACCGCCGTGGCCGCCCGACCGAGCCCGATGAACTCGATGGGCACGAATGGCTGCTACCGTTTTCGCCCGGCGGCAACAAGGAAACCACGTTCAAATTTTGTCCGCTCCGCGCCGCCTCGCTTGGCATCAAGCCAAAAAAGTCAGTCACCTGCGATCAGCCGCCGATGGCGTTGTCCACGCCACATTGGGACACGCTGTTTCACGCCGCGCTCGCCGACATGGGCATCACCGCACTGCCCTCGTTTGTTGCGGAGGACGCGCTGCGCAGCGGTCGCATGGAGCGTGTGCTGCCCGAGTGGCACATGATGA
>Ga0209181_10003207_pt1 | contig 25580 bp, 17 predicted proteins | sample MAT05_FD_187208 | JGI IMG/M metagenome (GOLD analysis project Ga0209181, IMG submission 187208) | Freshwater microbial communities from Lake Fryxell liftoff mats and glacier meltwater in Antarctica - MAT-05 (SPAdes) (version 2) | ecosystem: Environmental > Aquatic > Freshwater > Ice > Liftoff...
TGCAGCACAAAGCGCATCAAAATGCCCAGACAAGGTGAGAAACTGGGCGAAAAATACCAACTGCCCAATCGGTGTCAGGGGAGCCTGCGAGTCCCATTCCACAAACACCGTCCCTCCGGGCGTCTGCATCCGCAATGGTCCCACTTCCGTATCCGCTGCCACCACTGCTTACCGTAGTGTAGGCCGTCGCAAATGACGTAACTTATAATCACGAGACGCTCTGGTAATTTCGAACTCACTCTCTGCTGCGGGAAGCCCATTTCCACTGCATCTCAAGACAATACGAAGGCCTTAATTATATGTCTCACGATTTACGGCGGACTACACTAGTGGCCATTGAGCTCAGATATCTAAGCCCAGCTCTCCGAAGGCTTGTTGATGAGGAATTCGAAGCGATAAGATTTGGAAATTAATTGGAGCGGATGCCTCGACTAATCGATACACGATTTCGCATTTTTTGTCTGCCGTCAGGTAATAGGTAATTCCTTTAGTAACGTCCGCCTGTGCAAACATTTTGTATCGTTGGGAATGATCACACGCTGGGTGATTTCCTCTGGTATTTGATCCCGCTGGGAAAAGACGATACCAGCAAAATCTCCTGCCTTTTGTGCGTGGTCGATGTTGAACGGAAGCACCCGAAAATACAGCATCGGCAAATTTTCCATCTTGTCCCGCACCGCATACTCAGCGAGCGCGATCGTTGAAACGTAAAGCTGGTGGCCATTCGCAATAAGGTATTTCAAATACCCACGCGCATTCGCATGCAACGGATCTTGCGGTTGGTTCAACCTGATCAAAAAGCCTGTGTCGCAAAGAACTCCGTATTTTTCGGCCGCCTTAGACATGCGCCCCTCCCCGGACTTCGTCCAACCACTGATCTGCGTCCGATACATCCTGCCATGCAGGTGCCGCTTTTTTCATGAGGCTATCCAGATAGGAATCGGAATATTCCATGTCGTAATCAAAGAGATCGACGAAGACCAACGAGTTGCGATCCATCTCAAAGGTTTGGAAATTCTGCTTTCCGCTCGCCCGCAGACCAAACTTTTTGTATAGCAGGTTCTTGTCGGTGCCTCTCAGGTAGTCTTTGTCTGTCGAAATCCGAAGGGTGCCGTACTCCTCTGTATCCAGATGGATATTCGGGCTGCTTTTGCCGCCGGCGTTCGTTAGCTCACCGTAAAGATAAAACTCCGCGTCCACCCAGAGCTTGGCATTTCGCAGGTAGTGGGTCGTCCGGTCTATCCTCAAGCTGCCTTCGTTCGCGCTGATCGTGACCACGTAGTCTTTTTCCACGGCAAGGTGTTGCAATCTTTCAATAGCCGACGCGCTTCTCTCGTGAAGAAAATCAATCTGCCCTTGGGAACTGATCTGTGAAAGAACAGCGCCGAACCCGATCACACTCTGCATTACCGTGCGGAATCTATGCAGCACCGATCCATCTACGATCTTGTAGCTGATCAGCGGACGTTGTGAACGCTTTTCCGCAGGGAACAAAAGCATGGAGGCTTGGGAAAGGATTTCTCGAATCTCTTCAATATCGACCAGCGCGGGTGTGAGCCTCTGAGCTCCCACCGAACCTTCAATCTTGATTTCAATTTCGCCAATAGCGTCCATCGCAAACAGAATGGGTCACCTTTGCTGGATTTTCAATCTGCAAATCGGGTCTCCTTTTCAATCGATCTTCTGCAAGGAGGGGCTGCATTCTGCTGCCCGACAACCCCAGCACACTAGTCCAGCTATTTCCTCCATTCTTCTCTGGCAGCAGAATGCAGCCACTCCTTGAGTGGCACCACTCCTCAATCAATCTCCAACCCCGGCAGCCCTTTCACGATCCTCACCGTCTGCACGCTTACCTTCGCTACTCTTAGGAAAAGCTCCATGGGGTAGGCGGGGTTTTGCATGGTTTCGGTGGCCCAGAGGTTGGCGTCGTTGGTGATGTTGCTGGCTTTGTCGGTGGTGACGGACTGGCGTTCCATGACCCATTCTAGGGCGGGCTTACCGTTGACTACGTAATCATAGGCTTCCAGGGGGATGTTGCGGAGGGTGATGCGGGGGTTGTAGATGACGGTGGTTTTGTCGTTCTTGTTCTTTCCGGTTTCCTCATTGCGCTGCTTGCCGAATTTCATTTTCACGACGCGGTAATCATCGGCGGAGAGGTCGGCGGCGGAGAGTTTGCCGGTATCCACCACGATCTCCGGGTGGATGGCGCTGGTCTCGTAGTGCAGGTGCCAATCCGCAAGCTCAGAACTCCTGATCTAACCCTGGAGAGGAAAGACATTGAGGAAATAAGCTGAACCGGAAATTTGAGATTTTGCCGAGGAGGCAGGCCTCCAGTTGAGTTCCTACACGGATGATCAGTGTGTCTCGCGACAACCTTGTGCCAGGCCTGCAAGCTCGCCATCTGGTATCAGGAATACTTCCTGAAATCCATGCGCCAACACTGTATTACCGCATACGGCACAAAAGAGTTTCTGAGATCACACGCGTCCAACCCCGCCTGCTGCGCCCTTGGCGAACAGATCCGACACAGAAATTCTTTTCCTTGTGTAGTCCGCCGTATATCGTGAAACATATCAACGAGGTCTTCGTATTGTTTTGAGATGCAGGGGGAATGAGCTTCCGGCAGCAGGACGTGAGTTTGTAATCACCAGAGCATCTCATAATTATAAGTTACGTTCTGTTTGACGGACTACACTAAGTCGCGTGTTTGTGAGTGAATCCCCGCTCGACAAAGCAGAATCGAGAATGGTGTGTTGGCCGGGTATTACCACGTGCTTTTTAATTCCTACGAATTCCTGATCTTTTTCCCGCTGGTGGCCCTGCTTTTCTGGCTGCTGCCACAGTGGGCAAAGACACCGTGGCTGCTGGTCGCGAGTTGTGTGTTCTACGGGTGGCTGATCCCCGTGTATTTGACGATTATGGCGGTGATCATTGTGGTGGATTACTGCGTGGGTTTGCAGATGGTAAAAATGGAATCGCCCAGAGCGAGGCGATGGTTCCTTGGAATCAGCCTGGCGTCGAATGTAGGGCTGCTCGCGGTTTTCAAATATTACAATTTTGCCAACGGTAATCTCACGGCATTGGCGGACTGGATGGGCTGGCAAAACCGGCTGCCATTTCTGGAGATGGCGCTACCGATCGGACTCTCCTTTCACACGTTTCAGGCGATGAGTTACATCTTCGAGGTGTATAAGAAGCGGTGTCCTGTGGAGCGGAATTTTCTGCGTTATGCGCTGTATGTGATGTTTTTCCCGCAGATGGTTGCCGGACCGATCGAGCGTCCGCAAAACGTGCTTCCCCAACTACGACACTGGCTGCCGTTTGATCAGGGGCGTGTCGTGAGCGGACTGCGGAGAATCATGTGGGGGCTCGTAAAAAAAGTGCTGATTGCCGACCGCCTCGCGCTTTGTGCGGACACGATATTCAATCATCCAGGCGAGCAGCATGGGCTGGTGGTTTTGATCGGTGTGTATGCATTCGCGCTTCAGATTTACTGTGACTTTTCCGGTTACTCGGACATTGCAGTTGGCACAGCGCGCGTGCTCGGGGTGCGGCTCATGGAAAATTTTCGGCGACCTTATTTTGCCGTGGATTTACGGGAATTCTGGCAGCGCTGGCATATTTCTCTTTCAACGTGGTTTCGGGATTACCTCTACATTCCGCTCGGTGGAAATCGCGGTGGCGCGTGGAAGGTTTACCGCAATCTCTTGATCGTTTTTGTGATCAGCGGGCTTTGGCATGGTGCGGCGTGGACATTTATCATCTGGGGTGCGCTGCATGGTCTGGGAGTGATTTTTTCCACCGCTTGGCGTAAGCGCTTTCCAGCCGCTGTCAGCTTCATTGGTCGCTGGCCGGGAATACTCCTTACCTTTCATTTTGTGGCAGTCACTTGGATCTTTTTCCGCACACAAACGCTGGCGGATGCCGGGCGGATTTTTGCTAGTCTTGGTCAGTGGAAATCTATGCCATGGCCGCTACCTGGCCTTGATTTACCTGAGACGCTTGTGGCGATCGCTCTCACGCTCATACTTCTTTTCGGCGACGCCCTTGCCGAACGTCGTCCTGACTCCGATCTCATGACAAAATGGCCGTCCGGTGTGCGTTGGGCGGTTTATTTACTCACGGGGTTAGCGATGATTTTTCTCAGTCCTTACAGCGGCAAGGCGTTTATCTATTTCCAATTCTAATGAACTGCAGCGTCTTTCATTTTTTGCTGAAGCTTCTCCTGCTCTGCGGTGTGCTGGCAGCCATTACACTGGTGGTTCTGAAACGTTCCTCACAGGAGTTTGTAGATTTGTTTTACGGCAAATTCCTGCGTCCGGCGCCGTCTCTCATTCTTGGTTCTTCGCGTGCTGCGCAGGGAATTGATCCCTCTTCCATGATGGAGGCGGGTGAAAACAACAGCACGCTGAACTTTGCCTTTACCAATGCCAACTCGCCATACGGTCCCGTTTATCTGGAGGCGATCCGTCACAAGCTGTCTGCCGCGAATAAAGACGCGGTCTTTATCCTGGAGGTGAATCCGCTCCTGCTCTCACTGAACGAAAAGGAAAAGAACGACACTGACACTTGGCGGGAGAACGACCTCACGCTGGACCGTCAGATCACTTTCAATGAGGAGCCTAATTACGAGTATCTGCTGCGGAATTATCGTCAGCCACTTTACAAACTGGCGCTCGGCTATGCGTCATCGGATTTTCAAACACTGCACTCTAACGGCTGGCTGGAGCAGCGCGTTTCGATGGAGTCGAAAGAAGTCGCGAAACGCAAGGAGCGCATGCTGGCGAGCTACCGTGATGTCTTTAAAAAGCACCGTCCGTCGCCTCAGCGCATGGAATGGCTGGCAAAGACCGTGGGGTTTCTAAAACAGCATGGACGCGTGGTGTTGGTGCGAATTCCGACCTCAGGCGAAATGGCGGATCTGGAATACGCCTACTGGGAAGACTTCAGCCAGGATCTACAGGCGCTTTCTCAAAAGCACGACGCGGAGTATTTCGACCTCATTTCCCAATCTGACACCGCAGAGACCATCGACGGGCATCATCTATCCATCAGTGCCGCGAAGGCGCTTTCCAAGCGTCTGGGTGCGTTGCTCAAAAGTAACCCATGATGACAGGCATGATGACATGCTAGCTAGTCATGCATGCAGCAGCTTTTCGTAGATGGCTTTCAACTGAAGCGCCACCTCGTTCCAGCTATGAAGCGGCACAGATGGAGCTGATAACCTTGGGCAGTCATTGTAGAAGCGTTGAAGCGTCTCAACGTTTCTCTTGGTAATGGCTATATCCTGAAAATAACTGACGCTATTCCCAAAGCGTTCCTCTGACCAGTTTTGCCTTTGAACAAGTAAGGGTAAACCACAAGCGGCGGCTTCATGAGCTGATAAACACCAGTTTTCACAGTCGCTCATCATTACGTAACCTCTGGCTGATTGTAGTAAGGCGATCATTTCTGTCTCGGTATCAACATGGGCATGATGCTTTACTGTTTTTCCATCAATTAACTTTTTAAACTTCAACCAGTAAGGATCTGTTGAATGATAGGGTTTCCCCACGAAGAGAATCGGGGTTTTTGCTTCCAACGCTAAAAGCGCCAATTCAACACTGTTCTTTCTACTCGTGATGGTGCCATTGCATATTAGATGTGATTCGCTGCGTGATGGTGCATGGACGTTCAAATATGCGTCAGAGAGGCCGAGAGGCACACAGGAAACATTTTCTGGAGAAACATTGTAGACCCTTTGCAGAACATTGCGTTCAGCTTCAATGCCTATGATATTGTGAGAGGAGTTTTTAAATGCCTTCCAGTAAAGCTGATGTTTGATGCCACTTCCAATTGGAAGTTTGAGAAGTAACTGTTTGAAGACTCCCTGGGTGAAAAGCTTGGTGTTTGTATAATTACAAGCTGCGGTAAAAAGCGTGGTGATACAGACGGGTATATTTAATTGACGCGCCTGCTCAAGATAGGTGCTTCCTGGAACGCCGAAGCAGTGTATGAGATCGCACCTCTGCAGGCCGTCCCACCACTTCAGGTAATCGACATCGATACCCACCTTCTCTAAAGCAGATTTTGTCTGTTCGATCTGAATTTGAAACCCTCCATGCGCAAAAGAAAACGGGGAAAAATGATCAATAAGCACCTTCATTATGAAATTCGATTTAAGGCTGAATGCGATTATTGGCTTCGATAAGGGATTTATATATTCCCATATGGCTCTTCGCGATGATGGCAGGATGAAAACGATTTAGTGCCTCTTGATTCGCAGTGTCGGCCATGGTGGCAGCATCGTTTGGATTGTTTAAAAAAGTTGTTACTGCGGACCGTATGGACTGAATACTTTCGGGGTCAAAAAGCGTGCCGGTTCGCCCTGATGTTATTAAATCGGGAACGCCTCCGACATTTGCAGCTAAAATTGGCAGAGAGGCAGCCATGGATTCCAATACGACCATTGGGCAATTGTCCTCTAGGGAAGGTAGGATAAGAGCGGAGGCTCTCCCAAGTTCACCTGCTAATTCATCTCGGTCAACAAAGCCGGCATAGGAACACCATGGTCTATCCTTAAGTAACGTGTGAAATTTTTGGGCGTAATGAGAGTCTGCGGGAGCATCTCCTAATAATCTTAATTCAAAATCATGCAAATCCCGCAAGGCATCCAGAGCTTCAATTAAAAAATTCTGGTTCTTTCTTGGGCATATAAGGCCGACGCAAAGCAAGATTTTCCGTTTGTTGGATGCATCTTTTTTGACTCGAAAATATCTTTCATCGACTGCATTGGGAAGCACCCACGTATTACTATTGAAGGGCGAAACTAGGTTTTGGGTGTATTGTGTTATGCATATCACTCCACGTGTTCGCTTAAGGGCGAACGATTCAATTCTGCCAATAAACCAGAGTGGGCTAAATATTGGGGCACCCTGAAAGTCGGCCAGAAGTCGCATGTTTCCATGCAGGGTTAGTACATTGGTAAAGTTCGATAAAACAGCGGCGAGAGCAGCCTCACGCTCGCTTCCTTGGCCATGCACGATGTGTGGCTTTAGCTCCTGTAGCTTTTTCCGGATTACCAAAGAAGCACCCACATAAAGCGATTTCATCATTCCCCATTTAGGAATCAGAAGGCTATGAAAATGAATATTCTGACCAAGCATGGAAGGGCTGCTCATCTTCTGTCGCGTGCAACTTATTACATGGACTTCGACATCCTCTGGATAGTGGGAGAACCCTTGAATAAGTGCCTCAGGTGCTGTCCCGAAAAAAGGGGTCAGGAGATGATGTTGCCGCCACTGCTCGCGATTGTCGGTGGTTATAATGGCTACCTTTATCACTGAAATTTTATATCAATTGTTTTACTGAACGAGGAGTTTGTCTGGAGAATGGTTTCCCAAAAAACTTTTGCGAGTGCAGGTTTATGTTGCTTCGTCTAGCGCTCCAAAAGAAAGCTTTTTGTTGACTTGCTTTTTGGTGCTGCATACAGGTTCGAACTGATCGAAATGAATCTCATCTCCACAGCCATGAAACGACCGCTCTGCGTTTTCTCGATGCAGCGTCACGTTGCATGGGCGCAAGCTCCTGGCGGTGGTGGGAATTCGTAATAGTTTACATAACGATTTTCCAAAAACCCACCGCTGGCCAACAGCGGTGGGTTTTTTCTTACCGTTGCTGGCTCGCTCAACAAAACAAACAACGAGCCATATGAACAACAAAGACAACGCCGTATTTAATGCGGCATACATCCGGGATTACGATTACAACCCGGAGACCTACGCCCTCAAGGCATTGATTGATATCTACCTCATCGCAGGGCTGACTCATTATGATGCCGTGCTTTGCGCGCTGGCTGATTACGAATGCAATCTTCAGCCGCCCTTGCAATGCGCTGCATAGCACAGATTGCGGAACCCGCTGAGACAGGTGTGCATTCCACTGTGAAAACCGAGCCTTCTCGCGGGCTCGTCATTGCAGCGTTTGCGGCCGTGTATGTCATCTGGGGTTCCACCTACCTCGGCATTCGCATTGCGATTACATCTATCCCGCCCTTCATCATGGCGGGAAGTCGTTTCCTGCTCGCGGGAATAATCCTATACGCAATCATGCGTATGTCTGGTGTCGCGAAGCCTGCCTGCAAGCACTGGAGGGGAGCGACAGTCATCGGCGTCCTTTTACTCTTGGGTGGAAATGGAGCCGTCAGCTGGGCGCAGCAACGTGTTCCTACCGGCATTACAGCGTTGATCGTAGCGGCCGTTCCATTGTGGATCATGCTCATGGATTGGTTGCGTCCTCGTGGTAACCGCCCGACTTTTTTGGTTTTTCTCGGTCTTTGCATCGGCTTCGCAGGGGTATTGATGATTGTCTCCAGTCGTAATCAACTTGGTGTCCGAATTGTCGATCATGTGGGTGGTGTCGTGCTTTTACTGGCGACGCTCTCATGGGCTTTCGGGTCCGTTTATTCCCGGCATGCTGAAAAGCCGGACTCCGCGCTTCTTGCTATTGCGATGCAAATGATCGCGGGCGGTATCTCTCAACTTTTAGCCGGGCTCGCACTTGGCGAGACCCGACAATTTCATCCCATGGCCATTACCAGTGCCTCTGCGTGGTCATTTGTCTATTTGACACTGATTGGCTCGCTCGTCGGCTTCACCGCTTACGTCTGGCTGCTGCAAGTAAGCACACCCGCGAAAGTTTCCACATACGCTTATGTGAATCCGATCATCGCAGTGTTGCTGGGCTATCTCGTTCTGAGCGAGCCGTTCCCGAAATCCGTTGCGATGTCAGGCGCGCTTGTGCTCGCCGCAGTGGTGCTCATTACGCACAAAAGACCTGTTACTTCAGCCACTGTACCACCTGTTTTGCCCAGTAAGTGATGATCAAATCCGCGCCCGCTCGTTTAAAGGCAATCATTTGCTCCATGACGGCTGCGCGCTCGTCCAGCCAGCCGTTTGCGGCCGCAGCCTTGAGCATGGCGTATTCGCCACTGACGTTGTAAACCGCTGTTGGCATGGCGAATTGTTCCTTGATGCGCCAGAGTAGATCGAGATACGGCAAACCGGGTTTTACCATGACGATGTCCGCACCTTCTGCGACATCGAGTGCTACTTCGCGTAGCGCCTCGAGGGCGTTGGCAGCGTCCATCTGGTAACTGCGGCGGTCGCCTGCGCTAGGTGCGCTTTCCGCAGCATCGCGAAACGGACCATAGAAAGCCGACGCGAACTTTGCAGCGTAGCTCATGATTATCACTTGTTCATGGCCTGCAGCATCCAGCGCCTTTCGGATTTCACCTACGCGTCCATCCATCATGTCGCTAGGAGCCACTATATCAGCCCCGGCTGCTGCGTGCGAAAGCGCTGTCTTCACGAGGAGTTCGACCGAGTTGTCATTGTGGACATGTGGAATGTCTTCCTGAAAATCTGTGACCCCGCAATGACCGTGGTTCATGAATTCGCACAGACAGACATCCGTGATAATCAGCAATCCTGGGACGTCTTTTTTCAAGCGTCGCACAGCCTTTTGAACGACGCCATCTTCTGCGTAAGCTCCACTTGCCTGCTCGTCTTTGCTTATAGGGATGCCAAAAATCAGAACCGCTGGAACTCCAGCCGCATAAGCCTCACGGGCTTCCGTGATGAGGTCTTCTTCAGATAGTTGAAAAACGCCGGGCATGCTCGCCACGGGCTGACGTCCGATGATTTTTTCGCTCACGAAAAGCGGAAGAATAAAGTCCTCGGTTTGCAGATGCGTCTCGCGCAGCAGGGAGCGGACGGCAGGTGTGGAACGCAAACGGCGGAGGCGACTGGTGAGGTTCATGGAGAAGGTGCAGGGCTGGAAGCCATTATAGAACAGGCGCGCTGGCTGCAATCTGCAATTCCTGACGTGGCTTGTCGTGCTTGTCGTGAGTGACGGGCGGAAAGCAGGAGCGAATGATCCTACGTGAATACGTGCTGTGGAAACGGCCGGAATGTTTTGCGCGCATGGTAGACAGCTTTAGCTTGTCCGTGGCTTCCTAGCTCGATTTTCCCCAGAAATTCCTAGACGTCCCTTGTCCCCCTAAACCGTTTAAATGCGTTTTGCTGTACGTAGAATCAATTCAATATTTCTCATAATGCCCTCCTTCTTCCGGAGACTTACTTTACTGGCCTCCCTGATCCTTTCCTGCGCGACACTCCGCGGAGGAGTGGTTATCAACGAAATAATGTATCATCCGTCGTCGCATTTGACTGATGATGAATGGATCGAACTGCACAACACGGATGGTGTCAGTGTAAGTCTTTCCAACTGGCAGTTCACCAAAGGCGTGATTTTCACGTTCCCTGCCGGCACCAGCATCCCCGCAGGCGGTTATCTGGTCGTGGCCGCGAATGGAGTCGCGTTTGAGAGCAAGTATCCGCTGATCACCAGCTATCGCGCAGGCTGGAACGGACAACTCAGCAACAACGCGGAGAAGATCATTTTAAAAGACCAAAATGGGACGATTCATGATGAGGTGGAGTTTGCAGATGATGGAGATTGGGCGGAAAGGCTGCGCGAAGATCCGCCGGACTTGGGACACCGGGGGTGGTATTGGAAAAGTGAAGCAGATGGCTATGGGAAATCCCTCGAGTTGATTCGCGCGGCATCGGACAACACCATAGGACAGAACTGGAAGGCAAGTCTCACCGCGCAAGGTACTCCAGGTGCGGTGAATTCCACAGCGGCGACCGACCTCGCACCCATTATTCTCGATACGCGACATTTCCCTCTCGTGCCTAAATCCTCGGAAGCAGTGACGGTTACCGCCAGGATTCTCGATGAACTTCTCACTGGCGTGAGCGCGACGCTTTTTTACCGTGAGGATGGAGACACCGTATGGACGAGCACCCCGCTCCTCGATGACGGCACCCACGGTGATGGTGTTTCGGGCGACAGAATTTATGGGGCGCAAATTCCCGCGAAGGCGGACGGTGAAATTGTGGAGTTTTACGTGCAGGCGGCTGATTCCGAAACGCGCACGCGGATATGGCCGCTGCCTGCAATTAACGCCATCGATCCCAGCCCGGGGCGCACTTGCAACTGTCTGTATCAAGTGGAGAACACGGTTTACAGCGGGGCCTCCCCACTTTATCGGCTCATCATCAAGGCAGCAGATCTCGCAGAACTCACAGCGATCAATGATGCCTCATCTCCTTCCGACAACGGGAGTCACGCACGCTATAATTCCACTTTCATTACCATGGATGGCAGCGGCACGGAGTTTCGTTATCAGTGCAGCACACGGAATCGCGGCAATGGGAGTGCGGATCATCAGCCCGCAAACTTCAACGTCGCCATTCCTGCCGCCTCGAACTGGAACGGACGCACCTCTCTCGATTTCAATGGCTACTATACCTACGTCCAGCTTTTGGGCAGCGCCCTGGCTCGAAAAGGAAATCTCGTTGCGCCAGAATCGCGTCCGTTGCAGCTCCGCATAAACCGGGTTGATCCGACTCGGATTGTTGTGGGCACCAATCAAGGAGTCGCCAATGATTATGGTCGGAGCTTTGGCTTCTACGTGTGCAACGAGGCAAAAGATTCCGCTTTTGCAGAACATCATTTTCCACAGGACGGCGGCGGAAATCTATACAGCGTTCGCCGCACCAGCGGCAGTCAGCCTTATCAGGAAGGTGATCTGGAATATTTGTCGCCGCCTGTCGGGCAGACCCCGGCGGATCCCTATCGGGTTTGTTATTTTAAAGACACCAATGAGGCAGAGGATAACTGGACGGATTTAATCGCTGTCACTTCCGCGTTATCGAAAGGACATTCCGCCTCCCTGACGTCCATCACGTGGGATGCAGACTATGTGCCTGCGGTCAGGGCGGTGATTGATGTGAGTCAGTTTATGCGTTGGTTTGCCGTAGAAGCTTTTTTTAACAATGGTGAAAGCAACCTCACGACGGGCATCGGCGATGACTACTCACTCTACATGGGGAAGACCGATCCCCGCGCCCGTCTGATTCCGCACGATCTGGATACGATTCTTGGTGCCGGAGATGCCTTTCCGCCGGTCAGTGCCAGCATCTTCGCGATGGCGCAGAGTTTTGCAGACAGCGGCCCCACAGCGCTCAACGCCTTCATGAAACATCCCCAGTTTGCGCCGGTCTATTATGCGGAACTCAAGGCCTTGATGGATGGACCTTTCTCTGCGGCAAACTTTAATGCGCTGGCGGACGAAACGCTCAGCGGCTTGGTGAGCCAGACGATTATCAGCAACCGCAAAGCCTCGTTCGCGGCGCGCTACGCCTACATTCAATCCCAGATTCCACTTTCGATTAGCGGCATCACCACCAATCTCGCTTTTCAAAATGGTTATCCACGTGCGACGACCGCTAGCTGTCAAATCAGCGGCTTCGCCAACGCCATCGAAACGCGCAGTATCAAAGTCAAAGGTGTGGCGGTAAACTGGACGGCGTGGACTGCAAGCTGGAGCGCGCCTTCCGTTATGCTGACTCCCGGCATCAATCGCATTTTAATTCAGGCGTTTGATGGCGCAGGCGTGGAGCTGGAAAGAACAACTCTCGACGTTTGGTATGACGATCTGAACACCACTGCGGCGTCGGGCGGGATCAATGGCAATCAGACCTGGTCCGCTGCCAGTGGACCTTATCAGCTGAATGGCACGGTCACGATTAACAACGGAGCTACGCTGACCATCCAGCCCGGCACCAGCGTTTACTTGAACCAGGGGGTGAAAATTATCGTGGCGCCAGGTGGTCGTCTCATCGCCAACGGTACGGAAAGTCAACCTATTCGCTTTACGTCCGCTCCGGCAGGAACCCGCGCCATTTGGGGCGGCATCAACGTTCAGGGCACCTTGCCATTGTCCGCACCCACGCAGATTTCTCATGCCTACTTTGATTACAACGCCGATCAGGTGACCGGCGATATTGCCATCCGATGCAACAATAACGCCAACGTCATCCTGGAACATTTGGGATTCGGCGCCACAGGATGGCCATACATCTGGCTGGATAACACCTCCTTTCTTGTCAGCAATTGTGTGTTTCCAGACGGCACGCGCACGTTTGAACTCATCCATGGAAACGGGCCTATTCCAGCGGGCGGACGCGGCATTATCCGGGACTGCTTCTTTGGTAAACCGATGTCTATCTGGCCGGACGGCTCCTTCAATGACACCATTGATTTCACGGGCGGGAATCGCACGAGTCCTATTATTCAGATTCTGAATAATGTATTTGTCGGCTCGGATGACGACATCCTCGACATCGATGGAACCGATGCCTGGATTGAGGGGAATCTTTTTATGGGCGTGCATCGGAACCATTCGCCCGACTCCGCAAGTGCCATCAGTGGTGGATACAACAGCGACTATGGAACGCTGGAGACATCAGAGATGACGATCGTCGGGAATCTTTTCTACGACGTGGATCAGGCCGTCACCGCCAAGGAGGGGAACTTTTATACATTTCTCAGCAACACCGTCGTGAAGCAGACGAAAGCAGGCGGCGAGGAATCGGACACCGCAGTCATCAATGTCGGCGAAGAGGAGGAAGCCATTCCGAAAGGCCTCGGCGTTTATGCGGAAGGAAACATCATTCATAGTGCGGAGGCACTGGTTCGACATTACGACCCCGCTCATAGCACGGTGACTTTCAATAATAACATCCTGCCCTTCGCCTGGGGAGGTCCCGGTAGCGGCAATACCGTCGCCGACCCGATGCTGAATGATGTTTCGAATATCCCAATCCCTACCGAGTTTAATTTCCGCACGATGGTTCCGAAGATCCGCCAGATGTTTGGATTGCAGATTGCGAGCCCGGCAAAAGGCACCGGACCCAACGGCACGGACAAAGGCGGGATTCGTAAACTCGGTATCAGTTTGAGTGGAGAGCCGACGGGCACGACGAATCAAACCAGCGCGACGATCACTGTGGGCACAAAAATGACGGGTTTTGGCGTTCCTACCACGGCGAAGACTTATCCGGTTGGCGCAGGCTGGACGCACTATAAATACCGCGTGAATGGGGGCCCATGGAGTGGCGAGATGCCGGTTAGTACGCCGATCACACTCTCGGGGCTCAACAACGATGCATATTTTGTCGAAGGCGTGGGGAAAAATGACGCCGGCTTTTATCAGGATCACTCTGACTATGGAACGGACGCGACCATCACCCGCACTGCGACGTGGACAGTGAACAGCAGCACCATTCCCCCTGCCGCGCAAGCTGTCGTACGAATCAACGAAGTGCTCGCCAACAACACGCAACTCAGTGTCGGCGGAGTGTTTCCCGATATCATCGAGCTGCACAATGACGGAACCGTGGCCGCTAATCTTTCGGGCTGGGGACTCACCGACAATTCTGCGCTGCCGTACAAATACACGTTTCCCGGAGGCACCACGCTTGTCCCAGGCGCTTACCTGACCATTCACGCCAGCAGCGAATCTGCGGTACCGCAGCCGCGCACGGGCTTTGGTCTGAAGCGCGAAGGCGATACACTCATTCTCACGAAATCCACCGCTTCGGGCGGCGGTGTGGCAGACAGCATTGCATTTGGCAATCAGCTCGAGGACGCTTCCATCGGGCGCGTATTTGATGCGTCTTGGTCGCTCTGCACACCGACTTTTGGCACGGTGAATCAACCCGCTCAGACCGGCGACATCTCCGGCGTGAAAATCAATGAATGGCTCGCGGATGCGGGCGTGCTTGAGTCTGACGATTTCATCGAGCTCCATAATCCATCCAGCAAGCCGGTGAATATCGGCGGCTGTTATCTCACGGATAATCCACCTGGCTATCCTGACAAGAATCTCCTGCGTCCCCTGACTTTTATTGTAGCGGGCGGTTACGTGGCCTTTCAGGCAGACGACAACTCTTCAGACGGCCCTACGCATCTCAATTTCAAACTGTCGCCGTTGCAGGGGGAAATCGGTTTCCTCACTCCCGCCTTACAAATCATCGACAGTATCATTTACGGACCGCAAAGTACCGACATCAGCCAGGGCCGCACACCCAATGGCAGCGCGACGTTTGCCTATTTTAATCAGCTCTCCCCCGGCGCACCGAATCCGATCCTTTCCAACGGCGGCGTTCAGACACTGAACTTGATTCCAACCAATCATGTCTGGAAATTTCACGCCAACACTGCCGCGCCGCCGAATGATTCCTCAGGGCGCGCTTTCACGCATCCGCTCTACGACGACAGCGGATGGAGTTCCGGAGCCGGAGTGCTTTATATCGAAAGCGCAAACTTCCCGGTGAATGGAGATGGGTTTGCTAAAAGCACATTACTCCCACCAGGTACCGCGCCTTATCAGACCAGCTACTTCCGCACCCATTTCTATTTTAGCGGGCCAGTCGGCGGAACAACCCTGACGGCAAAGATCATGTGCGATGACGGCTGCGTCGTTCATTTGAACGGCACCGAGATTATTCCCACCACCGGAACACGAATCCGGATGACAAACGCCGCCGTGACTTACACCGCACTTGCCACGGGACCCTCACCGGATGCCTCCATCGAGACGTATCAGTTTACGAACAACAATCTGCTGCCCGGCGACAACGTGCTGACGGTGTCGGTGCATCAATCAAGCGTGGCATCGAGCGATATTACGTGGGGAATGAAGCTGGACGCCACCGTTCCGACTGGCAGCCCGGTGGTGTTCAATGAAATCTTTCCGGCGAACATGGCTTATCAAAATCCGGACGGTAGCTTTCATGGCTGGATCGAGCTCTATAATCCCTCCGGCAGCGCGGTGAGTCTTGCCGATTACAGTCTCAGCAATCAGCCCGATCAACCGCGCAAGTATGTCATCGGTGCGGGAGTGAGTATTCCGGCTTCCGGGTTTCTGGTAATCCAATGCAACAGTCTCGCTGCTGCGTCTACAACCAACACCGGGTTTAGTCTCAACAGCACCAGCGATCATCTCTATCTCTTTCGGCCGCTGGCGCAGAGCGGCACGCTCTCCGATAGCATCGTGTATGGTCGGCAGCTCGTGGATTATTCGGTGGGGCGAATTCCCAGCGGCAACGGACCGTGGACGCTCAACATCCCGACACGGAACACCCTCAACAGCGCAGCAGCGGTAGCTGCGACGTCCAACATCAAGATCAACGAATGGGCTGCCAATGCTGGGCCGCCCTGGTTCGAACTCTACAACACTGCGGCCCAGCCCGTCGCACTTGGTGGCAGTTTTCTAACTGATCAACTCATCGATAAAACCAAGTGTTTGATTCCGCCACTCACTTACATCGGCGGATCGGCCATGTCGCGCTGGCAGGTCTGGACGGCAGACAATGATGATGGAAACCGAGCGGGGCATGTGAATTTTACTCTCAATCCCGCAGGGGAAGCACTTGGTATTTTCACCAGCAACGGTGTGCAAATTGACGCCATTAGTTTTGGTGCGCAGAGCCCGGGGCAAAGCGGTGGACGTTATATCGATGGGAGCAGTTCCGTTCTTTCCGTCATGCCTCCCACTCCCGGCACTGCAAACAGCCAGCCGGCGTCTGATACGGATTTCGATGGTATCCCCAATAGTTGGGAAACAGCGAATGGACTGAACCCAAACAGCAATGACGCGAGTCTTGATCTGGACAAGGATGGATTGAACAACCTTCAGGAATACATGGCTGGCACCGATCCGCAGCACCCAGGTAGCCGCCTGGCGGCAGTGATCACAAGCGATGCGATTCCCGGACAGTTCGCGATTCATTTCACTGCCGTTGTAGGCAAAACTTACAGTGTTCGTTATAAAGCAGCGCTCTCCGATCCTTCCTGGACCACACTCCTCCACCTTCCCGCCTTCGGTTCCACCAGCCCGGCTACTGTGATGGACACCCCACCTTCAGGCGCAGGCAGGCGGTTCTATCAAGTAGTCACTCCGAGCCAACAGTAGCGCTCGCGGCTGCGCTTTCTAGCTTGGAAAGAAAGGGGGTCGTTTCGATGCGGTCTGGAAAGATCTTTATTCGCACTGCTCCGGATTCTTCCTGGCGAAATACTTTTCTTGTGGAAGGGGTAGCGATGTCTGGAGCTGCTTTACCGAAGGGCACTGCGGAAGTGATAATGGTGTCGGGATTCACAGAGGACAGAAAATCGGTAGTGCCCGAGAGATCGCGGGAGTGCCAGCCTTTGACTAAAATGTCCGCTTTCAAATCTGTCTCATGATTCACGAGCCAGTTTTCGGTAACAAACCCGGCGTCCGAGACAAAGAGCACACGCCGCCCGTTGCATTCCAATATGACAATGAGTGCCTTGTCGTCTGCGGCGGAACGCTTGTTGTCCGCTGTCGGATAAAGGACCCGAAGACTGACTTTTTCGGATAAATCAACTTTGTCTCCTCGTAGTAAGAAGCGTCTCCGCTGTTTAGTCTCTGCCAGTGTCGCCTGCAGACGCTTGCGCACGGGAGAGCGATCTGGAAGCGACGTTTCAGCGACCTCCCTAGGTGTGAAATCGGTGAGCAGTTCCAGTGCAGCACCGAGATGGGACGCGTCACCATGCGTGAGGATCAGGCCGTCGAGCTGGTTGACACCACGTGAGCGCAGATAGGGGAGGAGCGACCGCGGGTAATTGCGTGTGTGACCACAATCGAGCATCCAGTCGCTGTCGGAAGTGCGGATGTGCACCGCGCCTCCATTTCCAAAATCGAGCACAGTAATTTCACAGAGAGGCTCCTTTTTAAAATCCGGCATCTCAACATACACATGCCCGCCGGGGATCTGTGAAAATCCTGAAACGACAAACATAAGAGCTTTGGCTGCGGCCCAGTTGGCGTTGTTGAAAAGCATGGCGAGTGTGGACGACACAACGCTTGCTGCGGCTGAAGTCAGTCCAAGCGCTAGGATGAAAAACGCGAGAGGGACAGCGATGAAATTAGCCCCGATGGAGGCCAGCGAGAACAAATGAAAATAGCCTGCCGTAAACAAAAGTGAGCCGACCCATGCCGCTATCGTTACACCGGCCGCACCCGCAATGCCGCTCCACATCCAGACACGACAGTGTTGACTGCTGGACCAGAGTTGCCTGGGAAGAAATGCATCCGGTTCGGCAAGAGGCTCCAGTTTCTTTTGCAACCGGACCGCCAGCGCCATGATCACAAGCACCAGCACGAACGAAAACTGGAAGCCGGGCGAGAAGAGCTCGTTGCTATCCCAGAGTAAAATCAAGACGCCCGCAGCGCCGACACTGTTGAGCGGGACGGATGGACGCTCGATCAGCATGCCTCCTAGAATGCAAAGCGCCATTAATGTTGCACGAGCGCAGCTCGCGCTAAAGCCAGTGACTGCAGCATAGGCGACAAGTAGCAACGCCACGAGAATGACGGAAACCCTTCTTGGGAGTCGGAATATTTTCAGCGCATACCAAGCCATGGCAGCCAGCATCGCGACATTCAGACCGCTTACTGCAAAAAGGTGCAGCGTTCCCGTTTTCTGAAACATCTCTTTCATTTCCAAAGGCGTCTCACTGCGAAGTCCGAGCACCATGCTTTCGATCAATGCACTGACTTCAGGTGCATCTTCTAGCCCGAGTCCGAGGCAGTGCTTCAGCCGCGCGCGCGCCTTTATCGCCATATGTTCCATCGGACTGCCTTTGTTGTGCGCAGTTACCTCGCAGTCCCGTGCCTCGGTCGCGTTGATCTGAAAATGCACGCCTTTGCGTTGCAGCCATGATGCGGCGTCAAATTCGCCGGGGTTGCGAGGCGGCGTGAGCGCAGTCGCATTTCCGCGCAGCGTGACCTCGTCGCCGTATTGAGGAGATGGTCCTCGCCAGCGCACCTGGCAGAATCGCGGCACGCCCTCCACATCGTCCATATTGAAAGACTCGATTTTTAGTATGAAGCGAGATTGTGCCACGCTTCGCGTTTGTGGAAAAACATCGGGCTCTGTGTAAACCACTCCCTTCGCTTGGGCTGCGCGTGGATTGTCTAAACGCCGGGCGATCAGCATTCCTGCGTCCCCCTGGTTTCGCAGCGAGTGCAGACCCCCAAACGCCAGTGCAGCGAAGATACAAACCAGCCATTTGCGTGGGAAAATGCATGTGAGCGCTCCTGTTGTGAAAATTAGAAAAGCCACCAACCATGCCGCTGGTTGTGTTTTGTCAGCAATAGCAATCCCGATGGACGCTGCAACGGACAGCCCCAGCAAAGGCGCGCGCGGTCGGAGTTTCCACAGCTTCATCGCCGTGTGGTAATGGCTCCCCTGATTCAAAACAACGTTTTCTCTGGAATTTCTGCTGGTGAAAACGAAGCAGGCATATTTCAACAGAGCGGAGTGAACCCTGACGATATTCCCATTCTTGACCATCCGGCGTTTATTGCCGCTGCAGAAAGGGCAATATGGAATCCGCCGGATTATTTTCAGCGGGCTGCCCGGACCGATGTGTTTGAGCGACTCGCACCTCTGGAGCTCGATCTCGGGTGTGGGGATGGCGGCTTCATTGTTGGAATGGCGGAGCGGCATCCAGATCGTGATTTTCTAGGGACTGAGCGTTTGATGGGACGTGTGGAAAAAGTGAGTCGGAAAATTGCACGCCGTGAACTCAGGAACTGCCGCATTCTCCGTCTGGAAAGTAAATACGCCATCTTGAATCTTCTGCCGCCTGGTTGTGCTGACGTTGTGCACATCGGTTTTCCCGATCCCTGGCCGAAGCGACAACATCATCCGCGTCGTTTGTTTCAGGACGATTTTATGGTGGCGTTGCATCAGGTTGTTACGCCTTCGGGTGAGATTCGGATCAAGACGGATGATGAGCCCTACTTTCGCTGGATCGAAAAGGTGGTTGAGCGCGCAAGCGGGTTTGAGCAAATTGAATGGATCGAAGAGACCGATTACCCAAAGACCGATTTTGAAATGCACTTCACCGAACAGGGGCTGCCGACTTATCGCGTGCGTTTACGAAAACTCAGCTGACTTTATCTGCGCTGATGAAACTGCCCGTCATGTTCGTTTGGATTTCCTGGATGGGGAGTGTGCGGGCAGAGGAGCCGACGCCGCCAGTCGTTGTTCCCTCGGAGTATCGTCATGCTGAAATGAAGGCGCAGCTATTTGGAAAAGGCGCTACGGCTTTCTGGCTCTATGAACCCGCAAGCCCGAAAGTGAAGCACGCACCACTCGTTATTTTTCTCCATGGTTACAGCGCGATCTCACCGGATTGTTATCTTGGCTGGATCGAGCACATCGTGCGACGCGGCAGCGTCGTGGTGTATCCCAAATACCAGAAGGATTTATTCACACTGCCTGCGGATTATTCCGCAAATACCGCTACGGCCGTTGCCGACGCCTTGAAGATTCTTGAGGAGCAGGGGCGAACGAAAGTGGATCTTTCACGTGTTGCTGTCGTTGGACACAGCGCGGGAGGTGTGGGCGCTATGAATTATGCAGTGAACGCAGAGGCTGTCAGTCTCCCTGTTCCCAAGGTGGTGATGGCAGTGCATCCCGGCCAGGGCCCAAGGAAAGGTTGGAAAGTGATTCCTCTGGATGATTGCACGCAAATACCGGCTTCTACTCACGTAGTGATCATGATCGGGGCAGACGATGGATTTGTCGGTAATCATGCAGCGCGTCGCATCTGGAGCGGCAGCAGTCATCTTTTGGAACGGGCGCTGATTACCGTTCATAGCGATCACCATGGATCTCCGGCGTTGAGTGCAAACCATCTCGCGCCTCTTGCCTACGACGAGCATTCTACGGATGTTTTGGATTGGTTGGGATATTGGAGGACTTTTGATTCGCTCTGCGATGCCGTGTTCGCTGGGGAGAAATGGGAGGTTGTCACTGATATGGGCGCTTGGTCTGACGGCAAGCCGTTCAAGCCACTCAAGGTGCAGCGCTAAGACGCGGCCAGCAGCAATTGAAGTTGAAATTAGGCTTCCTGTTTTCCCTCTCGTTTGGCGAAGATTTGAACTTTAGGAGCGCCTATATTTCGCCTCTCTTCGCGTGCTTCGTGGACATTCCAATGTCGTTTCACTAGCCTTGATGGCATTCTGGATATTTGCCACGCGTATCCGCCAAAATTTCCACACCAACAAAATTGCAGCCATGATCAAAGCCGTTGTCTTCGATACCAAACCTTACGACCGCGAACCACTGCTACACGCTTCCGCTGGACTCGATATTGAGTGGCAGTTTATGGATTGCCGCCTTTCTGAGGAGACTGCCTCTGCCGCACATGGCGCGCAGGCAGTCTGCACTTTTGTGAATGACTGTGTGGACCGTCCCTGTCTCGAAGCGCTGGCAGCAATCGGCGTCAAACATGTCGCGCTGCGTTGTGCCGGCTTTAATAGCATTGATCTCCCTGCCGCGAAGGAACTGGGATTTTCCGTCACGCGCGTTCCTGCCTACTCCCCGTACGCCGTGGCTGAACACGCGGTGGCACTGCTGCTCGCACTGAATCGGAAAATTCCACGCGCACACAACCGCGTTCATGATTTGAATTTCTCGCTGCAAGGACTGGTTGGCTTTGATCTCCATGGCAAGACTGCGGGTATTTTTGGCACAGGAAAAATCGGGCGCATCGCTGCGCAAATCCTGCGTGGATTCGGAATGCGCGTGCTTGCCTATGACCCGTTTCCATCCCCCGAGTGGGCGCAGCAGCATGGAGTTGAATATACGGATGCCCAGACACTTGCACGGGAGAGTGAAGTCATCTCGCTCCATACTCCTCTCACGCCCGAGACCCATCATATCATCAATCGCGAGACACTTGGGTTGCTCAAGCCGGGTGCAATCCTGATCAATGTCAGCCGGGGTGCGCTGATTGATACCACGGCACTCATTGAAGCACTCAAGTCCGGTCATCTGGGCGGCGTCGCACTCGATGTTTACGAAGAAGAAGAGGGCATATTTTTTGAAGACCTTTCCGGGCAGATTTTGCATGACGACGAACTGGCCCGACTACTCAGCTTTCCAAACGTCCTCATCACCGCCCATCAAGCCTTCCTCACGCGGGAGGCGCTCGCTGAAATCGCACGCGTCACCTCGGAGAATCTCGCCGCCCTCGCAAACGGAAAACCCTTCCTGGCGGATACTTCACTGATTTAAGTGCGCCAAAACGAAGCGTGGCGGTGATAGGACTCACGTCGGGAGCGAGGAACACAGAATTGAATCCTCTGCGGCCAGCGGGCTCCGATCCCGCTGTATCAAGGTCTCCGGCTCAGTCACCGAGTTTTCAGTGTGAAGTTTTAAGTAAAGACAGGGCGTCGCGCATTATTCGATCAAGCAGAGATCGAGGAGGAGTATCAACTAGAGCGTGATTGGAAGTGGTGAGAAAATAGGGGAATGGATTTTTGGTATGAGCTGAAACCCTGGGGGGTTATGATACCGTAGCCGGGGGGTAGCACCCCCGGGAAAAGGCAAAAGAGGCATGCACGCCGGAGGTGTGCTGGACGGGTTTTGCCCACCACCCCTGCCGAGGTGAAAGTCTTTATCCATCTTTATCCCCGGGTGCTACCCGAGGATACGGTCCCATAAACCCTCCGGGTTTTCTTTCACTCTGCATTCACTCTTTTTCTCACCACTTCCAATCACACCCTATGAACTAGAGCGCTATATTCAGCGGCACGGATTGCCGCTGGCCGCACAGGATACAATCCCGTGCTCCTTCCCTTCAGCAGCCAACGCGCGAAGCGCCTACCCCTTCTTCCTTACGCCTTTTTCCTTCTTCCTTTCTCATTATAAAAAATTCCTTGGCATGTTGCGTGTACTATGTCACATAATACACCATGCTTCCGTTTTCCATTGAGCTGATCCCCAGCCGCCCGATCTATGAACAGATCGTGCAGGCGGTGAAGCTCGCAGTGGCAACCGGTGAAATGAAAGACGGCGAACGCTTCCCGTCGGTCCGCGCGATAAGCCTCGCGCTCAAGGTGAATCCCAACACGGTGCAAAAGGCAGTCGGCGAACTCACCACGCTCGGTCTGCTCGAAGTGCATCCCGGGCAAGGCAGCTTTGTAACCGCCAAGTCTGCGTCCTCGGCGAAGGCGCAACGCCAGGCGCTCACCCCTTTTATCGAAAAACTCGTCATCGAGGCCGCACACCACGGTCTCGACGAGGCCGGCTTGCAGGAACTCCTCCGCGCTAGCTGGCGGCAAATGAAAATTCAACAAGACAAACCATGAACCCCATCGAAACCAAAAACCTCACCCGGCAATTTCGCAACCATGAGGCGGTCATTGACCTGAACCTTACTGTCAGCAAAGGCAGCCTTTGCGCGTTGCTCGGACGCAACGGCGCGGGCAAGAGCACGACGATCAAGATGCTCGCCGGTTTGCTTGAGCCCACCAGCGGCTCATCGCGACTGCGCGGGACGGATTCGCAGAAGCTCAAGCCAGACGACTGGCAGCGCATCGGCTACGTTTCCGAAAACCAGAAGCTGTATGACTGGATGACCGGTGCGGAGCTGATCGCATTCACGAAGAAGCTTTATCCAACCTGGGATAACGATTTTGAAAAATCGCTCATCCAGAAGTTTTCGCTCCCGCTTGATCGACGCATCTCCAAATCCTCTCTCGGAGAACGCCGCAAGCTTTCGCTGCTGCTCTCACTCGCCTATCGTCCGGAACTGCTTTTGCTCGATGAACCATTCGGAGGCATTGATGCGCTGGTGAAAGAGGAGTTTCTCGGTGGCTTGCTGGAACTGACGCAGCAGAACGAATGGACCGTCCTGTTTGCCACGAACGAAATCTCCGAAGTCGAGCGGCTGGCGGATCAGGTCGCGATCATTGATACCGGACGCCTGCAAGTTTCTGAATCGCTGGATCAGCTCCAGCAGCGGTTCCGTCGGGTAGAAATCGCCCAATCCAAGCCCGAGACTTTTGCCATGAATAACATCGTAGGCCTTGAAACTGCCGAACAACGTTTCGCCTTCATCCACACAGTCTTCACGCCCGAGGTGGAAGCCATGCTCCATACGCAATTCGGAGCCGCGAACGTCCAGGCCCGCTCCATGCCGTTCAAAGAAATCTTCCTCGCTCTCGCCCGCTCCTATCAAGCCCGCGCTTAACACGCCATGAAACCCACACTGCTCCTCCATCTCATCCGGAAAGACATCCGTGCGCTGCGTGTGCCGTTGGTGCTGATGTGGCTGGCGATGGTTTGTATGGCATGCGTACCGTTCACGGCGAAGGGGGCGATGGCTTCGCGCTATTTGCTGATTGGAACGGTTGTCTTGCTAGCGCTGGTGGAAATCCTTTCCTTGCAGCTCGATCCGCCAAAGAGCACCTCGCGTTTCCTAAAAACGCGTCCGGTTTCCGTCGCGACACTCCTTACGGGTAAATGGCTCTTGTTGGTGCTCGTCGGATTGCTCCCGATTCTATTGGTCGGATTTATCCAGACGCTACGGGCGGACATGGGATTGACGCTCCGGGATTACGCGTGGCTTTGGTCGCAGGCGCTGCTCGTATTCATCGCGGTCACCGGGATTCTGGCACCCGTAGTTGTTTATACGCGGAGCATCCTGCATTTCATAAAATGCACTATCTACGGACTCATTTTGCTGACCTGCCTGGTGCTGATATTCGCTTCTGAGCCAGAAAGCTTCTTCGTCAATTTACAGAAAGCAGTGAACGAATTTTTCTTCAATGCCGGAAAAGCGGACGTGAATCTTACGCGGATGTATCTGTTTTATGCCCTGTTGGGCTGCACGGGTTACGTCATGGCGATCAGCCGTTACCTACAATGGCGGTGTGGCTGGAAGATACTTGCGCCTATTGCTGGACTTGGAATCACGGTGCTCTGTGTGCGCAGCACATCTTGGAGTCTGCTGCCGTCCATGGAGGCAAGTGCGGAGCAGCGAGCAAAGGCCGAGGAAGCGCTGAAGAACGCCACCGTGGAATACCACCCTCGCAAATATAAGGGGTGGAGTTGGGAGCCATTCATTACCTCTCTCAGAGTGCAATTTGATATCCATGGTTTACCGCCTTCCTATTATTTTGAGCAAAAAGGGTGGTCCTCTTCAGCCCGGCTTGCTGATGGGAAAGTTTTTGATTCCCCTAATAATTTTAGCAGCGAAAAGCGCTGGGACTGGTTGCCGATAGACACCGTTGCCAATCGCCTGGAGATCAAGCTTGTCCGCTGGCAGAATGTTCTAAATGGGGAGTACAATGTCGGATTTGGAAACAAGTGGATGACTCCCGAGGTTTTTGATGCCCGGCAGCCAGATTTTAAATCACAACGTCCGGCCAGCGATTTCCAAGATTCGGTCGTAACCGGCTATTTGGATGTGTACGTTCGTGAGGCAGTGATGCGAGCTGAGCTGCCGCTCGTCAAAGGAGCGGAATATGTCCACCGGGGCGTCCGAGTTCGAATTGCGGATGTGAACAAGGAGGGGGACGCGCCGACTTTCGATGTAGAATCCTCTTCTTACAGCTGGCATCCCCCTGTCACAGGCTATCACGCAGATCGCTCAAAAAATCTGCTAGAACATCATTTCACTGCGGGTGGCTGGGATGCTGGCCATACCCTGATCTACCCCGCCTGCTTTCGCCATGGGAGGTATCAGGCAAGTTTCTACTTCAGAGATGAAAAAGGGCTTCAAATAAAAGATGCTCCGATTGGGGAATCCAGGATTTACCTTTTTGAGGCGCAAGACGTAGCGACGCACCAATTCCCGTTTGA
>Ga0209181_10003208_pt1 | contig 25580 bp, 21 predicted proteins | sample MAT05_FD_187208 | JGI IMG/M metagenome (GOLD analysis project Ga0209181, IMG submission 187208) | Freshwater microbial communities from Lake Fryxell liftoff mats and glacier meltwater in Antarctica - MAT-05 (SPAdes) (version 2) | ecosystem: Environmental > Aquatic > Freshwater > Ice > Liftoff...
TTTGAAAGCGCGTCCGGATTCCACGAAACGGAACTCACCGTGCTCGTCGAGGGCTGGCGCGGCGCGGGACCGCTGGCCGGAGCGTCGAGCAAAGCGAGGCGATAGAAATGCTCGGCGCCGCCCTGGAAGGTGAGGCCGTGAACCTTGACGACATACTTGCCGTCGGCCGGCGGCGTGAAGTCCACGAACCCGCCCGTGCGATTCACGGAAAGATCGCGCCCTTGCGCGTCGGCGACGATGACCACCGGCGTCAGCTTCGAGTCGATGCCGGCGGCCGCGCATTCCACGACCACTCGTTTCCCCTTCGTGCCGTCGAAGGAGTAAAAGTCCACCGCGCGTTTGGTCATCACCGCGTTGCAGACGGAGTTCGGTTTGAGTTCGACCGCGGTCTCCAGCGAGTTGTTGGCCTTCCCCCGCGTCAGTTCCGCCAGCGTTCCCACGGAAAAGGCGCGCGACGATGAAACGCCGAGACGCGCCATCACGCGGGCCTCGTGCACGCCGACCGGCGCATCCGGCGCGATCGTTACCACGAACTTGTTCGGCTCCGCTTTCCCATCCGCGCCGGTCTTGGGTTTGGCCGTGATCTTCGGCGTGGAAAAAAGCAGCTCGCTGGTGTCTTCGATGCTCTCGCCGGTGATCGCGACCTCGACGGTCGAGCCGACCTGCCCGCCCATCGGCAAAACCGTGAGCAGACGCGGCGCGGGCAGGCAGACCTGCTGGGCGAGGGACGTGGAAACGAGCCACAGCGAAGCGGCGCCGACGAGGACGGGGGTGATGGGCGAACGGAACATGCGGTTAATGGTTGTAGCGGAATTCCTTGGTGTTGATCAGCGCCCAGAGGAGGTCCTCGTAGGCCTGGCGCTTCGATTGCGCGGGAGCGAGCGGCTGGCCTTTGGCATCGGTGCGCGGCTTGGTGAGATGTCCGTCGATGACCTGGAGTTCCTCCGCGCGTGGCTCGCGGGAAAACGCGGCGAGATACAGTTCGCGAATCTTTTCCGACTCGGGCGACGTCGCCTTCGCCAGCCGATCCGCGCGGCCATTATTGGTCGCGAGCTTGGCCTTGATGTCGGCGGCGTTCATGAGGTGCAGGCTCTGCGCGAGGCTCGACGACTGCACGCGCTCGCATTCACAGACGCTCGCGCCTTCCGGCCGGCCGAAGACTTTCAGGAAACCGGAGCTGCGGTTGTAGCTGTTGTCCGGCAGCGCGATCGCACGCGTGCCCGGCGGCAGGTCGGCGAAATCCGTTTTCGCCTCGGTGAATTGATCGATCGCATCGAGCAGCACCTCGGCGGGCAGATGCTTCGGGTAGTAGTGGGAAAAATTCTGCCGATCGACGCCGTTGTGTTCGTTCGGCTTTTCGCTGAGCTGGTAGGTGTTCGATTGCGTGATCAGGCGCACCACCGCCTTCAGGTCGTAGCCGCTCTTGATGAAGTGATTCGCGAGCGCGTCGAGCAGCTCGGGATTCGTCGGCGGATTGGTATCGCGGATGTCGTCCTCGGGCTCGATGAGTCCGCGCCGGAAGAAGTGTTTCCAATAACGATTCACCAGCGACTTGGCGAAGAACGGGTTCGTCTTGTCGCTCAGCCAATCGGCGAGGTGCAGGCGCGGGTCTTCGTCCGGCGGAATCTCGAGCGTCGGTCCGCCGAGCGCCGCAGGCTTCACCGGCTGCTTGGTCTTTTTGTTCTCCGCTTGGGCAATGCCGCGCTTGTGGAAAATCACATCTTCGCCGGCCGTCATCGTCGGCTTGCGGCCCACCTGCGTGAAGAACGCGGAGAAGCTGTAGTAATCCTTTTGGCTCCAGCGCTCGAACGGATGGTGATGGCACTGCGCGCAGTTCATCCGGACGCCGAGGAAAAGCTGTGCCACATCCTCGACCTGCGCCGTCGGCTCCTTCACGCGCTTATACCAGGCGACCGCGGGGTTGGTGGCGATCGAGCCGGTCGCGGCGAGAAGTTGGCGCGCCATCTGGTCGTAGGGCGTGTTCGCGAGGATGTTGTCGCGCACCCAGGAGTGGAAAGCAAAGTTCGCGGTGATGTCGTTGGCCGCGTCGCGTTTGTTGCGGAGCAGCGGCGCCCATTTGCTGGCGAAATAGTCCGCGTAGTCGCCGCTGGCGAGCAGGGTCTCGATGAGCTTCTCGCGCTTGTCCAGCGCTTCGCTGGCGAGAAAGGCGCGCGTTTCCTCGACCGTCGGCAGGCGCCCCGCGATATCGAGGGACGCCCGGCGCAGGAAGGTCGGGTCATCGCACACGGGCGATGGCGGCACACCGATCTGCTGGAGGTTCGCAAAGACGAATTCGTCGATGAAGTTCTTCGTGGGCGGCAGGTTCTCCACCGGCGCACCGAGCGGGATCGAGGCGCTGTAAACCGACACCAGCCCTTGGTAACGCACCATGATCGCGACGTTGCCCGGCAGGTCGTGGATCTTCACCAGCCCCTCTTCGGTGGCCTCGGCCATGTTCTTGTCATTCGGCTCGTAGAGCGCGGCGTGCGTGACGTCGCGCGTCGTGCCGTTGGAAAAATGCGCCGTCACCTTGAGCTGCTGCTTCGTCTGGAATTTCATCAACCCGCGCTTCGGCTGCACGTCGATCGACACGAGTTTCGCGTCCGTCTCCTTCGCATACGGCATGCCCTGACTGATCCACTTCACCACCGTCTTGTAGCCCTCGGAGCTGGGATCGAGCTTTTTGCCGCCGCCATGCGGCACGATATTCGCCGCCTTCAGCACCAGCAGGCTCTGCTCGGGCGCCCCGGGGAACACGCGCCGCCCCTTCCCCTCCTTCACGATGTGCTCGTAATCCTCCTCCGGCTCAAACCCGAGCAACGACAACCGGAACCCGCGCTGCCCCATGCCCGCCTTGGCATGACACCCGCCCGCGTTGCAGCCGGCCTTGGTCAGGATCGGCGAGATGTCGTTGATGAAATTCAGCGAGTCCCCGGACTCTGCCGCGCGACCCGGCAACGCGAGTACGAGCACCGCCACGGCGATTCGGAGAGCGGTTAAAGCGGGCGTTCGATCGGGCATTTACCGGGTTTTGTGTGTGGCGAAGGCGATTTACCGAAATGGGGAACCCCCTTATTAGCCAGTTTGGCGGTGGAATCTTTGGGGTCATTCCGCAGAATTCCTGCCCTCGTCGAGCCGGAGAGTTTGGAAGGGCACCTCGCCAGACACCACCTAAGGCCGGCCTCGCGCACGCGGAAGTCAACAAGCTCCAGCCGCGGCTCGACGTCATCCCGTTCGAGTCCGGGCACCAGTTCATGGCCACGCTGCGCGGCGGCGGGAAGGCCGGGCACGTCATCTGCAAAAGGGGCGCGGTCGAACGCCTGCTCAAACGCTGCACAACCGCGCTCGACGACCACGGCGAAGCCATCCGCGCCCTCCAGCCCGCGGCCACATCGTCGCGATGACCGGCGACGGCGTGAACGACGCCCCCGCACTCAAGCAAAGCGAGAGCGGCGTGGCCATGGGCATCACCGGCACCGACGTGGCCGAAGGCGCCGCCGACATGATCCTCACCGACGATAACTTCGCCTCCATCGAAGCCACCGTGGAGGAAGGCTGCAACTTCTTCGACGACCTGGCGAAATTCATCGTCTGGAAGCTGCCGGCCAACATCGGCGAAGGTCTCGTCATCTTCGCGGCCATCCGCAGTTGTTTGGATGCGAGATACGATTTCGAACTCGAAAACGAATGCACGTCTTCCGACGCCCGGCGGCGCCACCGCCCGCTTTCCACGCAGAACGACGGGATCGGCACGCGGCCGGATTTCGCCGGCAGCACGAAATTCACGCCAAGGGTGCGGTCCTGGCGGCCGCCCTTTACGGCGTCGCGGTCTCATCTTCCCCATGAAGTTTCGCCAAAAGATCGCGCTCCGTAAGTCGAGCGATGAACGGGCCGGCCTTTTCGTGAAGCGCCAATGACCCGAGTTCCGCGCTGGCCGATTTTCGCTTCTGCGCAAACCGCGCAGCCTCACTCTCAATCTTGGCGGCTTCTTCAGCGCACGAGAGAAAGGCTTTCGCGTTGGTGATCCGAGTCGCCAACGTCGTGACCTCATTCTTGATTTCGGTCAGGCGTGCGCCGAGTGCGGAGAGGTGCGTCTCTCGTTCCGTGCGAGCTTCGGGTGTGAGCACCGGCTGCGCGGCGCCGGACCAGGCGGTGATCGCGCGCGGGTGCGTGCCGGAGTATATTCGCAGCGACAACGGCCCCGAGTTCGTGGCCCAGGCGGTGCAGGAGTGGATCGCGCGGCGCGGGTTCAAGACGCTCTACATCAAACCCGGCAGCCCGTGGCAGAACGCCTACAGCGAAAGCTTCAAGCTGCCGGTTCCGGGACGAGTTCCTAAACCGGGAAGCGTTCGCCTCTGTGCTGGAGGCAAAAGTGCTCGGCAAAGAGCATCGGCAACGGCACAACCACCAGCGGCCGCACTCGTCGCTTGAATACCAGACGCCGGTAGAGTTCGCGCAGCGCAGCCTTGCGGCTCGCCGCTCGGATGTTCGGATGTTCGGATGTGTTCCAATTCAACGCCGAGCTTGACGTCGATTAAGTCTTTGATGTGCTTGATCTGCGACTGGCTCGAAATAGTTGCGTTCATCCAGTGCCCCACCCCGATCGTTCTGGCATCTCGTATGTCGCAGCCACCTTCGAAACCAATCTCTTCTTCCGCGATCTCGTCGTCATCGTGACCAATAACGTCGGGGAGGCCGGAGAAATCGTTGTCGCCAACATCAGGAATCGCCGATGGTGCGGGTGGTGGAGGTGGCACCCCGGTCAACAATTGGTGGTCGGCAGTCCGCAATTTTTGTTCGGGAGCAAAGCTTTCTCTTTTGGATTCGGGCTCGGTTTTAGCACCGTCGTCATCGCCGCAGAAATTTCCGGTTCTAACTGCGAGGGGCTCTTTTTCATCCGCAGCACTGTCTCCTGGCGGTGGAACCCGAAGAGTGTCCAAAACATCCTGTTGTAAAGCGTTAATCTCGTGAAGGATCGCAGCCCCGCCGCAACCAATTAGACCATTCCTAGGTCCCAGGGAAGATGACGATTGCATCTTGATTACACCTCATCACCGCGACGGCGTTCAGATAGCCAACGCTCCACCTCGCTCCAGCGAAATCGGAGCACGCGTCGGTTTATCCTGTAACAGGGCAGCCCTTGGCGCAGCATGGCGGAATAGCCGGCCACACCTACGGTAAGTCGCCGGCGGATGAGCGCGGGGGTAATTAAAGGCTCCTCGTCGGGACACGCTTGAACTGCATGCATGTCGGGTGACTACGAGCGAAATCCGGAGTAGTCAGGGGGACTAAATTATTTTTTCTCCCCCCGAGCGATTGCGAACCGCCGCTTAGATTCGCAACTTATTTCATCAAGATTATCGCGGCGAAGATCTCGCACAGACAGAGGAAATCTACCCAATCCCAATGCCTTCGCGACCTTGCGCACGTCCCTATCGACGTAAACAGTAGCGCGCGGATAGAACCGGTCGAGATGCTGAACTAGTTCTGGCGATCTAATCTTTTCGTCATCGCGCTTCTCCCACATTAGATCGATGATGGCTTTCAGAATATATAACCCAATTTCATCAGCGAGCGGCCGACCTTCTCGAATCCATTCGATTACTTCCCCGCACCGTCGAAAAAAGCCTGCATCCAATCTGAATGCAGCGGTCTTAAACGCCTCTGCAATTTCAGCATCGACTTCCTCCCACACATCGTCAAAAGGCAATTGTTTGTCCGTGATCCATTTCACTAGACTTTCGGTTAAGAGAATTGACTCGATTACATTTCGCTCGGCAACGTCGGCCGCGCCGAATTCGCTCGTCGCCAGCTTGCGCATTATCCACGTCTGCTTTTCCGCCTTGCCTCTTTGAATGCGTTTCGGCTTACCCCGGCTCACGCAGCCCTCCCGATGCCTACGATGTTCGTGGGCTCGCGTGCTGGTTTGATCGAGAACCACTCCTCGGCCGCCTCTTGTGTAACGAGTTCCCGGTAGTTCGCGAAAATCATCTGTGGACTATTGCCCGCCTCCAGCGCGACTTGGGCTACGTTCTGAGTTTGGGCGACGCGATACGAAACGAAGGAATGTCGCAATGCGTTCTTGGGCCATCGACCGATCTGCTTGCCAGCCCATTCCACGAGCCGTTCGGCAGAACGCTGAGAGCTAAATATCAGACCGGTCCTGTCGGAGTTGGGAAGCAACCAGCCATAGAGCGCATCGCAGACTGGCACGAGGCGCCTTGCGGCCGTCTTTGCCTTCGCGGCCGCAATTTCAATGTAGCGGCGCCGGAGATCGATCTCCTTCCACTCCAACCGCGATAGCTCTGCTGCACGAATCCCAGTGAAAGCACCGAGTGCGAAATAGGTCTGGCGTTCTTCGGTGTCCGCGCTGTGCAGGATAGTCCTCAATTCAGCGGGTGTGAGGATGCCGATTGCGCCTGACTTGGCCTTCGGGCGCGCAACGCCTTCGGCTTCGGTCGGAATATTTTTAGGCAGGTAGCCGAGCCCACGGGCGAAGCGAAACAGGGTGACGAGACTCACGAGCACATTCTTTCGGGTGCGATTCGAGTGACCCAACGCCCGAAGCCAAGTGTCGAGATCCGCGGTGGTAACGTTGCCGATCCCCGTCCGAAATCGTTCCCGAAAGGGATTTAGGTGATAGCGTAGGGTGCGCAGGTAAGCTTCGGCGGCTCCATTCTGCCGCTTTGCATCTAGGAATTCATCGATCACTTCAGTGACCGTCTTTGAGACGCTCTATGTCTGATGACGTTGAGCATATTCCCGAGCGGCTTCGAGAAGTGACACGCCTTTGGGAAGCTCAGCGGTCGCGGCGTTGAATTGGCGGACGGCTTCGAGCAAAGGAATACCAAAACGCCCAACTTCGCGCGTCGCCAATGCAAAAAGGTCGACGTCCGCATTGGTTAATTTGAGCGCCTGTCGGTGTCCCTGTTCCAAGCGATTTGCGATTTTTTCCGCTTGCCTGCGGGCTTCTTCTCCGTGGTGGAATGTTTTGCGGATCCGCTTTCCGCCTTCCTGATACGAGACGGTGAACTGATCGTAAGCGGTCCCTCTCGCGGAGTATTGTCCCCGGTAAATACGGACGGTGGTGTTCCCTTCCCTGACGTGAAGAGTTTTGCGACGGTCGGACCCTTTGGTTTTGTTTGGAGGAGCGCTCATCCTGTTCGTGACAAATCGCGACACGCAATCCGCAAAAACTCAACCAAACTCAATGCATCTCGCCGATGGTTACTCTGAAAACAGAGGAAGGCGTGTAGATTCGAGTCCCGCCGCCGGCACCTGTCTGCTTGTTTTCGCTCGCCCATGAAGCGGGCGAACCGAACCTCGGCCAGTCCGATGCTGCCTCGGGACCGGCATTTTCCATGACGATAATGATGAGCGGCGGGCGCGCGACCGGGCCGGCATCGGGCGCACGTGACAGCGGTCCTCGACCAGCGCGGTCTACCGTCGAAGAACCCACGATGGGCGACCGGGAGTGGTGCGCGGTGCAGGGTTCGAACCTGCGACCCCTACAGTGTCAGTGTAGTGCTCTACCACTGAGCTAACCGCGCGTGGCGCCGCCGGCATTTTCCGCGGGCGAGGAGCGGGAAAGTAGACGGCAAGGGAGCTTTGACAAGAAGATTCCCGCGAATCCGCAGCCGCCGAGACCCCTCTGTTGCGGAGCCCGGAAATCCCGGACCTTCACCGCGGGCGGCAGGTTGACTTCCCGGTTTGATACGTCCATGTAAATTGCCCAAGGCGATTCAGTGCGAGGGAACGGGCTCTGACCATTTCCGCATCGCCATCTTTCCTTTGAAAACGACCTCTCCCACCAACCTCGACAGCCTCCGCCGCCTCGTGCGCGAAGTCCCACTCCCGAGCAATCTTTTCAAGGGCTTGCTTTGCCGCCAGTCACTGGCGCCGGACAATATCGTCCTCTACCGGCGCGGATCCAAACCGACTCTCAAAGTGGACGGTATCGGCACGAATTACCACCACCGGTTCGAGTTGGTCGTTGTCGCCGAACAAGCCGGCCCAATCCGCATCGAGCAAACGAGTTTTCTCGCGCATTCCGGCGAAGCTGCACTGATTTTTCCGAATCAGTTTCACCATTACCTCGACCTTGCCGACGGCGAATCCGAATGGCTTTTCCTCACCTTCGAGGTGCGCAGTCCGCAGGCCGTGGAGGCGCTGCGCAACAGCCCGCGCGTGCTCGATCAGGGAGGCATCACCCAGGTCGAGGATTTGATCAAGGAATGTCTCCACCCGGCGAGCGGCGAGCCCGACACGCTGGCCATTTCCTTTCTGCTCTCCCGCCTCCTGCTGCATCTGCTGGAGTGCCCGGAGCTTCCCGAGGAACGGCGCGACATTCACTCCAGTGCCAGCGCCCGAGACGTGATCCTCGAGAAGATCAATACCTACATCCGCGAGCACCTCGGCCAGGCCGTGACCATCTCCGACATCGCCGCGGATCTGGGCTACAGCGTCAGCCACCTGCGCGCCGTCTTCCGCGACCGACTCGGCGTGAGCCTCGGCCGCTACATGCGCGAGTCGCGCCTCTCCGAAGCCGCGCAGCTCCTCCAGGGCAGCTCGCTCAACGTCTCCGAGATCGGCGAAAAGTGCGGCTTCGAATCGCTCTACGCCTTCTCCCGCGCCTTTCGCAAAGCCTACGGCATCCCGCCCCGCGCCTATCGCCAACTCGTCGTCGACGGCCGCACCTTGCCTCCCCGGCGCAAGGAAAAGGTCGAGGCCGCCGAATAGCGCGCGTGTCATAGCGCCGGTCCGCGATTGTCCGATCCGCGCTGTCTGTTAGTTGAAGAGGCCGCTCCCAGAAAAGGGAGCGGCCTTTTCCATTCCCAAAAAATGAAAGCCCTCGTGAAACGCAACGCCGCCCGCGGTCTCTGGCTCGAAGACATCCCCGAGCCCATCGCCGGCATCAACGATGTCCTCATCCGCGTGGACCGCACCGGCATCTGCGGCACCGACCTGCACATCTATCATTGGGACGCCTGGGCGCAAAAGACCATTCCCGTGCCGATGGTCGTCGGCCACGAGTTCGTCGGCGAGATCGTCTCGGTCGGGAGTAATGTGACCGACTTCTTCCCGGGTGAACTCGTCTCCGGCGAAGGCCACGTCGTCTGCGGCCGCTGCCGCAATTGCCTCGCTGGCCGCCGCCACCTCTGCGCCTACACCAGCGGCATCGGCGTCAATCGCCCCGGGGCCTTTGCCGAATACATCGCCCTGCCGATGACCAACGTCTGGCACCACCGCCCCGGCATCGACCTCGATGTCGCCTCCATCTTTGATCCACTCGGCAACGCCGTCCACACCGCGCTCAGCTTCGACCTCCTTGGCGAAGACGTGCTCATCACCGGCGCCGGTCCGATCGGCCTCATGGGCGCCGCCGTCGCGCGGCACGCCGGCGCGCGGTACGTCGTCATCACGGACATCAACGAATACCGCCTCGACCTCGCCCGTCAGCTCGGCGTCACCCGCGCCGTCAATGTCCGCGAGACCAAGCTCGCCGACGTGCAGCGCGAACTCGGCATGGCCGAAGGCTTCGACGTGGGCCTCGAGATGAGCGGCAATCCCACCGCCTTCCGCGACATGATCGACGCCATGGCCCACGGCGGGAAGATCGCCATGCTCGGCATCCCCAGCGGCGAGATCGCCATTGATTGGAACAAGGTCATTTTCAACATGCTCACGCTCAAAGGCATCTACGGCCGCGAGATGTACGAGACGTGGTACAAGATGACCGTGATGATTCAGAGCGGCCTCGACATCGGCCCCGTGATCACCCATCGCTTCGGCGCCGATGAATTCGAGCGCGGGTTTGCGGCCATGAACTCCGGCGACAGCGGCAAGGTTATCCTCGACTGGAAAGTCTTCCGCTGACCGATGAACGCGTTCCGCGACCATCTCACGGCCCAGCTCACCGGCATCCGCGACGCCGGGCTCTACAAACGCGAGCGCCTCATCGGCACCCCGCAGGGCACGCACATCCGCCTGGCAGATGGCCGCGAGGTGCTGAATCTCTGCGCCAATAACTACCTCGGCCTCGCCCAACATCCCGCCGTGCAGGCCGCCGCCGAAGCCGCGCTCCGCGAGTGGGGTTACGGCCTCGCCAGTGTGCGTTTCATTTGCGGAACGCAGAGCCTGCACCGCCAGCTCGAGGAGCGCCTGAGCAGCTTTCTCGGTACCGAAGACACCATTCTCTATTCCTCCTGCTTCGATGCGAATGGCGGCCTCTTCGAAACCCTGCTCGGCCCCGAGGACGCCATCATCTCCGACGAGCTGAACCACGCCTCCATCATCGACGGCATCCGCCTCTGCAAAGCCGCGCGCTTCCGTTACAAAAATCGCGACCTCGCCGATCTCGAAATCCAGCTCCGCGCCGCTTCCGAAAAGGGCGCCCGCTTCAAGATGATCGCCACCGACGGCGTCTTCTCCATGGATGGCTACATCGCCGACCTCGCCGGCATTTGCGACCTCGCGGATCGCTACGATGCGCTCGTGATGGTCGACGACTCCCACGCCGTCGGTTTCCTCGGCCCGCGCGGCCGCGGCACCCCCGAGCACTGCGGCGTCGCCGATCGCATCGACCTCCTCACCGGCACGCTCGGCAAAGCCCTCGGCGGCGCCAGTGGCGGCTACACCAGCGGCCGGCGCGAGATCATCGAACTCCTCCGCCAACGCTCCCGCCCCTACCTCTTCAGCAACACCCTCGCCCCCACCATCGCCGGCGCTTCGTTGCAGGTGCTTGATCTCCTCGAAGCCTCCACCGCTCTGCGAGATCAGCTCGAAGCCAACACCCGCTTCTTCCGCGCCCAGCTCGCCGCGCGCGGGTTCGACCTCCTCCCCGGCGAGCATCCCATCGTCCCCATCATGCTCGGCGACGCCGCCCTCTCGCAGCGTTTCGCCGAAGCCATGCTCGAGCGCGGCGTTTACGTCGTCGGCTTTTTCTACCCCGTCGTCCCGCAAGGGCGCGCCCGTATTCGCACCCAGGTCAGCGCCGCGCACACTCGCGAAGACCTCGCCGATGCCGTGGAAAAGTTCGCCCAGGTCAAAGCCGAACTCGGCGTGTAACACCAACTGTGCACAATCACCGGGCAGAGAGCGGGGAGCAGATCTCGGGTAGGGTGGGCGTCCCGCCCGCCGGTTTCGGCGTCTCGCCGAAACGATCTTCCGAGCTCCAGGTGACCGCGGGCCATCGCGAAAGTGCTTCGCCGCAGGATGCGTCGAACGGCGGGCGGGACGCCCACCCTACCCGAGAGACACGCCCGTCGCGCTCGAGTCACATGATTGGTGCGAGATGGTATGACTCCTCCTGCACCTGCTTCCGCAAATCGGGGAGCACGCCCGCCCGCCTTCACCCCAGCTCCGGGTGCTCCGCCAGCTCCTCCGCGTAGCGTTCCCGCAGCCCCGGCTCCGCCGCCAGCAGCGCCCGGGCTTGGTGCCGCAGCTCCTGCACCGCCCAGACGTCCCCACCCGCCTCCAACGCACGCAAGATCTCCACAAATTCCCCCACCCGCCCCACCGGCACCGCATCCTCCCCGAAATCCGACCGCGCATCGCTCGGCTCGAACGAATCCTCCCACTGCGCGAAATGCCAAACCCGGTAACCGTGTTGGCGGAGCACCTGCACCAGCGCCCCACCTGCCAGCCCCACGCAGAGCGGCCGCACTTCCTCCAACAGCAGCGCGAAGAGCAACCCCAGCCCGATCAGCCCGCAGCTCCCCGCGATCGTCACCAGGTAGATCGCGAAAGCGAACCGTTCCAGCATCGGCCGCACGTCCCGCGTCCAGGCCGCAGAACGCGCCGGGGGAAGCGAAAACTTAATCACGCGCCCACCATCCCCCGCCCCGCGCGGAACGCAACCCCGCGGCTGGGAACGCGGACCAACCGACTGAAGCCGGAACTCCAAACCGCCGGTCAAAAAAGCTCGCCGTAGTGGCTGCGCGCGACTCCTTCGCAGCGGTCGAAGATTTCGCTCGGGGAGTCGAGGTGCTTGATGTCTTCGAGGAGCTGGAGGCAGGCGGCGATGTCGAGCGCTTGCACGGCGCGCTTCACGCGCGGGACTTGGCCGGCGCCGGTGCTAAGTTCGTCCACGCCGAGGCCGAGGAGGAGCGGGGTGAGCGCGATGTCGCCGGCCATTTCACCGCACACGCCCACCCACAGATTGTGCGCGTGCGCGGCCTGCACGGTCATGCGGATGAGGCGGATGATGGCGGGGTGCGTGGGCTGGTAGAGATGCGCGATGTGTTCGTTGAGACGGTCGACGGCGATCGAGTACTGGATCAGGTCGTTCGTGCCGATGCTGAAGAAGCTGACCTCGCGGGCGAGGATGTCGGCGGCGATCGCGGCGCTGGGGATTTCGACCATCGCGCCCACTTCCATTTTCTCGTCGAAGGGGACGCCTTCCCGACGCAGCTCGTCGCGGCATTCGTTGAGAATGACGTTCGCGCGGCGCAGCTCCTCCACGCCGGAAATCATCGGATACATCATCTTCACATTGCCCACGGCGCTGGCGCGGAGGATGGCGCGGAGCTGCACCTTGAAGATATCCACGCGCTCCAGGCAGAAGCGGATCGCCCGCCAGCCGAGGAAGGGATTGAGCTCCTCTGGCATGTGCAGTGCGCTCATGAATTTGTCGCCGCCGAGATCGAGCGTGCGAATGATGACGCTGTGCGGCAGCGACCGCTCGGCCACGAGGCGATACGCGGCAAGTTGCTCGTCTTCACTCGGGAGCTCGGCTTTGTTCAGGTAGAAAAACTCGGTGCGATAGAGGCCGATGCCTTCCGCGCCCGAGGCGTCGACCTGGTCGAGATCCTCGGGCAGCTCGATGTTCGCGCTGAGGATGACGTGGCGGCCATCGAGCGTGCGCGATTCGGTCTCGCGCAATTTGGTAAGGCCTTCCTCGACGACGCTCTTTTTGATTTCCAGCTCGCCGTATTCCCAGAGCGTCTGGTCGTTGGGGTTGACGATGACGAGGCCGTTGTAGCCATCGAGCAGGATGTGATCGCCGCTGGCGAGCTGGGTGGAAAGATTGTGCAGCCCGACGCAGGCGGGGATGTTCAGCGACCGCGCCATGATCGCGGTGTGCGAGGTCTTGCTGCCGATGTCGGTGCCGAAGCCGAGGACGAGTTCGCGGTCGAGCTGCGCGGTGTCGCTCGGCGTGAGATTGTGCGCGATGAGAATGACGGGCGTGGCGATGCTCGCGAGGTCGCGGCGTTCTTTGCCGAGGAGATTGTGGATGACGCGCCGCGTCACGTCGTGGATGTCGAGCGCGCGCTCGCGGAGATACGGGTCGTCGATTTCGCTGAGCGTCTTGGCGTAGCGCCCGGCGACGCTGGAGAAGACGTGCTCCACGTTGGTCTTGTCCTTGGCCAGCGTGCGCAGCACTTCGTCGATCAGGGTGCGGTCTTCGACCACGAGCAGATGCGCGTCGAAGATGCCGGCGTCTTTCGCGCCGATGCTCTCGGCGATGCGCTGCTGCATCTCCAGAATCTGGTGCCGGGTGGCGATGAGCGCGGTCTCGAAGCGCGCGATTTCCCCCGGCAGATCGCTCTCCTGAATCCGCCGCATGGGCGGCTGCTCGTCATCCGGGCGGTAGACGAAGACCGTGCCGCGCGCGATGCCGGGCGAAACGCCGATGCCGTGGTATCGCTTTTCGTCGACGCTGGGGGATTCGTCGCTCATGGAAGAAGCGCAGGCCGGTCAGTCCTCATCAAACTTCCGGGCGACGATCGCCTCCAATTCAACGAGAACTTTGTCCGCATCGGAACCCTCCGCCGTGACGTGCAGCTTCGAGCCCTGCCCGGCCGCCAGCATCATCAAGCCCATGATGCTCTTGCCGTTGACCTTCTCGCCGTCCTTTTCCACCCACACGTCCGCGCGGAATTTGCCCGCCGTTTTCACGAACATCGCCGAGGGTCGCGCGTGCAAGCCGAGTCGGTTCACGATCGTCAGCGTCTTGGTCTGCGCGGCTCTGGGATCGGTTTCGTTTTTACGGCTGAGAAAGCCCATCACTGCTCTTTCTTCTTCTGCATGAAATTTAGCAACCGCTGATTGAACTCCACGGCGCTGTTTTGCCCCATGCTCTTGAGTTTTTGATCGAGCGCGGCGACTTCGACCAGCCGCGCGAGGTCGCGGCCGGTGCGGACGGGGATGGTGACGTGTGGGATCAAAATATCGAGGATTTCGTAGTATTCCTGGTCGAGGCCGATCCTATCGACCTCCTCGAGTTCCTGCCAATCCTTTAGCGTCACGATCAAATCCAGCCGCTTTTCCATGCGCACGGAGCCGATGCCGAAGATCGACATGACATTGATCACGCCCAGCCCGCGGATCTCCATGTGGTGGCGGGTGAGATCGGGCGCCGTGCCCACGAGTTCCTTGCCCTCCAGCGCGCGAAACCGGGTCATGTCATCGCTCACCAGGCTGTGCCCGCGCTCGATGAGGCCGAGGACGCATTCGCTTTTGCCGATGCCGCTGGAGCCGCGGATCAGCGTGCCCACGCCCATGATGTCCATCATGCCGCCGTATTCGCTTTTGGACGGGGCAAAGTCGAACTCCAACGCGAGCGTCGCGGCGTTGATGAATTTCATCGTCACCATCGGGGTGCGAAAGACGGCCACCCCGGCGTTTTCGGCCTCTTCGAGCAAACAGACCGGCACTTTCGCGCTCCGCGAGATGATCAGGCACGGCACGGATTGCGCGCAGAGCGCGCGGCAGCGTTCGCGCGCCTGGTCGGGGTCGAGGCTGCGCAGGTAGGATTGCTCCGCGCTGCCCATCACCTGGATGCGCTTCATCGCGAAGTAGGTGAAGAAACCGGCCAGCGCGAGGCCGGGGCGGTTCACGGTCGGCTCCTTGATGCGGCGGTCGAAACCGACGTCTGGGCCGACGAGTTTCATCTGCAGCGACTCGGAGTGGCGGGTGAAAAATTCGCCGACCGTGATCGTCGGGTTTTTGGGGTCCGGGGCGCTCATCGAAGCGGCGAATTTAGGCCGCGCCGCCCGCGGTCACGAGCGGAAAGTCAGCGCGCTGCGGTGAAGACGCGCTCGTACTGCTGCGCGCGCACTCCCCAGGCGATGAACGCCGCGCCGATCGCGAACATGAACAGCGAGAGAAATTGCCCCGCGGAAAGCGGCCCGACCGACCACGCGCGGTCGGGTTCGCGGAATGCTTCGCCGACGATCCGCAGCCCCGCGTAGAGGATGAAAAACGCGCCCGTGAGCACGCCGCGCGGCACGCGGCAGCGCGTGCGCAGCAGCCAGAGCACGGTGAAGAGCACCACACCTTCCAACGCCGCCTCGTAGAGCTGCGAGGGGTGCCGCGGGGTGAGCACCTCGCGGAGCCGGTCGGCGATTTCCGGCTGATGGCGCGCGGCTTCGATGAAGTCGGAGACCTGGCCGGGCGTGCCGAGGCCGAGCCGTTCGGGCAGCGCGGGATCGTCGTAGAGTTCGTTGGGAAAAAGCATCGCCCACGCGACGGTGGCGGGCCGGCCGAAGAGCTCGCCGTTGATGAAATTGGCGAGGCGCACGAGGAAAAGCCCGAGCGGCGCCACGACCACGAGGCAGTCGCCGATGCTGGTCCACGAGACGCGGTACTTCCACGACCAATAGAGCGTGAAGAGCACCAGCCCGATGATGCCACCGTGGCTGGACATCCCGCCTTTCCACACCTCCAACGGCCACCATGGCGGGTCGCCGGTGTGATCCTGGCTGAGGCCGTAAAAAATGATCCACCCGACGCGTCCGCCGATCATCACGCCGAACACCGCCGCCCAGGTGATGAAATCGCTGACCTGCGCAGGCGGAAGATCCGTGTAACCGCGCTGCGCGAGCCAGCGGTAGAGCACGTAGCCGGCGAGAAACGCCGCGACGTAAGCCAGCCCGTACCAGCGCAAGCCCACGCCTTCGCGGAACTCCAGAATGAACGGGCTGAACTGATGCAGGAAGTAGGCGAGCACGGGAGCGCGCGACTTCACGGGTTCCACCCGCGGCGATCAATTCAATTATCCGCCGCGCTACTCGAACTGCTTGCGGAACGCGGCGAACTCTTCGCGGAGCTGTGCGACCTCCGCTTTCAAGGCCGCGATCTCCTGCACGGCGGTGGCGAGTTCCACTGCCGCGGGCTCGGGCGGCGGCGGGGCGAAGACGAGCACAGGCTCCGCGCTGGGGTCGGTGCTCTCCACTTCCGTGGAGAGAAGCTGCGCGTAACGGCGTTCCTTTTGCCCCGGCCGCTGCTCGAGCATGCGTACGAGCGGCGTGGCGTCGATGGCGAGATCGTCGAGCGAGTTTTGCACCGCCTCCAGGCTGGGGAAGGCAAACATGCGCTCCGCGCGAATGCGCAGCTCGCCCGGCGTCTGCGGCCCGCGCAGGAGCAGCACGCAGAGCAGCGCGACCTCGGGCGGTTGCAGCTCGAACTGATTCAGCAGCAGATGCCGGTACTTCTGCACCCGCGAACCGGCGCCGAAGATCACGCTCGCGAGCTTCTTTTCGCGCAGCGCGTTCACGCCGGCCTCAACGACTTTTTCGTCGTAGCCACTCACCGGTTCGCGGTTCGTGCTTTGGTTGCACGCCGCGGTGAGCGCGTGCAGCGAGAGCGGGTAGTTTTCGGGCGTGTGGCGTTCCTTTTCGAGGAGGCAGCCGAGGACGCGCGTTTCGAGGGCGTTGAGGGCGAAGGGCATGGGGAGGGGCGGAGAAGGTCGCCGCTGTCCGCACGGAATACCAGCCGGCGCGCTTTGGAGTGGCTCAATTTGCGGAAATCGCGGTAGGGAAGCCGCGCCGCGGGTTCCCTGATTGATCACCCTCGGCGAGGGAAGCCGCGGCGCAGTTTCCCGGAGGTGAGGGAACCCGCGGCTTCCCAAAGGTGAGGGAACCCGCGGCGCGGCTTCCCTACCAAGCTGAGCCGTTATCGCGCGCTTTCGCTGCTTGCTGCTCCACCGGCTCTTTGCGAAAACACGCGGGCACATGAAAACCGGCGGCGATCCCCGGCAGCGTTATTCCGGACTGACGTTCCTCATTTTCGCACTGCTGCTTTCACTTGCGGCGATGAGCGGCCTCACGCTGTACCTCCTGGAGCAGCGTTTGATCGCGGTGCTCAGCCACGCCTTCGCGCTGGGCATCATCGCCGCGGCGATCATCCCGCTCACCGGGCTGCTGATCTGGAGCGGCTCCCGCCTGCGGCAGGAATGGCTGCGCACGCGGGAACGCGAGCAATGGCTCGCGACCACGCTGCGCAGCATCGGCGACGGGGTGATCAGCACCGACGCCGCGGAGCGCATCACTTTCCTCAATGCCGCCGCCGAACGCATCACGGGCTGCCCCGAAAGCGAAGCGCGCGGCCTCCCGCTGGGTGAGGTGGTCCGCGCCTTCCACATCACGAGCGGCGAACGCGCCGAACTCCCCGCGCTCATCGCCATGCGCACCGCGCAGCCCGCGAGCGGGCGCAATGCGTCGCGCGTGGTGGCGCGCGACAACACGGAACGCACCGTCGCGATCGATGCGGCGCCGACACGCGCGGACGATGGCGCGATCGTCGGCTGCGTGATCGTGCTGCGCGACGTGACCGAACGCGCGCTCGCCGACGCCGCGCTGCAGGCCAGCCAGGAGATGTTCGCCATGATCACCGAGGACGTTTCGGACATGATCACCATCGTGGATCTGGAGGGGCGCCGGCTCTACAACAGCACCTCCTACGCGCGGCTGCTCACGGCGCCCGCCAAGCTCTATCTCACCGATTCCTTCGCCGACGTACATCCCGAGGATCGCGAGCGGATGCGGCAGATTTTCGCCGAGACGATCCGCACCGGCGTGGGCCAGCGCACGGATTACCGGCTCATCGACAGCGCGGGGCGTGACGTCCACATCGAGTCCGTGGGCAGCGTGATCCGCGGGCCGGATGGGAAGCCGCAAAAGCTGCTCGTGGTTTCCCGCGACAACACGGAGCGGTATATCGTCGAGCAGCAGGTCCACCGGGAAAAAGAGTTCTCCGAATCGCTGGTCAACTCGATGCCCGGCCTGCTCTACCTCTACGACGCGCGGCGGATCATCCTGCGCTGGAACAAGAACTTCGAGGCGATCACGAAGTACACGGCGGATGAAATCCGCGCGCTCGATCCGCTCGATTTTTTCCGCCCGGAGCAGAAGCAACTCGTCCACAACCGCATGCTGAAATGTTTCGAGGAAGGCAGCGCGGACGTGGAGTGTTACATCGTCGCCAAGGACGGCACCGAGCGGCCGTTTTACGTCACCGGGCTGCGGGTGCAGATCGATGGGCGGCCCTGCATGCTCGGCGTGGGCATCGACATCTCGGAGCGGGTGCAGGCGGAGGAAACCAGCCGCGCCACGATGCGCCGCCTGGGTCGGCAAAACCGCGCGCTCACCGAACACGCGCGGAGCACTCCGCTGGTGGAAAAGGATCTGCAAGCGGCCTTCGGCGAAATCACGGAGATCGCCGCGAACACGCTCGAGCTGAAGCGTGCGAGCATCTGGCTCTACCGCGGAGGCGAAGTGATGCACTGCGTGGACCTCTTCGAGCAAAACGAGAAACGCCACTCCAGCGGCGTTGAACTCCAACAGCGCGACTATCCCAGTTACTTCGCCGCGCTCGGCGAAGAGCGGGCCATCGCCGCGAGCGAAGCGCGCACCGATCCGCGCACGCGGGAATTTGCCGCGGCCTATCTCGAGCCACTCGGCATCACCTCGTTGCTCGACGCGCCGATCCGCTCGGGCGGGAAAATGGTGGGCGTGCTCTGCAATGAACACACCGGCCCGGCGCGCGCGTGGACGCCGGATGAAGAAAACTTCGCCGGCTCGATGGCGGACCTCATTTCTCTCGCGCTCGAAGTGGATCAGCGCCGCCGCGCGGAAGCGCTGCTCCGCGACGCGCGCGATCATCTTGAAATCAAAGTCGCCGAGCGCACGCACGATCTCGAGCAGGCGAACGGGCGGCTCAAGGAACTCGACCGGCTCAAATCCGAATTCCTTGCCACGATGAGCCACGAGTTGCGCACGCCGCTGAACTCGATCATCGGCTTCACCGGCATCCTCCGCCAAGGGCTGGCGGGGCCGCTGAACGAGGAGCAGGACAAGCAACTCGGCATGGTTCACTTTTCCGCGCGGCACCTGCTCGGGCTGATCAATGACCTGCTCGACCTCTCGCGGATCGAATCCGGCAAGATGGAGGTGCATCCGGAGACGTTCCGCCTGGCCGAGGTGGTGGAGGAGGTGGTGCAAAGCCTCCAGCCGAACGCGCTGCACAAGCGGGTGGAACTGAAAGCGCAAGTCGCGCCGCGGGATCTGGAGGTGCGGACCGACCGCAAAAAGGTCTTCCAGATCCTGCTCAACCTCGCAAACAACGCCGTGAAATTCACCGAACGCGGCCATGTGCGGATCGAAGTGCGCGCGGCGGATGGCGAAGTCACCATCACCGTCATCGACACCGGCATCGGGATTCGCCCGGAGAGCATCGGCGGTTTGTTTCAGGCCTTCCGGCAGGTGGACGGCTCGGCGCGGCGCGTTTACGAGGGCACGGGGTTGGGGTTGTATTTGTGCAAGAAGTTAGCCACACTGCTCGGCGGTCAGATCCGGGCGGAAAGCGACTTCGGAGTCGGCTCCCGGTTCACCGTCGTCCTCCCCGCCCTACCGCCCACAGCCACCGAGTCATGAGCGTCAAAATCCTGCTCGTCGAAGACAACGCGGCGAATCGTTATCTCACCACCTTCCTGCTCGAGAGCCACGGCTTCGAGGTGTTCCACGCCACCAATGGCCGCGACGCCCTCGCCGCAGCCCAGGGCAGCCGGCCGGACCTCATTCTCATGGACATCCACATGCCCGAAATGGACGGTTATGAAGCGGCGCGCGTCATTCTCCAAAACGCCGACGTGGCCAGCATCCCGATCGTGGCCGTCACCAGCTACGCGCAGACCGGCGACCGCGAGCGCGCGCTGGCGCTGGGCTTCGTCGGCTATCTCGAAAAGCCGATCAACACCGAGACCTTCATCGGCCAGGTGCAGCAGTTTCTCTCGGGGAAGGCGGGCGTCGCGTGAAAATCCTCAGCGTCGATGACAAGGCGGAAAACCTCTACATGGTCGAGGCGCTCCTCCGCGGCCACGGCCACGAAGTGGACTCCGCGAGCAACGGCCTCGACGCCCTCGTCCTCGCCCAGCGCGGACGCTACGACCTCATCGTCTCGGACATCCTCATGCCGCGCATGGATGGCTTTCAGCTTTGCCGCGAGCTGAAGAAAGACGAACTGCTCCGGCACATCCCCCTCGTCTTTTACACCGCGACCTACACCGACACGAAGGACGCCGCATTCGCCCTCAGCCTCGGCGCGTCGCGCTTTCTGACCAAGCCGCTCGATCCCGAAAAATTCCTTCACGAGATCGAGACCGCGGCCGCCGAAACCGCTTCCACACCGGACTCCGCCAGCCTCGATTCGCCCGAGGAAGAATCCATCTACCTCAAGGAATACAACGCGCGGCTCATCTCGAAGCTGGAGAAAAAAATGCTCGAACTCGAGGCGGCGAACAAGGCGCTGCAGGAGGATCTCGAAGATCGGGAACGCGGTCACCGCGAGCGCGAACGGCTCGAGCAGCAGCTCCACCGCGCGCAAAAGATGGAAGCACTCGGCACGCTCGCCGGCGGCATCGCGCACGACTTCAACAACATCCTCGCCGGCATCATGGGCTACGCGGAGTTTGGCCTGCGCGAGACGGGCGACCGCGAGGCGACCACCGGGCACTTCCGCGAAATCCTCCGCGCCAGCCTCCGCGCCCGCGATCTGGTCAATCAGATCCTCACCTTCAGCCGGCTGCGCGATCTGCCGCGCCAGCCGCTCCAGCTCGGCAGCGCCATCGGGGAAGCGCTGCAACTCCTCCGGCCCACGATCCCGGCCAGCGTCGAACTCGCCTACGAACCCGAGGCCGATCTCCCCGCCGTGCTGGCCGACCTCACGCAGATTCACCAGGTGGTGGCGAATCTGGTGACCAATGCCTGGCACGCGATCGGCGATCAGCCGGGGCGGATCGAGGTGCAACTGCGCCGCATCCAGGTGGAGGAGGAATTTGCCCGCGCGAATCCGGGCCTCGGCCCCGGTCCACATGTGCGCCTCTCCATTCGCGACACCGGCCGCGGCATGCCGGGCGAAGTCGCCGAGCGCATCTTCGAGCCCTTTTTCACCACCAAGGAACACGGCAAGGGCACGGGGCTCGGCCTCTCCGTGGTCCACGGAATCATGCAGGCGTGCGACGGCCTGGTGACGGTCGAGAGCCAGCTCGGCGGCGGCACTACGTTTCATCTCTTCTTCCCCGTGCTCAGCCAGGACGTGCCGGTCTCCGGCAGCGCGCTGGCCGTCCCGCGCGGCTGCGGCGAACGTATCCTCGTAGTCGACGACGAACCGGTGCTGGCCGCGCTCGGCGACCGCCTGCTCCGCCGGCTCGGCTACGATCCGCTGGTGCTCACCGACGCCGCCGAGGCGCTGATGCGGCTGCGCGAACACGAGTTTGCGCTGGTCGTCACCGATCTCACCATGCCGATCATGAGCGGCATCGATCTCGCGCGCGGCATCTGGCGGGTGCGACCCGGCACGCCGGTGATCCTCACCACCGGCTTCAGCGCCACGTTGGATAAAAAAACGGCGCTCGATCTCGGCTTCAGCGACCTCCTCATCAAGCCCTACAATTTGCAGACCCTCGGCCAGGCGGTGCATCGCGCGATCAACGCCCCTGCGGGCTGAGAGACCGTGGAAAATGTCGCCCCTCAAGGGTTTTCCTCATCCTCATCCTCTTAATCTTCGTCTGAGGTGGGAGGAAGAGGATGAGGATGAACGGGGCGCTGCCGGACTTACACCATCGCTCACCTATTATGTGACTCGAGCGCGACGGGCGTGTCTCTCGGGTAGGGTGGGCGTCCCGCCGGCCGTTCGACGCATCCTGCGTCGAAGCACTTTCGCGATGGCCCGCGGTCACCGGGACCTCGGAAGATCGTTTCGGCGAGACGCCGAAACCGGCGGGCGGGACGCCCACCCTACCCGAGATCTGCTCCCCCGCTCTCTGCCCGGTGATTGTGCACAGTTGGGGTTATTTCATAGCCTCTGAGATCGACGCCCGCGCGGGCTGACGCGCGCTTCAGCCGGCCAGCCACGCGCCACCGGGCAGCGCCACGGCGGCGAGCCCCGCCAGGCGCTGGAACCAGCGCGGCGCGCGCTCCTTGACCCGCGCCGCCGCGAGCGCCGCGCCCAGCGGCACGCCGGCTACGAGTCCCCACAGGTGGGCCATGAAGTCGACATTGCGGCCCTCTTCGCCCACGCCGAGGAAGGCGAGAAATGCCAGCCCGGCGCCGAGCGGGATCACGAGCTGCCAGCGGTTGCGGGTGTGCTGCAGGCGCAGCCGCGCCACGAACTCCGCGCCGACCAGCAGGCCCAGCGCGCCGAAGACCGCCGTCGATGCGCCGATCGACGAATGCGCCTCGCCGCGATAACCCCACGCGTTGATCGCATTCCCCGCCGCACCGCTCAGCACGATGGCCAGCCAGCTCAGGCCCACGCCGAAATGCGGCAGCACGAACGCCGCGAAGAGCAGGCCGAAGCCGATGTTCGCCGCCACGTGCGCCACGTCGGCGTGCAGCGTCAGCGCGGTCAGCGTGCGCCAGATTTCGCCGCGCGCGACGATGCCCTCGCTCGTCGCCGCGCCGCGCTCGATCCACGCTTCGCCGAGCAGATTTTGCGTGAGAAAAAACGCGCTCATCACCCACGCGGCCACGTAGAGCGAAAGCGTGTTCAGCTTCTCCGCCGGCACGGGCGCGGCCGGCGGCGGGCGCTCCGCCTCCTCGCGCTCAAAGGCCGCCAACTCGAGCCGCGCCACCTCGTGCGCCGGCTCTTCCACGCGCAGCACCCACTCGTCGCCATCGCGTTCGATCCAGTGCGGCAGATCGCTCGCGGCGACGACGATCCCGCGCTGGCGGGCCTCGGCGAGCCGCGGGTAGCGGCCCACTTCCACGAGCGGATGGCGGGGTTCGGTGGTGTCGGACATCGAAAAGCTGGTGAATGGTGATCGGCGATTGGTGAATAGTGAGCCAGCGCGAATGCACGGTCCCCGCCGGCGCGGTCGCGCACTCCAGCCCCTCACCCACGCGGCCCCATCCACTCGCTCCTCCACCGCCTCATCATCCCCGACCTCTGGCAGCAGGAGGCGGTGCACGCGCTCCGCGAGCGGCGCGATGTGGTGGTGCATGCGCCCACCGGTGCGGGAAAAACTTACATCTTCGAGCTGCTGCTGCCCGAGCTGCGCGGGCAGGCTGTCTTCACCGTGCCCACGCGGGCGCTGGCCAATGACAAGCTCGCCGAGTGGCGCGCGCGTGGCTGGGACGTGGGCATTTCCACCGGCGATCTGGCGGAAAATCTGGACGCCAAAGTGGTCGTCGCCACGCTCGAAACGCAGAAGGGCAAGTTCCTCCAGCGCCAGGGGCCGCGCCTGCTCGTCATCGACGAATACCAGATGATCGGCGACGCCGTGCGCGGGGTGAACTACGAGCTTTCCCTCGCCCTCGCACCCGCCGAAACGCAGCTCCTCCTGCTCAGCGGCAGCGTGGCGAATCCGCGCGACATCGTCGCGTGGCTCCAGCGCATCGGGCGCGACGCCGTGCTCGTCTCGCACGACATCCGCCCCGTGCCGCTCGACGAAGTAGACCTCGAAGCCCTGCCCGGCAAAGCCAACATCCGCAGTTGGTGGCCGCGCCTCATCGCCAATGCCCTGCGCGCCGACCTCGGCCCCGTGCTGCTCTTTGCCCCGCGCCGCCGCGCCGCGGAAAAACTCGCGCAGGAGCTCGCCGCCGCGCTGCCGCTCGATCAGCCGCTCCATCTCACGCTGGAACAGGAGCAGCTCGCCGGTCCGCAGCTCACCAAACTCCTCCGCGCCCGCGTCGCCTTTCACCACAGCGGGCTCAGCTACGCGCAGCGCGCCGGCCTCGTCGAGCCGCTCGCAAAAGCGGGCCTGCTCCGCGCAGTCGTCGCCACGATGGGCCTCGCCGCGGGCATCAACTTTTCCATGCGCAGCGTGGTCATCACGGACACGCGCTACATGGTGGGAAATTTCGAGCGGCAGGTCGCGCCGGACGAGCTGCTGCAAATGTTCGGCCGCGCCGGACGCCGCGGCCTCGACGACATCGGCTACGCGCTCATCACCTCGAATCCGCCGCGCCTGCACGACGGCCGGCCGCGCCAGCTCCGCCGCCCGGAACTCATCGACTGGCCCACGACGCTCGCCGTGATGCACGCCGCCGCGCGCCGCGGCGAACCACCCTTCGACGCAGCGCTGCACCTCAATCACCGGCTCTTCACCGAGCACGCCGTGCCGCTCGGCATCGAGCATTCGCGGGCAACCGGGCCCATGCCGTGCGGCTGGTCGGTGGATATGGAGCGCGCGCGTTTCGCCCGGCGCGGCATCGCGGAGATGCAAAACTCCCGCGGCGAATGGGAGCCGCTCCCGGCGGAAGCATCGCCCGCCACGCTCGGCGCAGTCTTGGTCCGCGAGGGCGAGCACTGGCGGCCCGCGCTCAGCGTGGCGCGCACGCTGGAGGGCCGCGGGCTCGGAAATCTGTGCAAGCTCGAAGCCGGCCGCGAGCGGCGCTACGGGCGCGAACTCCCGCTCGGCACGCAGCGCCCCGACGGCACTTTCGCCCTCACGCCCGTCTTGAAGCGGGTGCTGAAAACTGCGCGGGTTTCCGCTGAAGCTTTCGAGCCGCAGCTCATCGCGCGGCTGCCGGAGATCACCGGCGGCGCGCTCGCCACGCTGGTCCCGCGCGGCGACCAGCTCATCGCGCGGATCAGCTATGACGCCGTGCCGACGACCGCCTGGCGCGACTCGCACGGCGCGCTGCTCATCGAACCGCCGCAGCGGCGCGAGCTGCCCCTACCCTGCCGCGCCTGCCCGCAGCTCGAGGTCTATTGCCTGAAGGTCGAGATCACCCCATCCGCCGCGTGGTTGTGGCGGCGCCTCGGCCTGGTCGAGAAGGACGGCGCACCGACCCGGCGCGGCATCATCTCCAGCTTCTTCAATCACGGCGAAGGCCTCGCCGTGGCCGCCGCGCTGGAGGATGTGCGTTACACGATTCCCGACCTCGTCTTCGACCTCGCCAATCTCCGCGCGGGTCCGCGGTTCGCTGGCGACGACTCGCCGCTGGGCGGTCGCCTCGGCGGTCTGTGCCAGCGCATCTACGAGCGCCTCGACGTGCCGGGTTATCTGGAAATGGGTGTGCCGCTCGACCACGGCGACGGCGCCAGCGAGGTCGTGCGCGAAATCATCGAACACGGCACCGCCCCGCAGAAGCTGCTCACCGAAAGTCTGCGCACCGGCGACATCGAACGCGGGATCGTGGAATGGCGCAGCCTGCTCCGCCACATCGTCTGGGCGCCGGATGACGCATGGGACCGGTGGCGCGAACTGAAAGCCGCGGCAGCGGCGATGCTGGAAGGGACCAACTCGCCGACGGCGCGAGCCAGCCGCGGGTAAAAACCAACGCCCCCGTCACCCCGTCACCCCGTCACCCCGCTGGCGGCGGCCATGAACGCGCGGAGCCGGCCGGAATCTTTAC